>JAABUM010003709.1_pt1 | contig 18272 bp, 25 predicted proteins | sample 5559161 | NCBI WGS metagenome assembly JAABUM01 (sample SAMN10711868, study PRJNA513369) | rock metagenome | isolation source: Antarctica rocks | place: Antarctica: Victoria Land, Siegfried Peak nord | reverse complement strand
GGCCCTTTTACATTGTTCACATGTCATCCTTGGCGCAGACCACTACCAGGGCATCACGGAGAACTGGGACGCCGGGCTGATCTACTGTATCGAGGTCCCTGCGCGGCTCATCGTGCACATGCTAGGCGTCATTCCAACATTGGTCCAGCGCCTGCCCATGAACACGCCCGTGACCGTGCGAGGTGAGGATCCACTTATGTTTCTTGCTTCCTTCGCCACCGTTGGGGATGGCAAACAATGGCCCGTAATCCATGCATCCACATGCTGGGCGTCACCCCGGCGATGGTCCGGCGCCTGCCGATGGACACGCACGTCACAGTGCAAGATGCAGCCCAACATGATTGGTGCATCATCCGCAATCTGCCCTGGCAAATTTCATGCTCAGTTAAACCCTAAACCCAGTGCATGCTCACCACCATGTATGAGCACTGCCGCCCTCGCGCAGGAATGGAACTTTCGCGGCGCCGACCTCACCATCAGCCCAGTCCACACAATGGGTCAGGCCGTGACAAAGCGCAGCTGTGGTCGTGCCCAACTACCTGATGGAGTGCAGCTGTGAATGTGGAAGCGCCTGACAAATTGCCCCTGCTGTTGAGCATGCACGCTGGCTGCATGCCCTCATTTGTCTGCCTGAGCCCGTGTGTCAGGAGGCTGTAGCTGCAGCTTGCTGGCGGGGCGGCTGCACCCGGACCGCGGCTGCCAGAAGAGTGCCGGATTCATCAAGTGCCGCTACCCTGTAGGCGGCGGCGGGGCGGCTGCGTCCCTGGACCGCGGCGTCAGTATGCACTCCCCCTGCTTCTTCCGCCTCGATAGGTATCGTTGCTGTGAGCATTATGTGAGGAGGACGGGAGGTTCAGATTGATCATATATATATGCGTAGTCGTGTATCAGGCACGGCACGGTGCAGTCACCCCTAGGGTTGAAATCGGTATGGTTTGCATCAGGACTGGCTTCAATCGGCGATGTCCGGGTTCACACTAACAACTGCAATCAATTTTCCTGCATGCCAATCCCACCTGCTGGCTCGGACCTGTCAGCGGCGCACCAAAGATCAGGCTGACGGGTGCGTCGCAAGTGATGCATGTATGTATTACACACCGCAGGAACGGCACCAACTGATGACGCCGCTGCTTACGAGCACATTGCGAATGCAGGCAGCATTGGTAGCAGGAGGCGTCGAGTCCAAATCCAGCGGATGGGGCATAATATCAACAGCCACTGCTTGGCGAGGCAGCTGTTCAACAGCCAGGCAGCGGCAAGGAGCCAGCGCCAAGAAAAGCCGCAGTGTCACCCGGCGCAGAGGCAGCGGCGGCGCGGCGGCACTGCGGCAGATGGCGCTTCTGTGAATGACATATGCAAGTAGATCAGGTCATGACAGTACCACATGGCGCCAACACCTCGAGGTTGCATCGAGGACGTCCTCAATTTGTGATGGTGGATGACTCAGGCTACTTGGAAGTGAGTTTCCTGCCGGTCGTTGTCGTTCGCGACAGGGTCAACATGGAGCATCCTGCGAATGAAGGCAACCGCGGCTCGAACACAAGCCTGACAATACTTGCAAACCACATCAAATCTTCGTTGTCCTGTCCTGCTCTGCCCTGGATTCGTTGTCATTCACCCAGCAAGTCCGTATATACTATATATCTATTGCCAGTGCGCCACAGCAAGCCGCTGTGGACGTCCCCCTGCAAGGCTGTCACCGCACCCCCTGTCCTGTGCACAGCGGAGCCATCCGACTCCGGATGGCAGCAGAGCACTCAGGCGTGGTCGCCGCGGCCGCCAGCACGCGGCGTAGACACCGGGGTGCCCCTGCCTTCGGCCCTGGGCGCAGCCCTATCCGCTCGCGGCGTGCCCCTCGCCGAGCCCGCAGGGGAGCCGGGCAGCCGCCGCCCGGCCGACAGCGCTCGGACGCTGGGTGGGCTGCCCGCCGCTGACGCAGCAGCGGCGGCGGCGGCGGCCGCGGGGGACAGCGCCCGGCCGACGCCGCCATTGGCCGCCGGGCTGAGGCCGCTGCCAGCTGCCGGGCTGACGCCGCCATTGGCAGCTGGACTGAGGCTTGCGCCGGCGGCGGGCGTGCCGCCATTTGCAGCAGACGTCGTGGCCGGTGGCGGCGGCGGCGCTGACCCTTTGGGCAGCACCGACAGCTGCGCCTCGCGCCGCGGGCCGCCGTTGTTGCTACCGTCCTCGCCCGACAGCAAGCCCGCGCCCTCCTCTGCCGCCCTCGGCGACATGACGCCCTGCAGGTGCAATGCACAACTGCGGTGAGTCGTGCGTGCTGCCGGAGGCATCTTGCAGTGGCATGAGCTGGCACGACAACGGCCGCTGCGCCTTCTGCATGCAGAGTTGCTACTTACCGCATGCGAGCTGCTGCCAAAGCTGCTGCGCCGCCGCAGCCGCATCAGCAGCGCAAAAATACCCGCCACCAGTGCCAGCGCTGCAATACCGCCGAGTGCGCCGCCCAGCCCCAGTATGAGTGCCCTGTGGCAGAGGAAGATGCGGAGATTGACCTGAGCATGAGATATATAGTACAGTATAGTATGGTATGAGATACTGCTCAGACGCATCTGCAGGCAGCAGCTAAAGAAGCCTGCTACCATCTGGGCAGTAAAATGTACAGATCAGCGCCACAAGTGTATGCGTAGCAAGGACGGCCGGCACTGGGATCTTCTCTGCAAAGCTCAGGCACTGCGAGTGTCCCACCTGCGTTTGATGCTGCTGCTGCCGCAGGCGCTGACCGCCGCAGCATTGACGACGGAACGTCCATGCCGCTTATGATTCAACCACAACCAGGAGTGCCCACCTACGCCTACTGCTGCTGCCGCTGGGGCGCCAGCCGCCGCTGATTACGGGACGCCGATTCCTTCCTTTTGCAATGAAATTTCATATTGTGAAGAAATCTCAGCAAGGTGGGTGCCCACCTGCGCCTGATGCTGCTGCTGCCGCCGCCGCCGGCTGCCGCGGCGCTGATGACCGGGACGTCTACGTCGCCCGCCGCCGCGTCCGCCTCCGTCACGATGGGATTCAGCGCCCCGGGCAGTCCCGAGCCGGGATTCGCCAGCCCGGGATCCCCGGGATCCAGCACGCCGCTGCCGTCGACGCCGCTGCCGGCGTCTGTCACCACTACCACAGTGCCGCCGCCCTCTGCGGCGTCCGTGCCCGAGCCCTGGTAGGACTCCGAGTCGGGGTGCTGCTGCTGGGGGCCGCCGGCGGCCGCTGAAGCCTCGCCCGGCGCCGCAAGGCCATCGCCGCAATCGAGGTCCTCCCGTGAGCCGTCGGCGCCGCTGGCGGGGCAGGGCTGCCTTTGTGCTTTGAGTCCAATGGCCTGGCACGCCGCCTGACCAAAGCCCACCCGCCCACTTCGTCTATCATACTGCGAAATCCCACACACATCACGACTCGGAGTCCGGTACTGCATAACACATGGACAGCGAGTGGAAGAGGCGCGGCAGGTGCTGCCGCTCGGCAGCGTGCCCCGCTGCGCGTTTGTCATAATCTGTCATAATCTGTCATAATCTGTCGCACTAGACGACAGGACTCCAGAACTTTGTGTTCCAAACAGGCATCCACCCCTGCACCAGAAAGTCCCAGCCCAAGCAGCGTGCCCTCCTGCTGCGTGCTGTCAACCTCTTGCGCAGTGTGAAACTAGTTGTCAGCAGAGTTCCAAGACCTGCACCTGCACCAGGACGTTGCGGAAGGTGATGCCGCCAAGCAGCGTGCCCTGCTGCGCGTTGTCAAAAACGCCAAGGCAGTAGGCGCCGCGCTGCCCCGCGTGCACAAACCTGCAGCATGTAACGTCAGGGCATTGGTGAGCCTTACTGGTCACTCACCACGGGAGATATCCCCAGCTGCTTGCATGCCAGGGGGTGTCTGGCGACTTGAGTATTTGTTCTGCAGCTCTAGTGCGTTGTGTGGCAAAAACACTCCCGCAGTCACTCTGCACACTCAACGCTGGTCCAAACAAAGCCAGGAACAACATCACTCACAGGTAGTTCAGGGGGCCAGCCCGAAGCACCACGCCGCCACCAAAGCGCAGGTCCATGGTGGGAAAGACGTCATACAGCTGCGCCGCGGCTTCCAGCCCAGGCGCGCCCGCGAAGCAGATGTCGGGGAACTGCGCGCAGCACAGGTATCGACATGGTCAGGAGTGGTGTTCGACGACGCACCACACAAGGCGAGTATCTGCTGATGGAAAGGAAAGGAGGCAGGTGACACGCGTGCAGACACGCTGCGGCAGCAGAGGTGCCAAGGTGGCATGACAGGTGGCATGACAGGTGCAGGCACGAGCGCGGCCGGCAGGGGTGCCTGCCCAGCCCTGCCATCAAGCACCGTCCCTCGTGAGAAAGGGCGCACGTTTTTGTCCGGACCCTCTGTCATCTGCAGCCCGTGTGACAGCGCATGGTCCTTGACGGCTGCCAGGAAGGGCGCGAACGCCGCGGAGGGCAGGTAGGTGAACGTGGTCCCGCTGTCCAGCACCGCGCCATAGCCCTGCGCATAGGTGCCCTGCAGGCAAGTGCACAGGAAGCTATGCGGCACGGGTCTCGCAGAGGCTGCTCCGGGGAGGTAGATGAAGTTTCGTCTGCTATTCCGCGCTGCACCCCTACCTGTAGGCGGCCCTGTAGGGAACAGTGTGCGCAGTTGGAATTGCAGTGGAGGGAAGTGCACAAGCTGCTGAGGGCAGGTAGGTGGACGTTGTCCCGCTGTCCAGCACCGTGCTGTAGTTGCCGAGCCAGCACGAGTGTGCAGACGTTAGTCTATCATTGGATGTCGCCTCACCTGCGGCACGTTCAGCTCCTGCCTGCTGACGGCAAGGCTGTCTAGCTGCATCACACGGTGGTGCGTGATACTTCAGTTGCTCACCTACGCAATATCTTGTAGTTATGGATTCCACTCACCTGCGGCACGTCCAGCTGCTGCCCGCTGACGGCGAGGCTGTCCAGCTGCACCACATAGTAGTGCGGGTGCTCCCGGCTGATCAGCAGCGACGTGTGCAGCAGGCGCATGTCCGGCGGCAGCGGCACGTCCCCCAGCAGCAGCGCGCCGCCGCCCTCGACGCCGCCGAAGCACAGCGCAAAGGTGTCCTCTATGACGCCCGCGTCCGCCAGCTGCAGCACGAGATGCTAAGGGTCAGATGGGTGGGTGTCTACGAGCAGGGTCAGGCCTCGGTTGTGTGCTGCCGCTCTCAGCGCCGCTGGCGCACAGCTTGACGGTGTCCAGTATGACGCCCGCATCCACAAGCTGCAGGCACAGCGAGAGACCGCTTGGACGACAGGACAAGATGCGACAATGTGCGACAAGGTGTGACAATATGTGTCGAAGCGATTGGCGTGCCGCCGCTCTTGATGCCGCTGCAAGCACAGTGCAAAGGTGGCCTCGGAGACACCCGCATCTGCCAGCTGTGGGCAGGAGGGTGTGCAGTGAAAGATAGCTGGCGCATTGATGTAGGCATGATCCATCGAAGGGTACAGCAGTGGCCGTGCGCTGCCGCCTTGGCACGCCGCTTACGCACAGCGAAAGGTGTCGGTTATGACGCCCGTGGCTGCCAGCTGCGGGCGGTGTGAGACCAAACAGATATGAGTAGACAGGATGTCCATCAGGGCACGTCAAAATGGCAGCGTCGCCGCCCTCGACGCCAAAGTATGTGCAAAGGTGTCCTCTATCACGGCCGCGTCCGCCAGCTGCGGCAGAAACAAGGGTGGGCTGCTCGACAAGATGTCTGTGTGATGCGCGCTGTGGCAGCCGCCTAACTAGCACAGGAGGCGATCGCCGCTGTCTGGGGTGGGGCGCAACGCTGCCTAGCAAGGACCGCATGCTGCCGCCACTGGTGGCCTCCATCATCCACATATGGAGGCAAGCACCTTCGTGAGCGGAAGCGATGTGGAGTGTGATCCCATCTGATGGATGAGGACATAGGGAGGCCCAGCCCTAAACCCTAATGCCATCGGCGGCCTGCTTGCAAGATGTATCCTATCTGGCACCAGCACACGTAAAACGTTAAGTCTCCATCTTCAGTCGGCACCTGGTTGATGAGCGAGACGGGGGAGTTTCCCAATCCAAGAATGCCGTCTGCCGCCTGGTTGAAGATCTCCCCCGTCTCCCGCGTCTCGCAGCCAAACACCACCGGCACCAGCTCCGCACCGTCGCGCAGGTGCAGCAGGTCGCTCAGCAGCACGCCCGAGGAGCTGCTCTGCTCCGCTGCGCCATGAAAAGACGAGTCAGTGATCATATGTGAGCGAGTGTTCGAGTTGACGGAGCCTACAGCACCGCAGGCACCGGCTGCGGCCCGTACACGCAGGTGCAGCAGGTCGCTCAGCAGCACGCCCGAGGAGCTGCTCTGCCCCGCTGCGCGGCAAGAAACATGATTGCATGAGCGCTTGGCAGTCAAGACAGGGAAGGTGGAGGGTGCGGCATGGGCACCAGCTCCGCCCCATCGCGCAGGTGCAGCAGGCTCACTCAGCAGCATGCCCAAGCTGCTCTGCTGCGCTGCGTGAACGGTACCCAATGTCGTCGTAATCAGGTGCTGCAGCTGCCGATATATGACTGCCAGCAATGACTTTCAGACTGGTGCACAGGCGACTGTCCTTGCAATGAAAGCCACCGGGGGAACTGGCACAATGAGTGCCACCCACACAAATTGGCACCAGCAGCTGGCTTGGAGCCTCACCATAGGTGCGGGAGTAGGTGCACTCGGCTTCGGGGGAGCAGCCGCACGCGGGCCGGCCGCAGGTGCACTGCGCGCTGCCGCAGGGGACCGACGCCGATGAGGCAGACGCTTCGGGATCAAATGCCGAGCCCTGCGGCAGACGGATGTTAATATATATGTATGTATGTATATGATTAGCTTTCAGAGTGTGTCACACACTCCCACGGCAGTGTGGGGCAGATGACGTCGCCGCTGCCAGCGCCTCGGCTTGTACGCCGAGCTCTGCGGCAGATACAACGAGCCACAGATCCAGAGGGTGTCAAGCGCTTCCTTGGCGGCTCGGGAACTGCTGCCGCTGACGCCAATGCCCTGGGGTCGACCGCGCCCTGCGGAGTGAGAAAGGCGATGCTGCTCGAGCCAGGAAGGCCTGCAGGTCTTGATGGGTCGCATTGCTGCTGCAGGCGGCGGGCGCTGCGGCCGTCGGCGCCGGAGGCTGATGCTGGTACTCGGGCTGAAACTGAGACTGCAGGACTCCAGCGAAGCCTCGTAGCGTGTGTAATCCATGCACCTGGTGGTGCGGGCCGCAGGCGCCGCCGCAGCTGGAGCAGGGCACGTAGGTGATGGTGCTGCCTGTGTCCACGATGACGGCAAACACCGCCGGCGGCGTGCCCAGCGTCAGCGCAGCATAAAAGTACCTGCGATGGAGTTGGTGCTGATGCTTCAGGACAGCGACATTTCATGGCAACTTGGATGCATGACTTTGTGGCCGGACCTCCAAGGCAGCAAGGGTCACTGGCGTGGATGCCCAAACAGGCGCATCTGCAGGCTGCAGCCTCCAGCAGGGAGGCGCTTCGGGCTTTGGATGCGTTGGGGGACTCGGGCGATCAGAGGCTGAGCCCGCGGCGAGCGCACCCATAGTCGCGGATTGCGCCATGCAGCGGCAGAGAGGCGTTCCGCAGCAGGCCGCGCGCCCGCGTCACGCCGTCGCGCCGCCTGAGCGGCAGGACCCTGCCGCGCTGCTGCACCGGCGCCGCCGCGGCAGCTGCCGATGTGCACAATAGCAGGAAGCCGAGCCAGCACAAACGGCGCCGGGGAGCCGCCATGAAGCGTGCTCTTTGGCCTGGATCTGTCGTGCTACATCAAGCTGTGCTTCTGAGCATGCACCAACGCTTTGAGCTGCCTACTTTGCTCGCTATGCTGGACACCGACGGTCCGATGGCACGCCTCGGAAACTCCAGCGCCGTGGCACCTGAGTCTACATGACAAGAGGACTCGTTTCGCTCGTATTCCGAGCTGTAGGAGACAATTGCCTCTCGGCGAAGCCGCGTACAGAGGAGAAGTGTCAATCCCGAAATTCGATCTTGCGAAACGGCAAGAGGCACCAGCACTGCTTTCAGTATGTTGTCACAGTCGGATTTCTAGCCCTGCAAGCCGCATTATGCACCAGTGTGGCCTCGACACGTCTTGAATCGCAGAGTTGCCAATCATCGTGTTCGGTCTGGTCAGACTTATTAGCTACTGTCAACCGCCGCATCCGCCGCCGCAAACACTGTCCTTTCACAAACGTGCATTCTGTGCAGCCGAACATTACGCACTCAAGCAGGCGTAATGTTCGCCGGCTTGATTCGCCGCCGCAAAGGGCATCAAGTGGGTAATGAGGGCACATTGAATCACACTTGAAATCACCTCCGTGCTCGTATTTCAATGCAGGTCGGGAAGATGATGGAATGCGTCGCTGCTCATCGTGAGCTTCAAGCTCCGCATACTCTCACCTTTTGCTTTTCCTGTATTTTTGGAATGTCCACCTCGACATTGCATGTGTCTCCAAGTAGACTCTCACTTCAGCATATCAGCAAGCATCATGTGCATCGACTCTGTGATTCCTCGCAGGCGGGCCTTGTCCCTGGCTCCTCCATTAGCATGGGCAACGGCGGCACCGGCTGCTTCGGCGGTGTCGGCTCTGACATCACCAATGGTTCGTGCAGGCGGCCACTCGACCCACTTTGCATTTGCACACATTTGCACAGTGGAAAACGGCGGCATTGTTGACCCGTGTCGGACTTCAACCAGCGTGTAAACAGCTGCAGCGGCAGCAATCATGATGCGGAAGGGAGCTGAGCTGATCAAAACCATTGCGAAAATGCTTCACGAAATGCAGGCTTCAGGAAGGGGTCACGTGTCTGCAGCTATAAACTTCAGTGGGCACAGCCGCTGCCGCCAGAAGAAAAACGGCAAAAACTGAACGTCAAGAATGAATGAGGATGAAAGCGCAGCCCAAAATTGTCGAACCGTCTTGCCCACCAGCAGGCTGGTATGTAATGTGTCAAGCACGGCTTGGGCCTCAACTAGCACTCTTTTGCCCCCCAACTTCAGCACTTCGCTTACCGCTGCAGCGCTTTTCTGAGTTTGCGCGGCGTTTCGCGAAGCCACGGCAGCCTCTACTTCTGGCTCGGTGTGCAAGATGTTCGGCCAGCATTGCAGGCGGAGGCTGGGTGCTGCCACCAGCAGCCACGAAAGAGCCTGGGACGAGTGGACAGGGCCAGCCGAAGCTGCGGCAGTCGACTGCCCCGCCTGCGTTCTGCGCCCGCCGCAGGGCAGATCTGCAATGCTGCCGCCTGATGCTGCTGCGGCGGTTCTCAAGCCAGCAGCGCCAGAGACGCAGCTGCCAGGGCAGCCAACGCTCCAACGTTTGCCACCTGCGCAACGGGCACAGCAACATTACAACCATCATGTAATGGACATGGCAGGCACTGCGTATTCCTGTCAGCTGCACCATGTGGGCATGCGAACAGCACACACCACGTGTTCCGCGCCTGCCACCAGCAGCATTTGCTAACGAAAAGTGAACCTTCGAAAGTCTTGTCAAGGCAGGCTGTCTGTGGTCGAAGCGCCACACACAACATGGAGCAGAACGTCAACATAATTGAAGGTGGTGGACAACTTGAGACGGTGTGCCGTCCAGGCACCTTTGCCGGCTGGCCACAGCGAGGCACAGGCACAGCGGCCAGAGCAAGTCTTATTTCTACGCACCACGTGGACGGCAGACTGCGGCGCGGGCGCCGGCGATGCCGCCGTCGGCGTCGCGGTGGGGGTGGCGCTGGAGGATGGGGCGTTGGCAGCGACGGCGCCTGTGGTCGGGGCGGCTGTGGGGGTGGATGCCGCCGGGGATGGGGACGCCGCGGATGGAGAGGCGGCGGGGCTGCGCGGGCACAAAACACCCTAAACCCTAAAACACCAGGATGCATACTCTCAGGGGGAATGAGAGTCTGCATTTCAGGGGACATGAGAGTATGCATTTTTGGTCAGGCTGCGGACGTGAGGGGGTTGCAGTGTCGAGAGCCCCCATCTGGCCATCGCATCTGCACTCTGGCATTGCGGGTGGCCCAACCTTCAATGCATGAGCGCCTGCTGCACATGTGAATGCAAGGCGGCAAGCGCCGGCCGAAGAACAGAGCTCTGGATTGTGCCCAGGTCGCAAGCAGACACGAACTGCAACCAAACTGCTGCGCAGATGGAGAATTCTGCACGGCACTCTCCGTCTCCGCAGCACTTGCACATGGGTAACCATTAGTGTCTGCGCACCTGGCGGAGGGCGAATCGCTGGAGGGAGACGAGGCGGGGCTGGTGCTGTTGTCGCTGCATCCACAAGAACAGGTGTCAAGCGCATGGCGATAACGGAGCGACGGCAATCTCAGCAGCCGAGAAACACCGGCGCAGCAGTGATCGTTGGGTGTTGCCCCAAGACTGTGAGGATGCAGGGTCAGCCCCCTACGGTGGCTGCCAACGGTCTGGCTCGGCGTGCTGGCGAAAGCATGCAGATTGCGTAGAGATGTTGGCTCAGCATCTGGCGCTGCCGAGAGGTGAGCGCCGTACGAGGGTTTCCAGCAACCCGTCGCTTACAGAGTGCCCACCTGCTGAAGGGCACGTCACAGGCGGCGAAGATCAGCTGGCTGCAGGCAGACATAGACCACTGGTTCAGCACCACGAGAATCACCGCCACGACCAACAACTTGTTCTCGTGGCTACACAGCCTGCCATGGAAGAGAACGCACGCTGGGCAGGCACAAGCAGCGTTGTGGCAAAGGCAGCTGACAAGAGCCGCCAGATAGGGGAAGCTTGCACCCCACTCACTAGACTGAGCCGAAGGTTGCGCTCGCGGCAATGGTGTTGATGCAGCTGGGCGACACCTGCACATCAATAGGCAAGCATTGTGTCGTGTTTCTGTGCTCAAATATACATCAAAAGCTCCCACAGCATGTGCAGGTGCAAGTGGCACCAGAATGCAATGACTACATGCTCGATGCTGCAGGCCAAGCAGCCAACGCCTGTGGTGCCTTTGCACCACTGGGACGCCGCAGTGCCCAACAAGCTCGATTGCGGCGGTCTCGTCGCGCGTGCACCCTCGTCAGACGTCTGGGAGCAGACACTCTAAATAGAGTCTTTCGAAGCGGCCGGCTTCAGGCAGCCCTGAATTGGTTTTGTCAGATGACGCGCAATGCTTTCCTATCCATTCCCGAAATCTGAAGAAAAGGAGCAGCACGCAAGTCCTGGAGGGTGGCGCTGCAATTGTCGGGGCAGCCAACGGAGGATGGTTTTCTCCAAATGCACCGCAGATCATTCCAGTTCATTCCGCAAAGTAGGAGCCGGCGCACATCCTGGAGCGCGGACGAGCAGTTTGCCGGACAGTCGATGGCGACACCAGAGTTGGATCCCGAGTCCGCCTGCGGCGTCAGCCCCGCGCAGTTCTGTGCAAAGCGCTGGCCAGCGTCGATGTTCGCCGAGGTCGTCAGGCACGCGAAGTCTGCGGGCCGGTGGGAGGAACAGCGGTCGGTACAGTTGCCGGTGATGACTTTACTTGGTGGGCCGTCTGGAGTGGGTTCAAGCTTCGACTCTGGCAACCAATACAGGTTTGCAGCTGTGCCGTGTCGCAGCAAATGGCGATGGCGCTTGTGCGACTAAAGGCTGGTGCATTGCCGTCTGGATGAATAAAGGCTGGTGCATTGCCGTCTGGATGAATGAATGCATAGATGAACAGATCCAGGAGGCGCATGCCGGGAGCTATGCCTCCGGCAGGAGCTCCTCAGCACCTGATCCGTCGATGCCGCCTGCAGCCGTGGAGTTGGTGGGCGCGGCCGCGGCGCCGGAGGTGGGCGCGGCCGTGGCACCGCCTGATGCGGTGTAGTCCACGCGGCACTCGTTGAAGATGAGCTGGCTGCAGCCAGGGGAAGCTGCAGCTTGTCAGCCTCAGGCGCTGCTGCCACAGAAAGGGCATGCGGCGGGACCTGGTTGTCAGCCGCGCATTGAGGAAAGGAATTTACGCACCAGCCACACAGCTGTGCAGTGATGTTGCAGCAGCTTGGGCACGTGGCCGGTAGCCATGAGAAGGGGCAGGCCGCACGCTTTGCGGCATCAGCCGTCTGCAGAGGCTTACACAGCTGCAACATGTCTGCGAAATTCCCCGAATTGCAGAAAATCAAAAGGGCGAAAGCGCACTAGCTGGGGCCGAGGGTGGCGTCCGATGCGATCTGATTCCTGCAGCTCGCCGTGAGCTGCGCGCAAGCAAAGCTACTTCTCAGCGCAGTGTGAGGCATGCTCATGCACATTTGCACGCCATCGCCGCCTTCGCGGATGTGCAGGAGGGATGCACGACAGGCTGTGCGGGCGCAACAGGGTCTCAGGCTCTCATCAGCGCACCGCGCTGAACGCATCGCCGCAGCTGCTGGGGCAGTTGAGGTTAACGTTTGTGCCAGAAGCGGTGACCCCAGAGGCCAGGTTCCCGCAGCTGGATGCGATCTGCGTGACCGCGTCCCGGTTACCCGCGTCGCCCAGGCAGGAGATCGCCCCCGCCAGGCCACCTGCAAAGCATCCATGCAGGACCGTGAGGAGCCGTCGTCATCGGCGAGCACGGTCTTTGCATGCCTGACCAAGCCCGCGCTTTGCGGCCGCCGCACCGCCCAGCAGACGCCTTGCCATATGAAGTCGGGGGCAGGCAGTTGCCAACCCGGCACGACTGTCGATGCGGCACGACTAAACCTGCCATCAGACGTTAATCGACACCAAAAGTGGTGGAATGCTCTGGACACGGGGACCGATCTCAGCCAACACCCCGGAAAATATCGAAGGCATAACGCGGCACACAGCTGGGTAGTCGTGCCTGTGTATTGTCGACCCCAGACGAAGCCTGCCCTCGAGCAAGCCACAACCAGCAGCCTTGCTGCCATCCAGCATTCGTGTTGATCAGGAGCGATCGTTCCTCTGAGAGCAGGACGAAGTGCGGCTGCGGCGGTCCCGGGTGGGTGATCTAGGGCCGAGATAGACGCTGGCCCATGCTGGCACCAGCGTGAATGTGCCTGCTGGCTGGTATGAAGAAATTTTGATGCCCCATGCCTCGCGAACAGGCCGAAAAGATATGCAGCGGAGCCACCGCCGCCGGTTGACTCATCCCCGGTGGCAGGTCAACAAATCTACGGCCATCCAGGTCGCGGCCCCAACAGCTGGCAACCAGGACTGTTGCAGCGCATATCCGCAAGCGATGCTAGCTGCGATGCCGCCAGGGTTTGAGGCCGCACCAGCCTGGCGAAACACCTACGGCTGCATTCCCACCTACCTTCCGTCCACCCGGTCAGGTAGCATACAGCCACCCGGCATTAATCACGCAGTCTAAAGAAAGCACAATTTAACTTCTAGCAATACCGCCCGCCGAATGCGCCCAGTAGACGGCGTCACGCCAGGTCCTGGTTCTCGACTAGAGCGAGGTGCTGTGCAAGACGGCAGCGAGGGACATGAATGCTGTCGTTCCAAGCGGAAGCCCAGTGGCCAGCAGGAAGCGGAAGCTTACCGGTGCTGGACTGCGCGGCCGCCGAGCCAAGCAGCGCGAGCATCAGCACCAGGCTGAGCGAGCCAGGCGCCATGCTTCTCACAAAACGGGTTGCCTGAGCCGCAGGCAGAAGTCTGGAGCGCGGACTGCAACGAGTTTGCGCAACTCTACTGAGGCGCCGCTGCTGGTGCCGAGGTGTAACAGCGAATCAATCTGCTTCTATCTTCTGTGATGTCGCATTCACAATTCACATTCATTCAAGTTTCGTTCCCCGGCTTTGGCCACAGATTCCCTGGCGGGAATGACTACACTACTCGTCTGACAGATTCCGTTTAGCCTCCTACCGACCGACACAGTGCACCTTCGTGCAGTCGAGTAGACGCGGCGTTTGAGGTGGAGCACGCGTTTCAGCAAGCTTTCAGTGAGACCGTACAGGCGTCTGCGGGTAGCGGCGGTCCGCCGCAGCGGAGGATTTAGAGAAACAATGGCGCGTTGTAGATCTAGCCAATTGGCCGCGAGCCTGGCCTGCGTGCTGCTCGTGGCCCTGCTGGCGCGGCCAGCAGCCTCCCAATCAGAAGGCAAGCAGCATTTAGTGTCGTGCTCTGTCATATGACTCGTGAAAGAAGGAATCGGTATAGGTTGGCTGGCTGGCTGCAGGCAGTCGTTGTACAGCAGCCGCTAGCAGAGATGGCAGCAACAGCTCAGACACAGAGTTATAACCCTGGTCTTGGATGCAGCATGGGAAACAAAGCAGATCTAGCCCGATGTACGCCACAGAGGGCAGCCAGCCCGAGCTGTTACAAAGCAGTGTGTTCACTGCTCACAATGCATGACACCGAGCTGTTACGTCGAGCCCAGGCCAACACGCTACTGTGGATGTCATGCTCGCACGGCCTCCAGCTGTCGCATCAGCTCAGAAGCATCAAACGTTGGCGGCCGCGGCTCTGCACATTTCAGCAGCATGGTCCTAAATCAGCAATGTGCCTGGGGTGCTGCCTTGTGATGCTCGCCCTGTTCATGTCGCTGCGCTGTGCGGGCCTGCACTGCCAGAGGCAACGCGCGCTGCCGGCAGGAGGGACTGGACAGCCAGCAGCCGCCGCCACCGCACAGGCAGTTTGCTGCGCACGAGGCACCACGACATGCCCTTATTAATTAACCTTCCGCCTGCTGTCCGCAGAGCTCATTATGGCGTGCACATCAGCGGGCGACGCCGGGCCGGCGGTCACGAACGAGTGCTCCGGACTGCAGCCGATGCAAGGCAGCCTCACCTGCCCGGCGCAGTGCTCGTCCGCGTTCATCACGGTGCGTCGCGCTTTAGATACTCTTAATGCAATTTGTGACAAGCCTTCTCAAACTGATTCACATTTCAAGCATGCCTTTGCTACCAAGCGCTTCCAAACGTGCCCCTATGTGTGGTGCGCGCACGGCAGCCAGGGATGCCGCTGTCACGTTGTAGCAGCGGGGGCTCACTCTTTGCCTCATCCGCATTGGCCGCATTCCCGGCATGTGCACCTGCGCATACAATTCTTCCAATTCCCAGTTTGTTTCCACAATCATTTAACCTCGAATTACCTCTCAATGCAGGTCGGGCAGCGGTGCATCGATGCGCTGGCCTCAGACGCGACGACTTCACAGGCTTAGTAAGTCCACAGCTAGTGTTCAATGTGGCTGTTGATGGTAACAGCTGACTTCCTCGCCCAGACAAGTTTCATCTGCCATCGTGCCGCAGCATCAGCAGCGTACTGACCTGTGGTGGTTTCCTGCTCACAGCCAGATGATCTTCGCAGCATGCAACGTCACCTACACGATCGCAGCGTGCGCTCCCGCCCTCTCTGCCCTGCCTACTGCCAGCCCGACAGAATTTTGCTTGTGCAACAGCCCCAAGGAACAGTTCTGGTCAATGCCACGAATGTTGCCCCTGGAGGGGGCAGACTCAGCGCCATGCTGCTGGCTTTGCAGCTGTGCTCATGCGTGCTGACCCTCTCCTGTGGCAGTTTGCCACGACAGTGCTATCTGCTTCTGATATGCCTGTCCACTACTGTGCATTCAGAAACGCAACGTCGGGAACGACCCCAGGCTCTGCCGTCGCGCCGTCGCTGGCGCCGCTGGCCGGCATTCTTGCAGGTCTCAGCCCGCCGCTCGCCAGCGGCCCGCCCCCGGGGATCCTCGCGCCAGCAGCCGGCGGCGTGGGCGGCCCGCCCCCGGGGGTCCTCGCGCCAGCTGCAGCCCCCGCGGCGGCGCCCGGCGTCGCCGCAATGACGCCGCCCGGCGCCGTCGCGACGCCGCCGCCGGCGGCCGCGCCGGCAGCGTCCCCAGCTGACAGCCCGGCGGCGGCGCCGTTGGACGCCGCCAGCGCCCTGGCGCCTTCCCTGGCGCCGGCACCCCAGGCGGCCGTTCGCAATGTGAGTCGTTGCCGCTGTCACATCTGCCCTGACAACAGTTGCCGGGCCACAGTGCACTTGCATTGAGAGCCTCACATGCAGCTTCTAAACGACTGCCAATCTGAACGTTGACCACCAGAGACCACCATCTTGACACCTGGCTGAACCTCTGCTTGAGAAGCTGCACAACAGCAGCCAATCTGCCCAACGTTTCTGTGTTCCCAGGCTGAGCCCCCTGCCATCTGTCTCCACAGGCCGGCAGCATGTTGGCGGTTGCCGCCGTGGCATCGGCAGCGCTTCTTGCGGCGCTTGCCTAAGGCAGGCAGGCGCATTCAGCCCGTCGTTATCAACGGGGCGAGTCGTGCCCTTGGGGCAGCTAGACGGTGCAGGCTGCTGTGGCTGCGCATGACGCAGCGGCGGCAGCCAATAGACGGCACACCTTTGGCGGCTGGGCGCAGTGTGCACTTCGCACTAGGGGCTCACCCAGAGGCGTAGCACCGCAGCGTGCAGCGCAGTGCAGCAGACAAGCAGCGCTGCTGGAGGCAGAAGACGCTCGCGCGGCAGCAGGCTCTGTTGTTTGCAGTTGCAGATGAACGATCTCACCAGGTAGATTTTTTGTGGGGCCTGGATCATTTCTGACGGGCTTCGGCTTGCAAACAGGTAGGCAGACAGGCTAGGCAGACAGGCTAGGCAGACGCTCCGCAATCAGTTCTCTTGCCCTATGATACTGACATGCGGTATCTCAGAGACCATACTGATGCGCTTGTGACTCAGAAATTTTGCAAAACTGCTTGACTTTCATGATTCATACATGGAAGCTTCAGCATCACACTTTGCAAAAGAGGTGCCGCCGGTGCACCTTCAGGTTAGCTCGAGGTGCCCAAAGCAGCGCCGCAGCACACTTGAGACAGCGGCTTGAGCGACGGTTGCCACGGCAATGTTTCTAGCATGGAATACCATCAGCATGAGCCGTCAGCCCTGTTGGGGCCAATTTTGCAGCTGCCCAGCTGGCTTGCTGAAGTTAGGCCTGCGGCTGCGGCGGATGCGGCGGCTGGTCTGTTGCCTGATAAGGCTGAGGCGACGTCGTCCGCTGCTGGGCCCTGGCTGCTGCTGTTGTTGTCGGCGCCGTCGCTGCTGCTGCCGCCGATGCTGTCGCTGCCGCCGCCGCCGCTGCTGTCGCTGGAACACCCTCCGAGGATGTCGATGGTATCGCAAGTGCTGAGCTGGTGCCGCCACCGCGGCGGCAGCCAGTGCTGGTGCGGTTGCGCGCCCGCTACAGCCACGTAGCGGGTGGGGAAGCGGCGGCGGCGTTGAGCTCCATCTGAATGACGAAAACCGCCGCGCCAACGGCGGGGCAGTGGCAGTGTGGGTGCGCCCGGCCTGAGTTCTACGTCTCCGCAAATGGCACAGTACCTCTGTGAGCTCAGGTGGTCGGGCGCACCCACGGCAGTGCAGCGGCTGCCAGGTGGTGTGCTGCAGCGTCTAATCAGAGGGACTGTTTCTCTCCGCTTTTGCTTTTCTCGACATTACATCCCAGGCTCATCGAAACACGAACACTAGTAGGGGTAGCGATATGTGCTTTATAACGAAGACTGGCAGCGGTCTGTGCCGTCCTTATCTTGTTCTCGACATTGCATCCCAGGCCCATCGATGCATGGACACGAATTGAGGTAGCGATTTGTGCTGTATGGCGATAGCAGGCTGGAAGGCGATAGCAGACCACTGGGACACAACATAGCCCAGGGCAAGAGCGGTCCGGAACGGTTAGTTGTATGGTGATGTGCTGTGTTCTGGATATGAGCGATGGCCAATAATGGCGTCAAGGCCAGGCAGAACACACAGACAAACAACTAGGTTCTCACAGAGAGCGCAAATGCATGCGCAATGCCCTGCCACAGCCGTGTCTACTGTCGGAAGCCAGCTGTTTACCCAGCACTGGGCAGCAGCCCTGCCGATGGAAGCTGCTGCCGCTGTCGTGCTGAGCCGCTGGTGCACTACAGAGGCACCGTGGCGTCTCTAGAGGTCGAATGCTACGCTGGCAGTCTCCGGGCTTCGCCTCTCCCAGGCGGGGGGCTGTGACCAGCCAGATCACAGCCACCCATCGAGGGCCCTCCAGCTGTAGCTCCGGTGGTTCCGGCCGCCACGGGCACGCTCGCAGCCGGCTGCTGCAGCTGATGACGATCCCCAGCCGCCAGGCGCTGCCGCTGCCGCCTGCTGAGTCGGGCGCACAGATTGGTCGGTGATTAGGTGCACTGGTGGCGGCTGCTGGCCACGCCCATGCCCACGCCAGGCAGCTGGACTCGGTCCTTTTTGCTTTTCTCGACATTACATCCCAGGCCCATCGATGCATGGACACGAATAGGGGTAGCGATTTATGCTGCATGGCGATAGCGAAGGCTGAAAGGCGATAAGCAGACCACTGGGGCACAACATA
>JAABUM010003705.1_pt1 | contig 18306 bp, 23 predicted proteins | sample 5559161 | NCBI WGS metagenome assembly JAABUM01 (sample SAMN10711868, study PRJNA513369) | rock metagenome | isolation source: Antarctica rocks | place: Antarctica: Victoria Land, Siegfried Peak nord | reverse complement strand
TGCTCAGATCGCTGCTCAGGTACAGTGATGCATGCTCAGCTCAGGCAAGCAAAATTCTTACAATGGACTGTATGCCTGCCAGCCGGCGTCCTGCTACAAATCTACAGCGTCTGGTCCAGCGTATGCGGCATGCGGGCAACTTTGTCATCTCTGCAGAGCTGTGACGTGTTCTCTGGCCCCCCAATCAGTACAGCTGTGGTTGCCAGCCAGCTTGGTACTAGGTGGCAACGAGTGTCAAGTACCGTGTCACACATTGATGCAACTCTTACACTGGCACAGCAAACTAACAGTGATGGTGTCTATCTAATAGCAGCAGTCGTGATGTGAAGCCGTGACATCGCTTGCAGCCCTTACCATGACATGATCAGCATGTGAGTCCTCGATGCTGGCCTGGCACCGCCAGCTCGCAAGATGACTAATGTCCAATGCGGCTGGCAATACATTGTGAATCTGCGGCAGTGCGGCTGTGAAGCGATTTATGGGGGAATCTCCTCACAGCCGCATTACCAATTCTCCAGCCGCATTTGCACAAACCCCGTGAACACGTGATGCTCAACGACGACTGTTCGAACCACTCCTTTGTGTAAACAGTGGCGTTTTAACTCATCTTCCGTTTGAAAATTGGCTGAATCGATAGCTGGGAAGCTTTTGTCGTTGGCTGAATAGATAGCTGGGAAGCTTTTGTCAGCTGAGCTGCACTTTGTCAGCCCGTCTGCTAGTTTTTTGGCTCGGTGCAATGCGGTCAGCAATGCTGTGCACTGTAACAGCGTATGTGCCCATTTCCACTGCAGCGCTCGGATGCGCATAATCAGCTCAGCTGCCACTAGTCAACTCAGCTGTCAGCTCAGCTGCAAATCGCCAGCTCAGCTTTCGCCAGCACCCAGTTTGAATTGCCATCTCAGTTGCAAGCTGTTAGCCGAGCTGTGATCGGTCTCCTGGTTTGTACTCTTTCCGCTTGTCAGCTTTAAATGTCAGCTCAACTCTGTTTGATCAGCTTGACAATTATTTGTCGGTGAGGGTGTGATCTGTCAGCTGAGCTTTGATATTGTCAGCTCGGCTGCTGTCTATCAGCTTGAGTATCAGCTGTAGTATGTCAACGCGCCGCAATATGTCAGCTTATCTCAACTGCAATGTGTCAGTCCACTTTGTCAGCTCGGCTGCCAACTGTCAAGTCAGCTATCAACTCAGCTGCTACTTGTCAGCCCGGCTGTCAGCAGCACTCCATAACTCCCACGTACTTTGTCATCTCAGTCTTCTTGTTTGTACTCTGCCCGCTTGTCAGGTTGCATGTCGGCTCAACTGCATTTTTGTCAGCTTGACACTGATGTATTGTTTTGGCTGCAATCTGTCAGCTTGGTTGTGATGTGTCAGCTCAGCTGTCGTATGTTAGCTCAGGTGCAAACTTTCAGCCATTTTGTATCATCTCCACTCTGCTTCCAACGCAATGTGGTAGCTCCTTACAGGCCCCACCACCTTTTAGAAATTTCAGCCCATCAGCAACGCCTAGCTAGTTTGGTGAGATTGCTTTCTTTGATATGTCCGGCTTGCCGCAGTCAGGCCATAAACTACATAATGGCAGTGTGATCTTGTCTCCGTAGCACCGTCATCAACAGCCCCGAGATCAAACATGGCACATGACCAGTCACATTCCTGTCCTCTCTCATGTCAAATTCACCCATAACTGAAATGGCTCGACCATGAAGCACGTCAACGTTTGTCCATGTTTTGTTTTATGCAGATTCCCAATTTGATTGTTTATGCCCAATTATTATATTGACGTAAGTACATGATTTTGGACAAGCCAGTACATACATTTAATTACATTGATTGCTTACTTGCGCTCTAGCGGCTAATGAGTTGAGACGAGAGCTTGAAAAATGCACTTACCAGTATGAACCAGCAAACAACTCTTCATGCCATTCAGTTTCATCGTAAAATGCTGTTTGTATGAAAGGAGACAGGTCCATTGCTTCAACTGAACCATTTGGACCTACATCTGCAGCAGCTAAGTATGTGACCAGGCCAGTCCCACAGGCAAGGTCCAGCACATCCCAGCCTTGCCGCAGCTTGGCTCTTGCTACTAATTCAGCTGCCACCTTGGGCTGATGATTGTTATTCTTGTCATGTTCAGTGCGTGCATCAAACTTTTGTGTGACCAGGTCTTTGAACGTAGACAAGTCCGTTGTCTGCAGGTCAGAGCACACTGTACTCAGCAATGTGCACAACAATCTATTTTGTCGCCCTTCTTGCAATGCCGGAATCCAAAACACAGCTCTTGACAATGGACGTGCACGCTTTCACTCTCGTCGGAGCAGGTGACAAAGGGTGCAAAAATGTGCTACCTGACAACAGGTGAGCCTATTCTGCTAGTCAGTGTGGTATCAGATGGTGATACTCCTGGGACCGCCAGACATGACCATCTGCTCCTACACCAATATAATCCTACAACTGTTCCCGTGACAGATATTTAGCATTCCATGAGTTACGGATAGGCATCAGGATCGACTGCCGGCATCTCAGCATGTGAAGATCCTGCACAAGTGATCACTTGGTGGTCTATTAATGTCTGTGTATCTGCCCTTTCGTGCAGACATTCATGCATTGGTTCATCTCTTCCCCGGGGTCAGGTGCCTACAGTCCTGGGTCCTGAGATGCCCGGCAGGATCCGGCATAGGGAGCTGCGCACTATTTTTGCCTGTAGTAATTTGGTAGCTATCTTTGGAAGGGGGATTGCGTCACAGGTGCCCAAGGTCTGGTACCTGGATCCTGCAGATAATGTACTTTACCTGAACACACGCGATGTACGTGCCTGCAATGCTGCATGCTGTTTGCATAGGAACATATGAGGTCACATTTGTGCTGTGAACTTTTGATGTGCATGGCTGCACGCTGCAGGCTAGACACAACGGTGCTGTGGCGTGTATGACTGCACGTTGCAGCGTCTATGCTGGCACCTGCTTACTGGCCTTGCCCAGCCCTGCAACTCTGCACCCTGCTGTTTTATGACTACCATGGAGCATCAGGATGCAAACACATAACCAAAGGCAGCCTGTGCCAAGTGTTATCAGCCAAGTGCTGATCACATCCCCGAGGACAATGTGAGCTTCAAGGTATTACACAGCAGCAATTGATCTGTCACAGCAGCAGAATTGGCATGCAAAAGCTTGTGTCTGTGACTACGTTTCCGCCTTGATTCAGCAAGCCTTGCTGCCTGCAGGCGTCATTGCCATCTCCTTCTACATCATCTACTCCTGGAGAAGAATCAGCAAAGGACAGGTAACAACTCCTTGGCTCTCATGGCTGCGTTACTGACTTCTGGGTTGTTTGTAGCGTCTTGTAGCAGCCAACACTGCAAACATAATGTGTCATGAGCACCATACCCGAGCCAGTTAAATGTTGGCCTTACCAAACAGTGGCCCCCCAACACTGCATGTGAGACTTCTGCATGTTGGTGCATGCAACAACATGAGGTTATGCCTGCTGTTGCATGTGGATGACCGTGTGGTGGATTTATGTGACAAGGAGATCACCACGTATTTGTTACATTGAAAGAAATCATGATGAGCATGATTTACTTCAATGAAAACAAACCCTCGCCAAAACAAGGGTACATGGTGTGTTACAGGATTGGGAGGTGGCTGCGCCAGCTTGCTGGACAGGAAGGCTGTGGCACCGGGAGATGCGATAAAAAAACAGCTGGATTTGACCATGATATTGAAACTGGCAGAAGAGCGGTACCTTGAACAAAGCCAGCAGTTGGAGGCAGTAGCATTGTCCAAGCGTAAAGAAAAGTCAGGGAGGGGGACTAGGAGGAGTAACAGACCAGTATCACAAATAGCAGACTGAGAGTTTTGCTGAGCAGTTTCTGGGTTGGAATCACAAACTGCTGTCGATTTGTCCATACAGTGATCTGAAGGATACCAACAAAACTATGTTTTTTCTGAAAGTTTTGTAGGTATTATGGCTATGTACGACATGATAGCATTCAAACATTAGCTACAGCTCACATCTGATCAACTTCTTGCCTCGCAAAATTGCTATGATGACAGCAAATATCAAAAGAGCCCCGGCAGCAGCAACCAGAGTGACCTGCACTCACAAATCCCACAATTTGCATGTCCCATGCCATACAAGGAATAACTTTAGTGATTCAATATCTGCCAGCCAAAAAAAGCAAACCCTGTCCTGTCCAAACTGGCAACAAAGCATCATTATGGCTTATCGAGCTTGCTTACCACAAGAAATATACTTCGGCTGTCGCCTTGGCCAACCTCATGTCCATTGTCCAAGTTCATGCCAAAAATACCAGCAACAGCATTGATGAGACCAACAGCAAAGGTGCCGGTTGTCAACACTAGCCCAATCTGCAGTACCTCACCATCAGTGAACATACTCTGCCTTAGACAAATGTAAATGCCTTCTGCTGCGAACCAGTAGCTGTATTGAAGCGTGTCATACCCGAATCAGCTGATTGCGTTGACCATCCAACTCAATATTGACATAATCCTGCAAAGCTGAATGGTTTGCTAGGCTGCACTTAATGCGTCTGCATCATTGCAAACAGTTTCACCCTTACAAACATGGTGGCAGTCCTACAAGGTGCCAGCTGGATTTCTTTGCTTTGAGAAATTGCGCAAAGTGGCAAATGCAGAGCACTTTGTACCTCTGTGTCATCTATGTATTCTTTCAAGAATTGTAGTTTGTTATACGTGCTATCGATGTGCATGGAATAGGTTTCTAGCACCATCTCCACCTTTTGCACGTCTGCATGGCAGTCCTGCAAACTGGAGGGTGCCATGGCCTGCCCAGTCGTATATGCAGAAACCTGCAGTGAAGCGGTCCTTAAGAAACCGTGGTCACAACACCAGGGGGGATGATGGACAGAACAGTGGCTGTGAGCAGCAAAGACCTTGATCACGTTTGCCAGAAAAATGTCTTGTACATAGAACAGCCTAAATTGTACAGCTGTGAAGAATATGGCACTATTCACACCTGTTGTTTTGCTGTTAGATTCATGTCTTTCATGTTGCTGTCACTGTCTAGCATCTTTTCTAGCAGATCATGTAAAGCCCCTGCCCGGGCATTCATTCGCACCATGCAATTTTTGACACGCCGCACGTGCTCCAATGTGTGCTTGGAGACCTGAACAGGGCAATAGCTAGAAATGTATCAACTTCATCATCCTGTTCATTGATTGCAGCAGAACAGGCTGCAGCGCAGCACAGCGTTACCTTCTTGGTGAGAGCATCTAGAGCAAAAAGGGCATCTCCCTCCAACTCAGACGCCAAGTGCTCAAGTCGCGAGCAAACCTGTAATAAGGCAGCTGCAGTCAAACTTGCTTTTCATGCAAAGTTCCTAAAGGGGAGCTAAGGACAGGCTTTGGAGTTTTGTATGCACTACAATGTTTTGTTGCTCACAAGCCCACCACATCAAGGACCAAGTCCAGCACCATCAACTCGTACGGGTTGTTGCAAAAAGGGGTCGCGGTTCCTGTCAACTGGTCATCCAGCTCTTGACAGCCTGTTCTGCGGTTTTGAGGGGCACACCGTCTCTGCAACTCCTTGGCAAATGATAAACATGTATTGTCCTGATCATCTGCCATAAGGACATAGTCCGTGGTGACAATGCAGTTGATATGCTCCAAATTGACTACCAACGCTTTGTCACGGCACAGAACAGCTGAAGGACAGGAGCAAGCCAAAAATGGATCAAGGACTCTTAAGTCGCGAAGCTGCACCCCAAGCTGCTGTGTCAACTCAATCTTCTCTGCGTGTATGAAACTGCTTGAGCCATACCGGTCAATTTTACGGGCGACCGAGAAAAGGGAGGCGTGGTTCCTTGCATCCAATTCACATTCTACATCGAGTGGAAGCCGGACGCCATTGGTGTGGCTGTCAAGGCCGAGTGCGCTGCGGAGCTTGCCGGGCATCTTTGCTGCAGAACATCAAGGCGACTTTTACCCCGTCAAGAGCTTTCGATCAATCAATAGAATTTACAGTCCGTGTGGGGAGCCAGATGTGACTCATCGGACATCTTGGCTTGGAACATGTTGTGACTATCAGCAGTTCGCTCGAAAAAAGAGCCGAATATCCCGCTGATGGAAATTTGGGCCGAGTAAACACAAGTGTTTGTCCCTTAAGAGTGCTGTAACGAGGACAGTCAAAAATAAAATGCTGCTCATCCTCAACAGCTTGCATGGAACAATGGCGGCAAATGCGTTGCTCTCTAGGGGGTTTGGAGCTCAATCACCTGTCAGTTTCAACCCGTAGTGGGTGTGCTCCTAATCTGAACTTGATGAAAGCAACAAGAGAAGGTGAAGGTCTCAAAGACCCCAAGTAAGTGGCCATGACTGCTGAGTCAAACAACATGCTGTCACTGAAAAAGCTGACATTAGAGGATAAACTTTGACAGGCAGTGGTGAAACATCTGTCTCGCAGAGTGTCGAAAGCATGAAACCTATTTTCAGCAAGCCAGATGACAGGTGTCGAAACCAAGGAGTGTCAAAAGAAGATGCACATGGGAAAGCTTTCTCGACCAGCCTATCACCTGGTAAAGCACTGACTTTACTGACATATTACAGAATCATTTTCTGCCAGAAGAGCTGCAATGGAACCTGGCCCAACTCACACAAGCCAACCACATCCAGGGTTGATTACCGGATGTGCAAAGCACGTTTCATAAACAAATAACAGACTCTTTCCTTGCAAGACCACAGATGACACTTTTCAAGACCCAATATCTCACAACTGTATGAGAGGACAGGTTGAACAAGGGATGAAAAAAGGGAAGAACTTCTTCGGAAAGAATATTGATATTATCAATGCCTAGATCAGAACATCTGTATCGCATAGCAAACAAAGCCCTTTACCATGATCAAACTAAAGTCAACCAATGCCAGCTCACATGACTGTGCAATGTAGTTGAATGGCCAGAAGGAGAAAAGCCTGAGGCATGCTTTTGCACAGCCTTGGGCTCTGCCTTTATTGTCTGTTGGTATGATTTGTTCAAGATAGTTGTAAGTACGACAGACTAGTTGCTACATGTTGATCCCATTACAAAAACGCCTGCACTCATGATGTGCAAGGTGGCTTTCAACAAACAGCAATTATTATAGCTGTCCATCTTTGTCATAGAAGTTGGGTCAGGTGTTTTCAAACAATGGGTGTGTTGCACACCAAGTCCATAAGCTGAATGCCATGCTTCTCCAACATCACCAAAAACCGACCCTACCGAAGATGATGGTTGCTCAAATGTATTTCAAACACTGTATTTGCATCTACAAAGACAGCTTTCCTACATCACGATGAACATTAAGTGGAGAGGCGCTCTGTGTCAGGTTTAAGGTGCCGGGCACTGATCAAAAGCGCCACATCATATACAATCTTCAGTCCACCACAAATGAAAAAGCTCCAACGCCACATATTGCTTGCTGCCAAGTAACCTGTCACCAAGGGCCCAAAGCTCCCAGCTAGGCTCTTGACAACATTGACGACCCCAAGCATTATGGTGCGCTCTTTGGGGAGCACAATGCCGGCAACAAAGCTTTGCCTAGGGGCCACGTCCATCTGTGAGATGCTGTATCTGCATGTCAGTCACAACCTTGAGCATGAAAGGTTGGAGATGCTCAATGTACTGGTCGTGCATCACCGCAAGTTGACCTGACAAACCACAGTACAAGAGAGATAATCAGGTTGCGTAAATTTGGCATACCGGTGTTTCACCATGAGCTGAAAACCTCGTAGAAAGACATTTAAAACTTGCCTGAGGAAAAGAACGATGAGAGCTGTGTTCAGAGTTGGCATCAATGGTACCATTGCTATTAACACATTGGACGGCAAGTGAGTAAACACCATTGTGTTCAACATCCCAAACCTTGCTGCTACTTGCCTGCGGCAAGCACAACATTGTTGCAAGATAAGATGTGAAAGGTAGCAAGCACAAGCGGCAAGATGATGTACCCCGAGGCCAAAGAGGAGATTCCTGCAATAATGTTACATACAAATAGTAGACCACCCAGAAAGGCTGTGGACACCCCATAGGTCACCTTGAAGTAGTAAGCAAGCAGTGTCCCTGCAGACACTCACAAAGCTTTTACTCAAGGCCTTTAGGCATGGGCAAAATATGTTCTCCATAGCCATATATTCATCATTGTTCAGGGCTTACGTGACATACCAGCAACCCAAAGCGCTTACCGGTGACAAGTGAGCCTGCAAATGAGTCTATGGCAAATAGCGAGCTCAGGTGCATCATTGTGTGTACGGATTGAGGTGATATGCCTAGCATTTGGTTGCATTCCTCCGAATCTTCGCTTGGTAAGCTCGGTTCGCAGGTGCTAGGATTAGATGGTTGTTCAGCTGTCGACTCAGCAACTGTGTTCAACGGCTGCAGAAGTGGCTCCTCGATAACAGGTCTTTCACTAATATGCAATGACAGGCGTCGCCGGTAACAAGGATGGCTATCAATGCAGCCCCAACAATGCTATACTGGACGAACACAGCACGGCAGCTTTCAACAGGTGTCCAGTGTTGCGTAAGTTGTAAGAAGTCCACAAGCCTGCCAGCTTCAGCTGATCCCAAAGCTGTTGCTAGATATCCCACAAAATTATACCATGCAAATGTAGTTGTTCTAGCTGTAGGCACAATGAGCTCTGCAAGCATAGACTGCTCCAAGCCCTGCAAAAACAAAATCTGGTAACCTCTCACAGATCCTGCCAGTGCACAAGTGCTCCTTCCTCACCTGAAACGGACCAACCTCGTTGCCTGAAGGAGAGACAACCCCGATCGTGGCTGCTGTGGTGAGGAGCCAAAATGTTTGAGACCAAGGACAGGCAAATAGTAGACCCGCCATAAGTAAGAGCATGCAGCCAAGCAGCTGCATGCGCCACTTGCCCACCCTGTCTGCGAATATTGTGATGGCTAGGCTGATTACAGAATCGCCCAGAAGAGTGAGCGTCAGCACGCCGATACGCTGGTCCGAAAAACCTAGCTCGTGCAGATACACAGCGAAGACTACGCCCACAGATCCAAAACTAAACATTCGCAGGCCGCGGGTAGCGAACAACAGCAGCGTGTCTATGAGGCTGCAAAGCAGCAGTATAAGTTGCAGATTAGACTACCAGCGAACTGCTGGTTCCAGCTTGTCCACACCGAACGTTACCTGTGCGACACTTCCGGACGTCGTCCCTCCCTTCGTCAATGCTCGCTTCTATTCCAGCTGTGACTCGCAGTCAATAGCTCAGTCGTAGCGTAACTCTGCATGTGGAATCTCAATGTGCAAATAATCGGGGTTCTGGTCGCCTACGGACTGCAAGTTTTGCTGATCTGCTTCGAACTTCGTGCTGTCGCCTGCACTGACTTCCTGAGAGCATTCTCGGCTCCGCCAAGCAGTGGTATGCGCAATTGCTCTGTGCACTGCAGACAACTAAGGCGGAATGTCTGACATCGATCTCCGGTATCCCTCCTGACTTGCCTGCACAGCCAACTTTACACTGCTAATGCAACCTTGTGACAGCGTGGGCACCGGAAGCTGCCCCACAGGTCTTCCAGTGGCGGGGAACTTGCAATCAGACGGCATACCTGCTGTGTTTCCAGTTTCGTCTGCTATCAAGGCTACAGCAGGAAGGTACTGGACACTCGAAGTGCAGACTCAGATTCCGTTCATTGAAGACACCACGCCTCAGGCCACAGGGGTTAGCTTCACCGCCCAACCCCCTGGAACATCAGGCTGGAGCACAACCAAAGGCCTCTGCCTGTATGTACTCAGCACACTGCTCCTATCGATCCAAGCCACATCAGCTAAAGTGCTTGGTGAGTATCCACTTGTTGGAAACGCTGGAAAAACCAAAGCTCCAAGGCCTAAGCACTTATTGTTCAGGGAGGCATGGTCTGAACACTTCTGTAATGATCCTTTTCAGAAGTTTTTCTATTCTGTTGGGAGCAGTTCTACCTGTCCTGTACCACAAGCCGGCTAACCCCTGGGGTACCAAGTAAGAAGCTGCATTTCCATGTCATAACCTTTTTTACAGCTTCCTCATTCACTCATGAACAGCACAACCTGTAAAAGTTTGGTTTGGCCCAGTCTGACACACAGGTGCTACTTGCAGATGTGCAATGCTGGTTGTGCGTGGCTTGTGCAGCTTCACATCAATATCCTTGCTTTACACTTCGGTGCAACTTATGCCCCTGTCAGACTCAGTGGTTCTGCAATTCTTGTCCCCCATTATGGTTGCTCTTGCAGCTCCCTTGTTATTGAAGGAGCTGCCCAGCAGGTGCGCCGCTCTGCAATACTAGACTTGGTGTGTATAGATTGTCAATGTCTTGTGCAACTGTCCTGCCAAGTGAGCAATACCACATGCTGATGAAGCACATCACTCAATGTCTTCAACTGTTATTTGAGGCTCCAGAATGCCCAGTTGGGTCTATGTTGAAACGCAGACACAACATCTACACCCTCTAGTGATAATCAACAAGTTCCTTGTGGCACACACTGCAGGCTGATATGGGTGTGTGTTCCCATGTGTCTGGTGGGCGTCCTGCTGACTGCACAGCCAACTGTGCTGTTTGGCGCCAGTGGCACTACCAGCATCAGCCAGACAGGCATTGCTGTGGGCATTACACAAGTACGCTTTCATCACAGGCTAGCAATGCTTTCACATTTAGCAAACGCGAAGTATGCTGGAACTCACCCTTGTAGTGTCAATAATGGCAACTAAAGCCAACACAGCACCGTTATTCAGTCTGTTTTCAAGGCTGGCACCCAGATAAGTCTCTCCACTGTAAGCTTGTGCTCTTTGCAGGCAGCCTTTGCAGCCAGTCACAAAATCTGCATCAGATACTTGAAGGACGAGGACTCTCATGTACAGCTAGTGTATCTTGGCAGTGTCTCAGTGGTGGGCGCTGTTGTACTTTGCATCATAGCCCAGCAATGGACGATGCCTTCTACAGCGTTGGAGTGGCTGTTGCTAGTGGTTACAGGTGTAGACACTATTGTCTACAACGTTGAAGTATGACGTTGCCACCACATTAACTACGTTTGACTATGTGCAGCCACATGCATACTTTCACCGACAGCTTGCTGTTGATACGGACATCTTGCTGTTGATACCGCAGTTTTGTCTTGCTGCGATGCAGGTTGTTCAGCCTATGGATCACAGATGAGCCAAACAATCGCCCTAAAGATGGTACAGGCTTCTCTGGCCACAGCCATGAGTTACTTGTCTGTAGTGTGGGGAATACTGTCAGGTTACCTTGTATTCAGCGAGGTGATGTTCTGTGCCGCAGCTTGGCTTGCTATACTGATTCAGAAATACTGTGGCACTCCTGTTGGTCACACTTCAAGAACTAACATGATCAGTGCTATGCAGGTTCCAAACTTGCTGTCACTTGGAGGAGCCCTGCTTGTGTGTAGTTGCACGCTTGTTCTAGGCTTGACAGAGCATAAGTCTGCAGGTCAACAGTCTCGCTGGCTGCAACAAGTATGCACGTCAGCTCAGAACTACAGTGCAAGCGTCTGGCTGAGATATACAGGGGAAAAGGCTATTTATGGCCGTATTGCCACAGAAGAGCTTGATCCATCCTGCATTTCAAAACCTGAGCAACTTCGTTAATCGCTGCAAAAGGTTGCCTGACACAACATGGCCGGTTTCTGAAATTTCGAGTTCAGCCCGCCTTGGCCTCTAAACACTGTGCCCTTTATTTTCCTGCGTGTGTCTATGTTGACCATTGACCGGATTCCCAATGTCAGTGGGTGCACAGCGTCTGCGCAGCTGTCTATACACCCTTGTCAAATGTGCTTTTGACGTGGAATCCATTGCCTTGTGCATTGGCTGGCCATAGGCAAGCTCGAGCGGTCACAATCGTGCTTAACATACCTGGTCAGCCTGCTTGCGCAAATCTGACAAAGGACGCTTGGCCAACAAAAGGCTGATACTGAAACTGCACTCAAAGAGAACGCAAGCGTCCCAGTTGCTTACAGGCACGGTGCAGAAGTGACAAGCTTGGGACAGCTCAGGTTACAATGTTGACCTTTCCAAAGCATTTTGCTGTAAGATACTGTGGAGAAGGACTTTGAGAGTGCGGAAGCTTTGAACACAAGCAATCTGCCAAGCGATCAATCATTGGGTACTTGGCACACTTGCAACAGCTCCTCATCCGTTGACAGTTTTATTGCCTGTGATTCTAGCAACCACAGGGCTTCACAAGACTGTGACATTGCTCCTGGTGTGCATGCTGTTGATAACATGCTTTGCTAGCAACTTTGAGAAGGCATTGCAATCACTGTAATCATTGCTGATCATCACAATGATGTAATGAGACTCTACAGTTGCTGGCCTTCTATCATGGTACACTGCAGTTGCAGCAAGTTCAGGTGTCTCACATGATATTCTGCATCTTTTATTGCAACTCAGAGTTTCGTTTTGCTAGGCCATGGTAGCTTTTGAGCAACGTCTGCAACAATGCTCTGTCAGCCTTACATGATATTCGAGTCTGTGCTTTTCGCATTCTGCCTGCCTGTGACTGCGATTCTGGGTAGTTTTGAGCAAAGCCTCCTTATCGCGCTGCATCATTGCATCTAATGTAGGGATGACTGCGTCTGCAAACATTTGTATCGCACATACGCGCTGACAAACTTAATAGGTCTGACAATAGGTCAATAGGTCTTTGGTGCGGGTGGGGCGGGCCACGTGGCAGCGACATTGAGTCGCAGCTCAAGTAAGCTCTCATCAGACCCTCAAACTTTGAGTCCATGATCCTGGCTTTTACCTGTTACCCTGTTGCCCTGTTATTCTTATTCTTCACACTAATCTTAGAAGACCGTTATTATTTACGTAATGGTAGATTGTGTATCTAATAAACATAATGATAAACAGTTACAAATAAACAATTAAAAGGAGTATACCTTGCGTGTGGTTCCATTAGATGATTTGAACTGGTAGGCTGTAATAGGGTTTCCAACACATGTTGACCAGGCTGCCTAGGTCAGAAATCTGACACAATCCTACCACCTGGAATCTGGCTCAGTGGTCACATATAATCGTTAAGATGTTCCACGTGATCAAATTCGTAGGGCCCATGTGTCTTACGTATGAATGAATGAATGTTATTACAGACCACAGGAGCTGTAGGAGAGAGAGAGAGAGGTCACAGGTTTTGGCTAGCCAACAAGGCTAATCACACGTGGCAGGCTTCAAGCAACCTTGCCTACTTTCATAAACTGGTATGTTCAATTCGTTTGTGACCAGCCAAACGGGTAGGGCAGACGTTATGCACACCCAGCAAGAGTGTCCATATCTAAGGAAAAGATGGGAGCAACAAAGTGACCTCAAGCCAGGAAGGCCACGAATGTAAATGCGCGTGGTACTTGAAGCACAGTCACAGATTGTTATCAAGCATGGAATGCATTGTACAGCTTTGTGTCATTATAAAGGTACAACTTGTTGTAGTACAGATTAGTGTATAAATGACATCTCAGCCTTGGCTGTAGTAATCACCCATGTATATAGAGAGAGAGAGAGAGAGAGACAGAGGTTACAGATTTAAAGCTGCCACTGAGGGCTCTAGGCAGTGTGCGGGACGACTAACCACCATGGTCTGGCGAATGACGAATGAAAGACGAATTACTGGCGAAAGGGTGAGACGCTGACCATTTTAAACCGGAGTGGAAGCGAACGGAATCGAATGGTGCAAACTGCTTGTTTTTCTTAAATTCAGCAGTACTTCAATGTGAGCAAATGAAAGTGTGTTATAAGAATGTTGCTTTGAAAGAATGTAATGAATCCTCATGCTTAGTCTTGCATAATCAAGCTCTCGATGTCACAGTCTGCATTGCCTTCGCCTGCACTGCAGGATGACACTGCACGGACCGGTGGTGCAGTTGATCCCACAGAACTGCAGAAAGCTGGATGATCAAAATCGACATCTACACCAGTGGTCTTGTCCTTCAACAGGTGGTTATTGCTAATCTGCTTTACACCAGCTTCATAATACACAGAAAACACATCCATTAGCTCTGCAGCGGAGCACAGCTCCATGGCATCAGTAAAATTGACTGCTGCACCACCCTCTGCTCAACAAGATCATTGGTGTCTCCAGGACTAGCAACCGCCATCAGTAAAGCTTCAGCCTCAGCAGATTGCTCCACCAAGGCTTCCTTTTCAGAATCAACAGCCAGCTCTTGCTCGCGCAACGTGATGTCTTCCACATTTTTGAGTGGCTTAGCAGCCCTACACTGACAATGCAATCAACGAGAAACTGTCTGTTCTAGAAACCACCTTGTAGACATATACACCAAGCACTCAATGCGTAGTAAGGCTGCAAATTTATCACACCTGTCCTGCACCTTCTGAAAGTGCATCTTGACAGTAGTAAGACTTACAGTCTTCTCTGGATCTGCTGCATGAGGCCTGATGTCCAGCATTAGCAGGGCCAATTGGGACAGCTGGAACCCCTCATTGGCAGAAGCAATGCTTGTCCAATTGAGCTTCAATGTTACCAGCTCCTCGTCACATGGCATTGAGTCAAATGGTTCCTCGTGCATCTTGCACTGCTGCATGTCTTTCAGGAGCTGTTCTGACTCCTGGGGCAGTCTCTTGTAGCCATTCCAGAGACTGCCAGCTGTTCTCTGTACCATTACTCAGTTTGTCTTCTTTGCTGAAACGGCATCACGATAAAGTGGGTGCAAGAAGAGACCAAGCTTGCACATGGGATTTACCATCTCATCATGACGCAAATTGTATGCTACAAGAAGTGTGCTTTAAAGTCTGGAGGCAGACCATCTGAGCTCAAGCCTGTAACTTGTTTGGCAAGAAACAGCCAGTAACGCATCACATCAGCTACAGTGGCCCTTCACTGCAGCTATGACAAGACTGAAAGGTTCAAGCAGTTTGCAAGTCTGCTTTCACAAAAAATTATATCATCTTTTTGGCTGCAGCAGTTAACAAAGACGGTCGCTGCCGTTCTGTCTTTTGCCATGCACTCTGCAGCTTGACCGCAGACTCTAAACTAGCATGAACTAGCTTTCAGTCATCATTGGTAGACCTACCTCAAGGTTTTCAATAACTTAGGATACTACTGAGCAATTATGTTGGCATACAACTGAATGATCTCTGGTCCAGATCTGACAACCTCGCATGCCCCTACTATGTCTGCTTCAAATTTGGAATCGGGTCTCCCTACTAAAGTGGGTGCAAGGCAGACTGAAAGGGCAACAGAGGTAACAATGTTGTTTGAAACTTACAGATCACTTATCAATAGCAAAATTGTGCCACTCACTTGAGGCAAATGCAGCCAACACTTCCAGGAGGGCAACGTCTTTTGTACTCCCCTGAGCTTTCCCACTCTCCCAGATCACGCAGGATATTGGGCACTCCCAGGTCACAACATCAGAGGTCTACGGCTTTTAGCAGACAGAGACGCTACTGGTAGTTGCCTGTTTCTGGCAAGCGCATGCTGTGTTTCTTGCAACCCAGGATTGCATGTCTCAATGTACATGACAAGGGTCTGTCAAATAATGGGTTTGGTTTTGGGTTTTGGGTGACAGGGGCACAACACAACCGGTAATCAAGAACTTGCAGTGAACGCTTACAAGACCAAAGCAGTCAGTCCCTGTTGGGACTAGTCCCTGTAATGCAGACAATGGCTGAAAGGGTCAATGAAAGCCTACAACATCCAAGCCTGCCTGAGCCCACATTCAAGTGGCTGTAGAGAACACTCCAGCACTGTCCACAATACTGCAAGCACAAGCTACACTGAGCAGGTCGTCAAACCAAAGCTCAAGTAAAGCCAAGCTGCATTTGGCTGTCATTGGCTGTGTACGCATGTATGGCAACTCTGGTATGAACTGGTTTTAGGTGACAGCAGCAAAGCAGAGCAGGCATCATGCATTTTGGCATGGATGCAGCTGCATTGTGGCAATCATGGGTTTGTGCCAACTTGCATTGCACCTATAAGATTTATCAGCTGGTGCCCGACAACAAGATTGCCATACCTGCCTGCCCAGGACTGGTACAAGCAGATTGACCCGTGCCAAATTGCATGAAATCTGCTTCTTCCCAAACCAGACTACACGTATGGGTTTTCTCAACTGGTGGCTGACGACAAAATTGCCAGCCACACATGCCTGCACAAGCCCCACAGTGGGACAATGAGTTTGGCTCATGCCAGAATGCATGATGCCTGCATCGCTGTCGTCCAAACCAATTTACACCTATGGGGTCTCTCAGCTGGTGGCTGACAGCAAAATTGCCAGCCGCACATGCCGGCACAAGCCCAACAGTGGCACAAGGCAGATTGGCTCATGCAGAATGCATGATGCCTGCTCTGCTGTCATCCGAAGCAGGTTACGCCCATGGGCTCTCTCAGCTGGTGCCTAAAAGCAGCTGATTATAAAAGATGTCAAAAGTGGACAGAAGGGTTTAGGAGTTAGGGTTATCGAAACCTGTTGACATTTGGGTACTTGGGCAATTCCAGTCAAGCCATTCATGAGCTAGTGACTGATGGTCTAGTCATATTGTATGCTTAGTAATGCATATGTGTTCAGTATGGCATGCGTAGCGGCCTACCTACCTGTATATAGAACAACACAGTTAGAGTGTCTGTAAGTAAGTTGTGTGGTATTAAGCAAACACCGGCAAAGATGTGAGTCGCAAGCAGTCCTTGTAAACAGGAGTTTGGTCTGGCATTGTTGCCACAAGACGCGCTTTCAACAAAAGCTATGGCCTGTTTGGCTAGGTTTTAGACACACAATACACCCTCTTCATGTAATCCTACCGGAGTTTGGCATAGTGTCTCTGGCCAGACCCGTAGATACGGCGTATACTCACATAAACCTCATGTCAGCCATTTGTCAGCCTGGTGAAGCAATCGCAGCGAAATCGGTTCAAGTGAGTGGTAATGTCGTCCGCATTTGATGCATAAGCCAGCCAACTCACAGCGAGTCACAGCCAGGATGCTGTGAATCGGTCCACAATATTCACCTGCAGCAAACGCTATCCTGCTGCTTTCCAGACTTCTCAGGATCTAGGCGACTCGGCCCAAATGTACAAAACTTGTCTGCGTGGCTTACATAAGAACAGGTCGAAGTTGTAAGGTATAGCATCCCCGCCAAAGATTCTCCGACAAGTGCGTAACTTTCTCAGAGCAAGCTTGTCTGCTACGGCAGGTCCAGTGCTCTTTGGTCCGTCAGTTGATGCGCCAAAATTCTCACACGTGTTTTCGCACGGCCTTGCGGAGGGTTGCCCGAAACTTTTGGACTCATGTCACAGACTCCTTCACAGTTTCAGGACAAGTGAGCAGTTTAAGCGCAGGTGAACTCGCGAGAGCTGTCACTGAAGCTGACGAAAGGGGCGAACATTTTACCTCTTATCGTAAGAAGCAGGCGAAATCTCATGAGCTATCTGCTATATTTTCTAGCACTTTAGCAAGCACTCTTTTGTATCTCATTTTACTGGAGGAGAAGCAGCCTCAACTTGTGGTGGTTGTGGCAAGTTGTATTGCACTGATGGGCTCAATTGCAGACGTAACATTAGCGCAGCTGTGCTTTTGGATAATTACCAGACCTGACAGCCTTATTGAACAGGCAGTCATGGAGCGCAGGGACAAAGAAAATAAGGACTCTCCTGTTCATGAAAGCTTACTCACAGCACCTCTTATGTGGGGTGAACGCTCTGCCAAGGTGTTTGCTAAGATGTCACCACCTGCAACCATGGTGTTAATTAGTATGGCTGTGTTTTTGCATTATCCTGATGCAAGCATTATGCGCATTGCAAAAATGTTTGCCATTATTGCCTCATTGGCATGGGTTATGTTGTTCACTGCAATAGCTTCACTCTGGGTTTAAGATACTTGGGCATACTGCAAATGTAGGTTGGCTATGGGCCCGTATACACTAGGCATTGTTGTCCATGAAGCCTGGCATTGTCAGACGATTTGCGTCATAATGTTGCCAGGAAGCTGACGCTGCTTGTGAATTGGTTTGGCACAAGTGTGGCAGGTCATTGTTGTGTGAGACAATGATGGCCCTGACGTGATGTTTGAACTCTTGGGCATGTCATTTGTCTCAACATTTTTATGTTGTCTTTGTCACCACAAGCTCTGATGTTAGGCTTGTGAATATTGTGATTGTGTCCCACTATATATGCTGACATATGCTGACTGTTCACGCAATGCTACTCAGGATGATGAAGTCAATGTGAGGCAGCCACGCTTCATGCATGATTGCATATGGTCATGTACATCATCATTGGCAGCATTGTTTACACATGGCATGCATTGACCTGAACAGGTCTCAACGTTGACAGGATTTGACGCT
>JAABUM010003701.1_pt1 | contig 18322 bp, 14 predicted proteins | sample 5559161 | NCBI WGS metagenome assembly JAABUM01 (sample SAMN10711868, study PRJNA513369) | rock metagenome | isolation source: Antarctica rocks | place: Antarctica: Victoria Land, Siegfried Peak nord | reverse complement strand
CAAGCTGCATGTACGTCGCTCCCATGAACGGCCAGTCGTCGGGGAAGCCCTGCAGCAGCGCCACGTCCGGCACTGACAGCCGGAAGTGCCCGTTGGCCGCGACGAACGCTCGGGCGCGCTCTCTGGTCAGCGCAACACCGTTCGGCCACACCCGCAGACTCTCGAAGACCCGCTGAGCTGCGGTGCTGTTCAAGATTGAGGTGGTGTGCCGCGGGCCGGTGAGCGTGCTGCGAATGGTCGGGGAGAGGCAGTCGAAACCAATGTCGGGCAGGCCGAGGGCCTCTCTCACCCCAGGTGTGCGCGCCAGACCCGGGGCCAGTTGTCTGTCCGAGCCCCAGCCATGGGTCGGTGTGGGGGCCAGGAAGCGGGCCGCATCCTTGCGGCGCCGAAAGCCAACCCACACCACCCGTCGGCGAGTCTGCGGCACGCCAAAGTCCTCGCTGCGCAGCAGCAGGGGAATGATCGTGTAGTCCCTGCTCAGCGGACCGGTAATGACTTGCCCGACGTAGGCGGCGAACTTCTTCGACGCCAGGGCTGGGACGTTCTCCGCCACGAATGCCAGCGGCCGCACCGCCCGTACTGCTCGCACGTACGCCGGCCAACCGTCGCGGGGATCCAACTCCCCTCGCTGGCGTCCCGCCACTGAGAACGGCTGGCACGGAGGGCCGCCGTGCAACACGTCAACCTCTCCCTTCCACTGCCCCCAGGCAACGGTGTTCACGTTCCCGGCCTCGCCGCCAAAAACCTGCCAGTCCGGGTGCGCCTTCTGCAGCGTGTCCGCCGCATCCTGCAGCAACTCGTAGGACGCAACGTGCCGCATCCCTGCCCGCGCGAAGCCCAGATCCAGGCCGCCGCCACCGGAAAACAGCGACAACGATCGCAGTCCCCGGCCCGGCAACGCCGGCATGAGATCCAACGGCGCGTACGTGGGGACGTTGATCTCGTGCAGAGGTTCCGGCCCGGTGCCTGCCAGAGACGCAGACTTCGCCAGCCGGGAGAGCGTCGCTGTGCGACGAAACGCCTCACGCTGTTGCGCGGTCAGATTCCGTGGCTGGTGATGCGGATGCGAACTGGGAATCCGCGAAGGCGCATGGCGGATCTCCGGCTCCGACCGCGACGAACTGCCGCTTTCCACCTCGACGGTGGACGACGGCGTCGCGACAACTTCCGGGGGCCCGGCCGGGCTGAGACCCCCCAGGTCGAGCAAAGCCTGCCGCAGGCGTGCAGATGAAAGCTGTTGCCGCAGAAGGCGTCCCTCCCGAACAGCCACCACCAGACCGGCACGGTGCAACCACGCCAGATGATGAGACAACGCCGTTGGACGGGTACCGAGGACGGAGGCCAAGGTCGTGGGGTAGACATGTCCCTCACGGGTCAGCACCGCCAGAATGCGGCGCCGCGTGGGATCGGCCAACGCCTCCGCCAGCGGGGCAAGGCCGTCGAGCGAGTCCGCGGAGCTGATCAACGAAGTGGGCACCCCTGCAAACTACAGCTGTCGTTGAACTGTGCGCGGGAGACGCGCCGTACAGCTCGACGGGCAACCTTCGCGGAGCATGCCATGAGCCCGCGAACCCACTCGCGCGATCGAGAGCCGTTGCCATCACGCCGGCGGTGGCGTACCGTCACGGTCCTCTGAACGGCAACGCTCCACTGGGGAGCCGACCCGCAAGAGGAATGGAGATCATCATGAGTTGGCGCGACAACGATTTGGCTCTCGAGGCCCTCGCTGTGCAGGGTTACTACGACGAAGAGGCCAAAACTCTCAACCAAAACTCGTTGGCAGCATCGCTGCGCGATGTTTTTCTGCGGAATCCGGTGCGGTCCTCCCGGACCGACGTCCTGGACAAGAAGACCAAGCTCTTCCAAATCGGGCTGACCAAGGTGCAGATCCTGGACACCGTCCTGCCCGACTTCCGCAGCAAATACCAGTTGTCGGACGAGGAACGGCTGCTCTTCAAGAAGGAGCCGAAGGACCACCCCGACCTCGAGGAACGCGACAAAGCCATCAACGAAGTCTCCACACTGCTCTGGGGCACGCTGGGAAAGACCAGCCGCTCCGGTGCGGTGCAGTCCCTGATTGTGCAGAAGAGCATGCTGCTGATCGAGGCCAAGACCACACGAGACGGCGCGACAGCCCAAGTGAAGGCCGCCACGGATGACCCTGATCTGATCATCGAATTTTACGTGCGCCCCCGAGGTGATCAGCTCGTCAAGGTCAGCGGCGGTGTCCGTGATGACTGCACGATGGTCGGCATGACATTCGACGGGATCACCGAGCGCATGAAGGCAGAGTTGGGTGTCAGTGTCACCACCGCGGTGGGCCGTCTGCTGCAGGTTGCGACTCCGGACTTCGCGGCGCTCGACGGCACCCCTGCGCAGGTGAAGGCCAGCAAGGCCATCTCCTCGAGTCCGCAGAAGAGCTAGAGCGGTGCCCTCCCGATCCTGGGAGGCCCTTGTGGCCGAGGGGATCCGTCTTGGTCGGACGGATCCCCTCGGCCGGTGGCCGCTGGGTGACCTTTGCATTGAGGCAATACCACCTGGGACAGGGAGAGCGGAGCGGTCAGCCAACCAGAAGCTCCTCGCGCAGTTCGCCAGCGAGGTCGGTCTCACCCTTGCCCTCCTCAAAGACTGCTACCGAACCTCGGAAGCATGGCCGCGAGGATCCCGCATCGCAGGAATTTCGCACGCCAAACACTCCAAGGTCGCGGCGAAGCCCAACCGGGTGAACCTGCTGCTCAATGAGGACATGGCGGACGGACTGTCTCCTACCGTGCGCGGGAAGGTGGAGAAGACCGAGGCCCTGTTGGGTGATGCGCAGGTCAGGACAGCGGTGATTGATCGGTCGCACGTCCGGAACCGGCGAATACGCACTGCAGCGAAAGCCGTCGAAGACGAGGAACTGGTCAAGGCCCGGGTCGAGTTGAAGATATTGGAGCAGAACGAAAAGGCGCGGTTGGCGGCGCCCGAGATTGTCTCGAAGATGGCGGAACGGGCCATCAAGGGAAACCTGTCCTTGGCAAAGATGATCACAGAACTGTTGGACTTGAAATCCGTCATCGAGCAGATACCAGCGCAGTACCACGAACGCACCATCGACAATCTGTCACAAATCGAAAGGGCCGCCAAGCAGGCTCACGACAAGCTCCGACCCGAAACCCGGTCACCTCAACCCCGTGACGTCATCGACCTCGCCGTCGATCACCAGCCGGGGGCAGAGCACCGGTAAGGGTCGGGAAATCCCTCGGGCTCAGGTCAGGCGGCATGCCAATTGTCCTGAGCCCGAGGGCCTGCGACACCCATCAGCGAATGCCATGAGCGGGGAGGAGACAAGGTGGCTCCACCGCCTCGCTACATGCAGATGGTTGCCGCATCGCGGGACGAGGCCTCTCTGGCCGTGCGGTTTGTACAACGATCCGGCCGAAATTCGGTCGTTCGAAGGCTTCATTGTCCACATGCATCTGGCCTGGCTGTACCTCCTCCACGCCGAGCTGACTCGGTCCGAGATCGACTTCCGGTACTGGCAGAGGCATGGTCGCTCGAAGCGGCTCGAAAAGGTTGACGGTGAGCCAAAGCGCTGGGAGCTGATCAGGTGTGTCCAGGAGCGCTGGCCCGATGTGAGGGACCCGGTGCGAGCGAACCTCATCTTCTTCATCGGGCTGCGCAACAAGATCGAGCACCGCTACGCCCGGCAGCAAGAGTCGCTCACAGCGGCGCTGGGCGGTCAGGTGCAAGCTCTTCTGCTGAACTACGAGGAGGAGCTCACGAGCAAGTTCGGTGTCGAGTCGTCGCTGGCGACGAGACTGCGCTTCCCCGTGTTCGTCAGCTCGTTCACCAGCGAGGGGGAGCAGACACTCCGGCGGTTGCGGAGGCGGTTGCCGGCCGCACTGCGGACCTTTGTCGCCCAGTACAGCGCGGGACTGGATTCGGTGACGAGCAGCGATCCTCGCTACGAGCTGCGACTGCGTGTCCTGCAGGAGTTGCCGCCGAAGGATCCTGACGCTTTGGCTGTGCAGTACACCCGGTACGACGACCTCACCGACGAGCAGCGCAACACCATCGAACAAATCGGTCGGAAAGGCTATGTCGTCGTCAGAGAGCAGAAAAGGGACGTCGTCGGGCACGGACTGCTGAAGCCCAACCAGGTGGCGGCGGCTGTTGCCGCAGAAATTTCATACACCTTCACGATGGGCCACTTCCCCAAGGCTTGGAAAGCATTGAAGGTTCGACCGCCGACTAACGCCGATCACCCCGAGAGGACGGACGCGAGATACTGTGTCTACGACGAACGGCACAACGATTACGGCTACACGGACGCCTACGTGCGCAAGCTCGTCCGGGAGTGCCGTACCGCCGCGGGATTCCGGAGACTGCTCGGCACGGTACCGAAGGACAAGAACACGGGTGCGTGGGTTGGCGAGCCACCTCCGTCGGCGCAGCCGCCGTGGCGCCGGAATGGTTCACAAGAAAGCCCGGCCCATCACGACAGAATAATGGGGCAGGGCCAGCACCCAGAGCTGCTCAGAACTGTTACAGGAGAGCGCACTGAACCACACTGGCTCTGATGGAGACTCGGGCTATTGGATCATGGTTACCTAGAATCAGGTGCTTAGTGCCGTTCATACTAAACCCACCGTCGAGTGAACGGTGCCGTAGGCGATGCTTGAGCGAGGTCAGGAGGCGAGCGCGGCGGCTTGAACCGCTAAATCCAGTACGCGAAGCTGAGGACCTGCCTTAGCGCCGCCATGTGCATCATCAAACTCAGTCGCCAGTGCGCCAGTCCTTTTACCGTCAATTTCGCGGGCCACTGCTTCAACCACTGCGGCGAGCGGCTTCGCAATCTCACTCAGGTCGATGGGCGCGAGCAACGCTTGGGCTTGCGCGAGCTCGACGCCGGCCCTCTCAATTAGGTCGACGTGTTGGGACACGGCGACAACCCTCGCGGCCGCGGCCGAGCGTGACGCCCGAACCAGTGCTTCTATGCATCCGGCGGCCTCCTCGACGTACCGTCCGGGGTGCACAAGTAGGCCAGCTTCAGCGGCGAGCGCCTGTAGCTCTCCGACGTCAATGATCGGAAACGCATCCTTGGAACCGATCACGGTGCTGACGTAACTATAGAGCCCATCACGGTCTCCGGGAGTGACGATGATGCGGAACGACAGTGAGTGTGCGATGGTTCCGGCGCGCACGACCGCGAGCAGTGCGTCGACGGCGGCAGTCAACTCGATCGGTGGGACTGGCACAAGCCAACGTCGGGGGTCGGAGACAATACCTGGTGGGCTCCCCGCCCCGACGTGCCGCGCAAGCTCAAGGTTAACCCTCGGTATCGGGGCAAGAGCCCGGGCGAGGAGCACGCGTTCCTTGCGGAGCTGTTGTTGGCGCACCTGCTGAGCTGCTTCTGCGAGCTGGTTGATGGTCACCTCGGCTCGCTTGTGTTGCTGGTCGAGATGCCGTCGGCGTAACCGATTGTGACGGTTGCCGCGTCGCTAAGGATCTCCTCGAGCTCTGCCGGCAATGGGTTCGGCTCACCGGACAACTGGGGCGTCCCGCCGCCTCGCGCCGCTCGGTATTTTGCGCCGGCGTCCCGCAGTTGCACACCGACGAGCCGCATACGCTGGCGACGCTCGTTTGCGTTCTGGATCGCAAATGCAGTCAGGAAATGACGTATTGCAATGGAAATATGCTCGAGGGCTTGGGCGACATCGTCGTCACGTGTTCGCGGCGGTGACCCCAGTGGCGCCAGCGTCACCGGATCACCCGCGGGCATCGCGGCGAGACTCGCAATGTCGCGCTGAAGCTGCTCCGCTTTGATGCGCCAACGCCGGCCAGGGCGTGCGTCGTCAGTGTCGAACCAAAGCATCCTGTCAATCATGCCAACGATCACTGTGGTCGCGAGTCCGGTGACGGCGGCCTGTTGGCGCAGTCGGGCCGTGAGGGACAGGGAGGCGAACTCGCGCTCCACCAAGTCGGTGAAAGCACGGTTCCAGCGCGTGACGGCTTGCGGCGGAAGGTTTGCTCGGGCTATCCGCTTATGCGGACCGGTCCGGCCATGAATCGGCAAATCGGCACCGTCGTAGCGGGTCACCGTTACCTCTGCTACTCCGGCCTCCGGAATAAGATCGAGGACGATGACGGCGAGATCTGCCGCCTGCTTCTCGGGTGACTCGTTGCCGTCAATCGCGTGAATGAACCTCGTGCGGACGGTACGGTTGGATGGTTCGAAAACAGAATGAGTGAGAAGCGGCCAGGTTTCCCGCAGAGCATCGAGCCGGGATTGCGGCATCGGCAACCCGGCGGTGAATTGAATTCGGGACGTGTCGTTGTCGCAGCCGCGGTGAATGCTCGCGATCACTCTCGCGTCCATCATGATGTCACCCGTCGCGGCGACGCGGGAGGCGAGGCGATCTGCGGTAACGCGATCCCACCCAACAGCGGTTTCGAGCGCTTCCAGCAGTCGAGCGCGTGTAGGCGGGGGCGCCGCCAGGACGCGGTCCGCCCACTGGCTAACGCTTAGCGCTGCGGCGGCACGATAATGGATTAGGCTGCGACGTCCCGGCAGTTGCCTGGCGTGGTCGTGGAATTTGTCCGGCAGGATCGACATATCTACGTCGGCCGTGCTGGAAAGGTACGCAGTGTTGATCCACTGGGTTAGGTTCACGGTGGGCGGTACATCCAATCGCTGCGCCACCTCCGCGCACCGCTGCGCGTGTTCGGCAATATCGGCCAGCCGCGCTGCTTCCAGCCAGGCGGCCGCTTCGTCGGCTGCCGCGTCAAGGACGCGTTCGGCGACTGCAGCCGCAATAACGTCGGAATCGCCCGCGGCTCGGAGCACGAGGGGTAGCCGAGCGGGCGCGGTCTCCGCTGACGCATCTAGCACCACGAGTGCCAGCGTGTCAGCGAGCCGGGGTGGCGGGCGTTCGTGCAGCGCCCGAGCGAGTTCAGTCGACCTGAGTTCGTGCAAACCAGCCCAGTGACCGGTGTCCGACTGGACCAGCAGGTGCTCATGTTCAAGTCGGCGCAGCGCCGCAGGCAAGGCCACACCAGGCCAGCGCGCCTGCAGCGTTGCGGAGTCGACGTCTAGGCCGACACTATGGGCGCTCGTGACATACCGGACGACTTCGAGTTCGGTTACCCGCGCTGGGGTCTCGAGGGCGGCCGCCTGCTCGGCGAGTACCGCACTTAGTCTTCGTCCTGCGGTGATCAGATGCAGGAACTCCATTAGCAGCCCACGGGCGCGGCCGATCGCTTCGTCGACCGCCATCACCGGGGTGAGACCGCGTTCCACTAGCACACGTTGAATCTGGTGGGCGGTCTGCCGATCGAGCGTTGGGTGGACTATAACGGCGCGGCGGAGCGCGTCCTCGGTGGCGAAGTCTTCTTCGCGGGCGGCCCCTACGAGGTAAACGCCGGGTAGTTCGAGGAGCGCGTCAGCGGCTTTGCGCCAACCGTGCCGGGTGGGTCTGCCGATGTCGTCGACGCACACGAGGACCGGGTGTTGGTCGGTTGGATTCTGCTGCTCGATGGCGGCGACCAACAAGTCAGCGTCAGCCTCCGAAAGCTCGTGCACCCGCCAGACCCGCATTCGGTCGGCGTGGTCTGCGGCGGTGCGCCACAACAGCGCCGACTTCCCCGAGCCGCTCGAGCCGACGATCATCACGAGACGCTCGCTAGCGAGGCATGTCGAGATTTCTTGTAGTAGCTCCGTCCGCAGCACGTCCAGGCCTGCCACGATGTGCTCGGGCCGGACGTCCACGCCCTCGAGAAACTGTTTTTCACTCAACGACGAACGAGTTCGGAATACTAACGGCGACACGATGCGGTGTAGGGCCGTCGCCGGCAGCGCGGCGGTCGTGACGGCCCGCTTGGCTGCTTCAACCGAGGCGTCCAGGTCTGCGGGGTACAGCGTGACCGGTCGATCGATACCGGTGCCTGACTGTGCAGCTGCGGCATCGACGACCGTCGCGAGGCACTGATTGAGCGCAAGTTGAGCAATTGCCGGGTCCACATGGCGATGCTCGGCGACGGCGTGTGCCACTGCAGCCAGGTCCGCCGGTTCCTCGACGAGCTGCACCCGAGTGAGCAGGTGGGACACTTCGTCATCGGTCATGTCGATCATTGCAGCGGCAACCACCCGCACGATGGCCGTGGCCGGAGCCAAGCACGCGTTCCAGCCGGTTGCGGCGAGTCCTCCACCGAATCGGCCGTTGGTGACGAGTGCCGCGGTCGCGGTGGGATCCTGGCGGAGCAGCGGTACAGCATGGGCAAGGAAATCCGCAAGGGCACCGATCCCGAGGATGCCATCGGCAGCGGCGATTTCCTTCGCCTGCACGAACCGGTGCGGCTGACCGGTGACGGGCACCGTGTCGATGTCCTCCATTCCTTCTGGAGTAAGCGCGGTCGCGGGGAACTGGCCATGCGCGGACCGGGCGAGCATCGTGAGCGTCAGCCGCAGCTGGTAGCGAACGCCCGCAATGTTCCGCGCACCGGCACGGCGTTTCGCCCAAAGCTGCTCCGGCGTACCGGTCGCGGGAGTCCGGGTCTTCGTGAGCTTCCGTGGCTTCGTGTGTCGGCGGCTCTTGCCGCGCTTGGCCGTCACAACATGACGATAGTCGGAGGCGCCGACGCTCCTTCTGCGAAGAGCCGGATTCGGTCTGCTCTCGCACGCGACCGGACGGCGACCCGACGACGTTCCAATGACATCATGAGATGTATCAGAAACGGTTGGGACACACCCGAAAAGTTTGTGTCCTCGGCGAGGTGGGTTTGAGGAACAGGGCCGACTGTGGGGGGCTGCTGATGAGTGTGGCGGTGCGCCTTCTGCGGCGTTGTCACCGCCGGCCGGTGCCCGGGCGCGGCGTCGCCCGCGTACTAGCCGAATGACGAGGTAGCCGACGATGACGACGTAGCCGACGATGACGACGTTGAGGCGGGGCCGATGATCTTGAGGTCGGTGGTCGCTTGGCCAGTTCTACTGCTGGCCCGCGACACTGACGGGCGGCACGGTGGTGGTCGATTGCTCGGCTTGAATCCGCCGCCAGACCTCGGCGAGGTCCGCGGACAGCGAGTAGCTCGCGATGCCACCGGGCAGCCATAACACGTCGACCGGCGATGTCGTCTGCGCGAAGCCGTACTTCGGGTTCTTGAGGCGCATGGTCAGGCCGGCTAGCTGTCCCTTCACGGAACCCGTAGAGATGTTGGGCTTCCGCGGCGACCTCGGCTACCCCCATCTGCGTGCTCTCCTCTGCGGCGCACAGGTTGAGTAGCGTGATGGTCGCCGTGTTGCCCTGGTGGGCGAGCCGTTTCAACGACGCCTCATCCCAGGGCGGGCCAGCCGTTATTGCCACTCTTGAGCCGGCGGGCTGTGCGGAGCGCCGTCCGATGGTGAACTCGTCGACGTCCTGTACGGGGAACAACCGGCTGAAGTGCACCACAGTTCGGTCGTCGACCCGGTAGGCGCTGAAGCGCACCAGTGAGATTTCGACGCCCTGCTTGGCGAGCCATACCACCGCGGATGTGACCGACGCTGGGAAGGACGCCGCGACCAGGACGATGCGAGGGTTAGCGATCCCCTCGTCGGTCAGGAGGCCGTCGACGCTGAGCTCCTCCAAAGTCGTCGGACCGGTGTTACCGGGGTCGGACTTCTGGTGGGTCTGCGCGTACAGGCTGGCGACGTCCTCCTTGCTGAACTGGCTGACCATCGCGGCGTAGTTGATCGCCTGCATGTGGACCGAGTGCGGTGCAGCGTCGATCTTCAGCTCGACAACTACCAAGCGGCCGCCGTCCGGATCCAGCGCCAGGATGTCGAGCCGGTCCTTCACCGGATCGCCGCTGGCGGTCTGCCAGTCCCCGAACTCGCTGGTGACGATCTTGACACCCGGGCCGATCACGTCCGGGTTGGCCAAAATCCACTCCTGCAGGTGCGAGCGCTCGTGCAACCCGAGCGCCGCCAGCCGGGTGGTCGCCACCTGGGTGGCGGTCTTGTCCGACACGGTCAACAGCAGGTCGTCGTAGATGGCGTACTCCAGGATCGAGGAGTCGTGACGCGGTGGGCGGGGGACGTCAGGGGCGATAGCCGCCTGCCGGTTCCCCACCCTTGAGCACGTAGCGCGGCGCGCCAGAAAGCCGGGTGAGGTCCGCCATCTCGTCGTCGTGGAGCTCCCGCAACGTGACCGGCCCCTTGACGGCAGCCGACGTCTCGAGCGAGGTCCCGTGCTTGTGCTTGTGGATGAGGAACGGGTTCGGCAAGCGATAGGTGGGCCGGAGGTAGAGCTTCTTGTCCCCGGGCGGCCCCGTGATCGTGGTGATCCGCAGGAACCCGACGACCGACTTCGTATCGGTCTGGTAGGCCACGACCACGTCTCCCTGGGACATTTCATGGTCCAGGAGCCCAGCGACTTCGGCGGACATCGTCGCGTAGTGGCCGCCCCACTCCGAGGCGGCCTTCGTAGGGAAGACGTCGGCGAGCCAATCGCCCCAGTATCCGGCGGGCCCACCCTTCGTGTTGTTCTTGTAAAGCCAGTAGCGCACCGCAATCTCCAGACGGTCGTCGGACCGGGGTCGAGTAGCCCCCGACTGTGTCGTGTCCCACCCTGCCCCACCTGCTGTCTGTTCCGCAGGACTTCGCGACACGGGGGGAGCCGAGTTGACCGGTACCACTTCTGCGCGACGAGGAGTGGGGTGGTCTCGTCCTGCGACCCCGTGGGTGACGGCTCGAAAATCTGCTGCAGCCACCGACCTACGGGAACGACCGCCGGCACGCCGTCAGTTCGAAGCTGCTGTTGCCGGATGACGGCCACAGCTTTCCATGCGTCTCAACCGATCGTTTCTGACCGACCACGGAAGCTCTCGGGCCCGATCGGGTCGGTGCTGGTCGATGTCTTTGGCAGGTCGGTCACAACTCACGGTCACTAGCTGTCGGTCACGAGCGGTTCTGTCGGTGGGTTGTGACAGGGTGCCGGTTCATGGGCGAGTTGTTGGGGTACGCGAGGGTGTCGACGACCGTGCAGGACGCTGCGTTGCAGCACGACGCTCTCAGCGCCGCGGGGTGCTGGCGGACGTGGGCCGACACCGCGTCGGGCGCCAAGACCGATCGACCGCAGCTGGCCGAGGTGATGGCGTCGCTGCGGCCGGGGGACACCTTGGTGGTGTGGCGACTCGACCGGCTCGGCCGGTCCTTGCCGCACCTCGTCGAGACCGTGCGCCAGCTCGAGGAGCGCGGCGTCGGGTTCAAGTCCCTCCAGGAGGCGATCGACACCACCACCCCTGGGGGACGGTTGGTGTTCCACATTTTCGCCTCGCTGGCCGAGTTCGAGCGCGACCTCATCCGGGAACGCACCCGGGCCGGGCTCGACGCCGCCCGTCGGCGCGGCCGGGTCGGTGGCCGGCAGACGGTGCTCACGCCGGCGAAGGAGCGGCAGGCCCGGAGGATGCTCGCCGAGGGTGCCACCAAGGACGAGGTCGCGGGCGTCCTCGGTGTCAGCGTCTCCACGCTGTACCGCCGGCTCGGTAGTGGCGTGAGCCGGGTCGGCAAGTGAGCACAGGTGGGCCCAGCGACCCTGTACGCCGCACCCGCATCCGCTGGGGGACAGGTGGCGGGGCCATCGGCCTGGTCGTCGGTGTCGTAGGAGGACTACTGGTCGGCGGCAACCTCACAGTGCTCGGAGTCGGTGCAGCCGGCGCCGTCGCAGCGGTGGTGGGGTCGTGCTCACGGCCACGGGGCAGTTCATGGCGCACTCCGACCGCCGCTCCACCCGAGGAAAGGACGAGAGGGATCGCCTGGAGCGAGCAGAGTCCCGAGCACGGGCCCGAGCCAAGGTGCATCAGCATGTCCGCGGAGACGCCGCTGTGGTGTTGGAGGCCTTTGGAGGGGGTGGCCGCACTGACAACGTCTTCGTGCAGTGCGACCGGGTCAGGGTTCAGCTCACCGACGGGAGCCGATTCCCCATCAGCGGTATCAATGTGGCGATCGAGCCGCTCGTGGAGTTCCCGCACCTGGTGGGCGACCGCCCCTTGTCCCTCTTCGCAGGTGGCAGCGCCACGTGGTGGCAGACGACCAAGCCGTTCGCGATCCGAGCTGACCGGGCCGGCGACCGCTCCTTTCTCGCCCGGGCGGCAGTGGTGACGTTCACCCTCGAGGGCCGCAAAAACCTGGCGAACACAGAGTGGCATCCCGCCCGAGCTGGTGCTAGGTGCCCTACCCGACCTATACGAGGAGAACCGATGAACCACCGCTGCGCCCGCACCTGGGTACGCACCCGTCGGGCGGTCGCGCTCGCGGCCCTGACCTGGCTCGCCGTCGGGTGCGGTGCAACCGGCTCGCCGGTGGACACCACCACCGTCGCGCCCACGACCACAACCCCAGCAACGACAACAGCCACAGGAGCGTCGGCGACATCTACGGCGCCGGCATCCACCTCGGTCTCACCCCGGGGCGGGCTGCTGGCTATCGACCCGGCGCACAACGCGGTCCAACCTTTCCCTGCCGCGGGAAGGTGCCATGCACGGCAAGCGGCCAGCGGCGTCTTACCGGACCCCGCCTGCACGCCCGGGGCCGTCGACCCCCACGTCACCGACGCCACGCTCGAGAGCACGGTGTGCCGACGCGGTGGCTACACCTCCACCGTCCGGCCACCCACGAGCATCACCAACAGTGAGAAACGTCTGGCTCAGGCCGCCTACGGGCAAAGCGACGGGCCCTCGGCGTACGAGTTCGACCACCTGGTGCCCCTCGAGTTGGGGGGCACTCCCAACAGTGCGGCGAACCTCTGGCCCGAGCCGGGATCCGCCCCGAACCCCAAGGACAAACTCGAGGGCGCACTGCACGACCTGCTCTGCGCGCACCGCATCACCCTCACCGCCGCCCAGCACATGATCGCCACCGACTGGATCACCGCCTACCGACAGATCCTCGGCACCCCACCACCCAGCTGAGGCTCGTGAGTATCGATCCACGACTGCCGGGGCTTAGCACGTCCTGCGGCCGCCGTCGATGAGGCGTGCCTGAGCCGGTGTACGGCCGCATCAGAGTCAAATTAGCCTTGCCGCATGGATGTGCGTCAGCTCGAGTGTTTTCTGGCTGTTGTCGACCACGGCAGCATGACCAAGGCGGCTTCGGCGGTGCATCTCGCTCAGCCGTCGTTGTCGCAGATCATTCGGAAGCTGGAGCGGGATCTGAAGACCGAGCTGTTCCGTCGGGTGGGGCGCGGCCTGGTGCTCACGCCCGCCGGTGAGTCGCTCATCGGCCCGAGCCGTCTGGTCGTGCGCGACATGGCGCATGTTCGCGACGTGGCCCAAGGGTTTCGTGGGTTAGAGGCTGGCCGTTTGGATGTGAGTTGCGTTTCCACGTTGGCTCGCGATTTCATCGCGGAGTGGGTGGGCGCTTTCCGTCGTCGGTACCCTGGGATGACCGTGCGGATTGACCTGCACGAAGATCCGCAGGGTGTAGCTGACCGAGTGAGCTCGGGCAGTTGCGAGCTCGGTTACAGCACGGTGCGGGTTGCCCGCAATGGCGTAGTCACACGCGTATTCGCTGATCAGCACCTGGCCCTTGCGCTGCCCCCAGGGTTGGGGACGGAGCTGCCGGAGCCCGTGCCGCTGGCGGGGCTGAGCGGTGTTCCGTTCGTGCTGGTGCGCGGTGCAGGTTCGGCCAATTTCGACACTGTTTCTCTGCTCGCCGAATACGGCCTGGCACCGACGATCGTGGTGGAACTCAACGATGACACGTCATTAGTGCCCTTGGTACTCAGTGGTGCAGGCGCTGCGTTCATTCCGCTGCGGCACGCAGTTGAGGCGGGACGACGCGGTGCCACCACACGTTCGACTGTTCCCCCGCTGTCCAGACCGCTGTACGTCGTCTGTCGGGAAGGACCGCTGTCCCCAGCAGCGCAGGCGTTCCTCGACTTGACCACCCTCGAGCTGCAGCGCTGGTCCACTGCTATCGCCGACCGCCAAGCGGCGGGAAGCACGCTGGTGGAGGCTGCGACCTCGACCGATGACACGATTAACCGCGGGTACGCGAGGCTCGGCCCCCCAAATACGAGCTTCTTTTCGTGCTGAATACGTTCGTCACCCAGTTGGCGTGATGCGTTTCGAATCCTGGCTTTGCTCGGGCGGCACGGTCACTGCCCCTGTCGCGAGCAAGTGTTGGATAGCCGTGGTGCTGTAGCCGAGGTCGTGGAGTACTTCGCGGGAGTGCCCGCCTGTTTCGGGTGCGGGGTACGTGGCTAGGCGCTCTACGCCTCGGAAGGAGTAGGGCGGTGCCACGTACCGGTAGGTGTCGGTCGCACCGGGAAGTGTTTCGGGGAACATGTCCAGGCGTTTCACGTCGTCGCTGTCCAGGACCTGGGAGTAGGTCCGCACCGCCCCGGCCACGATGCCTGCAGCGCTGAGCATGTCGATGCTTTCCTGCAGAGTGAGGTCGCTCAACGCCTGCGATAACATCTCTCGCAGCTGACTGCGGTGCGCGAGCCGGGCGTCGTTGTCGACGAAGCGGGGGTCCGTCGCGAGCTCCGGTCGACCGATGGTGGCGCACAAACGTACCCAATGCGCCGGTGTGTACGCGGACACGACGATGTGCCCGTCCTTGACGGATACCAGTTCGGCTGCGGGGGCGGCACTGGGTTGGCCGTTGCCGCAGCGCATCGGTTCCTCACCGCTTGTGAGGTAGTCGACCCAGTGGGGGGCTTGCAGGTGGAGGGCGGTCTCGAGCAGCGAGGTGTCGATGATGGCGCCTTCACCTGTGCGTTCCCGGCGGAACAACGCTGCGAGGACAGCCTGCACCGCTGCGTAGGACGCGGCCGCATCGACAGTCGTGAAGCCCACCCGCTGCGGATCACCGTCGCGTTCGCCGGTGACCGACATAATGCCGCTCTCGGCCTGAACCGCGATGTCGAGACCGGCCCGCGATGGTGGGGCATCCCTGCCGAATGCTGTGATCGAGAGGTAGACGATCCGCGGGTTCAGCGCGTGCGCCTGTTCCGGGCCGAGACCGAGTCGGTGCATCGTTCCGGGCCGCATGTTTTGAATCAGCACGTCACTGTCCGCGACCAGGCGTTGTGCGACTGCGAGCCCTTCCGGGTTGCGTAAGTCGACGGCGAGGGATCGTTTACTGCGGTTGTGCGTGCGCAGCATGGCAGCACCGAAGGTCCCAGCGCCACGGACGGCGTCTCCTTCGGGCGGTTCCACTTTGATGACCGAGGCACCGAGTTCGGTGAGCAGCATGGCGACCGCTGGACCGGCGATGAACTGTCCGAAGTCGGCGACTTTAATGCCCTCGAGGGGTCGGCTGTCTGTGTTAGTCACGGTTGCCTCCTTGTGCTGCGCGCGCTTTCGGCGACGCGGGAGAACTGGTCGATGTTCTCGCCTCGGGCGTCGCGCAGCGCCCGTTTGGTCAGTGCCGCTCCGCGGCCGGGGTAGCTGGCCAACTGGGCTGCGAGTGCACGCGCCTTGGTCAGCACGTCCTGGTCGGCCACACTTTCCAACGCAACTGTGAGGCGTACCAGGTCCGGTCCGGGAAAGCGGCGACAGCTCAGCGAGAGCTGCAAACCCACAGCAGCGGGATAACGCAGCGCGAGCCATGTGGCGTTCACAGGAGGGGTCATGCCCATCTCTGCTTCCTTGATCTGGAGGTAGGCGCCGTCGCCGACCACCATCAGGTCGCAGGCAAGGGCCAGCGCCGCCCCGGCGTTGATGGCGCCGCCCTGTAACGCGCACACGATCGGTACGTCGAGCGCCGCCAGGGCGCGATGCACGCCGATCCAAGTCGCGGTTGGCGGCTGCCCGGTGTCGATCTCCTTCAGGTCGAGTCCAGAGCAGAAGAATTCTGCCTCACCGCGCAACACGACGGCTTCCACCTGGTCGTCGCCATCGATCTGGTGGAAGGCATCGGTCAACGCGGTCATCGCAGGCAGCGTCAGAGCGTTCCGCCGGTGCGGGCGGTTCAACACGATCTCGGCATACCCGTCGGTCTTCTCAACGCGGACGGGCTGCGCATCCGGTTTCGGCGCCGCGCTCACTTGGGAAGTCCGAGCAGGCGTTCGGCGATGATGTTGCGCTGGATCTGGTTGGTGCCACGTGCAATGCGGCGGCCACGGCTTTCCAGCAGTATTCGCTGGAACATGCTCAACGCGTAGGCATCACCGCCTGGACGCACGAGGCCGTCGATACCGAGTTCCTCGATCGCCATCTCCCCGAACCAGGCGTGGTACTCCGACCAGTTCAGTTTGTCGACCGCGAGCAATGCATCCGCGGACTGACCTGCGAGCATGGCGCCGGTGACCCGTTGGCCGCTGAGGCGCATCAGCTCCACCTCCAGGTAGGCATCGACGAGTCGGGGCGGGACGTTGTCAACGCTGTTCTGTGTCAGGCCGAGCGTGCGCACCAGCGCGAACAGCTCACGTTGGTAGCCGAGGTACTGCGTCGTCGCGTCCCCCGCACGCTCGGCGCCCAAGGTCGTCATCGCGACGTTCCAGCCTTCGTTCAGATCACCAATCACGTGGAAGAGCGGCGCCCGGGAGCCGGTGAAGAAGACCTGGTTGAAGCCTCGGTCGCCGGTGAGCATGCGGATCGGCTCAACCCGCACCCCGTTGCCCGTCATCGGGATAAGGACGTAGGAAATGCCTTTGTGTCGCGGGGCGTTTGGGTCGGTGCGGCACAGGGTGAAAATCATGTTCGCTTGGTGCGCCCCAGACTGCCAGATCTTCTCACCATCGACCACAAGATCGTCGCCGTCGACGACTGCCCGGGTCCGCAGCCGGGCAAGGTCAGACCCGGACTCCGGCTCGGAAAATCCTTGGCAGTAAACATCGTGACCGCTCAGGATGCGCGGAAGGAAGTACTCCTTCTGGTCGCTCGTCCCATGCTCGAGAATTGCCGGAGCGACGAGGTTCTCGCCCATACCGAGGCGAGGACGCTGTACGCCGGCCTTGGCGAACTCCTCGTTGACGGCGATGCACTCCAGCGGCCCCAATCCGCGCCCACCGTAGTTCTGGGGCCATGACAGGCACAGCCACCGTCCTTCGCGTAGCCGCGACACCCAACGTTGTCCCAACTCGCCGGGGTCGTAGTCCATTTTGTCGTGCGTGAGCTCGGCGACAGGAGCGCCGGTGGCGTTGGCCGCCAACCAGCTGCGCACCTCGGTACGTAGCTCATCGAGGCCGGTCCCGTTGATGGTCGCTGTCGTGGTCATGATTCCGCTCCCACCGGCGGGCCGAACGAACTTGCCAACGACACCTCACCCAGCAGGTGTTGGGCGAGCAGTCTCCGATGCTCGCGGTTGCTGCCGAACAGGGTGCGGTTGGTGATAGCACGCTTGAAATGCAGGTGCAGTTCGTGTTCCCAGGTGAAGCCGATGGCACCGTGCAGTTGGATCGCAGTTCCCGCGGTCGCGACAAAGGCTTCCACGGCGCTGTACGCGGCCACCGACGCGAGACGTGGCAAGTCGGGATCGTGAGCGGCGACGGCCTCCATGGCGGCGTATGCCGCCGCTTTGGCTGGCTCAATGCGCCGTACCAGATCGGCGCAGGAGTGCTTGATCGCCTGGAACCTGCCGATGGTCTGTCCGAATTGCTGCCGTGTCTTGGCGTAGTCGACGGTCAGTTGCAGGCAACGCTCCGCGCCGCCGATGGATTCGAGGGCGATGGCGGCGCTCGCGAACAACAAGGCTTCCCGCACGGCATCGCTGCCGGCGGATGTGACCAGCCGGATGCCAGGTGCGTCGTCGAGCCGGACTGCCGCAAGCCCACGGGTGATGTCCAAACTCGGCAGAGGTGTGACGATGGCATTAGCCGCATCGACGGCGTACACAACGAGGGCGTCATTTTCTTGCGCCGGGCACAGCAGGACCTCGGCGAGCGCGCCGTCGAGCACCGCGCGCACCTCACCCCGCAGCCGGCCGCTGGCCGTCACTTGGAGCGTGGGAATGTAGGCCGAGTCGGCGAAGGCGCTGGCCTCCACCGCGGCCATGACACGCAGGCCATCACGAGCGACGCGGGCGAGCAGGGTTTCCGCCTCCGGGGCACCGGTGGCCTCCAGAAGTCGGATGCCCGTCATCGTGCTGAGGTACGGAGCCACCAGCAGCCGCCGTCCCGCTGCTTCCAAGGCGATGCCAACTTCGCACCAGGTGGCGCCACCCCCGCCGACGTTGTCCGCGATTGGCAGTCCGACAAGGTCGAGCTCGGTGGTGATCCGCGACCACAGCGGGTCTAGAGCGTGTCTGCTAACTCATAGTGTCGTGGTGCTCCACTATGGACTCATGGTGCGAGCTGATGTGATCTCTGACGAGTTGTGGGCCCTTCTGGAGCCGGTGCTGCCCGGAGTCGCCGGGCGA
>JAABUM010003700.1_pt1 | contig 18325 bp, 19 predicted proteins | sample 5559161 | NCBI WGS metagenome assembly JAABUM01 (sample SAMN10711868, study PRJNA513369) | rock metagenome | isolation source: Antarctica rocks | place: Antarctica: Victoria Land, Siegfried Peak nord | reverse complement strand
TCACCCCGGCCCTCTCCCGGAGGGAGAGGGAGCAGGCGTCTTGCCTCTCCTGTCCGGCACCCCGCCTCCCCCATCCGGCGCCCTGCCTGTGTCCGGCGAAGCCTAGAATGGCAGCTTCATGCCGCCGGGCAGCTCCAGGCCGCCGGTGGCGCGGGACATCTCCTCCGCCATCACCGCTTCCACCTTGCGCTTCGCGTCGGCGTGGGCGGCGACGATCAGGTCCTCCAGCATCTCGGCCTCGGCGGGGTCCAGCAGCTTCGGGTCCACCTTCAGCCGGCGCAGCTCGCCCTTGCCGGACAGCACGAGCGTCACCATCCCCGCGCCTGCCGCGCCCTCGATCTCCATGGCTTCCATCTTGGCCTGCATCTCGGCCATCTTGGCCTGCATCTGGCCGGCTTGCTTCATCAGGCCCGCGAGGTTCTTCAACTGTCGTCCTCCATCATTCCGGCGTCTTCGGCGTCCAGCGGCGCGAACTCCCGCCCGTCCCCGCCGCCCAGGATCGAGGCGGCTTCGCCCCCGTCCGCCAATCCATAGGCGTCCACCAATCCATAGGCGTCCGCCCGGCTGTCCGTCACGCTGTTGATCCTGGCGCCGGGGAAGGCGTCCAGGATGGCGCGGACCAGCGGGTGCTCGGCGGCAGCGCCGCGGCGGGCCTGGTCGGCGGCGCTGCCCTGGTCCGCCAGCGTGGGGTCCCCGGCGTCGCGGGACAACGCGATGGTCCAGCGGGTGCCGGTGGCGTCCAGCAGCAGGGCGGCCAGGCGGGGCGCGAGGTCGCGCGGGGCGTCCGGCTCGGGCCGCAGCTCGATGACGGGCGGGGCGAAGCGGACCAGGTGGACCTGGTGCAGCACGGCGCCGTGCAGCAGCGGCTCGCGCCGTTCGGCCACCAGCATCGCCACGTCGCGGAAGCTGGACAGGCGCGGCGGCAAGGTAGCGGCGGGCAGCGGGGCGGCGGTTGACGCGGCAGCGGGCAGCGGCGCGGACGGTGCCGGGACAGGCTGGGAAGCGGGCTGGAAAGCCGGGGCGCCATTTGCAACGGCGCGCGCGGCGCCGCCCTCGAACGGCGGCGGCCCGGCGGACGGGCGCGGCGCTGCGGGGGACGCCGCCGGGGCCGGGGCCGTGCCGCCCTCCGTCAGGCGGCGCACGAGATCGCCGGGCGTCGGCAGGTCGGCGGCGTAGCACAGGCGGATCAGCACCATCTCGGCGGCGGCGCGGCGGTCCGGCGCCTGCTCCACCTCGGCGGCGCCCTTCAGCAGCATCTGCCAGGCGCGGCCCAGCACGGGCAGGGTCAGGCGGTCGGCCAGCGCCGCGCCGCGGGTGCGCTCGGCCTCCGGCAGCTCGGTGCCGTCGCGGAGCGCAGGGACGGCGCGGAGCCGGGTCAGGGTGTGCGTCAGGTCCAGCAGGTCGCCGAGCATCAGGCCGAGGTCCGCCCCGCGCTCGTGCGCACGGTCCGTGATCGCCAGCGCCGCGGCGGGCTGCCCGGCCATCACCGCCTCCAGCAGGTCGAACACGGCGGAGCGGTCGGCCAGGCCCAGCATGTCCGACACCGACTCGGCCCCGATGGGCGTGCCGTCCCCGGCGCCCTGCGCGATGGCCTGGTCCAGCAGGGACAGCCCATCCCGCACCGACCCGTCCGCGGCGCGGGCGATCAGGTCCAGGGCGCCGGTCTCGACCGCCACGCCCTCCTGCACCGCGATGCGGCCGAACATGCCGGTCATCTCCGCCACTGACACCCGGCGCAGGTCGAAGCGCTGGCAGCGGGACAGCACCGTGACGGGCACCTTGCGTATCTCGGTGGTCGCGAAGATGAACTTCACGTGCGGCGGCGGCTCCTCCAGCGTCTTCAGCAGCGCGTTGAAGGCGTTGCGGGACAGCATGTGGACTTCGTCTATGATGAAGACCTTGGTGCGCGCCTGCAGCGGGTGGTAGCGGGCGGCGTCTATCACCTCCCGCATGTCGTCCACGCCGGTGCGGCTGGCGGCGTCCATCTCCACCACGTCCGGATGCCGGTCGGCGAGGATCGCGACGCAGTTGGCGCACGCGCCGCAGGGGTCGGCGGTCGGGCCGCCCTGCCCGTCCGGCCCGATGCAGTTCAGCGCGCGGGCGATGATGCGGGCGGTGGTGGTCTTGCCGACGCCGCGCACGCCCGTGAGCATCCAGGCATGGGCCACGCGGTTCTGCGCGAAGGCGTTGCGGAGGATGCGCACCATCGTCTCCTGCCCGATCAGGTCGGCGAAGGTGGCGGGACGATACTTGCGCGCCAGGACGCGGTAGGGCGCGGGGGCCGGGGCGGCGGCGGACGCGGCCTTGGGCGCCGGGGCCGAGTCCCCGAACAGGCCGGGGCCGTCGGGCGGGGGCAAGTCGTCGTCCAAGAAGGGGTCCTGCAAGCCTGACATGCTTCCTGCCGCAGGAGGATGAGGGTGGGAGGCCGAACAGACGACCCAAGCAAGAACTCGTTGCGGCTGCTTCCTTCCGGACCTGACCGGGTTGGCGAGGAACCCGTCCGCCGCCGACCTCCCGAAGGGACTATATCATGGAGCCGGGGGAGGCGGGCAAGGGGGTGAAGGCGCTCCGCAGCGGCGCCCTTGCCGGCGTCTGTTGCTGAAAAGCAACATGTAGCGGCTGCCCCGGCAACAATTAACATTTGATAACTACGCCTTTACTGAGGTGCGGCTACTCTGCACACCAGAGGCCGGGATGCACCGGCCCGGCGGCAACCTGGGATGACCAGCCATGCCATCCAACGATTTCCTGAGCACCTTCCAGCATCTGGCGCAGGAAGGCATCCGCGCCTTCCCGGCCACGCCCTCGCCGCTGCCCGAGCGGTTCATGTTCGCGACCGGCATAGAATGCTCCAACCCAACGATCCAGAACGGGCGCGTCCGGCGCGACCTGCTGGCGGAATGCGGCCACTACACGCATTGGCGGCGCGACCTGGAGCTGGTGCAGGAGCTGGGGCTGGGCTTCCTGCGCTACGGGTTGCCGTATCACCTGGTCCACCTGGGGCCGGGCCGCTACGACTGGAACTTCGCCGACCCCGTGATGGCCGAGATGCGGCGCATGGGCATCGAGCCGATCCTCGACCTGCTGCACTTTGGCGTGCCCGATTGGATCGGCGACTTCCAGAACCCGGCGCTGCCGCTGCACTTCGCCGAGTATGCCGCCGCCGTCGCCGCCCGCTACCCCTGGGTGCGCTACTGGACGCCGGTGAACGAGATCTACGTGTCGGCCCGCATGAGCACCCTGGACGGGCTGTGGAACGAGCAGATACGCACCGACCGCGCCTTCGTCACCGCCCTGAAGCACCTGGCGGCGGCCAGCAAGCTCGCCTGCGCCGCCATCGTCCAGGTGCGCCCCGACGCCGTGATCGTCCACAGCGAGAGTGCGGAGATCGTGCACGAGGCGCGGATGCTGCCCACGGCCGGCATCACCCTGGCGAACAAGCAGCGCTTCCTGGCGCTGGACCTGCTGTTCGCCAAGCGGCCTTGCCCGGTGATCGCGGACTACCTGCGGGACAACGGCCTGTCGGCGGCGGAGCACGCCTGGTTCATGCGCGGGGAGCCGGACGGGCATCAAATCGTCGGCGCCGACTACTACGGGCGCAACGAGCATATCGTGAAGCCCTGCGGCCGGCGCTTTGCCATCGAGGACGTGATGGGCTGGTACCTGATCGCCCGCGACTACCTGGAGCGCTACGGCAAGCCGCTGATGCACACGGAGACCAACGTGTTCGACCCGGCGGCGGCGCCGGGCTGGCTTTGGAAGCAGTGGATCAGCATCATGCGCATGCGGCAGGACGGGATGCCGGTGCTGGGCTTCACCTGGTACAGCCTGGTGGACCAAGTGGACTGGCACATCGGCCTGTCCGAGCTGCGCGGCGTGGTGAACGGCTGCGGCCTGTATGGCATAGACCGGACGCCGAACCCGGTGGCCGCGGAGTATCGCGCGCTGATTGGGGAGTTCGGCAGCCTGCCGCTCGCGTTGCAGGCGGCGGGGAAGGGGCAGGTGCTGGAGGCGGCGTAGGGGCGGGACGGCGCCTGCCGGGCGCTCCGTCTTGGTGGGCAGGAAGGCGTCGCAGCACGGCACCTTTGGCCCCCTCGCGCGTTGGCGTCGCCGCCTGGACCGCCGAACGGGGCGGGCCATGGTCAGCAGGAGACGCCGCATGACCTCATCGAAGCACCCCAAGCACCCGCCCACCGGTCCCGACGACCTCGGCGCGGACGTGCCGCCGCTGCAGGACGACCTGAAGCGCAACCCGGGCATCGGCGCGTCGAAGGGCGCCTTTGCCAGGACCGGCGCCGACCCCGAGGACATCGAGGCCAACAACACGTCCGAGGGCGACGTGGTAAGCGACGGCGCCAAGGGCGGCGGCGTCAACCCGGGCAAGCTCGGCCGCACCAACAAGTAGCCGGCACGCAACGGGCGGCAGAAAGAAGGTGCCGCCTTCTTCCAGGCGGGCGGACGGGTGTACATGGCTGGGCCATGTCAACAGCCGTCCGCTCTGACCTCTACGGTTTCATATCAACGGCCTTCTGCTTTGACCCTTCCGTTGGCGCACCGTCATTGCGGCGCAGCAAGCCAGGGCTAACAGGACTGTGCCTGCCGCTCCTGGATTGCCGCGTCGCTGCGCTCCTCGCAATGACGAGAACGGTCAGAGCAAATAGCAGTTGATACCACATCATCATTGCGGGCCGCGTTCGCAGCGCGGCAACCCAAGGGTCCACAGCACAGCCCTGGGCGCCTCTGGTCTGGCCGCCTCTGGATCGCCATGCCGCAAGGGCGGCTCGCAACGACGGCAGCCAAGCAGCCAACGCAAGTGGTCGCCGTGACCAGGCTTGAGTGCAGCCGCTTAGGGCGGGCGAACCCGGCAGGCAGCGTCGAAGCCCGCCTCCGAAGTGGGCATCGGAACGCACGTGAACCCACATAGAACCATCTTGCCAGGCAGGAGGAAAGAAGGGGCGACCGGTATTGCAACGCGCCGGGTGCGTTTCCATCATCTAGGCATGTCCCGTTCCAAGGAGCCTGCCATGAAGAACCCCCGTCTGCGCCGTCGCATGATCCGCGTGCTGGCCGCCTTCGCCCTGGTGTCCACCCTGGGCGGCTGCATCGTCGTCCCAGTCGGGGCGCCCGGCTACTACCGGCCGCACCACTATCGTTACTACTAAGCCGCGCACCGGAGGCCGGCCCACGGCCGCCGGATCGGCGGAACTTGCGGACCGCATCCTGGACGCCGCCGCCAGGCTGTTCCTGCGGGACGGCTTTACGGCCACCAGCATCGAAGCCATCGCTGCGGGCGCCGGCGTGTCCAAGCGCACGTTGTATGCTCGGTTCGCGGACAAGGAGGCGGTGTTCCTCGCGGTGGTGCGTCGCCTGATCGGCCCCTGGCTGGCTGGCTTCGACGCCGCGATGGAGGGCGCTGCCACGCTGGACGCCGCCTTGCTGGCCGCGGCGCGCAGCATGGTGGCGGTGGCCCTGACCCCTGCCGCGCTGGCGCTGCACCGCCTCGTCGTGGCGGAGGCAGGACGGCCGGGGGTTGCAGCGGCCTTGCAGCAGGGCGGCACCGGCAGCGGGATCGAGCGGCTGTGCCGGGTGCTGCGCGCCCACCTGCCGGAAGCCTCCCCCGCGCGCCTCGCCTTCCTGGCCGAGCAGTTCCAGCACATGGTGCTGGCCGGCCCGCAGTCCCGCGCAGCCGGGCTGCAGGAGCGCCTCGGCCCCGACGCGCTGGACGCCTGGTGCCGCGGCAGCGTGGCCCTGTTCCTGGGCGGCCTGCGCCAGCCGTAGCGCAACCCGCCAAAAAGGGCGCGCGCCGGTCCGGGTCGTGGTAAGGATAAGTGCAGTCCCCGCCTTACGCAGGAGAGAGCCAATGGACCAGGAGCTGGTCGCCGGCCGCACCTGCGGTGCCTGCAACGTCTGCTGCGTCGCCCTTACGATAGATGACCCGGCGCTGCAGAAGGTCCAGGGCTACCGCTGCCGCAACGCCCTGCCCGGCAACGGCTGCGCCATCTACGAAGCGCGCCCGGACACCTGCCGCACCTTCTACTGCGGCTGGCGGCGGCTGCGATGGGTGCGGGAGACGCTGCGCCCGGACATCTCCGGCGTGCTGGTGCAGATGCACCAGAAGGCTTCGGCGGCCACCGGCCCCGGGCGCATGGGCGTCGTCGTCACCCTGCTCAACCGCGCCGCGCTGAAAGCGGAGGGCCTGGCCGAGACCGTCGCCGCCGCCGTCGCGGCCGACGTGCCGGTGACCCTGCAAATCCCCGGCCCACCCGGCCATACCTACGGACAGGCGCAGGTCAACGACGCGCTGCTAGGCCCCGTCCGCGCCCGCGACAAGGCCGGCGTGCTGGAGGTGCTGCGCCGCGCCCGCGCCATGGGCCGCCACGGCGACCACAAGCCCATCGTCCTGAAGCCGCGCCCTGCCCTTCCCCCTCTCCCTCCGGGAGAGGGCCGGGGTGAGGGAAGCCAAGCAGCGCAAATCCCAGCCCGGGACGCCTCGCTTTAAGCAGCGCCCCCCTTCGCCACCCCCGACCCCGCCCGCAACTGCGCGATGGTCGCCCGCGACGTGATCTGCTCCGGGTCCATGCGCAGCTCGATCACTGCAGGCTTGCCGCTGGCCACGGCCCGCTGGAAGGCCGGCGCGAACTCCGTCGTCGCCGCCACGACCTCGCCATGCCCGCCGAACGCCTCGATCCACTGGCAGAAGTCAGGATTGGTCAGCCCCGTCCCCGACACCCGGCCGGGATAGGTCCGCTCCTGATACATGCGGATCGTGCCGTACATGCCGTTGTTGAACACCAGCACCACCGGCGCCGCGCCGTGATGGAACGCGGTGGCGATCTCCGTCCCGGTCATCAGCATCCCGCCGTCGCCCACGAAGCACACGGCCTGCCGCCCCGGGAACGCCAGCGCCGCGCCGACCGCGGCCGGCACGCCATAGCCCATCGCCCCGTTGGTCGGCCCGATTATCCGCTGCTCCGGCCCGAAGTTGATGAACCGCGCCGGCCAGGTGGCGAAGTTGCCGGCGTCCGACGTGAACACCGCATCCGGCGCGGCCAGCCGCTCCAGGTCCCTCATGCACCCTGCCACGTTGAGCGCCCCCGCATACTCCGGCACCGCCCGCCCGGCCTCCCGCAGCGCCCGCAGCGACGCCGTCCAGCCCGACCACGGAGCCGGCCCGGCCGGAAGCGCCGCGGCGGCAAGCGCGAAGGCGTTGAGGTCCGACGTGATGCCCAGCGCCGGGCGGAACACCCGGCCGATCTCGGCGGGATCGGGATGCACATGGACGATGGCCGGGCCGCCGCCCTGCTGCCCCGCGGCAGGGAACAGTTGGTAGCCCTGTGTCGTCGCCTCGCCCAGGCGAGTGCCGATGGCCAGGATCAGGTCGGCCTCCCGCGCCCGCGCCACCAGCGCCGGGTCGGAGCCGACGCCGAGGTCGCCCACGAAGGTGGGATGCGTGCCGTCATACGCCGCCTGCCGCCGGAAGCCGACCGCGACGGGCAGGTTGCGCCCTTGCAGGAAGGCGTGGACGGCGGCCCGCCCGGCGTCCGACCAGCAGGCGCCGCCCAGGATCGCCAGCGGACGCTCGGCCCGGTCCAGCAGCGCCGCCATCCGCGCCATCGCCGCCGGGTCCGGCTGCGGGCGGGACACCTCGATGGGGCCGATGTCGGGCACGGTCACCAGATGCTTCTGCATCTCTTCCGAGAGCGCGATCACCACGGGGCCGGGGCGTCCCGACGTGGCGACGTCCACGGCGTGGGCCACCAGCTCCGGGATGCGCCGGGCGTCGTCCACCTGCGTCACCCACTTGGCGAGCGGGCCGAACATGCGTCGGTAGTCCACCTCCTGGAAACTGTCGCGGTCGGTTTCCTCGAACGGGATTTGGCCCACGAACAGCAGCAGCGGCGTGCTGTCCTGCATGGCGACGTGGACGCCGATGCTGGCATGGCACGCGCCGGGGCCGCGCGTGACCATCGCCGCGGCGGGGCGGCCGGTCAGCTTGCCGTAGGCTTCGGCCATGTGGACCGCCCCGGCCTCGAAGCGGCAGGTCACGAGTTCGATCCGGTCCTGCCGGGCATACAGGCCGTCCAGCACGTCCAGGTAGCTTTCGCCCGGCACCGCGAAGACGTGCCTGATGCCCTGCGCGACCAGCGCATCTGCCAGGACACGGCCGCCGGGGCGTGTGGTTGTGGCCTGCATGTCCATGGGGCGCCCTCTGCGGTTTGCGCCCACACTATGCCGCCCGGCCCCGCTGTCCAGCCGCCCGGCGCCGTGCCAGCATGGGTGTGCTGCGAGCGGGGGTGCGATGCGGGCCATATTCGTCCAGATCAAGTGCGAGATGGGACGCGCCTACGCCGTGGCGCAGTTGGCGGTGGACAGCATCGAGCAGTTGTCGGAGATCCACTCGACCTCCGGGCAGTATGACCTGCTGGGCAAGTTCTACCTGGACGATGGGCAGGACACCGGGCTGTTCGTGACGGAGCGGGTGCAGACGCTGCCGGGGGTGGCGGACACCTACACGCTGATCACGTTCAATGCGTTCGCGTCGGGGAAGTAGGGCGGACGGATCGTTCAGCCCGAGGAAGCGAGGACCGCCTATGCCGCTTGAGGCAATCATGGTCATGGACCAGGACGAGTTTCTGGCTTGGGCACGGGACAGGGACCAGCGTCACGAGCTTGTGGACGGTGTCCCTGTTGCCATGGCCGGCGCCAAGCGGCGTCACGATCAGATCGTGGTCAACACGATTAGGGAACTTGCTACGCAGTTGCGGGGCGCCGCCTGCCGCCCGTTCACGGCAGACACTGCTGTCCGTATCCCAGCCGGGAACGTGCGCCTGCCCGATGCCGGCGTGGACTGCGGCACCTTCCGGGACGAGACGAACTGGGCGGACGAGCCAACGGTCGTCATCGAGGTACTTTCGGCATCCACCAGGGACTTCGACCTATTCGGCAAAGTCGAGGAGTACAAGACGGTTCCGAGCCTCCGGCACGTCGTGATCGTTGATCCCGACGAGGCGCGGGCCGTTCACTGGAGCAGAGACGCGGACGGTGCCTGGTCCTTTCAAGCACGCGAAGGCCAGGACGCAAGCATCGTGACCATCTCGCCGCCGCTGACGCTGCGGCTGGCGGACCTGTACGAGGGCCTGGCGTTCACGGCCAGGCCGCGCCTGGTCGGGTCCGGGTGCTGAGCTGAGCTGCCATGACCTGCTGGGCAAGCTTCACCTGAACGACGGGCAGGACGCCAGGCTGTTCGTGACGGAGCGGGCGCAGGCGTTGCCGAGGATGGCGGACACCTGCACGCTGACCACGCTCGATACGTTCGCGTCAGGAAAGCAGGGCGGAGGGGCTTTACAGCGGGGCGGCACTCGCAACGGCGCAAGGCAGCATCGGGGCTGCACCTGTGCGGCTTCCACACCCACACCGGCAGCTTGCAGGTCACACAAGCTGCGACAGGCAAACGCGATGCTTACCTGGACAAGGATGGTTGTCCCGTGCCCGATGGCAGCACTCCCTCGCACATGTACCCGGATTAGGTAAAGGAATGATCAACAGCGATTTCTTAGAGCATACCGGGTTCCACGGCTCAGAGGTCGTGGTGATGCGCGTGGCGGGGGAGAACGTGCAGATCGTGTTCGAGAACGTTGCGGCGGATGTGGACGGAAACGAGTACTACCGTGTCAAACTCGACTTAGGCGGTGCATATAGAATGACCCGCGATGGTCAGGTCGTCCATGCGTTGCAAACAGAGGGCGAAGGCTCAAGCGTCATACAATTCGAGCGCTCCGGCGACACCGCCACCCTTGTGCTTGATTGGCGCCACTATGCTGCAAGGCGGAGCGAAACCCGTGCCTACGAAATCCACTATCGGACGTTCAGCATGGAATACGAGAAGCAGGACCAATTCATCGTTGAGAGAGCTGCCAAACACCCCTGAAAGGCAGCCCGGCAGGTGTTGCCCACTCAGGCTCATGTGGTGGTCGCGCTATTGAGAGCAGCTTTCATTCACGCAAACCCCATGAACCCCGCCATCCCCGCAATCCCTCCAGCCCCCCGCAGCCGCGCCAAATCCGGCACCGGCCGGGCCGTCCGCGCATCCCCCGCCAACGCCGCCTCCAGCGCCGCCGCGACTCCCAGCACATAGGCGTCCCCGCCCCGAGGCCCCACGACCTGCAACCCAAACGGCATCCCCTGCCGGTCAAGCCCGACCGGCAGCGACACCGCCGGGTGCCCCACCAGCGTCACCGCATAGGCCAGCGCCAGCCAGTGGAAGTAGCTCCGCGTCGCCCGCCCATCTATCTCCGCCGGGAACAGCTCCGTCCAAGGCCGCGGGCTGATGGTGATGCTCGGCGTGATCAGCACGTCATGCCCGGCAAAGAACCCCTGCCACCGCCGATACAGCGCCGTTTGCAGCGAGAACGCCCGCGCGATGTCCGCCGCCGAATACCGCAGCCCCTCCGCCACGTTCGCCAGCACGTTCGGCCCGACATCGCCCGGCCGCTCCCGCACCCGCTCTCCGTGCGAAGCTACGAAGGCCAGCGCCCGCAGCACCTCGAACGCCTCGTCCGCCCCGGCGCAATCCGGCGCGGCGTCGTCCGCCCGCGCGAACCCGGCCCGGAACAGCGCCGTCTTCTCCGCGAACACCTCGGCGACGTGCCGCTCCACCGGCGCGAACCCCAGGTCGGGCGAGAACGCCGCCCGCACCCCCGCCAGGTCCACCGGCGTCGGCCGCGCGAAGTCCGCCGGGTCCCGCACCCGCCGCCCGTGCATTGTCGTCGCCAGCGGGTCGCGGGCATCGTCCGACACCATCGCCGACAGCAGCAGGCAAACGTCCGGCACCGTCCGCGCCATCGGCCCCAGCACGGACAGCGGCGACCAGCCGTGCAGCCGCCCCTCCGCCGGCACCAGCCCCGGCGTCGGCCGGAACCCGACGACGCCGTTGAACGCCGCCGGGTTCCGCAGGCTGCCGCCCATGTCCGACCCGGACGCCAGCGGCACCATCCCGCACGCCAGCGCCACCGCTGACCCGCCGGACGACCCGGCCGCCGACCGCAGGGGATCGAACGGGTTGCCCGTCGCCCCATACACCGCGTTCCGCGTGTTCGCCCCGGCGCCGAACTCCGGCGTGTTGGTCTTCCCCAGCACGATGCCGCCCGCCGCCCGCACCCGCGCCACCACGCCGTGATCCGCCGTCGGCACATGCTCCCGGTAGATCACGCTGCCATAGGTCGTCCGCAGCCCCGCCACGTCGTCCAGGTCCTTGATCCCGACGGGCAGGCCGTGCAGCGCCGGCAGCGCGTCGCCCCGCAGCACCGCGGCCTCCGCCGCATAGGCCGCCGCCGCCGCCCGCTCGAAGTCCCGGGCCACCACGGCGTTCACCGCATGGTCCACCGCCTCGATCCGGGCGATGCAGCTCCCCATCAGCTCCACCGGCGACAGGCGCTTCGTGCCGATCAGGCGCCGGGCCTCGGTGGCCGGCAGGTCGCAAGGCTCGGTCATCGTCAGTATCCCAATGCCATGCCGTCCTTGCGCGGGTCGGACCCGCCCACCAGGCAGCCGCGGTCGTGGTCAATCCAGATCGCCTGCCCCCCGCCGTGCGGCTTCTCCACCGGGCCGATAGCATGGCCCATGCGGGCCAGCGCCTCCATCGTCATGGCGGGGATGCCGCGCTCGGCCTCGACCTTGCCGGCGTAGGGAAAGATGCGCGGCAGGTCCAATGCCCCCTGCACGTCCATCCCGTGATCGAACATATTGGTCAGGAACAGGCTCTGCCCCATCGGCTGGAAGTGCCCGCCCATCACGCCGAACGGCATCACCGCCCGCCCGCCCTTCGTGACCATGCCGGGGATGATGGTGTGCATGGGCCGCTTGCCCGGCGCGATGCAGTTGGGATGTCCCCGCTCCAGCCGGAAGCCCAGCCCGCGGTTCTGCAGCATGACGCCCGACCGCGGCGCCAGGATGCCGGACCCGAACCCCTGGAACAGCGAGTTGATGAACGAGCACGCATTGCCGTCCCGGTCCACGGTGCAGAGATAGACGGTGTCCCGATGCACCGGCAGCATCGCCTCCCCCGCCGCCGGCAAATGCGGCATGGCATGGCCCGGCTGGATCAGGCCGCGCAGCCCGGCAAGGTAGGCCGGGTCCAGCAGCCGTGCCACCGGCACCTCCGCCTGCGCCGGGTCGGCCAGGAAGGCGTCGCGGTCCCGGTAGACCAGCCGCGCCGCTTCCAGGTGCCGGTGCAGCCGCGCCGCGCCGAGCGGGCCGCCCTCGGCCGGCGGCAGGCCTTCCAGGATGCCGAGCAGCATCAGCACCAGCAGGCCGGACCCGTTGGGCGGGCACTGCCACACGTCCATGCCGTGCCAGGCCGTGCGTATCGGCTCCACGAACTCCGCCACCGTCCGCCCGGCGGCGAAGTCCGCCTCGGTCTGCACGCCGCCGTGGGCCTGCAGGGCCGCCGCCATGTCGGCGGCGACGGCACCTTCGTAGAAGCCGCGCGCACCCTCCCGCGCGATGGTGCGGAGCGTTTCGGCCAGTTGCGGCTGCCGGAACAGGTCGCCCGGCTGCGGGGCGCGCCCGCCGGGCAGGAAGGCGTCGGCGCCGTTGCGGCGCAGCTTGTCCACCTGCCCCGCCCAGTCATGCGCCACGCGATGGTGGACGGGCCAGCCGTCCGCCGCATAGGCGATGGCCGGTTGCAGCAGCTCGTCCAGCCCGCGCGTGCCGTGCGCCGCGAGCAGCAGCTCCCAGGCGGACACCGCGCCGGGGATGGTGACGGTGTGGGCCGACGTGTTCTCCAGCGCCGTGATGCCGTGCGCGTCATAGTAGTCCATGGTCGCCCCGGCTGCCGCCCGGCCCGAGCCGTTCAGCGCCACCACCCCGCCGCCGGCCGGCGCCCAAAGGCAAAAGCAGTCGCCGCCGATCCCGGTGGACTGCGGCTCGATCACGCCCAGCACCGCCACGGCTGCCACGGCGGCGTCCATCGCGTTGCCGCCCCGGCGCATCACGTCCAGCGCCGTCAAGGTCGCCGCCGGCATGGATGTCGCGGCCATGCCGTGCGTGGAATAGACCGGGCTGCGCCCGGCTAGGTGGAAATCGCGCGATGCCATGCAGAAGCCCCTATGAAGCGGTCAGCCCGCCATCCACCAGGAACGGCACGCCCGTCACCATCGCCGCCGCCGGCGAGGCCAGGAACACGATGGCGCCCATCAGGTCCTCCACCTGGCCGATGCGCCCGATGGGCAGGCGGGAGCGCATCATGGCCGCGGTGTCCGGGTCCTGCAGCATGGGGCGCACCAGCGGCGTCTCGATCCAGGTGGGGCACAGCGTCACCACGCGGATGCCGTGCCGGCCCAGCTCCAGCGCCATGCCCTTCGTCATCCCCTCGATGGCGTGCTTGGTCGCGGTGTAGGCCGAGATCGCCTCCCGCGCGACGTGGCCGTTCACCGATCCCATGTTGATGATCGCGCCGCCCTGCCCGGCTGCCGCCATGCCCTGCGCCACCGCCTGCGCCACGGTGAAGGCCGCGCGCACGTTCAGGTCCAGCATGGCGTCCAGCGCGTCGTCCGTTATCTCCAGGAAGGGCTGGCGCCGGTTCGTGCCGGCGTTGTTGACCAGGATGCGGAAGGGTCCGTGCTGCGCGACCGCGGCCCGGACGGCGGCGCGGTCCGTCACGTCCAACGCCAGCACCGTGGCGCGCAGCCCCTGGGCGCGCAGGGCGCCGGCCACCGCCTGCATCGGCGCCACCCGCCGGGCCGCCATCACCACGTCGGCGCCGGCCTGGGCCAGCGCGACCGCCGCGGCCTCGCCGATGCCGCTCGACGCGCCGGTGACGAGCGCGCGCAGCCCGTCCAGGCGGAAGCTGGGGGTGGCCGGCAGCCCGGGTGCGTCGTCTGGCATCGCCGCGGACGCTGGCATGGGGGCCGCCCCTTGGCAACGGGGACCGGCCTGCCATGATGCCGGCATGGACACGCCCCCCCCGACCTCGACCTCGACCACGGCCCCAACTACCACCCCAACCACGACCTACGAGACGTTTGAGCAATTGGACATCCGCGTCGGCACCATCACCAACGCGCAGCCCTTCCCGCAGGCGCGCAAGCCCGCCTTCAAGCTGTGGATAGATTTCGGGCCGGGGATCGGCGTCAAGCGCTCCTCTGCCCAGGTCACCGCGCACTACGACCCGGCGGCCCTCGTCGGCCGGCAGGTCTGCGCCGTGGTCAACTTCCCGCCCCGGCAGATCGGCCCCTTCCTGAGCGAGGTGCTGACCCTCGGGATGCCGGACGCCGCCGGGGCCGTCGTACTGGTCCGCCCGGATCATGCGGTCCCGAACGGGGGGCGCCTGTTTTGACCAGCCGCGCCTATGCGACCGTCACCTGGGACCAGCTCCACCGCGACGCCCGCACCCTGGCGGAGGCGCTGATGCCGCTCGGCCCGTTCCGGGGCATCGTCGCCGTCAGCCGCGGCGGCCTGATCCCGGCCGCCATCGTGGCGCGCGAGCTGGAGTGCCGCCTGGTCGAGAGCGTGTCGGTCGCCACCTACGACGAGGAGCGGCAGGGCGCCCCGGTGGTGCTGAAGCGGCCCGACGCCGCCGGGGACGGCACCGGCTTCCTGATCGTGGACGACCTGGTGGACAGCGGCGTGACGGCCGACATCGTGCGCGCCCTGCTGCCCCGTGCACACTTCGCCTGCCTGTATGCCAAGCCGGCCGGTCGGCGCCTGGCCGACACCTGGGTGGTGGAGGTGCCGCAGGAGACCTGGGTGCTGTTCCCCTGGGACACCGCCCCGCTGTTCGTGCCGCCGCTGGCGAAGCGGGGCTGAGGCCCTTGCGGCAAGCGCCCCGCTAGGCTACATCGCCGCCTCTGGATGCACCCGTAGCTCAATTGGATAGAGCACCAGACTACGAATCTGGGGGTTGGAAGTTCGAGTCTTTCCGGGTGCGCCAGCACATCCCGACATGCTCCAGGATCGGACGCCAGGCGGCCCGGGCGCCCCTGCAAGCGGAGGGAACTCCATGACCGACTCAATGACCGCCCCCGTGACCGCCAGCGACGACGTTCACTACTACGAGCCGTCCCTGGGGCATGGCCTGCCGCATGACCCGTTCAACGCCATAGTGGGGCCGCGGCCCATCGGCTGGGTGTCCACCCGCGGCGCGGACGGGTCGGTGAACCTGGCGCCCTACAGCTTCTTCAACGCCTTCAACTACATCCCGCCGATCATCGGGTTCAGCAGCACCAGCGCCAAGGACAGCTACCGGAATGCGCGGGAGACCGGCGAGTTCGTCTGGAACATGGCGACGCGCGACCTGGCCGAACAGATGAACACCACCTGCGTCGCGGCGCCGTATGGCACCGACGAGTTCGTGCTGGCCGGGCTGACGCCGGTGCCGTCCCGCCATGTCGCGGTGCCGCGGGTGGCCGAAAGCCCGGTCAACTTCGAGTGCAAGGTGTCCGAGATCGTGCAGTTGCGCGGCTATGCCGGCAACGCTGTCCAGGCTTGGCTGGTGCTGGGCGAGGTGATCGCGGTCCACATCGCCCGGCGCCTGCTGCGGGACGGCATCTTCGACACCTTCGGTGCCGGGGTAATCCTGCGCGCAGGCGGCCCGTCCGCCTATGCCGAGATCGGCCCGGCGACGCGCTTCGACATGGCGCGGCCTCGTTAGGGTTTAAATCCTAAGGTTCGGTCCGAGGCTACCGGCGCTATCGCCGCGGCGTGATTGCAGCACGCCGTCCTGATCGCCTTGCGTCGCGGCCTGGACTTGGCACGTTGATGGAACCCCGCACAGTGGTTGGTACATGGGTCAGGCTGTGCCGGCTTATGCCAACCGCCATTTGCTCTGACCTCTGTCATGCGAGAGGCGCAGCGACGCGGCATTCGGGAGCGGCAAGCAAGGCCCTGCCGGCCCTGGCTTGCCATGCCGCAAGGGCGGCCCGCAACGACGGTGCGTCAACGGATAAGATCAGGGCAGAAAGCGATTGGCATCATGCCGCGGCAACGGCGGCTGCGCGGACGGCAGGCACGGGCGGCGCGCGCCTGCCGCGGAGGCCGGCCGCCTGCTCGAAGGCGTGGGCGGCGCGGAACAGGGTTGCCTCCTGGAACGGCTTGGCGGCGATCTGCACGGCGACAGGCAAGCCGCCCGCGCCAAAGCCGGAGCAGACGCACATGGCCGGCCAGCCCGTGAGGTTCCATGGGTTGGTGAAGTTGGTCTGGGCCAGGCTGTCCCACTTCTGCACGGCGTCCAGGCGCGGCGCCTCCGCCGGGGCGCCCGCGGTCACGAGCAGGTCCACGTCCCGCGCCGCCGCAGCCGTGGCCGCGCACAGCTCCCGCCGCCGCCGCAGCGCCTGCACGTAGTCCGTCGCGGCGAACAGCCCGCCAAACGCCATGCGGTCGCGCAGCAGCTCGCCGTAGTCATTGAACCGCTCGCGCATCCAGGGTTCGTGCAGGGTGAACGCCTCCGAGGCGAGGATGACGAAGGTCGCCGCCTGGTAGTCCCGCAGCTCGGGCAGGACCACATCGCGCACCTCCGCGCCCTGCGCCCGCCAGACCTCCACGGCGCCGTCTATCCCGGCCTGGACGGCGGGGCTGACCGGCCGCTCGGCCTCGTGCCAGCGCCGCACGACCCCGATCCGCAGCCCCTTCGCGTCCTGGCCGAGGCCGGCGCGGAAGTCCGGCACGGGCCGGTCGGCGCTGGCCGGGTCCTGCGGGTCGTGGCCGGCCATCGCCTGCAGCAGGATGGCGCAGTCCTCGACCGTCCAGGCCATCGGTCCCGCATGGTCGAGCGAGAACGACAGCGGCAGGATGCCGCGGCGGCTGCACAGGCCGTAGGTCGGCTTGATGCCGGCCACGCCGCACAGCGCCGCAGGCCCGCGTATCGAGCCGCCGGTGTCGGACCCGGTGCCGCCCAGGATCAGCCCGGCGGCCACCGCAGCCCCGGTGCCGGACGACGACCCGGCGGTGAAGTGGTCGGTGTTCCAGGGATTGCGCGCCGGCGGCCAGGGCAGGTCGAAGCTGGGGCCGCCGAACGCGAACTCGTGGGTCGCCAGCTTGCCGAGCATGACCGTGCCGGCATCGGCCAGCTTGCGGACCGTGGTTGCGTCCGCGTCGGGCACCCAGCCTTGCAGCAGCTTCGAGTGCGCGGTCGTGGCGATCCCGGCGGTGGCGTAGATGTCCTTGTGGGCGATGGGGATGCCGTCCAGCGGGCCGCGCGCCTCGCCCCGCATGACGCGGGCCTCCGCCGCCCTGGCATCGGCCAGCGCCCGGTCCGGGGTAACCAGGATAAAGCTGTTCAGCGCCGCGTCCCCCTGGGCGATGCGGTCCAGCAGGTGCCGGGTCAACTCGACGGGGGAGAGGGTGCGGGCGGCGATCTGCCGGGCGGCCTCGGCGATGGTGGGCGTCTGCATCACGCCGGCTCCGGCCGGAAGACGTGGGCCGGCTCGGCCTCACGGCCGCGGCCCTCGGTGCGGACGCGGGCCAGCATAGGTTCGACATAGGCCCATCCCGTGTGAAGCTCCGCGACCTGCGCGGGCGTGAGCGGTAGGCCGGCGCGGCGCACCAGCGCCTCGAAGTCTGCCAGCGGCGTCTTGGGCTGCATGTGTCACTCCTGATCGGCAGAAGGCAGTCCAGCATTTTCCGTGCCGCTTTGGGTAGCCCTGATGCCAACCGACCAGTCGCACGCCGCGTTGACGCCGACCCCAAGCTCACCTCGTCATGGAAACAGCGCTTCCCGTCCGAAGAGGGATGGGAGGGATGACCTGACCGCAGGACAGGAGGAATGGCCGTGTCCGCCTCGTGTTCAGCGTAGCGGGCTTGGAGCTGTCCCACCGCAAATGGTGGCATAATACCAACCGGCGTTGGCTTTGACCGGTGATTTGGCCGATTGCTGACTGCTGCCACAAGTCAGGGTCAACGCTGGTTAGTGTAAAGCCTTTCGCGTCGGGCCTCGGAGCAGTGCCTCACCCGCCCATCCGTTCCTGCCCGATCAGCGCCAGGCACGGCGCCCGGCATGGCCGGCCCATGCGGCACGCGACCCCCTGCCGCCGTGGGCCAGAAGTGCAGGGCGCAATCCAGGGCGGGCATTAAGCCGGCCAGGACCACGCGACCGAGGTTGACAGGGAACAAAGCGGCGGCTTCCGGCGGCAAGGCGCGGAAAACAGATGATCGCCGGTCACGGATGAAACAAAGGCGGGGCGGGTCGCATGGACCCGGAGCGCTACTTAGTGTCTGTCCGGGATCATCCCTTTGTTTGGCATAGTTTCCGGACCATAAGGCGGATGGAGGCCAGGCGCAGGAAAGCGAGCGCCCTCCGGTTCAGGCACTCCCAGTCCTTGGCCAGCCTGCG
>JAABUM010003698.1_pt1 | contig 18336 bp, 15 predicted proteins | sample 5559161 | NCBI WGS metagenome assembly JAABUM01 (sample SAMN10711868, study PRJNA513369) | rock metagenome | isolation source: Antarctica rocks | place: Antarctica: Victoria Land, Siegfried Peak nord | reverse complement strand
CACGCGGTGGACGCCCCATCGTCTTCTCCAACAACGGGCGCACCCGTTCCCACTGCTCATTGCTCAAGTCACTCTCGTAGCGCATCATCGTCCTTAGTCTGACCTACTTTGAATACACACTCTTAGGCCAGACCAGCGTTATTGAACTTCAATCTTTGCCTCGCATAATCGGCCTGAGAACAACTTCATTCCGCTTCAGGCAGACAATTTAGCGCACATGAGCGTCAGTTAGCCATAGGGACAGGCTTACGGTGACAGCGAGGCCTCAGCCCCCGAGTTGTGTTCGATTTTCTAACTTTTTATCCTCAGATAGGTTGATTTTCAATCATAAAAATTGTATAATGTCAGATAGTCGGGCAAAAAGTCGTTTTTATGTCGCAAAATCTGACACTCTTCTCGCCTATAGTCGGCATAGGCGATTCTACAGGAACGGTTATTTCAACCTCGCCGGATCAGATTAGTCGCATCATCGTTGCTTTGGCGGATGTGCGATGTGTCAATGTCGAGCAGATGAAAGCTGAGATCGCATCTAATGGCGGAGATTCGAAAGTCACTTCCAAAGAAGCGGCGGCCGTCGCAGCTATGTTGGAAGAAGAATGGGGACATGAATTCTTTCACCCCTGTGATTTCAGCACCGAGAAGACGCGTTCAAGTTCCCGCTTCAGCCCAAATGGTTGCATGGATCCCGCCGAGGACACCACGATCGGTGGTATCGTCAGCGTGATCCGAACACGAACATTGATAGGAAATTCATTCTGAGAGCCAAATTATTACCTAATACAAGGAAAACAATGTCCCATTATATAGCGGCTACGAATATTTCCACAGGTTGGCTCGAAGCCATGGAACATCTCAGAACACGGGGGGGAAAGGAATCGAACCTTGTAGTGGCGATTGCACCCAGTGAGGACATTGTCGAGAATCAAAGGATACGCCGTGTGTTCGACAGTTTTGTGCAAGTGCACGAGAGTCCTCGCGTCCGCCGGATCCGCAAGGTTGCTGATACCATCTTTCCATCGGACTTTTATAAACCCTCTTTGGGCGGTAAAGCGCGCGATCATCTCTACAAGATGCAACGTCTCGCGCGCAAGATCGAGAGCCGGTTCATGCCCGGTGGAACGTATTTCGACCGTCTTATTGATTGGCCTCAAGCGGATAAAGAACCGATAAATCAACTCGAAAGCAAAGTGCAGCGAATGAAGAAGCAATGGCAAGAAAGTATTCGCAATGGCAACGCTTACGAGTTGGCCTTATCTGACGTCGAAGACGATGCTACAGTTGATGATGCACTGCGGATTCAGAATCCAACCCGCGACAAATCTATTATGGGCTTTCCCTGTTTGAGTCACATTAGCCTGACCTTATTCGAGGGCCGGTTAGACCTGACAGCCCTGTATCGCAACCAGCACTTCGTTACGAAAGCCTATGGTAACTACGTTGGGCTGTCAGAACTACAGCATTTCATCAGCCGCGAGGTTGGCTGTGTGCCCGGCGAGTTGGTGTGCGTGGCTACCCATGCAGACGCAGAGTTTGCCGGGGAAGTGGGGAAGCGGAACATCTGCCGCCTTATCGACGAGTGCAGGGACGCTATTTCTACTACGACGCAGTAGAGCCTACGGCCAATCCAAGCAATTCACATCCTTAACAAGGCCTTCATGGAAAAAACACCCAACACTCAATTTGTCCCAAAGGACACACCTCCTCTGCTGAATGACGAAGAACATTTAAGCCAACGGCTACGCGAGGCACGCGAGTATCTCGGCCTGTCACAAGAGACAGTCGCAGAATACTTAAACATTCCCCGTGTAGCAGTATCGGCGTTCGAGTCGGCCAAGCGTAAAGTGAGCAGCTTGGAGTTGAAAAGCTTGGCCAAACTCTATCGGCGCCCCTACGAATACTTTCTTGGCGCTGATGAGGAAGTTCAGGACACCTCTATTGCGGCACTGCACCGCACAGCCCACGCCCTCAGCCCAAGCGACCGGCAGCAAGTACTGCGTTTCGCCCAGTTCCTCAAGCAAGCCGGGGCTGTGCCCAAAGCTTCGCAGAGCGAAGACTCCCTGCTGGCCAAGGATGCTACAGAGCATGGCCATCCTTCATAATCATCCGATAGTGCAGCACGCCGGCAAGTGACAATAGAAAGGAAACCCACGATAATGCTCAAACAGAGAGACATCCGCATTGAATTAGAGGAGGCGCGCAATACCGGGGCGCTGGCGGCCGCACGAGAGTTGCGGCGCTTGCGAGTTGACATGACTGAGCAAGTCAACATTTTCCGAATCATCGAAGATGCGGAATTGTGGTTGTTGTTCCAGCCGATGGGTAATCTTTTGGGTGCTTATCTTCCTGGTGGTGTTCTCATCAACACTCAGCGCCCGCACAGCGTGCAACGTCTAACGGCAGGCCATGAATACGGGCATTACGTCCTGAAACATGAAGCCAGCCTGGATGATGAGTCGAACTTGGATGGCAGCCAAGTGGGCAGATTCCGGCCCGGTTCACGTAGTGGCCTCCGCGACCTTCTCAGTCGCAGAGAGTTGCTGGAGGAAGCTGCTGCCCAAGCATTTGCGACGGATTTTCTTATGCCGCCGCAACTCGTCAACAGGTTCTGGATAGATTTGGGTCTGCCTGGTGGCGCGGAAAAGCTACAGGCAGCACAGGTTTACAGGTTGTCTTTGTTCTTAGGGACAAGCTACACAGCAACCCTTCATCAACTGGTCGCGCTAAGCAAGATCAAGTTGGAGGTGGCCCAAGAATTACTTGGGGTTAGACCACAACAGATCAAACAAACCCTCGTCAGCGAAGTAGATCCGCGCGATTGGAAAAGCGACGTATGGCCTATCCGTGAGTCAGATGCCGGACGCGCTGTAGTTGCGCGTGTTGGCGACGAACTGCACATCCAATTACCTGAAAAGCCTTCAACAGGATACATTTGGTCGCTAAGCCAAGGTGACGTCGCTCCACAACATGAACCGCAGCAACAGTTCGTTACAGAAGACAGCGAAGTAGACGATCTGGATGAGGCTCAGCCAATACACGACTTTGAGCTTGTCACCACGCGCTTCGAGAAACCCTCTTCTTCTGACGCCAAAACCATCGGGGGCGGTGGAATGCGTCGCTTCGTGCTTCGTGTTCTGCGTCCAGGCTACCACAGCCTGAAAATTGTCAATCACAGACCTTGGCAGCCAGAAAATCCTGCCAAGGAGTTTCGACTCGATGTTAGAAGCGACCTCCCCACTGGAGACGGCAAACCAGGATTCAGCGCCCGCCAAAAGTCATTACTCGTGTCCTGCGCGTAGAAAAGGCAGCGGAACCCCTCCCTTTAGCCTCCAAAAAGTCTTTATGCAACCTGTAATACCAGAGCGGGTCGATCTGCGACCTCGCCTACCGCCTGTTCGTGATCAAGGCGGGCGCAGCACATGCTTGGCTTTCGCCGTCACCTCCGCCCACGAGGTGCTTCGCGCCAACCAGAAGGGCGAAGTGGAAGTGAGGCAGTTCCTGTCAGAAGAGTTTCTCTACTGGGAATGCAAGCAAATAGACAACCTCTCGGTTCCTGAAACCACACCTGACGCGACCAACTTGGCGTTGCAGCAGTCAGGGCAACCCCCTGCTGAACATTGCCCCTACCACTTAATGCGCGCCGACGAAGATTTCTCCGTCGCACCAAGGCCTGATGTCGATCCAACTCAATGTCTTAAAGCGCAGTTACAGGATGTGAAAGCGACGCCGGAGGAGTTAAAGGCTCATCTCGCTTCTGGGCGCACCGTGGTCTTGGGGATCGAGATTAATACTGGCTTCCACTACGCTGCGGAGGGACTTGTCCCAGTCCCTCCCATCGGCCAGATTCTCGATGGTGGCCACGCGATTTTGCTGGTGGGATACGACGACCGTAAAGACGGCGGATGTTGGATTTTTCGAAATTCCTGGGGATCGGGCTGGGGTGATTCGGGCTACGGATACCTGCCTTACGACTACGTTCTACGTCACGGCGCCGAAGCGTGGACAGTCGAGCCTTCACCGGTATAAAGCAGTTGTGTTGTTCTACACCCGGCGGCAGTCCAAATCGTGGCACATACATGTCTCTGGGTCTCCACCCTCAATTGCCTTTGCCACTGCGGCCTCCTCAACCCTTTCCGAAAATGCGCCTTAACGAGTATCGAATAGAACAACCGTGTTTCCATGTCTTATTTTTCCGATAACTACGATCACATCCGCTACCCCTTGATGCCACACACAGAACGCGGCCTCCGCAACGCGCAACGCGGCGCGATCTGGGCCGTTGGCTCCCATTTCTCGCAGAACGCGGGCGCTGCACTACTTTCCCTCCCGACTGGCGCAGGCAAAACCGGCGTTTTGATGATGACGCCATACATTCTGTTCGCGAAGCGCACTCTCGTCGTGACACCGAGCCGCTTGGTGCGAAACCAGATAGCCGAAGATTTTCGAGGGCTTCTCACACTCCGCAAAGCCGACATCGTGGTGAAAGGCACGCCATCGCCGCGCGTCAACGAGGTGGAAGATAAGATAACCGATCCCGAAGCGTGGGAGAAACTGCGGGAATGGGACGTCGTTGTAGCGACACCGAGCGCCATCAGCCCGCACTTGGAAGGTGTGCCCGCGCCGCCAGCCGACTTGTTCGACCTGCTTCTGGTGGATGAGGCGCACCACAGCCCTGCCGCAACGTGGAACGGGTTGCTCGACGCTTTTCCGAGCGCCAAGCGCACCTTATTCACTGCGACTCCGCACCGGCGAGACAAAAAGGAAATCAAAGCGCCGCTCGTCTACGTTTACTCCCTCCGCGAAGCCCAGGAGGATGGCATCTTCGGCGAGATCGAGTTTGTGCCTGTTTCCATTCCAACCGGCGCCGCTTTAGGAACCGAAAAAGAGCGGGAAGCCGCGCGCGACATCGCCATCGCGCGCATGACGGAAGAGGTTTTCCGCGCTGACCGCGCGGCGGGCTTGGAACATTGCCTCATGATCCGAACCGATTTCAAGACCCGCGCCAAGGAACTGCAGAAAATCTACGAGGACAACACCGGATTGCATCTCAAGACCATCCACAGCGGCCTTTCGCTAAGCATCGTCAAAAAGATGATTCAAGAACTGCGTAGCGGCCAATTAGACGGCATCATCTGCGTAGACATGCTCGGCGAGGGCTTCGACTTTCCCAATTTGAAAATCGCTGCCATCCACGCACCGCACAAGTCGCTCGAAGCCACATTGCAGTTCATCGGACGCTTCGCGCGCACCAATGCCGCTAACTTGGGTAAGGCAAAATTCATCGCTGATCCCGACAGCGAAGTCGGCGACGAAATCCGGGCGCTTTACCAGGACAATCCCACTTGGAAAACCCTCATCGCTAATCTGTCGGAAGCCCGCATCGGCCAAGAGCAGGAAGTGCGAGCCGGAATCGAGGAGTTCGAGCCGCCGTCTGTGCAGTGTGCTTCGACGCGTGAGCTTTCGCTCTATTCGCTCAAGCCCTACCGCCACGTCAAGATTTACCGCGTGCCGCCCGACGTCACGCTCGATTTGAGCGGCGAAATCGCGGCGCCCGAAGGTTCGGAAATCATTTACCGTCAGACCTTGCGCGACGGGCACGCGACGGTGTTCATCACGCATGAGCTTTCTTTTCCCAAGTGGAGCGGTATACGCAACTTCGAACAGCCACGATACGAACTGTTCGTTTTGTATTTCGATAAAGCATCAGGATTGTTCTTCATCAATTCTACACGGCGGTATACGGCGCTCTACGAAGATTTAGCGACTCAGTTGACAGCCGGGCAGCATCGGATGCTTACCGTCGCGCGTTTGAACCGCGTTTTGCTCGGCATGGAGACGGCGTCTTTTACCAGCATCGGCATGAAAAGCCGCGTGCAAAACAACAGCGTGGAGAGTTACCGCAATATCGCTGGTTCCAACGGACAGATCGCCATTTCCCAAACCGACGGCTTGACCTACCATCGCGGCCATCTTCACGCGCATCTGCGAACCGCTGACGGGCGCTCCAACGTGGGTTACAGTAGCGCGTCCAAAGTGTGGAGCCACGGTTACTCGCAGATCCCGACGCTGTTGGCGTGGTGTCGCGGCCTTGCCCTGAAAACGGCGCGTAACGAGCGCGTGGTCACCAATACCAGCTTGGACGCGCTGGCCGTCGGCGAAGAAGTCGACAGGATTCCAGGCGCGGTTTTGTGCGCCGAGTGGGACAGCACCATTTACTCCAAACCCACGAGCCTCAAATACGATAGTGCAGCGGGCGAAACGCGCCATATCAACTTCCTCGACTTGGAACTGAAAATCAACCGGGCGCGCTGCACGGCGGATGCCGCCTTTTTGCAAGTCGAACTCGAAGATTCCATAATCGAAATCGGCTTTTCGCCGTCTGCTTTTCCGCACTTTTGGGTAGAAAACAACTTTGATTTCGAGGTGCAGCGTGGGCAGGAAACCATGACATTGCCCTCTTACCTGAACAACTATTGGATCAACTTCTACCTCGAAGACTTTTCCCGGCTGTCCGGCTCAGAGTGGCTCGAAAACCCTTCTGAAAACTTATCTCCTTTCGACTGCGGGCGCATTGAAGCCATCGACTGGGAAGCTCACAACGTCTTACTTACGCGCGAATTCACCTCGCCGCAGACGCCCGTCGATGGCTACGACTCCATCCACGACTTTTTGAAGTTGCGTTTGCAAAGTGAAGCGCCGAGTGTCGCCATCTACGATCATCGTAGCGGCGAGATCGCTGATTTCATCACGTTTGAAGAAACATCCGATGAGGTTTGGGTTCGCCTTTACCATTGCAAAGGCTCCGGAGGCGAGCAGGCGGGTGATCGTGTGGACGACGTTTACGAGGTGTGCGGCCAAGTCATTAAATCCATATTGTGGCTCAACAGCCGAGACAAACTGGCGGACAAGATCAACGAACGGATCCGTGGCGGTTCGCAATTCATTTGCGGTAGTAAGCCCGCTCTTAAAAATCACTTCGCAGCGATGAAACTCAAGAAGCCACGTTTCGAGGTCGTTCTGGTGCAGCCGGGAATTTCACAATCGAAAGCCACAGCCAAGATTTTGCACGTTTTGGCCGCCGCTGATGATTATGTGCGTCGCGTCAAAGGGAGCGGCATCCGAATTTTCGGCTCTGAGTAAAGTGATCTTCGATGAACCCGCACGATTATACCCCGGAACAGGCTCTGGAACTTTTGCTTCAAAAGTTGGACGAACGAATACCAGAAGTAGCCGCCCAGGTGCGAAGGGCTATTGCGCAAGGGAAAGAGGAAGATGTCGTCTCCGACGACGCACCAAGGCGCAAGAACAAGAAAACGCGTTCCTACCGGCAAAAAGTTCCCCTTTCTCTTCCAGAAGCTTTGGCTGCAGCCGTTCAGGTGCTACGCGCCCACTTCATAGAAGTGCCATTGTTCATCAATTCAGCACATGAGAATTTCACCCTCACCACACTTCAATCACAAGAGATTCGAGGCCGTATTGAGATGCGCAACGAAGCAAAAGACATTCAAGTCGAACAAGTGCCGGAAACAGCCTTGAACCTCGAAAACCAACCTGAGGTTGTGCCAATCAAACCGTTCCGCATACAGGAGATACAGGAGCAACGTGGACAGTTGCAACAACTGGAGGAACTCTTCCACTTTTAGCCATGGCGACTTTAGCAGATTTGGAAACAGCCATAGATGCGCTCCTCAACCACCCTTTGGGCGCAGGGCATTATCATCTCGTAAGCCGAGTGGGAGAAAAAGCTTACGAAGCCTATGTCTTCGGCTTATGCTTGCGCGCGGTGAACGAGTTGGGAGTTGTTCCGGTGTTGCGCGGCATCGTCGGAACGCCCAACCCTTTCATTTTTCGCGGCGCTCCTGGCTTGATTTATTCGGACTCGCGTAACTACGGCTACGCTACCTTCGAGTTAAACCATCAACGATTTGAAATACACGCTGGCGTTGAGTTTTACGGCACAAGCGACATGATGCATGAAATGGACGTCGGGATTATTCGCGCGCCTGACGCGGAAAAATGTCGTGCGGAACCCGATAGCCCCACAGCAGCGAGTCTGATCGCTGGTTGGGAATGTAAGTTCTATGCAGGCACATTAGATAAGGGATTAGGTCGCGCTTTTGTGGGATTGATGGACGATATGGGTAGCAACGCGCGACTCTGTGGTATGTGTTCCAACGCATTAGGGGCACAACTAAGCAAGTATTTCAAGCCGCAGAGGCGTCCTCATCCTCACTTCAAGTTGACGCCGTTGGAAAGTTCCAACCAAGACATTTTTGTTAATCAACTCAAAGGGGAATTGAAGAAAATGACGGGATCTTAGGAGTCGCACTGCTCACAACATACGATTTGTCATATCGTGATGATTGACGTCTCGAAGCGCAAATATCCGCTTGCTACATAACACCTAACTTTGTTATAGAATCCAGAGTATCAATTATATAGTGTGATGATCCGACTCTTCCATTTCGAGAAGATCGATGACATCCTGTCCCAAGATCGAGCTGGCGAGGATGCTCCTGTCGAGCAGATTCTCTCCTTCTTCGAGGTCTTTTGTCCATCCTGAACCGAGATGAACTCCCGAACTACGCAAGTAGGAAATAAACCGCTCCTCGTCAACATGCGCTGACTTCAACTGCGCGATGCCAAGTGCTTCGAGAAACCCCTTGGCATCTACCAGCTCGATGGGATAGCCAATTGTCGCCAGTTTCTCTGCCGTGCGACGCGCACCACTCCGGAACGAAGATGTGGTAACGAAAATCCCTTTGGTGTGCCCGTTGACGAGGAGGGCACCTGCCAGAGAGCGTAGCTGCTCCGCCTCAATTCGGTTCTCTTTTTTATATCGTTTCACTTGAACACCAACCGGGCTGTCCGACTTGCCGTCGAGAACCACTTCTATGCCGTCATCACCCGAGTAAGCTGTCACCCACGCATCCCACCCAGAATCCTTGAACACACTGCAAACCACATCCTCGAATAACTTGGGATGGGCTTCAAAGATGCTGTCTTTTTTGGCGAGTAGATACTGCCGCACTTCGTTCAGCGGGGTAGAAACATCGGTTAGGTCGAGTTCTTTAAGACACCCGATTGCGCCGGAATGACACTCGAACTGCGGCGTTTTCGGGTGATCGCCTTGATGCACGCGGTAGATGCTCCACCAGCCACACGTCGAAAGCTGCATCAGAAGCCGCCTGTGCCGTGCCTCCAGCCTTTGAGCCGGATAGCGTTTTAACTGGAACCCGCAGTAGATGCAGTCCGCCGTATAAACGCTTTTGTAGATCATCAGCCGACCTGCTTCTTTGTAATCCCACATAATGCCCACTTGTCTGGTTCCCTATCGGAGACTTCCCCACCGGTTTCCACGAATAGAAGCCGAGCATAGATGATGAGTTGGGACAGTGAACTTTGCTTATGAGAAGTGTCCTTCACACAACATAAACCTCTTCTCGCGCTTAAACTCGCTCCTCCTTCCACCTGCCGCTCATGTCTCTCGTCGCCCTCAAACCCGTTGCTGATGCTGGCCTTGCCACTTCATCTTCCACTTCCGGCGTTCTTAGCGTTGACGCGACTCCAGCGCCGGGACAGGAACTGCCTAACCCGGCTCTTGTGTATCTGGCCTCTCTTGCGCCCAGTGGACGGCGCACCATGCGCGGGCGCCTCGAAACCGTCGCCCACATGATCGTCGGCGAGCGAGACATCGCGCGGATGCGCTGGCAGGAACTGCGCTTCGAACATCTGGCGGCGCTTCGCGCCCGGCTCGAAGAGCGGGGGCTGGCTCCGGCCTCGATCAACTCCACCCTTTACGCGCTGCGCGGTGTGGGCAAGGCGTGCTGGAACCTGGGGCTGATGAGCGCCGACGATTACGCGCGCTTGAAAAACGTGACATCGGTGCGTGGCAGCCGCCTGCCCGCGGGGCGCGCGCTTCTGAGCGGGGAACTGCTGGCCCTTCTTGAAGCCTGCGCCGTCGACTCTTCGCTGTCGGGCACGCGCGATGCGGCGCTGCTGTGCGTATTGTATTCGTGCGGTGTGCGCCGCGCCGAGATCGTGGCACTCGATGCGGACGACTACGATGAACGGACGCACTCGCTCAAGGTGCGCGGCAAAGGCAACAAGGAACGCCTCGTGTATCTTTCATCCGGGGCAGCGGAAGCGGTGGCCGATTGGCTGGCGTTGCGTCAGGGGTTAAGCGCCTTCTCGAGCGGCCCGCTGTTCCTGGGACTGCGCAAGAACGGCGCTCTCTATAAGGATGCATCGCTGTCCGATCAAGCGATTTACAACGTCCTGCGCAAGCGCGCGCGACAGGCGGGTGTGAAGGACTTCTCACCCCATGACTTGCGCCGCACCTTCGTCGGCGACTTGCTCGAACGGGGCATCGACATCGCCACCGTGCAACATCTGGCTGGTCATGCCAACGTGTCAACAACGGCGCGTTACGACCGACGCGGCGAGGAAGTCAAACGTAAAGCCGTGGGAGTGCTTCATGTGCCTTATAAACGAACCAGAACCACCGATTAGCAGCACAGCTACGCCATGATACGACTGCTCACGAAGAATGTAGGGTTTAGCTAAGTCAGGTTACACCTGTAGCGAGTATCAGATGTTGTATTACCTTGAGTAGATTTTTAGAAGACAGCCCTTACATGAGTCAGTAAAGTCTTCAACCTTTTAAACTTAAAGAAGAAAAGGGAATCTTATGAAACCACAGCCTGTTTGTAACAGAGCCACACACTATCTTGCTCACGGCGAGTTTCCCCTGCGTGACGGAGACACCGCGATTACCGAAAAGCGCACATTAGGAGAAGACGTTTCATTGAGTGGCATCGTTGCTCAGCTTCATGCCCTGAGACTCACTGACGTGACGGAAGTGACCGTCACAGCTCAGGCTGAGGGGTGGCAGATCCCGCTCCCAGTGCCCAAGGACGTTTACGCTTACGGCGCGGAACAGAAGTGGTTTTTGCAAGCCGTTGAAGCCGTGCCCCAGTATTGGGATTTTCCGGCGCCTTATGTCTACTTCGCTTTGGACTGGAATGACGGCCTTTACCTGGAAGGTTCGACGTTGCAGAACTTGGTGCGAAGTCTGCACGAGGCGGGGCACAGCTTTGTGTCATCGCCTGACCTCAAGATCGGGGCGCGCTTCGCACGAGAAGACAGCGAGGTCGACGACACCGTGCAAGTGCCTTTGAGCCTGGTGTGCTACGACTATGACCCGGAAGACGACGATGTGATTGAAATTAACGAGGGCTGGGACGAGACAGATGGCGTTGGGGAATTCACCACACCGTGTTCTCCACTGCCGATGAAAGCGGAACTTCTTCCGGCGGATGCGGTGTTTCCTCACTTTTTGTTCGGGGATATTCTCGTCCACCAGCGCCGCCTGAAACGGCTACTGCGAGACGAGAAGCCGAAAAGCTAAGCAGGAAGTGATTTGGGAGAGGTTAGTTCTTGGGGAGTGGATGCAAAGTCCCGCTCTTGAGAGACGAGGATCAGTGTCCAAATAGAATCTATAACCCCTCATCGAAGTGGTTAAGAATGCTGAAAAAGGACTTCAACTTGACGCTTAAGATGCCAGGGTGTCCAATGTCTAAATGGCGTCTACCTCCACAGCTAAAGCCTCGCGGCTCCAGCAGTCCACATAAAGAGTGCGAAAGCACCGTCCACTGCTCAGGGTGTCGTGCATGAAGTCCATCATCCACATCTGGTTGATCCTCACAGGTGGCCGGGGTTGAACGCGCAAGGTGCTGGCATCACTCAAAAGAAGTTGCGCTCAATTAACCTGCTGCGGGCATCCGGATCTTCCACGACCAGTCCCCGCGCATCTTGTTTAAAGCACATTTCAACATGGTTTGCCTCATCCGTAAAGACGGGGCTTGCTCCGTCCGCGCCGGATTGTAAGCTCCGTCCGCGCCGGATTGTAACGGGAGGATGGAGCAAGCCCCGTCTTTACGGATGAGGCAACTTCACTGAGACACGCTCTATCAGGCAACTCGCCGATTTGCGTTAAAACCGCGATGCCGTGCGCGCGATTTTCCTTCCACGCCTGTGGGCCGAGCATCGAACGCAAACGTTCTTCGATTTTGATTTTGTCGTCTTCGATGAAGCGCGAGTGATAGTGATACAGCACCACTTCGTCTTCGTCTGCCCCGCTGTCAATCAAATAGCGCCGGAAGTCCTGCGCGCGTTTGACGGTGTTGCAATAGATGATCATCGGTTCGCCTTTCTCGTTGCGGCCTTGAATAGCGCGTGCCAGCAAATCGGTGATGTCTTCTGGTTTTTCAACGGCGCCGCGCGTTTGAAGATGGCAGCGCACGCGCTCTTTTCCCTCGGTCGAATCGTGAATTTGCGCCGCGACCTGACCTGAAAGCGCGTAAAGCCCGCGCGCCGATTCGGGAACAGTGGCGCTCATCACTAACACCAGAACTTCCAACGCTTTAAGTGCGCGCAGCAAAACCAGCAGGTTGCGCTGGGTGAAGTCGTCGTAGAAATCCAATTCGTCAATGACCACGCACGAGTGCGCCAGATTCCAGAAAATCGCGTGATGGTCTTCGCGCGCGCCCGTCAAGGCGATGCACAAATGGTCAAGGGGCGTGACCGTAACGGGCGGCAACAGTTCGCGCGCCAAACGCAATTGAGCGTCGCGGAATTTGCCGGGATACGATTGCCACGCGCTCGAATGATAAAGCCCGGTTTGCGACAAAGTTTTTGTAACTGCCAGCGAAAGCGAGTTCGAGGTGAAGCGCGTGGGCAATGCACGTGCGCGCTTCGGACGGCGCGATTTTCACGCAGGCCGGGCCGGAAATTTCGGTCGCTTCAACCAAAGCGTTCGTCGGACAACTGGGCGCGCTCTATTTGCTCAGCCTTCATCTGGGACGGGTTCACGGCCAGGTAGACGCCGCGCGCATGAAGCGCAGACTCGACAAATTCGCCGAACTGTCCAGAGTGATGCGCGAAATACTCCGCGACACATCGGAAGTCGAACGCGTCGCGTCGCGCTTCTGGGCGTGCGGCCACGCGCTGTTCATCGGTCGCAACTTCGGCACGCCCTCGGCGCTCGAAGGCGCTTTGAAGCTGAAAGAGATTTCCTATATCCACGCCGAAGGCTATTCGGCGGGCGAACTCAAGCACGGGCCGATTGCCTTGATAGACGAACTGATGCCCGTTTTCGCCATCGCAACTCGGGGTCACACGCACGAGAAGATGCTGTCGAACATGCAGGAAGTGCGCGCGCAAAGGAAAACTGATTGCCATTGCGGGCAAGGATGACGAGCAAATCGAAGGCAACGCCGATTTTGTGCTTCGCGTGCCGGAACTGACGGAATCATTCACGCCCTTCATCGTGGCGCTGCTGCTTCAGTTGCTCGCTTATCACATCGCTTTGCTTCGCGGGCACGACGTAGATCAGCCGAGGAACCTAGCGAAGAGCGTGACGGTGGAATAAGCGAAGTCGCGCCAACCCGTCGCACACAGTCAACCTATCGGAAATCATCTGGTAGGCAACATAATTTGCTCAAAAAGCGGATGCCAAAGCAGCAACAAAGGTAATAGAAGGTTGTCGGAACGGGCTGGATTGCAAACAACGGTTAACCGTTGTTCCGGTCAACACCAGGTTTTGGCACTTCTATGAAAAAGCGACTTCTTTTTTCCGGCGCCCTGCTTTTTTGCTCGCTCGCTACGGCTCTTCCCGCCCGCGCCGCAACCTTTTCCGTGACCAGCCCTGCCGATAGCGGTGCAGGCAGTTTGCGGGACGCACTCGCACAGGCCAATGCCAATGCGGACGCCGACACCATCACCTTTAACTTGCCTCCGGGCACGCAAAGCATCACGCTGTCGAGCGGCGCGTTGTTCATCTACAACAACGTGTCCATCATCGGGCCGGGCGCGGGCGCGCTGAAGGTGGATGGCAACCGCGCCATCAACAATTCGGTGTTTGGCGTTTCCTCGCTTGGCTCTTCTAACGCAAATCCGCTTCTGAGCGTCAGCATTTCGGGTTTGACCATCACCGGGGGCACGGGCAACCCGGCCCGCCTGGATACCAATGCCGCCGTTGGCGGCGGCGTCGTCAACCGGGACGCCACTTTAACGCTGTCAAATTGTGCTATCGTCGGCAACTCGGCTCGCTTTGGCGGAGGCGGCGTGGCGAACACAGGAGGCACCCTTACCCTCAACAACTGCACTGTGTCCGGCAACTCAGCGGGCAATGGCGGCGGCATCTTGAACGCTCGCTCCTCAACTTCAAACAGCACGCTCATCGTGCAAAACAGCCTCATCTCGAACAACTCGGCGGGAGGACAGGGCGGTGGCATCAACAATGTAGGCGTTGCTACCTTAACGGGCTGCACCCTGCTGAACAATTCGGCGCCAAATAGCGCGGGTGGCGGCATCTACGATACCAGCCAACTCGCCCTGACGAACTGCACTTTTTCGGGGAACTCGGCAGGTTCTGGAGGCGCCATCTTCGAGTCTGTCTCCTCCGCAATCACCTTGACGAACTGCACCCTGTCTGGCAACACGGCAAGTAGCACAGGTGGCACGTATCCTCCGGGCGGTGGCATCTACCTCGCCGATGGCAGTTCAACAGTGACCATCGGAAACACGGTTCTCAACAACACCAACGGCAACGTCATCAGCACAGCCGCCAGCAACACCAATCCCGGTTTTAACGTGACCAGCGCTGGCTACAACATTTGCAGCGACGATGCTGGCGCGAGTTCCAATGGTCGCCCGCTTTTGCGAGCCTCGACCGACAAGATCAGAACCGACCCGAAACTCGGCTCGCTTCAATTCAACGGAGGCCCGACGCCAACGTTCTCGCTTCTCGCGGGCAGTCCGGCCCTTGATGCGGGCAACGCGACGGGCGCCGACCAGCGCGGCGTGGCGCGTCCCTTTGACGATCCCAACATCGCCAACGCTTCAGGTGGCAACGGCAGCGACATCGGCGCCTTTGAACTTGCACCTGACACCGCGCAAAGCAGCAGCACCCTTTTCGTGACCGTTCCGGGTGATCACGACGACGGTGCGTGCGGCGTGCAGGATTGCACGCTACGCGAAGCGATGAACCTCGCCAACAAGCAGAACAACAGCGCGACCATCACCTTTGATCCGAACGTTTTCTCTAACTCGGTTCAAACCATTCCCCTTGTCGCGGCATTGCCTCCAGTTACGAGCAATATGAACATCGTCGCTCCATCCGGGGGCGTCACAATCGCGGGCCAAGCATCGTTCGGCATTCTTTCAATTCAGGGCGCAACATTGGGACTGGTCAACCTCGGGTTTGTCGGCCCCGGCCCCTTCGCCATTTCCAACCGGGGCACGCTCAACCTGAACCGCGTGGGCGCCCTTGGCGTGGGCACGGGCCTTTACAACTTTGGCACTGCCAACGTGTTGGGCGGGGTGTTTTCCAACAACGGCACGGGCATCAACAACTCCGGCACGCTGCAACTGGCCATCGCTGCTTTTAGCGGCAACACCGACGCCCTGCTCAACGGGGCCGGAGCCACGACCAACGCGCGCAACTGCCTGGTGTCGTCCAACGGCAACGGCTTCCAGAACAGTGGCACCTTGTCCCTGATCAACTCCTCGTTTTCCTTCAACGGCGACGCCCTGCGCAACAACGGCGCGAGCGCCCTGGCCAGCTTCACCCAGGTCACCATCGCTGGCAACACCAACGCGCTGCTCAACAACGGCGGCACCTTGAACGTGCTCAGCAACACCGTTTCCAGCAACGGCGGCGGCCTGGTGAACAACTCTGGCACGCTCAACGTGCGCAACACGCTGTCGGCAGGCAACGGCACCAACCTCGCGGGCACCTTGAACAGCAACAGCTTCAACCTGTTGAGCGGAACGGCTGGGCAAGCGGGATTGCAAACCAACTCCAACGGCTCGCCGGTTCTTCAAGACAACGGTGGCGCGGTTCAAACCATCGCGCTTGCGGCGGGAAGCGCGGCCATCAACGCGGGCGATCCCGCTCTTCCCGACGGCACCGACGAGCGTGGCCCCGGCTTCCCCCGTGTTCAAAAGGGAAGAGCCGACATCGGCGCCTTCGAGTCGAACTTGAGCGCTTCGCCCGCTTCGTTCTCGCTTGTCGTGACGACGACCACCGACGAGGACAACGGAAACATCAACCCAACTCAGGGCAGCGGCACCTCGCTTCGGGAAGCCATTGGCGCCGCCAACCTCAACGGCGGAGGCATCATCTCCTTTGACCAGAGCGTCTTCGGCTCGCTCCAGACCATCACCTTGAACGGGAGCGCGCTTCCGGCCATCACCAGCGACATCACCGTCAACGGGCCGTCGGTGGGCGTAGGCATCGAAGGGCGCGGCATCGCGCTGTTGTTGCCCATCCAAAGCGGCAATGTCACTCTGGCGCGCCTGAGGTTGTCGGGTGCAGGCGTTGGCATCCACAACAAAGGCACGCTTTCGTTTGGAAGCGGCAGCCTGAGCAACAACGGACGCGGCTTGCTCAACGTGAGCGGCGCCACAGCCACGCTGTCTAACTCGTCGGTTCAAAACAACGGCACCGGCATCAGCAACGCGGGACTTGTGTTCGCGGACGGGACAAACGGCGGCGGCAACACCGACTTTTTGATCAACACCGGCATCGCTTCGATGGGCACCTGCACCCTCGCTTCCAACAGCAACGCCATCCAGAACTCCGGGCAGGTCATCCTGGTCAACTCGACCATCGCCTTCAACGGCGACGGCTTGCGCAACATGAGCGGAGCCACGTCGAACCAAGTGCAAAACACCTTTGTTGGCAACACCAACGCCATCCTAAACGCAAGCGGCGCGGGCGTCCGAATCGAGGCTTGCACGATTACCGGCAACGGCGGCGGCTTGATTAACAACGGCGGCACGATGAATGTCAACTCCACGCTTTCGGTGAGCAACGGCCAAAACGTGTCCGGCACCTTGGCCACCAACACCTTCAACCTGTTGACCGTAACGGCTCAGGTCGCGGGCCTGGACACCTTTTCCAACGGCTTCCCACGCCTATCGGCCAACGGCGGGCCAACCCGCACCGTGGCACTGCTCTCAGGCAGCATCGCCCTCAACGCAGGCGATCCCAACCTGAGTACTGGCGGTGACCAGCGCGGCTCTTCGCGCGTGGTAGGCGGGCGTCCCGACATCGGCGCCTTCGAGTTTGGAGGCTCGAGCGCATCGGCTCTGCGCAAAAGCCCCGCTCCCAAAAAATCGGCTCCTTCTGCGCCTTCCTCTTGAATCGCAAAACACAGCAACAACGCCCGCTTCGTCGAAGCGGGCGTTTGTGATTTGTCAAAGCGTTCCATCGGCACGGACGCTGTGTGTGACGCGAAACAAAGGGTTGCGCCAGGCGGCGTTAAAATCAAGGAAGCATTATGATTCGCGCGTAACGGGCGCCGCTTCTTTTCGTTTATCCAACTATGAATCCCGTTTTCCAACCGCGCATCGAACGCGCCGGACTTGCCGACATCGCCGCCAAAATCGAGCGCGGCGAGCGCCTCTCCTTTGACGACGGTTTGCAACTCTATCAAACGCCCGCGCTCAATGTCGTGGGCCATCTCGCCAACTTTGTTCGGGAAAGGAAGAACGGGAACGTCGCTTATTGGGTGCGCAACCAACACGTCAACTACACCAACGTTTGCAACAAAGGTTGTTTGTTTTGTTCGTTTTATGCCAAACCCAAAGATGACCCGCGCGCTTACACCATGACGCCAGAGCAGGCCGCGCAAAAGGTCAGCAACTACTCTGATGTTCCGATTTCCGAGATTCACATCGTCGGCGGCGTCAATCCCAAACTTTCCTATTCTTACTACATAGAACTTTTACAGGCTGTTAAAGCCGCACGACCTGCGGCTCACATCAAAGCCTTCACGATGGTTGAAATAGATCAGATCGTGCGCGCGTCCAAGAAAACCCCACGCGAGGTTTACGCCGATTTGAAAACCGCCGGACTCGACGCCATTCCCGGCGGCGGGGCTGAGGTGATGAGCGAACGCGTTCACGAAGATTTGTTTTTCGCTAAGCCGAACGCCGAGAGGTGGCTGGAGTTGGCGCGCGAAGCGCATCTGAGCGGCATCAAATCGAACGCGACTTTGCTTTATGGGCACGTCGAACAAACGTCGGAAAAAGTCGAACACTTCGTGCGACTGCGCGAATTGCAAGACGAGACGAACGGCTTCCTCACCTTCATTCCTCTGAGTTGGCATCCCGAAAAAACCGCGATGGAAGAGTTGCCCGCACCGACGGGCGTGGAAGATTTGCGCGAAATCGCGGTTGCGCGGTTGATGCTCGACAACTTCCCGCACATCAAAACGTTTTGGATCATGAACACCGCGCCCGTTTCGCAAAGCGCGCTATGGTTTGGCG
>JAABUM010003697.1_pt1 | contig 18338 bp, 20 predicted proteins | sample 5559161 | NCBI WGS metagenome assembly JAABUM01 (sample SAMN10711868, study PRJNA513369) | rock metagenome | isolation source: Antarctica rocks | place: Antarctica: Victoria Land, Siegfried Peak nord | reverse complement strand
CGCGGACGATGGACGCAACGACATCGGGATTCTCCTCACACGGACGGAGCCACGCTCGTTGAACAGACAACAACGAGAAGTGCCGCCATCATACCGCATCGCGACCTCTCCCTGGCGGATGACGTGGACCGCACATGCTTTCCCCTAGCGTCCGGTCGTAGGCCAGAGCGACCTGTCGCGGCGACTGCCCTCTATCCGGTCGTAGGCCAGAGCGACCTGTCGCGGCGACTGCCCTCTATATAGAGAACCGGCTTTGTGACCAGCATGCGCGGGAGCATCCGCACCAGCGCTATCCCCGTGATACATGCCCATAATGCGGTCGCCACGGCCACAACCGACGCGGCAAAACCAACGGCGAAGGGCTGGTCTAATAGTGCCCTTTTCAACCCCAGTTTCTTGCCCGAATTATGGCCTCCGTATCGGGCATTTTGTTACCCAACATTCTGGGTTCGCCAGCAGCATCTTGAACTTCGGCACTCACACCACGCACGCCCACGCGATCTGGGCTTGTGACTTCCTGCCGGTGATCGACGTTGGCTTCCGCACGCTCTATGCGTTCTTCCTCGTCGAGCTCGGCTCCCGTCGGGTCGTGCATGTGAGCGTGACACGGCACCCAACCGGTGCCTAGGTCGCGCAGCAGCTACGTGAGGCCACAGCTTTCGGAACCAGACCGCGTTTCCTGATCCGGGACCATGACAGCACGTTCGGGGCGCCGTTCGCACGGGTGGCGGCCGCAAGCGGCATAGAGATCCTATGCCCCCCGATCGCGGCCCCGCGCGCGAACGCGATCGTCGAACGCTTCCTGGGCAGCGTGCGCCGGGAATGCCTGGATCACGTCCTGATCCTATCCGAGCGCCACCTCCTGCGGGTGCTCCGCACCTACAGCGCCTACTTCAATGCGGCGCGGCCGCACCAGGGTCTGGGGCAAGCCCTCCCGGAACCTGTGGTTGTCGCGCGCATAGCATCGACAGTAGACACGCCTGTTCGCGCCATCCCCGTGCTGGGCGGCCTGCATCATGACTATCAGCGCGTCGCCTGAGACGGGCTGGCAAAGTAGTCACCACGCAGATGGCGACGGGAGCCAGGACAGGCGAACAGATTGCGGTTTGCATAGGCCGCCGGTGACCCATTGCGTCCTGCACAGCGACACTGCCGAACCTGCTACGGCTTCGACTTGACCATAACCCTTATATCAAAATATCAAAATATCAGGAGACGTATGTGAAGGTGGACGGGCGCTGATGCGACGTGTACCGAGCTATTGACGCCGACGGCACCCTGGTCGACTCCGTGCTCAGTGAGACGCGGGATATGGACGCCGCCAAGCGCTTCTTCGCGCGCGCCCGCGCGGTGGTGGGCCACGCGCCGGAGAAGGTGACCACCGATAGGCATGACGCCTACCCGCGTGCCATCCGCGAAACGTTGGGGCCGGACGTGCAGCATCGCACCAGGCGTTACATGAACAACCGGATGGAGCAGGACCATCGGGGCATCAAGCAACACTACTATCCCATGCGCAGCTTCGGCTCGGTCGCGTCAGCGGCCCGCTTCTGCCCCGCCCGCGACGAACTGCGCGACCATCTCCGCTCCCGCCACCACCTGAACGAGACGGTGTCCCTGGCCGAGCAGCGCCGCCTGTTCCAGGAGCGGTGGGGCGAGGTCTGCGCGCTGGCGCAGGCGGTGTAGGTGCCATTAGGGATGCCACACTGCGAGCTGACCTACCCCATAGCCCGCTTGCGTTCCGAATCCTGACGCTTTCGCGTCAGGGGGCCTCACCGCGTTCGACGCGATCGGCGAGATCGGCTTGGTGGGTATCACGCAGGAACCGTGCGAGTTCGGCGCGTGCGATGCGATAGCCTAATTTACGCGAACCGTATAGCCACCCGCCCTGCAAGCGATTGTTTCGGACCCATGACCGAACCGTCTCGCTCGTGACGCCGAGCAAATCAGCAATCTGTTGCGCGGTTAGTACATCGGTTGGCTCGGCCATTCCCCCTCCTGGGAGCCATCATACCACCTTCGGTGCCCCCCTATCTAATACGAGGGGGGCACCTCCTTGACAATCTGCACATGCTGTGTATACTGCATATTGAAATGTCTGCATATGCTGCATATATCTGCTGTTCTGCACGTGTCGATAGCGGCCATGACATAGCTACCTAGATTTTGTGCAAACGAGCGAAGGGGGGAGTGCGAATTGGATGAGGCACGGCGGCCCGAGCAGGGCGTCGATGAGCAGGCCGGCCTAGCGAGAGGTGCGTGGGATGGCGACACGCCGGCCGTCGCCATGGGGGCAGGCATGGGCGCGGTCGCGCACAACCTGCTCGACCAGGCACCGCATCATGGCACGGGCCAACTCCGTGAGCGCCAGGCACCCCTGCTCGGCCCAGATCAGCAGGTTTTGGGTCAAGGCAACGAAGCGCAGGAAGGCGTAGATGGCGACGAACGTGCGGGAGCGCTGGTTCTGGATGCTGTAGACGTGGCGCGACTGGTCAGAGAAGGTCTCGATGGTGGTGCGCTCATTGCAGGAGGCGTAGAAGAGTGCAACACCCCACGTCTTCGCCAGCACGTTGGTGTAGAGCAGGGCGTCGGCGACCGTCCCGTCCGACTGGTAAAGCGCATAGACGACACGGTGGAGGCCACCTTCCCCCGGCAGCTCGATCGCATGCACGTCGTCGACCACGGGAAGCCAGTCGCGCAGGGGCAAGCGTTGCGCCGCACGGCCGGCGACCGTGGCTCGCTTGCCCTTACGGACGATGTAGTCGCCCCACCCCGCGAGCAGAGGCCGCGCCATCGGGGTGTCGCAGCCCGCGTCGAGGCGCCAGATGGGCTCGCCCGGCGCGTCGTGCGGGACGAGCAGGCGCTCCACGGCGCGCGCCGGGTCGGCCAGCCGCCGCTCCCCCGGCATGTTGCATGGATCCGGATAGAGCGCGACAGCTTCCTCGTCGGTGCTGAGGTAGGCCGGCGAGAGCAGGTAGCCCTCCACAACGCGCTTGCGGGGGAAGTAGCCCTTACGCGTCTTCTACCGATCATGATCGCTGTCGCCGGCTCTCCGGGCGTCCGGCCGCTCCGCTCCGATAGCGTCGGGGTCCGGGCCGGGCGCGCGATGCCGGATGGACAGGATGGGACAAGGTGCGGCTGATGGGGCCGGATGAACTCGGCCTGGGCGCGGCCCGGGCCGCCGCGCTCGCCGTCCTCGACCGTGCCCGCGTGCCGCTGACCGCACGCGTCGTCGCCGATGTGGCGCGCGTTCTAGGGCTGGCGGACGTATCGTCCGGCCGCCTCGCGGCGCTCCCCGCGCGCGACGCGGCGGCCGCGGCGCGCGGAGAGTCACGGGCCGATGCATTGAAATGGCCGATCAATGCGGCCACCGGCGAGCGCATTGTCGCTATGCTGGCGCCCGCGCGCTGGCCGACCGCGCGGACGATAGTCGGTGGGCGTACGCAACGGGTAGGTCACCTGCGGGCCGTGCTGGTACTGGCGCGGGAGTGGGAGCGCGGCCGGCGGGACGACCCGCTCGTCGCGGCGCTACGCGCCTACGGGGGCGGCCTGGTCGGGGCGCGCACGACCGACGGACGGCTCGATGTCGCCGCTATCATGCGCGAGGCGACGGCCGAACTCGCCGCAATCGCCGGCCCCGAGCGGGCCGAACGCGCCCGCGCCTGCGCGCGGGGTGCGCGCGCGGGACGGACAGGTGGTGACGAGGCGTGCCCGACGGGTATGGCGTGAGGCGGCGCGACAGGGAAACGGGGAGGGAGGGGACTATGGACGAGACATCCATCGAGGTGCGCGTGGGGCGGCTGCGCGGGGACCGCCTACCGACGGGCGGGATCGGCGCACGGGAGATCGAGCAGGCCGCCCGCAATGTGCAGTGTGATCGCGTCCAGGCGCTCCTGCTCACCGGGGTCGCCCCCAAGGCGGCCCAAAGCGCCATCTACGGGGACCTGCCGCCGGCACAGAGCACGTTCGCGGTCCAGAAGGGATTGAAATTCGAGAGCCGCCTCTACGTCAATGGGGGCGACCGCCTCCTCGCGCTGTACCGCACCGCCGGGCGCCTCGCGCGCGAGGAGATAGCGGTCGTCGACATCAGCCAGCTCATCCCCGCCGCATCCGCGCCGCGCCGCATCGCGCTGCCGGCCGGCGCGACGGACGGGCAACGCCGGGCCGTACGGCAGCGACAGGCCGCGGCAGTGCTGCGGCGGCGCGCGGACCTCACGTTGCTGTACCTCCGCCGCCGGCTCTCCGGCGACCCGGACGCGCCCAACGCCATCGTGCAAGCGTGCCTGCCGCTCACCATCCTGGGACACACGTATCATGTGGTCCCCGATCTCCTGATCGCCGGCGCCGACGACCCCTACTATCGCGTGGGCGAGGTCAAAATGTACGCCGACCGCGGGGGCCGCACCGCGCTCGAGGACGTGCGCGGCGCGAGCCGCCAGGCCGCCGTCGGCGTGGTGGCGCTGCGCCGGCTGCTGCTCGGGGAGAACCTCGCCGCGTCCGCGTCCGCCGTCGTCGCGCTCGTCCCGCCCCTGTGTGACCTCATCCTGCGCCACGTCGATACCATGCGGGCGACGCTGCGCCCGCGCCGCATCGAGGCGGAGGTGGCCGACATCGAACGGCTCATCGACCGCGCCCCGCAGCGGGCGGAGGCCATCCTGGGCGTGGTCGCCGCCACGTTCGGTCCGTCCGCGACACTCGCCGACGCGGCCGTCCTCGACGCCATCCCGACTCACTACGACGTCGCCCGCTGCGGGTCCTGCGCCCTGCGCGATCGGTGCCTCGACGCCGCGCGCGGCGCGGGCGACCCCGTGACGCTGGGCCGCGCGGTCCGCGACGAGCTGGCGCCGATCGGCGACATCCCCGCGGTCCTGGCGCTGGTCGATGGTAGGCGAGCGCCGCGCGACGCCGTGCAGGCCGCGCGGGTGCGCCGCCTCGCGGAGGCGGAGGGCGCGTGGCGGCGCGCCGTGCGGGAGGGCGCCACGCCGCCAGGGGCGACGACGCGCGGTGGCCAGGGAGGGGTGTCGCGGTGAGTACCGGCCCCATGGACGCGCTGATGCGGGCGCGCGCCCTGGAAGCGGGCCGTGCGCAGCCCGCGACATCGCATCGCCACCTGATCGTGCAGCCCGACGCGCTCGTCCTCGCCCCGCTGGTCATGAACGGCGAGGACATCTCCATCCATATCGTGGCCGTGGGGCGCCGCGGGGACGCGCCGCGGGTGCTGTGGGTCCCCGACCCCCGCGACCGCCGCGCGCGCGACGGGCTATTGGCGTCGCTCACCGCAACTATCGACGCCTACTTCCTCGAGCGCGCGGACGCAGGGTCCTACCCGCAGCTGTGGGTCTCGTCCCCGGCGGCCGTCACCCTCATCGAGGATCTGGCCGCACATCTGCGCTACTCCCGTGAGGACGCCCCTCTCCGCCGCCTCGGTGAGTTGCTCACCTACCCGGCCGAGCGCCAGGCCCTGGCGGGGCAGCAGACGCTGCTGGCCGCGACGGACGCGCTGGCGCGCCACTACGTCGCGGGGCAGGACCCGTCGGAGGGCGCGCACCTGGCCGTGGCCCTCACCTGGCACGCCGGGCTGGACGCCGCCTCCATCGGCGGCGCGATCCGCGCCGCGGAGACCCAACCGGGCGGGGTGCGGACATTGCCGCGCTTCGACGAGGAGCGGCTCGTGCCCGCGGTTCGCGCCTACCACAGGGCGGCGAAGACGGGGGACGAGGCCGCCACGGCCGCGGCCGCGGAGGGGATAGGTGCGATCCTGACGCCGGAGGTGGAGGGCCTCTATCGCGGCATCGAGCGCGCGATCGCGGTGCTCGTCGACACGGCTCCGGCTCTCCCCCCGCTGCCGTGCCTCGCCGCGTTGGAGGCGCAGGAGGTGGACAGCTTCGAGCGATTCATGCAGGCCCGCGCGCGCGGGGGCCGGATCGCGCGCCGCGATAGCCCGCGTGCCGCTGCGGGGACGCTGACGGAGCGCGAGGAGCGCGCGGCCGGCGTCGAGGCCGCCGTGCTCATCGAGGACCGCGTGGCGCGCGCGCGGGGGCGGCTGGACGGCCGGGTGCTCGTCGGGCGCGTGACGCGGGCGGCGGCGACTAACATCACCCCGCGCCGTGTCGAGATCACGTTCACGCTGGCCGTCGACGCCGGAGTTCCCCTACGCCCGCGCGTCGGCGAGCGGTGGCATGCCGTGGACATCGGGGGGACGATCGGGGTCGAGGCGGAGGTCGTCGCGGTCGAACGGGGCGCGGATGGGGTGCGGGTCGCGTGTGTCGTCCGCGCGGGCATGCGCGCCAAAACGCTGCCCGCGACCGGGGACACGCTCGAGCTGGTGCGCGAGATTCCGGAGTGGCAACGCCGGGGGCGCGCCGTGGGGCATGTGTGGGAGCGGCTCGCCGCCCTGCCCGCGACGCACGATCCGAGCGCCGTACGCCCGGCGCCTCCCGCGCGAGGGGGCGCCCCGCCCGCTCGCCCGAGCGCGGCCATCCGGGCCGTCCGCGCCCCGACGTAGGGCAGCCAGCGGACCCGCGCTTACCCCGCGACCCCGCGACCCCGCGATACATCGCGTGGGTAGACGACTAGACAAGCAACGAGGAGAGACACCCATGCCCCTATCATCGCCACTGTATCCGTCCACGCCGGCCGGACGGGCTGAGGCCGTCGTCGACGATATCCTGCGCGCCCTCTATGGTCCAGATCCGTACGTCGTGGTCTACGCGCCCCCCGGCAGTGGCAAGACGACGCTGGTCTGCGACCTCGCCGCTCAGGAAATGGTCATCCTGGGCGGCCGGGCGGTGATCGCGACGCAAACGAAGTTACAGACCTGGGATGTGGCGCGCCGCCTGGCGTCCTCGTCGACCGTGACGGCGCCGCTTCCGGTGACCCTCTACCTGAGCAAAAAGGTGCGGGTTCCAGACGATATCCTCGCGCTCCCGTCGGTCCGCATCGCGCGGGAGGGGCGGGACATGCCGCGCGGGCCGGCCATCGTGGTCGCCAATGCGGCCAAACTCGCGCACCTCATCGTGTCGGCCGCCGCGTTGTACACGCTTCTCATCGTGGACGAGGCCTGCCAGCTCGCGGACTACCGGTTCGCGCAGATTGCGGGGCTCGCGGACAGGATCGTGCTCGTCGGGGACCCGGGCCAGATCGATCCGTTCGTGCGCTCGCGCGTGGAGCGGTGGCGCGACGAGCGGACCGGCCCGCATCTCCCCTGTGTCCGGGTCCTGCTCGCGCGGTGGCCGGGGACGGCGACGTACACGCTCCCGGTGTCGCGTCGCCTCCCGTTCGACACGGCGGAGGTCGTGGGGACCTATTTCTATCCGGCCCAGCCGTTCGCGTCGCAGGCGCCGCCGGGGGCGCGGCGCCTGCTGCCCGGGCCGATCGGCGCCCTCCCGATCGTCGGGAGCGCCGCCGCGACGCGGGGCCTGGACGCGGCCATCGACCGGGTCGCCGCGGGCCGCAGTCTGGTCGGGCTGACGTTGCCCGCGCGGACCACCGGAGACGTCGATGAGGAACTCGCCGGGTGCATGGCGCTCCTGATCGAGCGGCTGCTGGCGCGCGGGGCTGCGGTGGACGACGGCAGCGGTCCGGCCCCCCGCGCCCTGGAGCCTGGTATGATCGGCGTCGTCTGCGCCAATGTCGACCAGGTGACCGCCGTGACGGCGCGCCTGGACCGACGCCTGCGCGACGTGCTGGTGCAGACCGCCAATAGCTACCAGGGGCTGGAGCGACCGCTCATGCTGGTGCACCACCCGCTCTCCGGGCGCGTCGAGCCGGATGCATTTCACCTCGACGCGGGCCGGTTCTGCGTGATGCTGTCGCGCCACCGCGTGGCGTGTGTCATCGTCGGCCGGCGCGGCATCGCCCGCCAACTGGACCGCTACGCGCCCGACAACGAGCGGGCGCTGGGCGAGGACGACGACCCGGAGTACCAGGGGCTGCGCGCACACCGCGGCGTCCTCCGCTCGCTCGCCGCTAGCGACGCGCTCGTCGCCGTGCGGTGACCAGGGGCGTGCCGCTGGCGACTCCGGACGACTATAACCTCAGGCCCTCAACGGAATGGCGGAAACGACGCACAGTGGGGCATCACTCGTCGCGCGCCGACGACACGTACGCCTGCAGCAGCGCCGCGACCTGGCGCTGCTGCGCCTGCGTGAGTCGGCCGAGCATGGAAATAGCCACCACCAGTTCGTCCGGTAACGCGCCGGCCTGGTGGCGTCGCTCCCGTACTAGCAAGGCGTCGACCGGCGCGTCGAGACTATGGGCCAGGGCGACGAGGACGGACGCGTCCAGATCGTCCTGCAGCCCGCGCTCCACACGCGACACGACCGACGAGTCGACGCCTGCCCGCTGCGCCAGCGTGCGCTGGCTCCAGCCCCTCGGTGCGCGGGGTGCAATTCCTGACCATGAGCCTGGACGGCCGTCTCGCCGATGTCGCCAACGACATTGTCGGCACGGCAACGACCGGCCCGCTGGCCCCAACCCGCGTGACCCCACAATATCCTACCGGTGGGGCTGGCGTCCCCGCAAATAGTCGGGTCCAGGTCGCCTGGCAACCATTCCCGGGCGCGGCGAATTATCTTTTTCGCGTCTGGCTTGTCTCTCCCCATCGCCCTGTCACCCTCACATCCCGGACCCCGGTTACGGTGTCGACACTCGTTTACCATGCGACAACCTACACATGGAACAACGCGGGCTATCCCGCCGGATCGTACCAGTACCAAATCCTACCGTTGAACGAGCGCGGCACAGCCCTGGGCGTGTGGAGCGAGCCGATCACGATCACGGTGTTCGGCTAACAGCATCTGGCCGAGACAGCGCGCCATCGAACGCTAAGACGACAGGGCGACTTGAAGCGATACTGCCGTGTCGCGTGCTGTCTGGGCGGCATCGGCAGCATAACCGCGGGATAGGAGGACGGCACGATGGACAACGTGCGGGATAGGAGGACGGCACGATGGACAACGTGCGGGAGGAAACGACGACCGGGCTGGGGATACCCATGCATGACGGCAGCCTGAGCATCGTCATATTTGGTGCCGAGACAGCGATCGTGGCGGCGGCAATTGCGGGGATCGCAGAGGCGGTCTCATGTCACGGGCAGGACCCGCACATGGAGGCAGTCAAGACGCAAGGGCCGGAGCATGCGGCACAGGCGGCACAGGAAGAGGCACCGTTAGCACGCCGCGCCAGCAGCCGCGCGTCCGAGGGATAGATACGCGTCACCCCACGTCCAAGATCGATTTGGCCTCGCAGTGGTTCATCCTATACAAACTATACAAATAGGAGAAGAAACGTGTGGCCCCTCCCCATTGCCTCGGCCAGGTCGCCCGATGCCGCTATTACCGGTCGACGTGGCGATCGAACAGGGTGGCTACAGCGCGCACGCGCCCTATATGCTCGGCATGCTCGGCATGCTCGGCATGCTCGGCATGCTCGGCATGCTCGGCATGCTCGGCATGCTCGGTGCCAGTCCTTGCCTTGCAACGCCTCGACGCGCCTCAATAGTGTACGATGCCGTGCTCGACCGCGATGCGATCCTGCGCGAAGGCCGGGTTATAGGATTTGTCTTCCTCTGATTGCTTCCGTCCGCGTGGTTTGTGCCGCGGTCTCGTCTCGCGGCGGCGCGGTTTGTCGATGCCCACATAGCCCCTCGACAGCGGGTATGCGGCGCGCACACAAGACCTGCTCCGATCGTTGGCGACGGCCGGCATGCTCGTCATCGTAGGTGAGCGCGCAAGCGCTCACCTACGACGGGCGCAACACGCTGAGGTCTCGCCTCGGTGGCCGCGAACGCGCGGCTGGATCGAGAGCCGGCGGCCCGACATCGTGGTCGCTGACCTGCAGTCGCGGCGTAGTTACCGTTGCGCAATAGCCGCGAAGCGTCCGCTTTTCGTATCCGAGCGGTAGCCGCGGGCAGCTAGCCCCCGACGTATCGCGCTGAAGTCGACCCTCGTCGGGTCCCAATGGTGGCGCAGGTACGCGCGCACCACGTCAAGGTAAACATGGCTCGGCGTCGCATGGCCGCCCAATGCCAGCACATGGTCGAGCACCGGGTCCAAATGCTGGTCGTCGGGCGACTGCGGGGGGTCGGCAGACCGGCGCTTGCGCATGGTCAGGATGAGGTCGATCGTGACGATATCCTCGTCGCCACTCGCCAGGCCCTTGACCGACCGCTGGCCCTTGTCCAGCAGCGCTAGGCCATCCTCGTCCATTACGAACCCGGCCGCCTGCACCGCGCGCTGCAGGACGGCCCACAGGCCACCGCTGCTATGGGAGAATACAACGGACAATCGCCCGGCTGGTTTCAGAACACGATGGCACTCGCGCAGCGCATCCGTCAAGATATGCTCATACCGGGCTGCCGTCCGCCGAGCGGCGTGGGGGCCCGACCGATCAACGACCGCTTCCGCCGCACGGTCGGTGAAGCGGCCGAGCCAGGCCTCGTGGAAGAGGTTCATGTCGCTGTAGAAAATGTTTCCGCCAAACGGCGGATCGGTGAAAACGTAATCCACCGAGCCGTCGGGCAGGTCGAGCGCGTCGGCCGACTGGAGGCGATAATCTACGGCGAGGGGGGACTCGAACAACGGGCCTCCGGACCACGCGGCCCGCGCCCGTCGCACACAGTCGTCCGACCGAATGAGGGCCTCGACTTTGCGCAGGAAGAGGTCGTACACGTTCCATTCGTAGTACACGGGCGCGATGTAGTAGTTTTGATTGGCGGCGTTGAGCGGCCGCTGCCGACTCCATTGATAGCGCTTGGATGCACGGGTTAGGATACCCGTGAAGGCACAGAGCAGTTTCGCGCGCAGATCGCCGTCTCGGATGGCCTCGATGTGCGCGCGAACGGCGGCCAGGACCGCCAGGTTGCGCCGCGAGAAGAAATCGGCGATGGCATGCAGGTTGTGCTTGCCCAGGGCCGACGCCTGATACATCTGCCGATCAGCCCCGATCGGCACGTCGGGCCACGCCAGGCCGTCCAGGAGCGGGACGGTGAGGGCTGGCGTCGGCGTCTGATCGATCAGGCGGGGCGTACAGGCGCAGTCGATCGTGTCGAGCACCGGCTCCTCTCCGATCCGATCCGCGCCCTTCGTCGCGAGAGGCTCGCCGCAGGTGTGGCAGCGCATGCCTGCCTTGACCCATCCGGCCTGTTCAAGCGCCCGGTAGTACGTGTTCGGCGCAGCGCAGTGGGGACACACGAGGACGACGCTCCACGTCCGCTTCGACAACTCGCCCGTCTGCTGGCATGTCTCGCACCGCACGGCATACACATCGCCGACTCGTGCTTTGGACAGCGCGACGACATCCGCTGCGGCGGCACGGAGAGCAGGTGGGTCGACGAGGTTCACGTAGTTCTGCCCGATGTGCCGACCCAGTTCGCTGATGTCGCTCAAGCACGCCCGGCGGCCGCACATCGCCGCAGCGACGCCCGTCATCCCCGAGCCGGCGAAGGGGTCCAACACGAGGTCGCCGGGCGCCGTAAATGCCTCTATGAACGGCAGGATCGCCGCCACCGGTACCTTGGTCAGGTACGCGTGCGCGTTGTAAATAGGATCGGAGCGTTGCACCGCCACCTCCCGTGGGGGCAGGCGCGTGGGGGCGGGAGCCAGTTCTCTCATGGTCGTCTCATCGCGGGAAGTGCATTGATAGTCAAACGATAGGCGCGGGTGGACCCCTGCATGTAAGGATAACATGTACACGTCACGCAGCCGGGTCGTTATACACGTCACACGTCCGGCTGTCGCACCCGTGGGCTAGCTCGGGTCCTGCGGCGGCCGGTTCGTCCCGTCGCGTCGCGGATAGACGAGGTCGCCAACCCTCTTAATGAGGCTGAGGGGGATCTTGGGATTGTTGAGTGGCCCCGAGCCCGTGCTTAGCCGCTCGTCCCACTCCCGGAACTTGGGTTCCAGGGCCGAGGGGAGCACGCGGTAGATCTCCGTCAACTGGATGTTATCGTAGACGGCGAAATACCACGCGCGGACCGCTCGGTACTTGCTCAAGATATCCCTATTCAGGTGATGATGCGTCGTGACCTGGGTGCTCTTCGCCGCGTTGACCGTCTTCAATTCGTATTCGTGGCCATCGGCGTCGACGGCATCGTTCCTTTCGCGGCCAGGGGAGGTGCGTAGCCCGAGCAGGATGAGACATTCGAGGACTTTGCCGCCATTGTCCTGAAAAATGTCCGCGATCTCGTACTCCCGGGCGAGGTGCTGCAACTCTTGCACACCCTGGAGGGCGGAGCGGAGACGAGCGATGTCCGATTGCCGCTCCTCCTGTGTGGTGATCGCATTCTCCACCGGCTCTACGAGGGCGGGCGGGGCTGGGGCCGTCGGTAGGTCGGCGAGGAAATCCACGCTCGCTTCGTTTCGGTCGATGTTCATCAGGTAGGACACGGAGACATCAAGGGCGCGCGCGAGCCTCAGGATAGTCTCGAATGAGGGTGCCCGGTCGCCGCGCTCCAGGTAGCTGACGTGTTCGACGCTGACGTCGATGCGCTCCGCCATCTGTTCCTGCGTGATACGGCGCTCAGCGCGCAATGCCTGGACGCGACGGCCAAATCGTCCCAACGCGTCGTCGTAGTCCACGAATCCCTTGCATCCTTCGCACGTACTTTCAGTTCGTGTATGGATCGTACAGTCCCAGGGGCAACTTGAACACGAACTGAAAGTACGTGCGACGTGGGGTGAGTGAAGCCGAGTTGTCCAGCGGGTGTCGTTAGGTCATGGTGAGATCAGGATATGCCGTGGCCTGATGGCAGAGCGGGGGGACAGCATACAGCGCCAGCGGTGCGCAGAGGGATCGCCTCACCCAGTCCGCCTCGCGGGCGCTGCCACCCGGACGTCCAGGGACAGAGCGAAGATCGAGACGGAACAGATGGCGCAGCCATTGACACAGGAAGCGTCAGGACTCAGAAACAGTGGTGGTTGGGGAGTTACTGGGTTGGGTCTCTATCTTTGCACATTTAAGTCACGCTAGGCCGCCAAGCGGTCGTAGAGGGTGTCAGCGTCGCTGCCGGCGTGAAGTTCCTGCTCAATCCAGCCCAGGAGGTGGCGATAATGGAGGCGTTGGAGCGCCCGACGGGCCGCGCCGACGGTGACAGGGCGCTGCTGCGCCAGGGCCAGACGCGCCCGTTCCTCCTCTATAAGAGTAGAGGCGGCGAGCACCAGGGTCCAGAAGCGCACAATGGCCGTGGTGGTCATGAGTTGGTCCTGATCTAGGCCGAGCAGGTCTTTCGTGTCGCTGAAAAGACCTCCACCTCCCAGCGCGCGGCGCTGTGGCCGAGCAGCGTGGCCGGGTCGGCGTCCAGGTGGTTGCGTCAGGATTCAGAATCAGGGGTGGTCGAGAGCCAGTGGGTCAGGTATCCTTCTCCTTTTATAGGGGTGCATGGAGGAGGGAACGATGGCCTGCCCGTACTGCCAGCGGGACGCGACACAGGCGTTGGAGCGGAGAACGGCGTTGGGCTACCAGATGTACCGCTGCCGTCCTTGTCGACGGACCTTCAACAAGCGGAGCGGCACGCCGTTCAACCACCTGCAGGTCCCCACCGACATCGCGCTGCTCGTCGTGCTGTGGCGACTGCGGTACAAACTCAGCCTGCGCGACTTGGCCGAGATGTTTCTCACGCGCGGCTTCTCCTTCACCCACGAGACCGTCCGAGAGTGGGAGGCGCGCTTCGCCCCGTTGCTCACGGAGCGCCTGCGGGCGAAGCGACGGGGCAAAGCCAGCAAAAAGTGGCATGCGGATGAGACGTATGTGAAAGTGGCTGGACGCTGGTGCTACCTGTATCGGGCGATTGACGCCGACGGGAATCTGGTCGACTCGATGCTGAGCGAGACACGGGATATGGACGCGGCCAAGCGCTTCTTCCAGCGGGCGCGCACGGTCGTTGGTCATGCACCAGAGAAGGTAACGACGGACGGGCACGACGCCTATCCGCGCGCCATCCGCGAGACACTGGGGCCAGAGGTACAACATCGCACCAGCCGCTACATGAACAACCGGATGGAACAGGATCACCGCGGCATTAAACAACGGTACTACCCGATGCGCGGCTTCGGCTCCGTTGATGCAGCGGCCCGCTTCTGTACCGCCCATGACGAACTGCGTGACCATCTCCGCTATCGCCAACATCTGAATGAGGTGGTGTCCCTGGCCGATCAGCGCCACTTGTTCCAGGAGCGGTGGGGCGAGGTGTGTGTGCTGCTGCAGGCGGCGTAGGCACGATCAGGCAGGGGGCAGCCGCAGGCTGACGCGCGCCGCAGCCCGCTTGCGTTCCGAATCCTGACGCTTCCGGCCTAGCTCCACCTGGCTTGCCGAGACATCGACACCCGTGACCAGGAAGCGTCGGGCAAGCCACTGTGTCACGGGAACGCCGGCGCCGCACCCGAGGTCGAGAGCTGCACTGCCACCAGGGAGGGTCCCTGTTGCCGCGTCGAGCAGCGCCTCGGTCACGGGATCATCAGGATCCCTGCTCGAGAGGTACTGGTCTGCCATGCGGTCGTAGCCGCGCCTGACCGTATCCTCGTCGCTCATTCGCCCTCTCTGCCCATGACGCTCTGTTCGCTCAGTTGAGTCTACCGCGTCATCTCCCGAACGGCACGTCTCTTTCGGTCGCCTATGGACTCGTGGTGCCGTCGTACGAACGGCGCCACGGTTCAATCGGCATGATAATCATTGACAGACCAGGTCAAAGCCTCCGTTTGCCACACAGCCGAGGCTGTACATGTGCCCGTAATGACAGGATCGAGGAAGGCTACGGCACACGCGTGACCGGCCGCGATAGCGGTATATACTCCGACCTCGCCGGCGGACACGCTCCGTGCGCGGATGGCGAGGAGAGGGAGGGGTGGCTGTGGTGCCGCGTCGTGCTATAGGGACGTGTTGTCGAGGAGCGCGAGGAAATCGGCGGCGATCAGATACTCGATGCCGTTATAGGCATGCCGTCCATCCGCTTGACGGGGCGGAAAATGACGCGTATTGTTCGAGACAACATGGGTGGCCGTAGCGCTGATTGCTGCGGCCCAGATGGGCACGTCGTCCTCGTCAGAGAGGTTGGCCCAGGCGTCTGGGTACGGCGGACGATCATCGATCAGCTCAAAAGTCGGCGTGAGAATCCGCATCATGACTTTTGCCGATTGGCTACACCGCGCATGGTTTGCAGGCGAGAGGTCACCCTGAGTGCGCTCGATCCACCGCCAGGTCAGAACCCTGTGCAACTCCGCGATAATCCATGGCGACCATAAGGCCGCGTATCGGCCGTCTGCAGCTGCCAGCTGAAGTGCTCGGCGGGGCCCACGCTGGACAAGGACACTTGTATCAAGAACCGCGCGGATCACGCAGGCCGCCGCTGAGCAGGCTCCCGTTCCCAAGGCAGCGTCCCAGGGCGTCCAGCATCCAGGGCATCCAGTTCATCCTGGGAGAGGGGCTCGTCCCCGCCTAGGTCCGCACTCAGGTCGTGGTAGCGTTCCGCCACGCGGATGCGCTGAGTCCGCTCGGAGTCGTGGATGCGCTCAATCTCAGAGCGCGGGATGAGCGTGCGGGTCCCGCGCATCACGCCAGTCAGGTAGCCCGTCTTCACCCACGACTTCACCGTATTGATGGAGCCGATGCCGAGCGCCTCCGCTGCTTGCGTTGTGGTCAACAGCTCCCTCCGATCGTCCTCAAGAGCCTCGAGTGTGGTCTGAAGGGTTTGCACCGTCTCGGTCAGGTTGCCGCTCTGGGCCGAGGAGAGAGCGGCAGCAAGCCGCGCGTGTACATCGTTCGTGTTCATGCGATCCCCATCGACAATTCTCATCCTATTCCCCCCTCCATTCTACACTAATTCGTCAGTTTCGTCAACGTATGGTATCGCTGCCGCTCTGGCACATAGCGCGTATCGGACTGCCCCGCGCCTGCCGCCGCAGCCGGTTCTTCAGTGCTGTTCGGAACCGATCGGCCGTCGGGTACTTCATGTCGATGCTGCCTTTTCGCCCAGTGCTAGCGCGACGAGGTTGGACACACGAGCTCCCCGCTCCATGGCACGATTGCTGATTGATGAGGGCGTGACCCAGCCACGCGCGAGAGCCGTCCGGATACCCTGGACGGTATCGTTGGGGCGTGCTGATATAAGCTATTCTATGGGCTGGAGAAGGTAGAAGGTTCATAGGAGAGGGACGTATGCGCTGCCAGCGGTGTGAGGGGGAGCAGTTCGTCAAGGCTGGATTCGATCGTGCCAAGCGCCAGATGTACTGCTGTACGACCTGTCGGCACCGCCAGACAGCGCGCTCCGTCTCCGCCTTCTGTGGCTACCGCTTCCCCGATGACGTCATCGCCCTCGCGGTGCGGTGGTATCTGCGTTTCCGTTTGCCCTATGCCGATGTATCCGAACTCTTGGCCGAACGGGGCGTCCACGTCGATCCGTCGAGCGTCTTCGATTGGGTCCAGCAGTTCACCCCACTCTATAAGGACGCGGCACGCCCGAAACGCCGGCGCGTGGGGCGGCGCTGGAGCATCGATGAGACGTACGTGCGTATCGCCGGTCAGTGGTGCTATGCGTTTCGGGCCATTGACGAGGACGGGCAGGTCATCGATGTGTACGTCAGCCGCACCCGTGATACAGCTGCGGCTACGACCTTCCTGACGCGCGCCGTCGAGAGTAGTGAGGTCACGCCCTACCGCGCGACGACCGACAAAGCCCCGATCTATCCGCCGGCCTTCGCTGCGGTGCTGCCAGAGATCGAGCACATCACCGGCAAGATGGAGCAACAGCGCATCGAGCGCGACCACCAGCATCTCAAGGGCCGCACGCGCTCTATGCGCGGGTTCCAGACGCTGCCCTGTGCCCAGATTGTCTGCGAGGGGCACGGATTCATGCGGAATCTGCGCGATGGGTTCTACGATATAGCCGCTCCCGTTGGCGATCCCCGCATTCCCCAAGCGCCGCGTCTCGTCCGCGCCTGGGACGAATTGACCCTCGCTTTGGCCGCAGCATAGCTGTCCCTCCACCACCGTAGACGAACGCGTCCCTGGACTTGTATCCCCTTCCTCACCTCAGCACGTCCCAATGACACCCGCAGGACGCCGTGCTGGCTGGCCGGTCCACGCCGCGACAGGCCCTCGCGGTGGCGCAGAACAGGGCCCTGCAGGAGATCAACCGCAACCGCCTTTAGGCGAGCGGCCGCGCCGTCGGGCGGGAGGCCACGCCCTCCCGTCCGGCGGCGCGGCCCGCGGTCCATGCCCCGGACGGGCAGCTGGTGATGGCGGGCGCAACACGACGCATGACGCATGAGGAGGCGCCATGGCCCAAGTAGCCGCGTCGCGCACGCGTGCCGCGACGAACAAGTCGTTCCTGACCCCGAAGCGGCGCGAGGCCGCGATCGGCTATCTGTTCGCGGCGCCCTGGATCATCGGGTTTCTGTGGCTGACGCTCGGGCCGATGCTCTTCTCGCTCTACGCCAGCTTCACCGCGTACCACGTCGTGGACACGCCGCGCTGGATCGGGCTGGACAACTACAAATTCATCTTCCAGCACGACGACCGCTTCTACACGTCGCTGGGCAACACGTTCTACTACGTGCTAATCAAGACGCCGCTGGTCATCTCCCTGGCGCTCGTCATCGCCGTCTTGCTGAACATGCCGCTGCCGGGCCAGCGCATCTTCCGCACGATCTACTACCTGCCGACGGTGACGACCGGCGTGGCCGCGTCGCTGCTGTGGGTATGGATACTCAACCCGCAGGGCATCGTCAACAAGGGGCTGGCCGTCTTCGGCATCCAGGGGCCCAACTGGTTCTACGATCCGGGCTGGTCGAAGCCGGCGCTCATCTTCATGGGCATGTGGTACGTGGGCAGCCCGGTGCTGATCCTGCTGGCGGGGCTCAACGGCGTGCCCAAAGCGCTGTACGAGGCGGCGGAGGTCGACGGCGCGGGCACGCTCACGCGCTTCTTCCGCATCACCATCCCCCTGCTCTCGCCGACGCTGCTCTTCATCATCATCACCAACGTCATCGGCGCGTTCCAGGTGTTCAACTCGGCCTTCGTGGCCAGCCAGACGGTGAAGAACGGCGGCGGCAACCCGGGCGACCCGGCCCAGTCGCTGCTGTTCTACGAGGTCTACCTCTACGCGCGCGCCTTCGGGACCAGCCTGGACATGGGCTATGGCTCGGCCCTGGCCTGGATCCTGTTCGCGATCGTGCTGGCCATCACCGCCATCCAGCTCTACCTGAGCAAGCGCTGGGTGTATTAACCTTTGGTGCTAGTTGACAAGGACATGGGGAGCCCTCGATTCTGATGGTATCAGGACACCAGAAGAGAGGAGCACCCCATGACCACCGTCGATTTTATCACCGACCTGTTCTACCGTGTGG
>JAABUM010003696.1_pt1 | contig 18341 bp, 21 predicted proteins | sample 5559161 | NCBI WGS metagenome assembly JAABUM01 (sample SAMN10711868, study PRJNA513369) | rock metagenome | isolation source: Antarctica rocks | place: Antarctica: Victoria Land, Siegfried Peak nord | reverse complement strand
GCGGTGCTTGCCGTTTCCCTCACCCCGACCCTCTCCCGGAGGGAGAGGGAGCAGGACGCTAGCTTGGGCCGACTACGACCGGGTTGGCGAGGAACGGTTCAGCGCCGCCCAGTCCAGCGGCTCCAGCTGGCCGTCATGGTGCTCGACCAGCGCGGTGCAGCCCTCCACCCAGTCGCCGTCGTTCGCGTACCATAGCGCGCGCAAGAAAAAGGCCGCTGGAAACGCCCAGCGGCCTCTGCCATCAATAAGTTAGCGCTGCTTTACCGGGTCTGCTGGATAGCCGACAGAACCCACTGGCCGCCGCGTGCGCGCATGAAGGTCCACAGCTCGGTCGCCATGCTGCGCGTCGCCACGTCGCCGTCCACGATCCGGCCCGCCGAGTCCCGCGTCACGTCCAGCATCGAGAACCGCATGGCGACGGTCGCATACTCGCGCCCGCCCTCGGACCATGCCTCAGCCAGGTCGCCCTGCTCCAGCTTGACGTGGGTCACGCTGTTGCGGAGGCCGCGGCTGGACTGCTCCGCCAACTGCTCGCTGAAGTAGCCGACCATCTCCGGCGTTGCCAGGTTCCGCATGGCGTTCAGGTCCTGCGCGGTCCAGGCAGCCTGCACCTCGTGCAGGTTGCGGTCGAACGCCTCGTAGTCGGCCTTGCTGACCGTGACGGCAGCCGCGGCGCCCATGCCGCCGCCGGCCGCGTTGGCCTGCATCGGGCTGGGCTGCTGGCCCATGCGGGCCATGCCGGGCATCCCCGCCATCGCCGGCTGGCCCTGCTGCCGGCGCATGAACATGCGGAACAGCCAGCGGCCGACGAAGAACAGCAGCGCCATCTGGATCAGCAGCATAAGGAACCCGCCGCCGCCGCCACCGCCGAAGCCGTTGCCCATCAGAAGGCTGCCCAGGCCGACGCCCAGCAGGCCACCGGCCAGGCCGCCCATCAGGCCCGAGCCGAAGCCGGAGCGCCCGGCCTGAACCGGCTGCCCGGCATAGCCCGGCGCCGGCGCATTGCGCGGCGCCATGCTGCGGTCCATCGGTTGCGCGCCCATCGGGGCGGTATTGGTGCTCGGCGGGGCCGAGTAGCTGCGCCCGCCGCGGCTGCCCATGCTGCCGCCGGAGCCGGCGCGCGCATCCGCGAACGACGGCGCCAGCGCCAGGGCGGCGACGGCAAAGGCTGCAACGAACGAGTGGGAGCGACGCATGGGTGTAGCCTCCTATTCCTTGTGGGAGGATATATAACGATCCAGAGCTGAAAATAGGGGTCTCGCTACAATCGTTGACCCCGTGCCGGCGTTGGGCGGGCATGCCTCCCGAGCCGGGCCGTGACCCGGCACGGAGGGACTGCGATGCGCTTGCTGATCCTCGCCGGCCTGTGCGCCTGCGCCCTGCCCCACCTGGCCGCGGCCTGCCTGACCGGCTTGCAGGCGCTGCGGGAGGAGCCTTTCGCGGACGACGCGGCGTTCGGCGGCGCGGGTCCCTACGTCCGCATACGCGGCACGGCGCGCGGGTGCTGAAGTTGGCGGCTTCGGTTCTGGCCGTTTCCCTCACCCCGGCCCTCTCCCGGAGGGAGAGGGAGCAGAGTCAGGCGCCGGCCATCGTTAGGCTCTCGACCCGCAGGGTTGGCGCGTCGGTGCCGCGGCGCAGGTGCAGGTCGCTCGCCGGGGTCAGGTGATGGAACATCTCCTGCAAGGTGCCGGCGATGGTGATTTCCGCGCCCGGCTCCGCCAGTGCGCCGTCGCGTATCATGAAGCCGGAGGCCCCGCGGCTGTAGTCGCCGGTGATCAGGTTCACGCCGGGACCCATCAGCTCGGAGACGTACAGCCCCTCCTTGATGTCCGCCATCAGCTCCGCCGGGCTGAGCTGCCCGGCCGCCATGAACAGGTTCGTCGGCGACGGCGACGGCGGCCCGCTGGTGCCGCGGGCGGCGTGGCCGGTCGAGGCCATCCCAAGCTGCCGGGCGCTGCGGCTGTCCAGCAGCCAGGTGGTCAGCACGCCGTTCTCGATCACCGCGCGCGCCGCCGTCGGCACGCCCTCCCCGTCGAACGGGCGGGAGCGCAGCCCGCGCGGGCGCCGCGGGTCGTCGTGCACCTGGATGCCCCGCGCGAACACCCCCTGGCCCAGCATGTCCTTGAGAAAGCTGGTGCCGCGCACGATGGTGCCGCCGTTGACCGCCCCGGCCAAGTGCCCGAGCAGGCTGCCCGCCACACGCGGGTCGAACACCACCGGCAACCGCGCCGTGGCGGGACGCCGCGGGTTCAGCCGCGCCACCGCGCGCTCCCCGGCGGCATGGCCCAGCCCGGCCGCATCCTCCAGGTCCGCAAGGTGCGTCGCGGTGGAGAAGTCGTAGTCCCGCTCCATCCCGGTCCCTGCCCCGGCCAGCGCCACGGCGGACACCGAATGGCTCGTGCGCGCATACGACCCGGCGAACCCGGCCGAAGTCAGCAGCGATACCTGGGTCCGGCCGTATCCGGCCTCCGCCCCCTCCGAGTTGGTGACGCCTGCCACGCCCAGCGCCGCCTCCTCCGCCAGCGAGGCGCGGGCGACCAGGGCGGCGGCGTCCGGCTCGCGGGCGTCGTCCATGTCGAGCGCCAGGGCGCCGGGCGCCGCCGCCTCCGCGGCCAGGCCGCCCATCGGGTCCTCCGGCACGATACGCGCCATCGCCACCGCGCGCTCCGCCAGCGCCGCGAAGCCCGCGGGGTCCACCGTGGTCGAGGACACTATGGCGGAGCGCCGGCCCACGAACACGCGCAGGCCCAGGTCCTGCGACTCCGACCGCTCAAGCTGCTCGGTCCGGCGCATCCGGCGCTGGACGGACAGGCTGGTGCCCTCGATCAGGATGGCGTCCGCCGCGTCCGCCCCGGCGGCGCGGGCGCGGGCGACGAAATCGGCCAGCAGGTCCAGCCTGCTCATGCCGCCAGCAGCTCCGCGATGGCGGGCAGGTGCGGCACCTTGTCCGCCGGCCCCATCGCGGCCAGCGTCGGACGGCCGCGGAAGATGCGGGCGGCGGCGCGGCACACGGCGTCGGCGTCCACGGCCATCAGCTTGGCGACGGTCTCGGCGGTGGGGATGGTGCGGCCGAACACCTGCATCTGCCGGGCCAGGCTCTCGCAGCGGCTGCCGGTGCTCTCCAGCGACATCAGCAGGCCGGCCTTCACCTGGGCGCGGGCACGGTGCAGCTCGTCCTCGGTCACGCCAAGCTGCACCTTGCGCAGCTCTTCCAGGGTCACGGGCACCAGCTCCCCGGCCTCCTGCTCCCCGGTGCCGGCATAGATGCCGAACAGGCCGCCATCCAGGAACGGCGCGGAGAAGGAATAGATGGAATAGACCAGCCCGCGCTTCTCCCTGATCTCCTGGAACAGCCGCGACGACATGCCGCCGCCGAGCAGCGTGCTGAGCAGCAGCGCCGGGTAGTAGTCGGGGTCGTCATAGGCGACGGCGGGGAAGCCCAGGACGATATGCACCTGGTCGAGGTCCCGCCCCTCGCGGAACTCGCCGCCGGCGTAGGCGCCGCGCACCACGGGCGGCGGCAGCGCAGCGGGCAGGTCGGCGAAGTGCCGGCGGGCGAGGTCCACCACCGTGTTATGCTGCAACGCCCCGGCGGCGGCGACCACGATGTTCCCTGCGGCATAGTTGCGCTGCATGTAGCCGGTCAGGGCCGTGCGCTTCATGCCCTTGATGCCCTTCTCGGTGCCGAGCGTCGGGCGGCCCATGGGCTGGTCGGGGTAGGCGGTCTCCTGGAAGCGGTCGAAGATGATGTCGTCCGGCGTGTCGTTGGCCTGGCCGATCTCCTGCAGGATCACGCCGCGTTCGCGCTCCAATTCCTCGGGCGCGAAGCTGCTGTGGGTCAGGATGTCGCCGATGATGTCCGCGCCGAGCGCCAGGTCTTCCTTGAGCAGCTTGATGTAGTAGGCCGTCTGCTCGCGCGCGGTGTAGGCGTTGATGAGGCCGCCGACGTTCTCGACCTCCTCGGCGATGGCGGCGGCGGTGCGCCGGGCGGTGCCCTTGAAGGCCATGTGCTCCAGGAAGTGCGAGGCGCCGTTCTCGGCCTTGGATTCATTGCGGGTGCCGCTGGCGACGTAGGCGCCGAACGACACGGTCTCGACCCGCTCCATAGTTTCGGTGACGACCGTGAGGCCGCCGGGCAGGCGCGTGACCTGGATGTCGCTGTTGTTGTCGCTCATGCGGCGTTCCTGTGGCTGAAGGCGCGTACCTGGGCCTCGACGGCATCCAGGCTGTTGGGCGCGCGGGTGTAGCGTTCCTCGCGCTCATATAGGTCGGCCAGCGCGGGCGGCAGCGGCGGGCGCAGGCCGGTCGCGCGCTGCATGGCGTCGGGGAACTTGGCCGGGTGCGCCGTTGCGGCGGCGATGATGGGCAGGTGCCGGCACGGCAGCGCGCGGGCGGCGGCGATGCCGATGGCGGTATGAGGGTCGGCGAGGTAGCCCTGGGCGTGCAGCCGCCTGATCTCCGCCTCGGTGCCCGCGTCGTCCAGCCGGTATCCGTGCATCAGCGTGCGGGCGCGGGTCCAGGCGGCGTCCGGCACCTGCATGTGCCCGGACTGGCGGAAGCCCTGCATGGTGGCGGCGGTCAGCGCGGGGTCGCGGTCCAGCAGCTCGAACAGCAGGCGCTCGAAGTTGCTGCTGACCTGGATGTCCATGCTGGGCGACAGGCTCGGCTCCACCGGGCGCATGGTCATGTCGTTGCCGTCCAGGAAGCGGGCCAGGATGTCGTTGCGGTTGCTGGCGACCACCAGCCGCGCAATCGGCACGCCCATGCGCCGGGCCGCCCAGGCCGCCATCACGTTGCCGAAGTTGCCGGTGGGGACGCTGAACGCCACCTCCCGCTCCGGGGCGCCTAGGGCCAGGGCGGCGAACACGTAATAGGGTATCTGCGCGGCGATGCGCGCCCAGTTGATGCTGTTGACGGCGGACAGCCGCAGGTCGCGGCGGAACGGGAGATCGGCGAACATCGCCTTCACCAGGTCCTGGCAGTCGTCGAAGGTGCCGTCCACGGCGATGTTGGCGATGTTGGCGGCAGGCACGGTGGTCATCTGCCGGCGCTGCACCTCGCTGGTGCGGCCCTCGGGATGCAGGATCACCACGTCCACGGCGGGGCTGTCGCGGCACGCCTCGATGGCGGCCGATCCCGTGTCGCCCGACGTGGCGCCGACGATGGTGACGCGCTTACCCTCCCTGGCCAGCACCCAGTCGAACATGCGGCCCAGGAGCTGCATCGCCAGGTCCTTGAAGGCCAGCGTCGGGCCGTGGAACAGCTCCTGCGCCCACAGGCCGGTGTCCAACTGCATCAGCGGCACGACGGCCGGGTGGCGGAACCCGGCGTAGGCATCCCGGCACATGCCGGCCAGCACGTCGGACGGGATGCTGCCGCCCACGAAGGGCTGCAGCACCCGCGCCGCAAGCTCGTGATACGGCAGGCCGCGCAGGGCGCGCAGGTCGGCGTGGGACAAATGCGGCCAGGCGTCGGGGACATATAGCCCGCCGTCCTCGGCCAGCCCGGCCAGCAGCACGCCGGCGAAATCGCGCACGGGGGCTTGCCCGCGGGTGGAGATGTATTGCATGGGGCGCACACTAGGCGGCGTAGCGCGGCCTTCCAAGGGTCAGGCTGCCGGGCAGCCTTGCGGCTTGTGCGTGCGCTGGGTCGCGGCGGGGTGCCGGGTCAGCTTGTCCAAAGGGCGCACGGGACGGCGCACCAACTCCCCGCCGCAGTTGGGGCAGCGCCCGGCCAAGCGCCCCTCGGCGCAATCGGCGCAGAAGGTGCATTCGAACGAGCAGATGCGCGCCAGGACGCTGTCCGGCGGCAGGTTCCGGTCGCAGCACTCGCAGCCCGGGCGAAGCTGGAGCATCAGGGCTTCGGCTTGGCCGGCGCGTCCGCCTTGCCGTCCACCTCCATCTCCTCGTCCTCGTCGTCCTCGTTTTCCTCGTCCTGGGCGTCGTACCAGTCGAGGACGGAGTCGTGGAACTCCGGGTCCTTCAGCAGCCGCATGGCGAGGGCGATGGCGATCTCGTGCGGCTCCGGCACGTCGGTGGCGCCGTCGGCCACCTCGGTCGCGGCGACGACGCGGATGGTCATGCTGCCCTGGTCCTCGCCGATGACGAGGGCGACCTCGGTCGGGTCAAGCTCGATGTTGGTCATCTTCGGGTCGGCCATGCGCTGCGCTCCTGGATTTCGCCGCGGCACCTAGCAGGTTTCGCCCCGGTGCGGCTAGGCTGCCGCGGATGGCGTGCGCGGGATGGCGCGGGGCGATGATGCGGCTGGGCCACATATGAGGAGGCGGTGCGATGGGGCGGCTGATGAGCGTCGGCCTTTTGGGCTTGGGCCTCTTGCTGGCCGCACCGGGAGCGCCGGCCCGCGCGCAGGCCGTCCCGGCGCTGCCAGCACCGGGCGCGGAAGCAGCGCCGGGCACCTTCCTGCTGACGGTGTTCCTGCGGCACGACCAGAGCAAGACGGTGGACGAGATCAACGCCCACCTGAAGGCCACCGGCTGGTACGAGAAGTTTCCGGGGGCAGGCGTCGAGATCGTGTCGTGGTATGTGATGATGGGCGTGGGCCAGGTCGTCACCCTGCGGGTTCCGGCCTAGCAGCTACGCGACGTCAACCACATTATCGAGGGCACGGCATGGGGCGGCTATCGGACGGAGTTCTACCCGACCTACGACTACCGCGGCTTGTGGGAGGACGCGAAGCGGCGCGCACGCCAATGAGGGCGGCGGTGGCCGCGGCTCTGCTAGCGTCGCTCGTGACCGCCCTGCCCGCGGCGGCGCAGCCCGCGCCCGCGCCGAGTGCCGCCGTACGCGCGCCCGCCGACATGGCGCCGCCCAGCACGGCCCAACTGACCCGCGAGCAGCGGGCGCAGGAGCTGGAGGCCGCGTGGGAAGCCGCCCACGACGCCGCCACCCCCGGCCCGGCGAGCATACCGCTGCTGGGCCAGGCGACGCTGCAAGTGCCGGCCGGCATGGAGTTCATCCCGCACGACGAAGCCCAGCGCCTGTCGCGTGCAGGCGGCAACACGCCGGGGCCGGACCTGCTCGGTTTCGTCAACCCGCTCGCCGACAGCAGCCTTTGGCTGGCCGCGGTCCGGTTCGAGGACAGCGGGCACGTCTCGGATGCCGAGGCCGACCAGTTGGACGCCGCGGCGCTGCTGGCCGGCCTGCGGGAGGGCACAGCGGAGAGCAACAAGGACCGCGTGGAGCGCGGCTTTCCCGAGATGGAGCTGACCGGCTGGTCGCAGCCGCCTGCCTACGACGCCTCGGCCCGGCTGCTGACCTGGGCCTTGCGCTATCGCCTGTCGGGTGCTGCCGGAGAGGATAGCGGGCTGAACTACAACACCCGCGTGCTGGGGCGGGACGGCTATTTCAGCATCAACCTGCTGAGCAGCCCGTCGCGGCTGGAGGCCGACCGGGCGGAGGCCGCGCCGCTGCTGGCCGGGCTGCGCTACCTGGACGGCAAGCGCTACGAGGACTTTAACGCCGGCATTGACCGGGTGGCGGCGGTGGGGCTGGCCGGGCTGATCGGCGTGGTCGCGGCGAAGAAGATCGGCATCATCGCGCTGGCCGGGGCCTTCCTGCTGAAGTTCGCCAAGGTCGGGGTGCTGGCGGTGCTGGGGCTGGGCGTCGCGGCGAAGCGGCTGTTCCGCCGGGCGCCGCGGGCCTGACCGGGACCGCGCTCCGCATGGGCAGGGCAATCAGGTGGAAGAATGCAAGCTGGCTTGCCCTGAGGCAGCAGGACCCCAAGCCCGGTCCAGCCGTCTGGGTCGGCGGCTTGCCTGACGGCGGATGGTTCCCGTGCGCGTCCGTGCCGTGTGTCACCTGGTTCACGTATAGGGTCCGGTCCTTGTCCGGCGAGCCATCCCGAAATTCGCCCAGGACGTTGACCGTCAGCGTGTGCGGGCCATAGCCGAACGTGCCCGGCACGGCGAACACCTGCCCCTGTCCCGTGCTGCGGTCAGGTCGAAGTTGAAAGGCTCCTGGGTCAATCCAGGTAGCGCCGCGTCAGGTGCGCCTCGAAGTCCGTGGGGTCCAGCGGCTTGCCAGTCACGGCGCGCAGCAGGTCGTTGAAGCCCAGCCGGCTGCCCTGCCCATGTACGTGCCTACGCAGCCAGCCGACCAGCGGGCCAAGGTCCCCCTGCCCCAGCGCCGCATCCAGCCCCGGCACCGCGGCCCGCGCCGCGGCCATCAACTGCGCCGCCGCCATCGCGCCCAGCGTGTAGCTGGGGAAGTAGCCGAAGGCGCCGTCATACCAGTGTATGTCCTGCAAGCAGCCCTGCGCGTCCCCGGCCAGGCGCACGCCCAATAGCGCATCCAGGCCGTCGTTCCAGGCGCCGGGCAGGTCGGCGGGCAGCAGGTTGCCGGACACCATCGCCTGCTCCAGCCGGAAGCGCAGAATGACGTGGGCGGGGTAGGTCATCTCGTCGGCGTCCACCCGGATCAGGCCGCGGCGCACCCGGCGCCATAGCCGCGACAGGTTGGCCGGCGCATAGGGCGCGGCGTCGCCGCCGAACAGCCGGTGCAGCTCCGGCCCCAGCCAGGCCAGGTAGGCATCGGACCGGCAAGCCTGCATCTCCACGATCAGCGACTGGCTTTCGTGCGCGGCCATGCCGGCGGCCTCCCCTACGGGCTGCCGGGCGTGGGCGGCGGGCAGGCCGCGCTCATAGAGGGCGTGGCCGGTCTCGTGCATCACGCCCATCAGCGCCTGCGCCGGGTCGGCCTCGTCGTAGCGGGTGGTGATGCGAACGTCGGTCGGCGTGCCGCCGCAGAACGGATGCGTGGAGCGGTCGAGCCGCGCGTGGTCCGGCTCCAGCCCGGCCAGGGTGGACAGGCGGCGGCACAGGTCCTCCTGCATCGCGGCCGGGAACCGGCCGTGCAGCGGGGCCGGCTCGGGGCTGCGGGCCTGACGCTCCAGCGCGCGGGGCAGCGCGTCCTGCAGGAATGCTTCGTACTGCGCGAACACCGGGCCGACGTCGGCGGCGCCGATGCCGCGCTGGTAGCCGTCCATCAGGGCGTCATAGGGCTGCAGGCCCAGCGCGGGCGCCAGCGCGTCGGCTTGGTGGCGGACCAGCCGCACGACCTCTTCCAGGTGCGGCAGGACGGCGGCGAAGTCGGACGCGCGGCGGGCCTCACGCCAGACCTTCTCACAGCGCGAGTTGGCGCGGGCCTGCGCCTCCACCAGGTCCGCCGGCAGGGCCGTGGCGCGGATATGGGCGTGGCGCATCAAGGCGAGGTTGGCGCCGTCCCACTCGCCCTCCGCGTAGGCTTCCGCCAGGTCATCGTCTGCCTCCGGCGCTGTCAGCAGGCCGTGGCCCAGCCCGGCCAGCACGGCGAGCTGGTCGCCGCGGGCCGCGCCGCCGCCGGACGGCATCATGGCGGCGGCGTCCCAGCCCAGCACGGCGCCGGCCTCCCCGATGGTGGCAATGCGGGTGAAGCGGTCCTGCAGGCGGGCGTAGGCGGTCATGCCAGTTCCTTGACGGTGGGCCGCAGGGCGCGGCGGGCGTAGATGGCGAAGATCACCAGCAGCGAGGCCGCCAGGCCGAACCAGGTGATGGCGTAGGACAGGTGGTTGTTGGGCGGGCGCGGCAGCACCCGCGCCGGTTCCGGATAGGTGCCCGGCGGCGTATCGCCCAGCGCCACGACGGTGAACGGCGCGGCGCGCGGCAGGCCCAGCGACGCGGCGATGGCCGCGGGGTTCAGGGCATAGAAGCGCCGGGCCGCGGGATCGTCGGCTGCGCCGAAGCGGATCGGCAGCTCCGGGGCGCGTACGTAGCCCTCAATCACGGCATCTACGGCGCCGCCGGGCTGCGGCCGGTCCAGCGGAACCCAGCCACGGTTGACGATGATAGGGTCGGCGCCGGGGCGCTCCAGAGGGTTCAGCAGGTAAGCGCCCAGCACAGGCCCGGCGGCGGCGCTGCGGACCTCGACGCCGTACAGCGCCTGCAAGTCCTGGCGCAGGCGGCCGGCGACGCGGACCTTCGTGAATGGCTGCGGATCGGCGGGCAAGGGGACGGCCGGCGCTGCCTCGCCGCGGTCAATCTCGTGTAGCAGGTCCGTTTTCCAGTGCAGCCGCTCGACTTGCCAGACGCCGAGGCCGGTCGTTGCCGCCAGCATCGCAGCGGTCATCAGGCCGGGCAACAGGAGGCGACGGGCGCTCAAAGGCCCATCTCCGCCGCGCGATGCCGGTATTGCTGCACGATCAGCGCGGCCTTAAGCGGACGCATCAGCAGGACCGCGAGCGGGATGGTCACGGTGGGCCATAGCAGCAGGTGAACCCAGCCAGGCGGGTTGAAGCGGAACTCCACCCAGAACACCGCCCCGATCACCACGGCACCAAGCAACAGGATCACCGCAGATGCCGCACCGTCCCCGGTGTCAACCGCGGACAGGTCGAGGCCGCATTCCGTGCAGGCCGGGCGCACCGTGAGCAGTCCGGCATATAGGCCGCCGATGCCGCAACGTGGGCAACGGCATTGCAGCGCCGCCTGCCAGAGCGGCGTCGGCACTTACTCCGCCAGCGTCGGCCCGGCGCCCCAGAGGTAGATGGCGACGAACAGGAACAGCCACACCACGTCCACGAAATGCCAGTACCAGGCGGCAGCCTCGAACCCGAAGTGCCGGGTCACACTGAAGCCGCCGCTGCGGGCACGCCACCAGCACACGATCAGGAAAATGGTGCCGACGATGACGTGGAACCCGTGGAAGCCGGTCGCCAGGAAGAACACGGACGGATAAACGCCGCCGGTGAACTTGAACGGCGCCTCGGAATACTCCAGCGCCTGGAACGTCGTGAACGACAGGCCGAGCAGGATCGTAAGGCCCAGGCCCATGACGAGGAACTTGCGCTGCCCTTCCAGCAGGGCATGGTGCGCCCAGGTCACGGCGGTGCCGGACAGCAGCAGTATCAGCGTGTTCAGCAGCGGAAGCTGGAACGCGTTGAAGGTATGGACGCCTTCGGGCGGCCACACTGGGGTCGCGGCGCCCGACACATGCACCGGATACAGCGCAAAGTGGAAGTAAGCCCAGAAGAAGCCGACGAAGAACATCACCTCGCTGGCGATGAACAGCGTCATGCCGTAGCGCAGGCCCAGGCGTACCACCGGGGTGTGCAGCCCTGCGGTCCGGCTCTCGTTCAGCACATCCCGCCACCACAGGAACGACACCACGAACACCGACGCCAGGCCGAGGCTCAGCAGGATGTAGTTGTTGTAGTGCGCGACGAAGATGATGCCGAGCACCGTGGCGCCACCGCCGAACGCCGCCAGCAACGGCCAGGGGCTGGGGTCCACCAGGTGATACGGCTGCTTCATGCCGCTGCTGTTCAGGTCCGGCACGGGGGCGTCCTGGGCGAGAGCCGGGACGCTGGGGGCATCGCTGGTCATGGTCAATCCGTTCTTGGCCGGTGTCGTCAAAGCCGTCATCGTCAAAAGCTGTGCGGCACTATCGCGGAAACGCTGCCTGGTTCAAGGCCATAACGCCTCACGCCCTCCGGAGCCGGCAGCTCAGGGCCGGGCCGACGCTGCTTGCCGGCCTACATGCGGCCCCGCCTTATCCAGCCCGCCGTTGCGTGCGGCGTCGTCGAGCGAGCGGAAGAAGGTGTAGGACAGCGTGATCTCACGCACGTCGCGCGTGTCGGGATCGGTGGCGATGGCGGGATCAACCCAGAAGCTCAACGGGAAGTCCATCTGCTGGCCCGGTGCCAGCGTCTGCTCATCGAAACAGAAACACTGCGTCTTGTGGAAGTAGCGCCCCGCCTTTTCCGGCGTGACGTTGTAGGTCGCGGTGCCCGTCACGGCCTGCGCCGACTGGTTGCTGCCGACGTAGAACGCCAGGCGGTCCTCTCCCAGCTTGACCTTGACCGCGGTCTCGCCGGGGGTGAACCGCCATGGCAGCCCGGGGCTGGTGTTGGCGTTGAAGCGGACCAGCATCCCGCCTGCGGTCGCGCCCGGCCCGGCGGCGCCGCGGATTTGCGGCGTGCCGGCATAGCCCGTTGCCTCGCAGAACATGCGATACAGCGGCACCGCCGCGAAGGAGAGGCCGACCATGCCGGCCATGACGGCCGCAAGGCCGCCGGCGAGGAACGTGTTGCTGCGCTTCATGGCTTCAATGTCGGCATACCCTGCGCCGGGGCAAGCGGTCAGGACACCTTAAACTTGACCATCGAGATCGCGTAGAACAGCAGCGCCAGCGCCAGCAGCGCGGCGAACAGGGCGAGGTTCTTGCCGCGTTGCCGACGGCGCAGTTCAACGGTTTCGGCGGCGGTCAGCGGGCGCGGGAACTCATCCATGCCAGGGTCCTGGTATCAGGTAGTCGGCTGCCACGGCGCCGAACAGGGTGAACAAATAGACCAGGGACACCCGGAACGCCCACTTGGCCGGGGCGTCGCCGGTCAGGCTGATCCCCGTGGCGTCCTGCTCGTCCCGCAACACGCCCCAGGAGGCCAGCAGGAACCAGATGCCAAGGCCCACCGCCGATATGCCATACACCGGCCCGGCATAGCCCAGCACCCAGGGCAGCACCGACACCGCGACGAGCACGACGGTGTAGATCATCACCTGCCGCCGGGTCGCCCGCGCGCCGGCGACGACGGGCAGCATCGGCACCCCTGCCCGCTCGTAGTCGGCGGACGCATACAGCGACAGCGCCCAGAAGTGCGGCGGCGTCCAGAAGAACACAATGGCGAACAGCAGCAGCGGCATCACGTCCAGGCCGCCCGTCACCGCCGCCCAGCCGATCACCGGCGGGAACGCCCCCGCGGCACCGCCGATGACGATGTTCTGCGGCGTCCGCCGCTTGAGCCACATCGTATAGACGAAGACGTAGAACAGGATGGACACGGCCAGGATGCCTGCCGCCGGCCAGTTGGTGGCCAGACCCATGAGGATCACCGACGCGGCGGCCAGCACGACGCCGAAGCCAAGTGCGGCGTCGGCGCCGATGCGGCCCGCGGGGATGGGCCGCTTCGCCGTGCGGCGCATGATCGCGTCTATGTCGCGGTCGTACCACATGTTGATGGCGCCCGCCGCTCCGGCCGCGACGGCGATGCACAGCACCGCCGTCGACGCCAGGATGGGATGCAAATGCCCCGGCGCCACCAGCAGCCCAACGAAGCCCGTGAACACCACGAGCGTAATGACGCGCGGCTTAAGCAGGGCGAACCAGTCCCCAACCTCGGCCGGCAGAACCGCAACAGGAAGAAGGGGAGCCGAAGCCCCCCCTCCACCTACCGTATTGATGCGAAGATCATCCATTAGCGGACCCGCGGCAGCTCCTCGAAGGTGTGGAACGGCGGCGGGGACGTGACGGTCCACTCCAGCGTCGTCGCACCCTCGCCCCAGTAGTTGTCGGCTACCGAGACCTTGCTGGTGAAGGTCTTGTAGAGGACGTAGAGGAACACGAACACCGAGGCCGCGCCAATGTAGGAACCGACGGACGCAACCATGTTCCAGCCCGCAAAAGCATCGGGATAGTCAGGGTAGCGGCGCGGCATACCAGCCAAGCCCAGGAAGTGCATCGGGAAGAACGTCAGGTTCACACCGACGAACATCATCCAGAAGTGGACCTGTCCCCAGAACTCCGGATACTGCCGGCCCGACATCTTGCCGATCCAGTAGTAGAACCCGGCGAAGATCGAGAACACAGCACCCAGGCTCAGCACGTAGTGGAAGTGGGCCACCACGTAGTAGGTGTTGTGCAGTATCTGATCAATGCTGGCGTTGGACAGCACGATCCCGGTGACACCGCCCAGCGTGAACAGGAAGATGAACCCGATAGCGAACAGCATCGGCGTCTTCAGCTCGATGCTGCCGCCCCACATCGTCGCGATCCAGGAGAAGATCTTGATCCCCGTGGGCACGGCGATGATCATCGTCGCCGCCATGAAGTATGCGCGGGTATCAACCGAGATGCCCGACACGAACATGTGGTGCGCCCACACGACGAAGCCGACTACGCCGATGGCGATCATCGCGTAGGCCATGCCGAGGTAGCCGAAGATCGGCTTCTTGGCGAAGGTCGAGATGATGTGGCTGACCATGCCGAAGCCCGGCAGGATCATGATGTAGACCTCGGGGTGCCCGAAGAACCAGAACAGGTGCTGGAACAGCACCGGGTCGCCGCCGCCGGCCGGGTCGAAGAACGCCGTGCCGAAGTTGCGGTCGGTGATCAGCATGGTGATCGCGCCGGCCAGCACGGGGATGGACAGCAGCAGCAGGAACGCCGTCACCAGCATGGACCAGACGAACAGCGGCATCTTGTGCAGGGTCATCCCCGGCGCGCGCATGTTGAAGATGGTCGTGATGAAGTTGATGGCACCGAGCAGCGACGACGCGCCGGCCAGGTGCAGGGCGAACAGCGTGTAGTCCATCGCCGGGCCGGACTGGTAGGTGTTGTTGGACAGCGGCGGATACAGCGTCCAGCCGGAGCCGGAGCCGTCGCCGCTGTGCAGGCCCAGCATGATGAGCGCGAACGCCGGCACCAGCAGCCAGAAGCTGATGTTGTTCAGGCGGGGGAACGCCATGTCCGGGGCGCCGATCATGATCGGCACGAACCAGTTGCCGAAGCCGCCGATCATCGCAGGCATCACCATGAAGAAGATCATGATGAGGCCGTGCGCCGTGACCGTCGCGTTCCACGACTGGCCGCTGGAGAAATACTGCAGGCCCGGGCTTTGCAGCTCCAGCCGCATGTGGACGGAAAGCGCCGTCCCCACGATCCCCGCCACGATGGCGAAGATCAGGTAGAGCGTACCGATGTCCTTGTGGTTGGTGCTGAACAGCCAGCGCTTCACGAAGCCCGGGGCGTGCCCGTGCTCCAGGTCATGGTGCCCGTCCCCATGGGTGCGCTCATGTGTGGTCGCCGACATATCCTATGCTCCCCTGCGCTGCCGGATGTGGGTCAACGCTGCAACTCTGCAACCGCCGTCGCACGTTGCCCGGCGGCGTCGGCCGGGGCGGCATTGGAGGCAAACTTGGTCTTCGCGGCCTCTATCCAAGTGGCGAAGCCCTGGTCGGACATGGCCTCAACCGAGATCGGCATGGCGCTGTGGTTGGTGCCGCAGATCTGGTTGCACTGGCCGTAATAGACGCCGGGCTTGTCCACCCGCACCCAGGTCTCGATGGTGCGGCCCGGTATGGCGTAGCGCTGCACGCCCAGCGACGGGATGAAGAAGCTGTGGATCACGTCGGCGCTGGTGGTCAGGATGCGGACATTCTTGCCGGCGGGCACTACGACGCGGTTGTCCACCTCGAGGTTACGCAACTGGCCAGGTTTCAGGTCGTCCGCCGGGATCATGTAGCTGTCGAACTTCACGCCGCCGTTGTCAGGATAGTTGTATTCCCAGTACCACTGGTGCCCGACGACCTTGATGGTCAGGTCCGCGGCGTCGGTGCGGTCCTGGTAGTAGATCAGCCGGAACGACGGGATGGCGATCACGACCAGGATCAGCACCGGCAGCACGGTCCAGGCGACCTCAAGCGCGGTGTGGTGGCTGACGCGGCTTGCCTTGGGGTTCTTGCTCTCGCGGAACCGCCACGCGCAATACAGCAGCAGGGCCGCGACGAACACCGTCACCAGCGCCATCAGCCACAGGATCAGGGCGTGCAGCCCCTCGATCCCGGCCTGCACATTGCTGCCGGAGGGCTGGAAGCCGATCTGCCAGTTGACCGGTGCCTGCTTGAACGGTTCCTGCGCCCAGGCCGGGCCGGCGCCGGCCATCCAAAGCCCGGCGAATGTGAGCGCTGCGGTCCGCAGCCGTTGCAGTCCATGCATGTTACCGTCCATCCCGCTGGCACCGCCCTGCCTTACCTCCGGGCGCGTCGCTCGCGGAGGTATCGAAGGCGCTGCATTAGATCAAGCCGCCCGTCTGGCAACCCGTCGCCGTGATCGTTAATTGGGCAGGCGAACGAGGGTGAAAAGGCCCAGCGGCGGCACCGACGCGAATTGAGCGCGGGCCTGGTCCTCGGCCGGCAGCAGGGCGTCGCGCGAGAAGTCGGGATGCCAGCCCAGCTTGCGCGACGCCGGCGCCAGCGTGCGCTCCGCCCACCAGCGCGGGCCGCGCTCGGCGGCGAAGTGGTTGACGAACAGCAGGTGGCCGCCCGGGCGCACCACGCGGCGCATCTCCTGCAGCAGCAGCCGCGGGTTCGGCACGACGGAGGCCACGAACATGGCGACGGCTATGTCGAACGACCCGGCCTCGAACCCCGTCGCCTCCGCGTCCACCTCCAGCAGGGCCTCGACGTTGGACAGCCCGTCCTCCTTCACGCGCCGGCGCGCGAAGGCCAGCATCTCGGCGGAAAGGTCTATGCCGGTGATGCGCTTGGCCGCGGTGTAGTGCGGCAACGCCAGGCCGGTGCCGACGCCGACCTCCAGGACGTGGACGCCGGGTAGGGCGTTGACCGCCTCCACCGCGCGGCGGCGGCCGAACGCGGAGACGCCGCCGAACACCAGGTCATAGACGCCCGCCCACCTTCGGTAGGCCGCCCTGACGGAGTCGGCGTCGAGCGCCGTGTGACGTTCGCGGGCGAGGGCGGGGAGAGGGGGGGTCATGCTACCCCACCCCTAGTCCCCGCCCGTCCCGCAATCAAGGGGCGGTGGCCCTATGCTGCGTCTTCCCGCCGGTCGCGCACCTTCACGTATGCGAGGGAGGCGTGTTCCTGGCAGTACGGCTTGTTGGGCAGCGCCCCGTCGTCGCAGAAGCGGAAGGTCGGCGTGCCCGGCTCCCCGATGGGCCAGCAGCAGGTGGACACCCGTGCACTGGGACGTATCGGGGCCACGGCGCGAAGCTGCGGCGACGGACGGGACGGCAGGGGGGCGGGAGGGCTGACCTGCGGCTCCGCCCGGACCGCGGCGGCGACCGCCGCCGTCACGGGAAGCGTCGGCCCGGTGGCGCGGCGCACCTGGTCCCGCCGGGAGACGTGCCCGGCGTCCAGCACCCGGCGGATCGGCGACGGCCGGGAGGGCAGCTCCAGCCGGTGCGCCTTGCCGACGACGGCGTTCTTGGTAACGCCCATGCGGCGGCCGATCTCGGCGGTCGAGTGGCCCTCGTCCCACAGGGCACGCAAACGGGCGATTGTCTCGTCGTTCCAGTCCATCCTGGGCCTCCTTGCGCGTCACCAACGAAGGAAGGCTAGGCGGACCTTCTGTACAAAAGCCATGCGAGTTATCCCCAGGAGGCACAGAATGTTGTGGACAACTCGCCTAAAACAACAACCCCTTGCGGAGCAGCCCGTGGACGCCCTTTTCGCCGTTCACCGTCTGCGTGACGTGGAAATCCACCGCCAGCGAGCAGAACTGGTAGGCCTCATCGGGCGAGAGATTGCTGCGGGCGGTGATGAAGGCGATCATCTCGCGCAGCGCCTGCTTCATGGCGAGGTCCAGGTCCTCGTTCATGCCCATCGAGATGTAGTGGGTCTGCGACTCGGCGCGGGGGTGGCGGAGCGGCGCCGATTCGGCGGCCTTGTGCAGCACGAGGGTGAAGGTGCCGGTCAGGCACATCTCCAGCGCGTTGATGCAAACCTCGCCGTCGCCCTGGACGCCGTGGCCGTCGCCGGCGCTGAAGTTGGCGCCGGGCGCCCAGACCGGCAGGAACAGGGTGCTGCCGGCGCCGACCTCCTTGTTGTCCAGGTTGCCGCCGTGCTCGCGCGGCTCCTTGGTGCTGATGGCGCCGTAGGCCGGCGGGGGTGCCACGCCCATTACGCCGAAAAAGGGTCGCAGCGGCAGCACGGTGCCCCAGGGCAGGCGGCAGGTGCCGGCGGCGCGGTCCACGGCGATGTGGCTCAGGAAGCGGCGCGGGAAGTCCTCCGGCAGGGTGCCGGCCAGGGGGCGGTGGCCGCAGAAGCCCCAGTCGGCGCCTAGCTCGATGGAGTCCACGCGGACTTCCAGGGTGTCGCCGGGTTCGGCGCCGGCGACGGCGACGGGGCCGGTGAGGATGTGGGGGCCGAGGCGCGGCGGGTTGGCGCGGTGGATCGCTTCCAGCGACGGGGGGATATGGAAGCCGCTGCTGGCCGGCGGCAGCACGTCCGGGGCGCCGGACACGCATTCCAGGGTGACGGTGTCGCCGCTTTGTATGGTCAGGACCGGCGGGTAGTCGGCGCTGAAGGTACCCCAGCGGATGGTGTCCGGGGTGGCGGGGACGCGGTGATGGGCCATGCGGGGAAGAACTCCGAAGGGGGATGTTGGCGAGTGTCGGCGCCTGGTCTGCCGCGTCAAGGCGAGCCTGGATGGCTTGCTGCTCCCTCTCCCTCCGGGAGAGGGCCGGGGTGAGGGAGACAGCAGGCACGGTCTTTCGCCCAGCTAAGCAAGACCGCGCCAACGACGGCGGAGCATGGCCCTTGCGGCCTCCCTCAC
>JAABUM010003695.1_pt1 | contig 18342 bp, 19 predicted proteins | sample 5559161 | NCBI WGS metagenome assembly JAABUM01 (sample SAMN10711868, study PRJNA513369) | rock metagenome | isolation source: Antarctica rocks | place: Antarctica: Victoria Land, Siegfried Peak nord | reverse complement strand
TCTTGTTCAAGTAGAAGATGGCGTTGATGATCTCACGGATGTTCACGATACGCGGATGCCCACCCGGCTTGGCCGGAGGGATCAGCGATGCGATGCGCGTCCACTGCGCCTCGCTCAAGTCGGACGGATATGCTTGTCTGTTCATACCTCCTAGTCTACAGCCTCTCAAACTACTTTACACACAGGCTCTAAGGGGAGTCCCGACGACAGCTGGAGCCTGACGTTCACCAAGCCGGGCACATACACGTACTACTGTCTGGTTCACTACGACCCCGCGCACCCCGACCAGAGTATGTCCGGCGTCGTCACGGTGCTGCCCCGCCCGACCGCGGCGCACGTCTACCGCGTGCGGAGCGGCTACGACGACGGTACGCCGCAGGACGCCGCCGACGTCTTTATGCCGGAGGATCTGACGATCCACGGCGGCGACACCGTGGTCTGGTCGCCCGGCTTCCACACGGTCAGCTTCGGGCCGCCAGCCCTCCTCGCCGGGCTGCGGCGCCGCTTCGTCGCACCGCAGCCCCAACAGAACGGCGCGCCCGCGCTCGTGCTCAACCCGCGGGTCATCTACCCGTCGGGCGGCCATACCTACGGCGGGACGGGTTTCATCAACTCGGGGCTCTTGATCGCGCCCAAGCCGCATCCCTTCGCGCTGACCTTCACCGTGCCCGGCGTCTACCACTACGCCTGCCTGATCCACCCCGGCATGGACGGCGTCGTCACCGTCCTGCCCGTTGGTCAGTAGATGGGCGACGTATCGCCGCAGGACGTATCGCCGCAGGTGGATGTCCGTTCAAGGCGGGAAGCTCGCTCCCTCTCGCCGACCCGGCCGCCGGCGTGTCGGCGCACACGCCGCGCCGGCGGCCGGGTGGACCGAACTATCGCACCTTTACAGAGCGATGATGACGCGGATGGACGAGGGATACATAGACGAGATCGATCGCCACCGGGGGTATCTATGGGCCATATAGGCTGGTTGTGGCAGGGCTGGTGGGCGCGGCGCATCCCGAGCGGCCGAGGCGTCGCCCCCGGATGGACTGGTCTAGGAGCCCTCGCCATAAGCCTCCTGCTCGTTGGGTGTGGCGGGCGTGTCGGGGCGGGAGCGGCGGAGCCAGCACGGCCGGGCCCGACGGGCGCCTCCCGAGGTGCGTTGGTCGTACGGGGCCACACCCAACCCATCGGGGGGACGCTCACGGGCGGGGCACGGGTGAGTGGCACGCTCTATCCGGCCCTGCCCGGCGTCAACATGCTACACCTGCGGATCGAGGGACCGGGCGGCAGGGGCGCCGGCGTGGCGGGGCGCCTGGAGGTGGCCGCATCAATGCCTGGCATGGCGATGTCCCCAACCATGGCCACCTTGGTCGAGCGCGTCGGGGACTATCAAGGCACGATCGCGCTCCCCATGTTCGGCCGCTACGTGGCGCGTATCGTCGTCGTGACGCCGCGGGGACGACGGCAAGGCACACTGACCCTGGACGTGCCACTCGCGCTCGGGACGTGACGCCTGAGCAAATCCAGGACGACCATCGTGCTGACCGGACAGGTCAGCGTGGGTGACCACACGGGAAGAGACACTAATGCAACACGACATGCAGCATAGGGTGAACCCGGCAGAGGAGACAATGCAGGTGGGGCCAATCCGGGTGCGGTTCCTCGTGACGGGCGCTGAGTCCAATGGGAGCGTGGCGAGCTTCGAGTTGCGCATCCTGGCCGGGGCAGGCATCCCCGCTCCGCCGCACAGCCATGACGCCTACGAGGAGACGATCTACGGGCTGAGGGGCGTCTCCACCTGGATCGTGGATGGCGCGCGGATTAACGTGGGACCGGGGCACGCGTTGTGTATCCCGCGCGGCGCGGTCCACGCGTTCGCGAACCACGGCGACGTGGAGACTGCGGTGCTGGCTATCCTGAGTCCGGCGGCGATCGGGCCGGCATACTTTCGCGAGGCGGCGGCCGTGATCGACGCGGCAGCCGAGGGACCGCCCGACCGGGCCAGGATGGTGGAGGTGATGCGCCGGCACGGGCTGACGCCCGCCCCGGAGCCCTCCGCGTAGCGCCGCTACGACCTGGTCGTTTTGCCGTGTCGTGGGTCCTGTTTATAGCGTAGTCGAGGAGAAGAGAGATGGTCAAGGTACTGATTTTCCTGAGTCGGCGGCCCGATCTAAGCGCGGAGGCGTTCAAGGAGCATCTGCGGGCGACGCACCTTCCCTTAGTGACTCAGATGCCGAGTCTGCGGCGCCTGGTGATCAACTGGGTGCAGCCCGATCCCAGCGGTGCGCCAGCCGCGTGGGATGCTATTGCCGAGGACTCGTTCGACAGCCTGGAAGCGATGCAGGGTGCGCTGGGGTCGCCGCAGGGGCAGGCAGCGAATGCCGACGCGGCCACCTTCCTGGACGTGAGCAAGCTGCAGTTCCTCGTGATGCAGGAAGACGAGGTCCCCCTGCCCGTGGAGGGATAGCCTGCGCCGCCATGGCCATGACGGTCGTCGGGCGACGCCCGACGTGTCAGTCGGCGTGCGGCCACCAGCAGGCGCTGGTGGCCGCACGCATCACGCGTGAGTAGCAGGAGCCGACCGCGCGGGAACTGGTCCAGGTGCGCTTTGAGAAGACCGGACTGGGAAGCCGCGCTGCACGAGACCCGCCAGCAGCAGCCCGCCACTGAGCGCCTGCTCGCCGAACTTGCCGCGGCCAAGCAAGCGCACGATTCAGCTGCTGAGCGGCCGTGGGGCGGCGCTGATGGGCTGTGCTGCCCGAGAAGGGCATCTCCAGAATCAGCACCACCTCGTGATGGCCGTCGCCACCAAGGCGGGATCGGCGATCGCCGCGAGTGGGACGACGAACACGGCGTCGATGAGGCCATCGCAACGGGTGGCCGCGATCTGCAGCGCCAGACGGGTCTTGCCGACGCCAGGCGGCCCCGTGAGCGTGAGCAGCCGCACGGTTGGGAGGCCAAGCAGGTGGACGACGGCCGCTTCCTCGCGCTCCCGGCCAATGAGCGGCGTCAGCGGGAGCGGCACCGTGACGCTGGGCGGGGCACGGAGGGCGCCGCGCGGCATGCGGCGGCGCGGCACGGAGGGCGCCGCGCGGCATGCGGCGGCGCGGCACGGCGGCTTCGAGGGCCGCGCGGTCCTCGGGGCCGAGCCCCAGGGCCGCGCCGAGGAGCGCGACCATCTCGCGGTGCGGGGCCGTCTTCACGCCCCGCTCCAGGTCGCTCAGGCCGCGCACCGACAGGCCCGCCCGCTCGGCCAACGCCCCCTGCGAGAGCCCGGCCGCGAGGCGATGGCGCCGGAGCAACTGAGCAAACGTCCCTGCCCGACCCTCGCCCATGGCAACGCTCCCCCTGCCGCCGTGTTCTCTTCACTCGCTGGGATGATACCACAGAGCACGGCCGTCGTTCCATCGTGTGACGGCGTATCGTGCCGCCTAATCGTGCCTGATAGTCGTGTGGTCGTGCCTGGGCAGGTGGCGCGGCGGGACAGATACTGGAGAACGAGATCCGGCGTGTCGCCGAGCGGCGGATATGACGCCAGCCGAAGCGGCGCGGACGCCATAGAGGAGAGACCGTTGATGGACACACCAGAGGAGAGACCGCTGATGGACACGGAACCGAGCCATGCGTACGTCCAACAGACGCGAGATGCGTATGCCGCGTTCGTGCGCGGCGACATCGCCGCCGTCCTGACGAACCATGCGGACGACATTGAATGGATTATCCCTGGCCCACCCGACCTCCCGTTTGCCGGCGTCATCCAGGGCAAGCACGCGCTGCAGGACTGGATCGGCCGCTACGTCCAGACGCTCGATTTCCAGCGATTCGAGCCATACGCCTTCATCGGCGAAGGGGACACCGTTGTGATCCTCATCCATGTCGTGGCCCGCATGCGGCATAACGGACAAGAGGTCGTCTCGGAGGAGGCGCACGTCGACACCTACCGGGAGGGCAAGGTCGTCCGCTTCCAGGTCTTCTTCGACACGGCCGCGTATGTGGACGCCTTCCGTGGGTAGGGGCGCGACGTTCGTGCGAGGACGGCACAGCGGCGCTGGGCGCACAGGCGTGCTACCGGACGATGACGGAGATGACGATCGTAGATCCTGTCCTGGCCCACAGCGCGCGACTGATGAACGCGCCCGTTCCGCAGGCTGGTGCGATGAGTCAGGTGAGCGTGTGCCCAGCGGTCCCGTTCGCTCAGAGAGGGACGCCGGATACGACGGGCCATCCGAGGTCGCGCGGGACCATGCGCGCCGGGTCAGGCACCGACACACGGCGCGTCAGGGGAGGGGGAGTGCTGGCAATGAGTCATGATACGGCAACGGTCTATCGCGCCTATCTCGCCCTACGGAATGCCGCGACCGAGGCGGACTGTCGGCGGCTGCTCACTGGCGCCCTGACGGAGAACGCCCACGTCGTCTACCCCGCGTTCGCCTACCACGGGGTAGACGACATCATCGCGGGCTTGGCGGGACTGCACGAGCGGTGGCCGGGCGTGCATTTCGCGCAAGCGAGCGGAATCGAGGAGCACCACGGGTGGCTGCGGGTCGGCTGGCGCATGGTGCGCGACGACGGCGGCGTGGTCATGGAGGGAGTGGACATCGCCACGGTCGCCGACGACGGGCGCTTGCGGCAGGTTATTGGTTTCCACGACCCTTTGCCACTCCAAGAATAGGGCGTGTGCCGAGCGTTCCGGCTGTCGAGCCGTGTTCGCCTCTCGTCCGTACCAGCGTGACCCTATGCGCAGAGCGCCCACCGTGTGCCGCGCGAACCAACACGCGGGGGCATGCCCTATCCGCGCTGCCGCTGCCGCCATCTGCATACGGTCGCGGTTATGTACCCATTTACGACATCCAAGGCTCATCCGATGAGCCGGCATAGGTGATATGCGCGCATCTCACGCTCCCCCTGCCGGCCCACAGCGCGCCTTGTCCGCCATCCTCGCCGCGGCTCTCACCAGGTGGCGGGTGCAACACCGGCTTGCAAGCTTATGCAATCCTTGCGCTAGCGGCGAGGGGCCTGTGCGGCAGGCGTTACCGACAGCCTGGATCACTCAAGGTTGGTTGCCGATGTTAGTCTTGCGCCCAACGCAAGTAACCATTGGGCTCATTCCACCCCGGCTGCGAAGAACGCCTCGACGTCCTCCATGCGCCGGACCAGGCGCGCCGGGGGCAGGGCGGCGATGACGCGGCGGCCGTAGCCTTTGCGCGCCAGGCGGCTGTCCAGGATGGCCACGACGCCGCGGTCCTTGTTGGAACGGATCAGCCGCCCCACGCCCTGCTTGAGTTGCAGAATGGCCGTGGGCAGCATCAGGTCGTTGAACCAGTCACCGCCATCTTCCTTCAGCCGATTGACGCGCGTGGCGACCACGGGGTCGTCAGGGACGCTGAAGGGCATGCGGTCGATCACGACCAGCGAGAGAGCGTCGCCCACGACGTCGACGCCTTCCCAAAAGCTTTTGGTGGCGAAGAGCACCGCCGACCCGTCGGCGCGGAAGCGGCGCAGCAGTTCGCCGCGCGGCAGTTCGCCCTGCTTGAGCAGCGTGTATGGCAGCGCGTCGCGCAGCGCTTTGTAGGCGTCCTCCATGCCGCGATACGACGTGAAGAGCAGGAAGGCGCGGCCGCCGCTGGCGCGCACCAACCCCTCGATCTCGCGGGACAGCGCCGCCGTATACTCAACGCTGGCGGTCGTGCGAAACTCCGGTAGGTGCGCCGGCACGTAGAGCAGGCACTGCGTGGGGTAGTCGAAGGGGCTGGGAGCCACGAACTCGGCCGCCTCGTCGATGCCGACGGCGCGACGAAAGTAGGCAAAGTCACCGACGGCAAGCGTGGCCGACGTGCAGATCACGGGAGATTGGGTGAACAGGATCTCGGCCAGCGGCTCACTGACGTCGATGGGGGTCCACTTCAGTGTTACCTCGAGTGTATGGCCCACCGTACGATACTCGACGTAGCGGACGCTGTCGTTGTCGTTGGCGCGGCTGACCAGCCGCGCGTCCTCGGCCAGGCGCGACGTCCAGGCCACCAGCTTCTCGTAGCGGCGGCTCTCTGGCGTCGCGGCAGGGGCGGCTTTGTGGGGGTTATGCCGGGTCAGGTGCTCGGCGATCTCCGCGAGCCCTTGCGCGAGCGCCAGGCCGGGCGCCAACTCGTCGGTCACGACATCGCGGCTACGGCCCGACGGCAGTTCGAAGCGGCGGAACAGGCGGTCGGCCAGGACGGGGAGCGCGGCGACTCGTTCCGTGCCGGCGTGGCGGCGCAGCGCGTCGTGCTCAACCAGTTCGGTGATGTCGCGGCGGCTCAGGCTGACGGTGAAAGCCGAGAAGGCGGCTTCTTCGAGGCGGTGCGCCTCGTCGATGATGACGACGTCGCGGTCGGGCAGCAGGTAGGCGCCCATGTCGCGCACCACGAGGTCGGCTAGCAGGAGCGCGTGGTTGCAGACGACGATCTGTGACGCTTCGGCGCGGGCGCGCATCTTCTCTACGAAGCAGTCGTGGAAGTGGCCGCAGACTGTGCCGATACAGGTGCGCGTGGTCGAGCTGGCGCGCGCCAGCAGGTCATGTCTCGGCAGCATGTCCATCTCCTCGAAGTCACCGGTCGTGGTCGTCGCGGCCCAGGCTTTGAGCGCGCGGTAGTCGTACGTTTGCCCCGCCATTGTCTGGTATTGCTCCTCCTCGCCGAAACGTTCAAGGCAGAGGTAGTTGGAGCGGCCCTTGACGAGGGCGGCCGAGACGTCGCGCGGGAGGGTGTGCTGCAGGAAGGGGATGTCCTTGCCCACGAGTTGGTCTTGCAGCGCCTTGTTGGCGGTAGACACGATCACACGCTTACCGCTATATATAGCAGGGATTAGATATGCTAATGATTTTCCCACACCCGTGCCCCCCTCAATGACGGCATGTTGTCCGGCGTCAACGGCGGCGGCGATGATTTCGGCCATAGCGACCTGCGACGGACGCGACTCGTAGCCGGGTAAGCGGCGGCTGATCACGCCGCCCGGACCCAGGACCTCGACGACGCGCTTGGGGAGACTGGAACTCATATATGAAGTGTAAGATATTGGTTGCCATGAGTCGCCCGTGGCGTGCGTCGTATCTACTGGGAGCGCTGGCGCTCCCAGTAGATACGACGCACGCCACATTCCGACCAGTATGTTCCGCGAGGTCAAGGCTTCTCAACATCGCGGGTGACTTGCCGAAAGAGGGCTGGGTAATCGGGGTGGGCCAGCGGCAGGCGGCAGGCGTCGTCGGTGGCGACCCAGGCTACCGCGCTATGCTCCTTGGGGAGGAGATTGCGCGGTGTTCCACGCCACGTCGTCACGTTGTAGACGTGGAGGATGTATGCCTCGTCGGGCGTGGTATCTGGACTGTGGAGCACGGCCAGCGGCTCCCAGGTGAGCGCCGTGACGCCGATTTCCTCGCACAGTTCGCGCGCGAGCGCCTCGTCATAGGTCTCGCCCGGCTCACAGTGGCCGCCCGGAATGTCCCAGACGTCGGGATACCATGCGCGCGTCGCCGCACGCTTCCCAAGGAGGATGCGGCCGTCACGACGTAGCAGGGCGCCGACACAGATATGCACGATCATTTCCTCCGTGCCGCCAACTCAATAGCGCGCCCCACGTACACGTACAGCGGGTGATATCTTCAGACGGACGGCCTGATGCGCTACAGGGCCTCAGGCCGCTCGACGCTGATCGCCCGGTCGATCAAATCATCCAGTTGTTCCGTGGCTGCGGTGTCGAGGCGTCGCTCTACGGCGGCGGGAATAGTGCCGAATCGTCGCCGTAGGATCCGCTGAATCGCCTCGCGTTTGCCCCGCGCCTCACCCCGCGCCTCGCCCCGCGCCTCAAGTGCCTGTGATAGTGCTGTCATGCCCAACTCCCCCAATATAGCTATCGCGACCTCGTCGCTAATATCAGGATACGACAGGTAGAGAGCTTGACAGTGGCGGCCGTCGCATCAGCCACGCGCTGGCCTGCTGGTAGTAGTGCCCGACGCGCAGGACGGTGAGGTCCTCGTGCGGGCGACCGACGATCTGTAGCCCGATGGGTAGGCCAGCCGAGGTGAAGCCGCAGGGAACCGAGAGCGCCGGGAAGCCAGCTAGGTTGAACGGGTAAGTGTTGCGCAGCAGCGTGCCCTTGACCACGCCGCCGCCTTCCGTAGGCGCTGGGGGGACCGGGGGCGCCGCGACCGGAACGGTCGGCGTGATGAGCACGTCGATCTCCGCCATCACCGCCAACCAGCGCTCGCGCAGTTGGGCGCGCACGCGCTGGCCCTGTAGGTAGTCCGTGGCTAGGTACAACGCGCCGAGTTCGAGGTCGCGGCGTGTCTCATCCTCATAAAGTTCAGGTGTCGCGCGCAACGTCTTCTGGTGATACGCGCTGGCCTCGGGGCGCTGCACGGCGCGTCCGACCGCGAAGGTGAGCGCGACGTCGGGCAACGCGACCTGACGCTCCTTCAGGCCCAGATGGCCCAGGGCACGCAGGGCTTGTGCGACCGCGGCCTCGACCTCGGGGTCCAGGTCGTCGTAGAAATAGGGACGCGGGACGCCTATACGCAACCCTTTGACCGGCCGGTCCAACTGGGCCAGCACGGCGTCGGCGCGCCCCTCATCCCCTACCTTTGTCCCGACATCCGGCGCCATGGCGGCGAGCAGCAGTGCGACGTCGGCGACCCCGCGCGCCATCGGTCCGGCGTGGTCGAGCGACCAACTTAAAGGGATAACGCCATGGCGGTCGACCAGGTCGTAGGTCGGCTTGAGGCCAACGACGCCGCAGAGCGCGCTGGGCAAGCGGATCGACCCAGCGGTGTCGGTACCGATCGCGCCCATGGACATGCCGGCGGCGAGCGCCGCCGCCGAGCCGCCGCTCGACCCACCGGGAATACGCGTGAGGTCCCAGGGATTGCGCGTGGGCGCGGAGATCACGCCGTAGGCGAATTCGTGCGTGTTCGTCTTGCCGATGATGACGGCGCCGGCCGCACGCAGCCGCGCGACGATGGCGGCGTCCGCGTGGGCAATATTCCCGGCGAGGACGCGCGAGGCGGCGGTCGTCGGCAGCCCGGCCACGTCGACGATGTCTTTGACGGCGATCGGTATGCCGCACAGCGGTCCGACCGAGGCGCCGGCCATGATGGCGCGCTCGCATTCGCCCGCCGCCGCCAGCGCCCCCTCCTCATCGACATGTAGGAAGGCGCGCACGTCGTCATCGTAGGCGTCGATGCGATCAAGCGCCGCTTCCACCAGTTCGACCGGCGAGACGCGCCGCGCACGCACGAGGCGCGCGGCTTCCTCTATCGTTAGGAAAGAGATATCGCCCCAATACCTATACATCGTGACGGCCCCCGTGCTCGTGGGGCAGCCCCGGCCCCATCGGGACGGCATCACCCACGTCGATGCCGCGCAGGCTGTCGATCAGGCGTAGGTCGGCGCCCAGCGCCGTGGTGAGTGCGGGGATACGCTGTGGATCAAGCGGCAGGGCGGCCAGCCGCGCCAGTAGCTGGACCTGCTTCTCGGTGACCTTTACGGTAGCGCCCTCGGACATCTTTCCCTCCTCTCCGCGTCTACATTCCCCTCGTCACGATCACAAAAGACGAGGTCACAGGCGGGACCTGACTATGACGCCGCGATCCGCCGAATCGCCCGTGAGCGGTTGAGCCGCAGGCTGTTGCTCACAACCGTGACCGAACTGAGCGCCATGGCCGCCGCGGCGAAGATCGGGGTGATGACGCCGAACGCCGCCAGCGGGATGAGGATCACGTTGTAGAAGAAGGCCCAGAATAGGTTCTGCCGGATCACGCGCATGGTCGCCCGCGAGAGGGCAATCGCCCGCGGGATCGTGCGCAGGTCGCCGCGCACCAGCGTGATGTCCGCCGCGGCCATCGCCACGTCGGTCCCCGTGCCCATCGCGATGCCCACGTCGGCTCGCGCGAGCGCCGGCGCGTCGTTGATCCCGTCACCGACCATGGCGACCACCTGTCCTCGGCCTTGCAGCCGCTCCACCTCGGCCGCCTTCTCCTCCGGCCGCACCTCGGCGATGATCCGCTTGATCCCCGCGATGCGGCCGATCGCCTCCGCCGTGCGGCGGTTATCCCCGGTCAGCATGGTGACGTCAAGGCCCAGCGCCTGCAACTGGCGCACCGCCTCCGTCGCGCCGTCCTTGACGGTGTCGGCCACGGCGACGAGGCCGACCAGGCGACCGTCGACAGCGACCAGGAGCGCCGTCTTGCCCTCCGACTCGAGCGCCTCCAGGCGTTCTTCGACGGTCGCTGCGGCGGGGACGCCCCGCTCCCTGAGCAAGCGGCGCGATCCGACGAGGACCGCGCGGCCCTCGACCGTGCCCTCGACGCCGCCACCCGTGATCGACCGGAAGGCCGCCGGCAGGGGCGGGAGCGGGAGGCCGCGCTCCTCCGCCCCGCGCACGATCGCCGCGCCGAGTGGGTGCTCGCTGCCCCGTTCGACGCTAGCCGCCAGGCGCAGCACCGCGGAGTCCGGCAGGTCGGCCAGCGCGACGACATCAGTCACCGTCGGCTTGCCCATGGTCACGGTGCCCGTCTTGTCCAACACGATGGAGCGTAGGGCCTGGATGCGCTCCAGGCTCTCGCCCCCCTTGATCAGGATACCCTCCCTGGCTCCCCGGCCCGTGCCCACCATGATGGCGGTCGGCGTGGCCAAGCCCAGCGCACAGGGGCAGGCAATGACCAACACTGCGATCGCCGGGATCAAGGCCTGCGCGAACGCGTGCCCCGTCAGGAGCCAGCCCAGGAAGGTCAGCGTCGCCAGGACGAGTACGATGGGCACGAACACGCTGGAGATGCGGTCGGCGAGCCGCTGCACCGGGGCCTTGGAGCCCTGCGCCTGCTCGACAAGCCGGACGATGCCCGCGAGCACCGTGTCGCGGCCAACGCGCGTCGCCTCAATGTGCAGCAAGCCGGCGCCGTTGACGGTGGCCCCGATGACGGGGTCCCCTGCGCCCTTCCGCACGGGCAGACTCTCGCCGGTGATCATGGCCTCGTCGACGGCGCTCTCGCCGCCCGTGACCACGCCGTCAACCGGCACGCGCTCGCCGGGGCGCACGAGGAGCGCATCGCCAGAGACGACCTGCGCGATCGGCAGGTCGCGCTCCTGGCCGTTACGGATGACGCGCGCCGTGCGCGGCTGCAAACCCATCAACGCCTTGATGGCCTCGCCGGTGCGCCCCTTGGCGGCGGCCTCAAGGTACTTGCCCAGGTAGATGAGCGTGATAATGAGCGCGGCGGTGTCGAAGTAGACGTACTGCCCCGGCAGCGCGATCATCGCCACCACACTGTAGACGAAGGCGACGGTCGAGCCGAGCGAGACCAGCGTGTCCATGTTCGCGGCGCCGTGGCGCAGATTGATGAGTGCGCCACGATGGAAGCCCCAGCCGACGATGGCCCAGACCGGCAGCGTCAGGAGAGCGAGCAGGTCGTTGTGCGTCCGGACCGTCGGGAACATCATCAGCGGCGGGGCCATGGCGAGGATGAGGATAACGCCGCAGAGGGCGGCGCCGGTCAGGAGGGTCGTGCGGTGGCGCGCCAACGCGGGCGCCCGGCGCGTCTCCTCCACGGCCCCGTCCTCCGCGGACGCGTCCTCGACAAGTAGGGTTGCCCCGTAGCCCGCGGCTTCGACGGCGCCGATGAGCCGCGCCACCTTGACGCGCGACGGATCGTAGGCGACCGTGGCGCGCTCCGTGGCCAGGTTGACCGCGGCCGACCGCACGCCCTCGACCTTGCCGAGTTTGCGTTCGACGCGCGCCACACACGACGCGCACGTCATGCCGCTAATCGCCAACTCTTGCCACGCCTCGCCGGGCGTCGCGACGGCGGATGTGGGGGGAGGCGCGGCCTCAGCGACCGGAACCGTCTGATCGACAACCATGTCTCCCCCTATCTTTTCGCGGCCGCGGTCATAACCGCAGCGGTCTCGGCATGAGCATGCGCTCCGCAACAACCCCGGTCTGCCTGGAACGCCCCGGCGTCAACGAGCGGGGTGGCTGGCACGCCGTCCGGTACGCCCGCCGCGCGGCCGTCGGTCAGGCTCTTGTTGAACTTGAGCGCGCCCATCAGCTCGTCGATGATCTCCTCGCCCATGCCGTCCTTGATGGCGTCGGAGACGCAGGTGGAGAGGTGGTTGCGCAGGAAAATCTGTTGCACCTTCTCCAGGCTGGCCTGCACGGCGCTGAGTTGCTTCATCAAGTCGACGCAGTAGGTCTCGTCGTCCACCATACGGCGTACGCCCTCCAGGTGACCCGCCGCGATCTTGAGACGGAGCGCCGCCTCTTTCTTGTATTCCTGTTTCATCGACCTCTCCCGTTCCTCCCCAGAGGGAAAGCTCTATGCTCCCGTGAGGTATCTTCATCCACACTATAGCACCCCACCGGGGGTGGGGTCAAGAAGGGTTGTTCAGCCCCACCCCCCTCCTGCTGGCGACGGGGAGGGTCCTGATGATCACCGGCCCGCTGCGGGCATCCGCGTTATCCCGTATTTTCCTCTGGTGAGTGGCCTGTTAAACAGGCACGTATCGCGTCGGCGCGCCATGCACGCTGTCACGCCTGGTTGCCCGCCTGGCGGACGGCCGCGACCAGGACCCGCGCGCGTTCAGTCAGCGCGTCCCAGTCGGCGCGCGCGACGGCATCCTCGGCGACCAGCCTCCCGCCGACCGCGACGCCGACGGCGCCCGCCCGCAGATAGTCGGCCACGTTCGTCTCGTCTACGCCCCCCGTGGGCATGAGCGGGATCTGTGGCAAGGGCGCCAGGAGATCGGCGATGTAGCGCGGGCCGAACGCGCGCGCGGGGAAGACCTTGACCACGTCGGCCCCCGCGCGCCACGCCGTCACGATCTCCGTCGGCGTCAAGGCGCCGGGCATCGCCAGCGCGCCACGCTCACGCGCTAGCGCGACGACCGCAGAGTCAAAGCCGGGCGAGACCAGGAACTGCGCGCCCGCGTCGAGGCAGCGCCGCGCCTCCTCCGCGTCGAGCACCGTCCCGGCGCCCACGATGACGTCATTCCCGAACCGTGCCCTGCACGCCGTGATGGCCGGGACCGCGCCGGGTGAGGTCAAGGTAAACTCCAGCGCGCGGATGCCGCCCGCGACCAGGGCCTCGGCGACCCGCGCCAGCGGCGCCTCGTGGCGTAGCCGGATGATCGCCACCAGGCGATCCTTCAGGGTGCGTTCCAGTAAGTCGCCGTGATCAAGCATCGTCATCTCCCTAGTCGTGAGTCGTGAGTCGTGAGTCGTCAGTTGTTACGCGCCAGTCAGAGCCAAGCTCATGGCTCATCGGATACCCCTCCCAATCGCCGGTCGTCGCGACCGCCGCCGCGCCGATGCGCGCGCCCAGCGCGAGACAGCGCGAGACAGCGCGGCAGCGCGTCGCCGCGCGGCAGCGCGTCGCCGCGCAAGAGCCCCGCGATGAACCCGGCGTTGAAGCCATCGCCCGCGCCGACGCTGTCGACGACGGCGACGGGGTAGGGCGCGACGCTCACATCCTCCTCATCGACTACCGCCCGCGCGCCCCGCGCGCCCAATTTGAGCACGACCGCCCGCGGACCCAGCGCGCGAACCGCGCCGAGGACGGCTGCGTCGGACAGGCCGGGGAACAGATAGGCGGCGTCTTCGTCGCCCAGCAGGACAAGGTCGGCGCGCGCCATCAGGGCGTGCAGGGCCGCGACCCCGGCCGCGGGCTCCGGCCACAGCTGCGGCCGCACGTTGGGGTCGACGCACACGCGCGCCCCCGCCGCACGGGCAAGCGCGATCGCGCGGTCCACGGTCGCGGCGCATCCATCCGAGAGCGCGGGGGTGATGCCCGTGACGTGCAGCAAGCGCGCCCCCGCGAACTGGACGGGGGCCAGGTCCGACGGGTCCATCCGGCTCGCCGCCGAGCCGCGGCGATAGTAGTAGACGCGCCGTGGGCCATGCGCGATGCGCTCTTTGAAGAAGACGGCCGTGGGCGCGCCCATGTCGATGGAAGCGTCGACGACCACGCCCTCCCGCTCCAGCGTGGCGCGTGTATAGCGCCCGAACGGGTCGTCGCCGAGTCGGCTGATCCAGCGCGGGCGCAGCCCAAGACGGGCCAGCGCGATCGCCAGGTTACTCTCCGCGCCGCCGAGCGACCGCTCGTACGTCGTGGCGTCTTCCAGGCTCGTGGTACCGGTCGGCCAGAGCAGGACCATGGTCTCGCCCAGGGTCACGACGTCGCACGGGGACCCCTCGCCCGCCGTGATCTTCATGCTCTTCGCCCCCTCATTGATCCTGCCCCTCATTGATCCTGAATGTACGCCCGCGCGATTCAGTCGAAGAAGGCGCGGTCTTCGTCCGGCAGATAGGCGCGCGCCGCCTCGACGTTGAACTCCACGCCCAGGCCGGGACGGTCCCACACCTCGATAAACCCGTCCTTGACGATGGGGTCCGGCAGCCCGTCTACGATCTGGTACCACCACGCCGGTTGGCCCGTGGGGGACTCGAAGGCGATGTAGTTGCGCGGCAGCGTCGCGCAGACCTGCACGAGAGCCGCGAGGCCGAGTAGTCCGTCGCCGGTCCCGTGCGGCGCCATCAGGATGCCGTGCAAGTCGGCGTATTCCGCGACCCATTTCAACTCGGCCAGACCGCCAATGTCGCAGGGGTCTGGACCAATAATGTTCACGGCGTGTCCCTCGATTAACTCCTTGAAATTCTGACGCAGGTAAATCTGCTCGCCCGTGTGGATCGGTGTCGAGGAACTCCGCGTCACCTCGCGATAGACGTCCGCGTTGACGTACGGCGTGTAGTCGCCGGTGATCAGGTCCTCCAGCCACAGCACATGCAACGGCTCCAGCGCCCGCGCCAGCCGGATCGCGTCCGGGACTGTCCACCCAGGGCCACAATCCAACGCGAGGCCGATCGTGTCGCCCAGCTCCTCTTTCATCGCCGCGACGCAGGCGACGACATGCGCCAGGCCGCGCTCGGTGAGCAAGCCCCGGTTGTAGTCCCCGTGGCCGCCGTCCCCTGGGTCGCCGTAAAAGAAATCGGGGACGGTCCGCCATAGCCGCTAACGCCCGCGTCGGTCACGAGACGGACCACCGGATTGTTCCCCAGGACGGTACATTTGACATCCGTGATTTTCATCGGCCCCGCCTCCTTGCGCATGCGCTCCTTACACGTTAATCCGCGACTAGCGTGATCCTATCATACAGGTAGGGCAACACGCAGGCCCCATATGACGTGGATACAGCAGGCGTTCGCGCGCTCCCGTTAGGCCTCTTGGCGGCGCGTGGGGCGGAGTCGACGCACGCCGGCGCCGAGCACACCGTAGCCTGCGGCGTAGACGATCAGGAGCGGGGCGGCGGCGAGCAGCGCGCCGGTCGCGATCAACGCGTACTGCGTGTCGATGCGCCCGATGAAGTGCCCCAGCGCCACCGGGACCGTCTGCAGGCTGTCGTCCTGCACCGCGAGGGTCGGCAGCAGATATTCGTTCCAACTGGAGAGGAACGCCCATAGCGCCACGACCGCCACCATCGGCCGCGCCAGCGGCAGCGCCACCCGCCACAACACCTGGCGCGGCGCGGCTCCATCGACTGTAGCCGCCTCCAGCACGCCGGCCGGCAGCCCGCGCAACGCCCCCCACAGCAGCAGCACGGCCAACGGGACAGCGCGGCCAATCTCCGGCAGGATCACCCCCACGGCCGAGTTGAGCAGGCCCAGGTCACGCAACAGTGTGAAGAGCGGGATGATCACGACCTCGGTCGGCTGGAAGAGCCCCACTGCGAGCAACACGACGGCCACAGCCCGCGCGATCCGGCCAGCGCGGCTACGCGCCTGGCTCAACGCGAAGGCGGCCGGGACGGCCAGCGCCACGGTCGCGGCGGTCACCGCGACGGCGATAATGGCGCTCGTGGCGAACGCGGCCCCGAAACCGCCGGACCATACCGCGGCCAGATGCGCCCAGGGCGTGCCGCCCCCCTCATCCGGCTGGCCGGCCCGCGCCACTAGCCATAGCAGCGGCGCCAGCGTCAGCGCCGTAGCGGCGACGAGCGCCGCAGCAGAGGCCCAGCGCCCGCGCCCCGGTCGCCGCGCGTCGTCACGCCCTTGAGGGGCTACGTCATCCTCGCCGCCCTGCTCATAGCCGCGCACGGCCACGAGGGCGGCAACGCTCAAAGCCAGCCCGATCAGCGCGGCGACGCAGGCCACCGCCGCCCCGGACCCGACCTGCCCCAGTGAGAAGGCGCGTCCCTCCATGTCCAACTCCAGCGTCGTCGTGGCGTAGCCCGGCCCCCCGTTGGTCAGTAGCGACACGAGGTCGAACGAGGGGACGGCGCATAGGGCCGTGGCCACCGTCGCCAGCGGGAGTGCGTGGCGCAGGTGAGGCAGAGTAAGGTGACGGAAGCGCGCCCACGCGCCGGCGCCGTCGATGGCGGCGGCCTCCCGCGCCTCACGACCGATCGCGGCGAGCGCCGCGCCGAAGACGAGCAGACTCAGGCCAAAGGCGGCCCAACACGCCGGCGCGAGCAGGCTGTCCAGCGCCAGACTGGGGTCGCCGAGCCAGTCCGGCGTCGTCGTCAATCCCACGGTCTGCAGCAGGTCGGTCAGCGGGCCGTTGAGGGGGTTGTAGATCAGCTTCCAGGTCACGGCAATGACCGCGCTGGAGAGCAGCAACGGCGTCAGCAACAGGGCGCGGCAGACGGCGGCGAGCCGCGCCGGCGCCCGCGCCAGCAACAACGCCAGTCCCAGGCCAAGCAAGACAGGGACGGCCAGCGTCACGGCGAGCCAGGTCAGGCTGTGCCCCAATTCAGTCTGGAAGCCGGGATCGGTCAGGAGCGCGCCGTAGTTGGACAACCCGGCGGGGGTAGACGTCGTATAGCCATCCCAATGCGTGAAGGAAAGCCAGACGACGCGCAGCAGCGGCCATAACACGAACAGGCCGTAGACGGCGCCCGCGGGCAGGACGTAGCCGGCGAAGGCAAGGCGGCGCCATAGCTGAGACGCCTCCACGGCCACCTTCCAGGCGCGCCCCCGCGTCATGGGCGCCGCCTCGGCATGCCCGTGACGAGTTCCCAATTCAGGGCGCGCTGGCTTAGAACTCACCGTCCGTGTCCGTGACGCGCCGGGCGCGGGCCAGCGGGCGGATATATGAAAGCTGTACCATGGTGACTGTATTCCTCAATCTCTTCACTATTGGTGTACCACTATCGTCTTTTCACCGTCGCATCTCGGCGCGGTAGCCCCAGGGCAGGGCTCGTGAATTACCGTAGGGGCGTATGCCATACGCCCCTACGCCATGCTAAAAACCTCGACCCGTTGGAAAATTCCCAGATTCTGATGGACAGAACGCCGCCGCCCCGTCCCGCCATCACCAATGGGGTGATGGCGGGACGGGACGGCGGTGTTCTAACGGATACGTGGGGCCGGTCGTGGTAGAGCACCCTACGGCCGACCGTGTATGCTATCGCCCGCTGCTACGACCCCGTAGCTCGAAATAGTCGCGCGGCGGGACGTTGGTGGTGATGACCGAGAGCACAGAGCCCTGGCTGTTATCCCGCGACACCACCCGTGTGTAGCGATTGGTGAGTGGGTCGAAACGATAGACCGCGAGAGACCCCGCCATGACCCCCGCCGGCAACGCGGTGCGGTCGTAGGACAGTCGTAGGAGAGCAGGGAAACGGCGTTGCCCTTGATTGGAGGCGCCCGCCCCCGCGATGCGCAGCTGCAGCAGGTCGCCCACGGCTGTCGTCGCGCCCGATGTATCGGGCGCGGCGGCGCCTGAGATGACACCCGTCACGCCGATCGCGGTCGGCGTCCGAACCGTCCCCGGCAGAATGTAGAGCGTCTGTAGCGACGTAGTCAGCCCGTTGGATCCGACGCCGGTCAGGCGTGCCCCGGCCACCGTCACCGTCTTCGTCACCGCTGTCGTCCCCTTTTCCGTGCCGGGGCGCGGGTTGAAGTCGAGCGGCATGGCGGCCGACTCACCCACGAGCGGCTGCGTCGGTGTGACACCCGCCTCCTGGCAGCCCTGGCCCTCCTGCTTCGGGAACAGGTTAAACGCGGCGGGTACCGTGGCCAAACTCGATGAGAGCGCCGGCGCGGCGCCGTCGAGTTTGGCTGGGTCGAAGGCATCGACAAGATTGCTGATCCCCGGCGTCAGGCTGTCGTCCGGGCCGTAGTTGGGTTGGCCTGCCGCCTGTCGCGCTTGATACTCCGTCGGTAGGTTGGCCAGCGGGACGAGATTGAACAGCGTATCGACAAACTTGACCACCGAGCCGTGGTCGCCCGGCGTATGCACGACCTGCTGCTTGCTGAACGGCGAGATCAGGAGGAAGGGTACGCGCGGGCCGTCAGCGATGAAGCCAGTGGCGGACGGCCCGTTGTTCTCGA
>JAABUM010003693.1_pt1 | contig 18352 bp, 8 predicted proteins | sample 5559161 | NCBI WGS metagenome assembly JAABUM01 (sample SAMN10711868, study PRJNA513369) | rock metagenome | isolation source: Antarctica rocks | place: Antarctica: Victoria Land, Siegfried Peak nord | reverse complement strand
GCGCCATCAAACGTTACATCGCCGAGCATAATCTCAGATCAAAGCCGTTTGCCTGGACCAGGGACCCCAACGCAATCATCGCTTCCGTCAAACGAGGGCACCAAGCGTTAGATTCTGTCCACTAGGGCGCTGGCCGGACGCTTACCAAAACCTGCGAGGGCGGCCCATCGATCAGCGCGCGGTCGTTCAGGAACCAAGCTTGAACCATAGGCCCGAATAAGCGGAGATCCTGTGGTCAGGACTTCCGGGCACCTCTAGACTCAGTTCGGCCGCCTGCCAAGCGTCCACAAGGGTGTAACCGAGCCGCGCAAAATCGCGGATCAGCGCCGCGCGATTGTAGAGCATGCAGGCTACACGGAACGACCCGGCGTCCTGAACAACCGCCACCGAAGGTTGATCAGTCAGTGGTGTCCGATTGATTAGGATGCGGTGAGGCTTGTCAGGCAATTCTTCCACGAGCTGAGGCAAGGACTTAGAAAAATAGTGAAGCGATCCAGAGGCTATTAGAATTTCTGCACCGCTGGCATCGGCCCAACAATCAGTGAATCTAAGATTTGTTGTCCCCCGCTGATGGGCTAATGTCAATCCACGCTCGATATTGCGAGGCAAATCGTAGACATTCCAAACTAGACCTTTGTCAAACTCTAGGTATTTCTGATAACAGTAAAATAAGTTTCCAACGTTTCCGCCGAGATCAAATATCATCCGTGCATTCGCCGCCTCTGGGGCCAGGTGAAACAAGGCCGCGTAATCGCTGGGCCTTGCGGTCATACTCAAACCGAGGTGTAGCTCCACGTTATCTAAATGCTCATGCCCCTCGTTGCTATATGCCAAGACTGCTGCTTCGGCCTCCGACAACGTTTTAAAAACTTGTGCATATCCAAACACAGCGTCAGTCACAACGCGACCGATCCGACCTAGTGGATATGAGAAGATGATCGATTTGCCGATTCCAAATCGGCTCAACACTTTAATTAGTCGAGCAGCAAATCGTATTTGAGATAACCGCGCTCGCTCAAGCATCTCTGGAATCCCGCTTGTAAGACTAGTTTAACCGATTCCCGCGTAAATGCACTAAAACACTATCCTGTTTTGCATGAGATCGAGTCAGATATGTACATGCTCCGACATCATTCCAACCTAATGCTAAGGCCTTATCATGTTAACCCTCAACGCTCCTTTTCCCCAGTTGCTTCAGGGAAGACATGGTTCGGAACGCCGCGACCTTGATGTCATCCACCATGCGATTCTGTCCTGCTGCGCGGGGATGGAGCCCCCTCCTTCGAAGAGCGCTATTGAACGCGTGAATATCCGCGCTGCGGTTTTGCGCTGGCCGAAAGTTGACGCTGACCGCGACTGAGACGTCGGGACCGTTTTGTGCCCAGTGCGGATAGGCCATAGGAACATGTATGCCGCTACCTGGAACGAGGTTGTAAACTACGCCTTGCCGCTGCCTGGCCTCTGTCAGCAGTGCCGCATTGGAATTGCCGCCCCAAAATGCCTCGCGCTCGCGGTCGGATAGGATGTCCTTCTTTGTGCCGTCGAAAACGTAAAACGCTTTGGATCCCTGCACTTGCATCAGAAAGTTGTGGGCATCATCCATGTGATAAGGGGTGATGCGATTGGGGGAGGCCAGGATGATCGTGCAGATGGGTGCCTTATACTGTCCCACCTCACCGATTCGGATCACATCTCCGAGTTCCTCAAGAAACGCAGACAGGAATTGGGCATAGTCGGGATGACGATGTACACTCTTCAAAATAACGAGCGCATTGCCCGAGGGCAGCGCGTCGAACCCGTCGAGTAGCGTGGCTCCACTTGGCTGGGAGCCCCATCCGCCTCCAGGGTCGCCTTCGGCGCATTCGAAATGATAGGAGAGGCGCTGGTCATGCATGTGTCGGACCAAATCCCGCAGGGCGTCCATTTGAACAAGCGGTGACAAAGCAAGTCTATGATGAAATGAAAATGTATTCGCCGCCACTGCGGAGAAGGTCTTCAGGTCCGAGTTTTCGAGATAAGAAAGCTCCTGATATAAGCTCACGGCATTACCTCCTATGTATTGGGTCGTTTTGACCCGGGATTTTCACTTATACGCCTGGGGAAACAATGTAGCCCGCTACACAGAATGCCCGCATTCAGTTTCAAGATCGAGGCTGGGTTCAACCCCTGAGCAAAACGCCATTGAACTCGCTCCACCAGGCATCGGCCGTGACGGTCGGCTTTGGGAATCAACCCGCCGCGAATCACCCTTCCACTCTTGGCGTATTTCAGGTGCACCTCCGCCTGCTACTCGCTTCATCTGCCGTTCATCTATGGGTATGTACGGAACGCGACATGATCAACAAACGACTTCTTTATGCTCGTCTGCTTGCGAACCCGTCCGATATTGAGCGTCGCGTAACGACGATAGCTCATCGGGAAGAGCGCGTCCACTAGCTCTTTGACCGATTACATAATTAATGCGTTGTAAAATTAAGTGGTGGGCTGCTGCATGGTTGCGAGACGATGGTGAACAATTCTGAGTATGACAGAACTGCTACTGTGCAGTCGCAGTTTCAAACTATTGTGGGTAACGCTGGGGACAATGCGGCGTTGCTGGACGGGAAGACCGTTCAGAGTTACGCGAGCTTGGACCGTACTACCAACCAATTTGCCCGGTGGCTTCGTTCTCGCGGAATAGGCAAGGGTAATTTCGTTGCCATCCTGGCGGGACGGTCGGCCGGCGTCGTGGTTGCAATGCTGGGGATCATGAAGGCAGGAGCGGCCTATATTCCGCTCGACGTGGGCTATCCGGCCGAGCGCCTGGCCTTCATGGTCGCGGACAGCGCGCCAGCTCTTGTTCTGACGGACAATTCTGTTTCTTGGGATTTCGGGCTGCCGGCCGGGGTCGCTGTCGCGCTTGAAGAGGCCTTGCAAGCCGCCGCGTTCCAGACAGACGCGCCGGTGCAGTGCGACTGCACGGCCGACGATATTGCTTACGTCATGTACACGTCCGGCTCGACCGGTCGCCCGAAAGGCGTGCTCACCTGTCACCGCAGCATCGTCCGGCTCGTTCGACAGCAAGCTTACGCGCCTTTCGGCCCAGGTGAAACCTTGCTGCATCTCGCACCGTTGGCCTTTGATGCCAGCACCTTCGAAATCTGGGGAGCGCTTCTCAACGGGGGGCGGCTCGGCATTGTGTGTGAACTCCTTCCGTCTCTCGATGTCATAGTCGGTGCAATCGCCCGATACCGGGTTACAACGGCATGGTTCACGGCGGGTCTGTTTAATCTCCTGGTCGACCGCAAACTAAATGGGTTGCGCCCGCTCCGTTATATCCTGGCGGGCGGGGATGTTTTGTCGCCAGCACATGTTCGACGAGCCTACGCGACTTTGACCGAATGCCAGATCGTCAACGGCTACGGCCCGACCGAAAATACCACATTCACCTGCTGTTACCCCGTCCCCCGCTCCGGATGGGATGGGGTGGCGATCCCTGTCGGCCGAGAGATCAGTCATACGCGAGTGCATCTTCTCGGCCCGGATCTCTGCCCTGTCCCGGACGGCGAGATCGGTCAGGTCTGCTGCGCAGGCGACGGGCTTGCAAAGGGGTACCTGAAACGGCCCGATTTGACCGCTGAGAAGTTCATCCAGAGCCCTTTCGGAGCGCCACCTTACGATCGGCTCTACCTAACCGGCGATCTCGGACGACGCCGACCCGACGGCGTCGTCGAATTTCGTGGCCGGATGGATCGTCAGGTGAAAATCAACGGCAAGCGTGTGGAGTTGGAAGAGATTGAAAATTCATTTCGGGCCGATGTCACGCTGTCCGATGCTGTCGTGGTGGTGCGCCAAACCGCGGCTGGCGGTAAGCAACTCGCCGCCTATTTAAAGTCTTCGACGCCATGGCCGTCGAATGCAGTCGCTTCGAGGACGGCAGCGGCATTAGCACGACTGCGCCTGGCACTTCCGGAGCATATGATCCCTGCCGAAATCATGGTGCTGGACGCCTTTCCGCTGACGCCGAACGGGAAAGTGGACCGTGACGCTCTGCCGGTCCCGGAACAACGGCAACGTCAGGCCCAAGCCGCACGCCCCCATTCCAAGTTGGAGGAGGTCATATCCGAAATTTGGGGCCGAGTTCTTGAACTTTCAGCGGTGGATCGGGAATCAAACTTTTTCGATCTTGGGGGCACCTCGCTGCAATTGCTTGCTGTGCACGCCGAACTCCAGTCAACGGTTCGGCCGAACATCCCACTGATGGCCCTCTTCGCGCACACCAACGTTCGTGAGCTTGCCAGCTATTTGGGGCGAAGCCGACCCGAGCAGGCCAGCCAAGCATGAGCCACGTTCAGCCAGGATCGTCCGGGGCCCCGTCGCTAGTCACGCGAACCAATCCCGACAGGGTCGCCCTATGAATATGCACAATCCCAAGCGGATCTCGACCCACCTCGCGTCAGGCAATCCCATAGCCATAATCGGCATGGCCGGTCGCTTCCCTGGCGCTGCCAGTGTGGATGAATTCTGGGACAATCTTCGAAACGGGGTCGATTCGATTAGTCGGTTCGAGGACGGGGAGCTGGAAGACGCTTTCACTGCCCAGGAGCGAGCCTGTATGGACTTTGTGCCAGCGCGCGCGATTCTCGATGCAGTCGATCTGTTCGACGCCGACTTTTTCGGGATGTACCCGCGTGAAGCGGCTCTCACCGACCCGCAACATCGGGTGTTCCTGGAATGCGCGTGGGAAGCCCTCGAGTCCGCCGGTTACGATCCGGCTGCCTATCCTGGCGCTATCGGGGTTTTTGCCGGATGCAGCATGAACACCTACTTCCTCAATAACGTCTGCGCGGACCGCGCGATGATAGAGGATTTCACCAGCAACTTTCAGGTTGGCAATTACCCGATGCTAGTTGGGGCGGGACAGGATTTCCTCGCTACGCGGGTAGCTTATAAGCTGGATCTCCGGGGACCGGCCGTCACGCTCGGCACCGCCTGCTCCACGTCTCTGACGGCCGTCGTTCAGGCCTGTCAGAGCCTGCACCTGCACCAGTCGGATATGGTGTTGGCCGGAGGGGCTTCGATCACCTTTCCGCAGAAGCGCGGATACATGCATCAGCAAGGCGGCATGGTGTCTCGCGACGGCCGCTGTTGCCCCTTCGATGCCGACGCGAGCGGAACGGTGTTCGGCAGCGGGGTAGCCGCGGTGCTGCTGAAACGCCTCGACGACGCCCTCGCGGACGGCGACCGCATCCATGCCGTTATCCGGTCGGCTGCGGTGAACAATGACGGGTCCCGCAAAGTGGGATTCACGGCCCCGAGCATCCACGGGCAGGCCGATGTCGTCGCCACGGCCCATGCGTTCGCCGGCGTCGAGGCGCGGTCAATCGGTTTCATCGAATGCCACGGGACCGCCACACCACTGGGTGACCCGATCGAGTTCACGGCCCTGGTCAAGGCGTTCAGCGCCACAACGGATGAGCAAGGCTTTTGTGCTCTCGGCTCCGTGAAAGCCAATGTGGGCCACCTCGACGCGGCGGCCGGCGTGACAGGCCTGATTAAGGCTGCTTTGGCGGTCCGGGACGGTGTCATTCCCCCGCTCGTAAATTTCAACCGGCCCAGCCCGTTCTTAGACCTCGAACACAGCCCCTTCTACATCAATACTACGCTCCAGCCCTGGACCGCCCCCGTCGGGATGCCAAGACGGGGCGGGGTTACTGCTCTCGGTGTAGGCGGCACGAATGTCCACGTCGTGATCGAGGAAGCGCCCGGTGCCGCCGACACGGCTGGATCCGAAGCAAGGAGGCCGGCTATCATTTTGCCCGTTTCGGCCCGGACCGAGGGTGCGCTCGTGCGCAGCAAAGCCGCGCTCGCGGCGCATCTCGAGACCCACCCGTGTTTGTCGATGAGCGATGTCGGACACACTTTGCAGCAAGGTCGCCGCGCCTTTGACCACCGCGACGCCATCGTCTGCCACGATCGTCTTGATGCTATCGCGCAGTTGCGCCGCCAAGTTCCCTCGGGCGGACGCGCCAAGGGAAGCGCGATCCCGCCAATCGTCTTCATGGTTCCTGGACAAGGTGCGCAGTATTTGGGAATGGGGCGGGGCCTTTACGAGAGAGAGCCCGTGTTCCGCGACATCATGGACATAGGTGCGAATATCCTGCAGCCCTCGCTCGGTCGGGATCTCCGAGCCCTTATTTACGACGAGAGCCAGGCCGATGGTGACGCGGATGGGACACTGCGGTCCACGATTTTTGCCCAACCCGCTCTGTTCCTGACCGCCTATGCGACGGCCCGGCTATGGATGAGCTGGGGAGTAGAACCGGCGGCGATGGTCGGGCACAGCGTCGGCGAACTCGTCTGCGCAACCCTTGCCGACGTCTTCTCGCTCAAGGACGCACTCGGGTTGATCGCGGCACGAGGACGTCTGATGCAGGACTGCCGGCCAGGCGCAATGCTGGCGGTACGCCTGTCCGAAGCGGAGCTCAGCGGCCTGTTACGAGAGGATATCGATATCGCGGCCGTCAATGGTCCGCGCAGTTGCGTCGCCTCCGGCACCTACCAGGCCGTCCACGCTTTGGAACAGGTGCTGACTGGCCTCAACGTCATGCACCGTCGGCTGCAAACGTCGCATGCTTTCCATTCAGCAATGATGGATCCTGTTGCGGCCACACTAACCTCGCATATTGAAACCTTGAGCTTGCGCCAACCCCAAATACCCTTCGTTTCGGGTGTGAGCGGAAAGTGGATCGACCCGGACGAAGCTGTGTCGGCGCTCTACTGGGCGCGGCACTGTCGCGACTGCGTCCGGTTCTCGGACGCAGTCGCGACAGTGGCCAGCGAAGCGACGCCCATTCTCCTCGAAGTCGGGGCAGGGCGTACTCTCGGCGACCTCGCCGCACACTCCCTCCAGAAAGGCGCCATTCGGGACATCGTGGCCTCGCTGCGGGATGCCTCGACCGAATCCGACGACCATGGGACGATTCTGACGGCGCTCGGCCGGTTGTGGGTCGCCGGCGTCAAACCGCTTTGGAATGAGGTCAACGGCGGTCGCCATCGGCGCGTGCCCCTGCCGACTTACCCCTTCGAACGAGAGAGCCATTGGATTGCTGCGCCAAAGCCCGGCACCCGCGAAAAGGCAGTCACAAGCCTCGAAGAAGGCCGCGGGCACCGGATCCCTCATGTTCTACCCAAGTCTATTGCGATAGGAACCGATATGTTCGTGCCTCCGCTGCCCGTTGCATCGACCGCGCCGATCCCACCCGTTTCGCGTCTCTCCGAGATCAGAGCCAAGATCGCGTCTATGCTAGAGGACCTGTCCGGGGAACGAATTAAAGACGGCGGTGCAGAGACGACCTTTCTCGAGCTTGGTTTCGACTCTTTGTTTCTGGCCCAGCTCGCGGCGCGGGTTCAGAAGATCTTCGGCGTGGCGGTGACGTTTCGCCAACTGCTGGGCGATCTGTCATCAATTGCGGCACTCGCGGACCATCTCGACAGACAGACGCCGCGGGCCGCAATGCCGGTCGCTCCGGCCCCGATCGCGGAATTGGGCTCTCAGCCGACCGCAGGCGCCAGCACCTCGTCCGCTCCCGTCATGGATCGGTTAGACGGCGCTGGCCACGCTGGGCTGCACTCGCTTTTCCAGCAGCAGCTGACGACGATGCAAAGCCTGTTTGCGCAGCAATTCCAGGCTCTCAACGGCTCGGTTCCGGGGCTGTCTGTTTTGGGGCCGCTCCCGGTGCCCCCATCTGCAACCGGATCGCTGGCGGCACGATCCGCACTTCTCCCACCTGTCGAGGAAGCCACATCCGCGTCCCGCTTACATGCTTATCGCGCGGGCGCCTCCGACGCGGCCCCCGCAACCACCCCGGCCCAGCAAAGCTTCATCAACGACCTTACGGCGCGTTACAATGCACGCACGCCGGGGTCGAAACGGGGGACGCAGGACGCCCGTGGGGTTTTGGCCGACCCTCGTGCGGCGGCAGGATTTCGGCGCGAGTGGAAGGAGCTGGTCTACCCCATTCTATGCGCCCGCTCCAAAGGATCCAAGATCTGGGACGTTGACGGCAATGAATATGTCGATCTCGTCAACGGTTATGGCCAGACTGCATTCGGCCATGCGCCTGATTTCGTCGTCAGCGCCATAGCCGAACAAATGGAGCAGGGTTTCCCGATTGGGCCGCAATCGCCTCTCGCTGGCGAGGTCGCCGGCATGATCAGCCGGATGACCGGCAACGAGCGTGTCACCTTCTGCAACACGGGTTCGGAAGCCATCATGGCGGCGATGCGCGTTGCCAGAACCGTAACGGGCCGCGACCGCGTTGTCGTCTTCGCTGGGGCCTATCACGGGCAGTTCGACGAGGTCTTGGTCAAGACCTTTGGCCGGAGCACCTCGCCTGGCGCCTTGCCGGCAGCGCCTGGCATTCCTGATACATCCGTCACCAATATGGTAGTGCTGCCTTACGGCACGCCTGAGAGCTTAGAGTGGATCCGGACCAATTCCGGGAGCTTAGCGGCAGTAATCGTGGAGCCCGTACAGAGCCGCCGCCCTGCGTTCCTGCCGCACGTTTTCATCCAGGAGCTTCGGACCATCACCGAGATCTCCGGCTGTGCTTTGGTCTTCGACGAAGTCGTCACAGGGTTCAGGGTGCAGGCCGGGGGCATGCAGGCCGCGCTCGGCATCAACGCCGATCTCGTTACATATGGCAAGGTCGTCGGAGGCGGTATGCCGATTGGGATCTTGGCCGGAAAAGCGCGATTCATGGATGCCCTCGACGGCGGCCAGTGGCGCTATGGGGATAAATCCCTTCCGGAGATTGCGCCGACGTTCTTCGCCGGGACCTTCGTCCGGCATCCGCTCGCGCTAGCCGCAGCGCGGGCCGTGCTTCGACATATCGAGGCGAAGGGTCCGGCGCTGCAGCGTGAACTCGCATCACGGACTGCGGGTCTCGTGGATCGGCTCAATGCCAAGCTCGAACGAAACGGTATTGCGACCCGGGCCGAGGCCTTCAGCAGTTGGTTCTACCTGAATTTTGGGAACGAAGATCGGCTCGCCGGCCTCTTCTTCCATCATGCACGCCTCCTAGGCGTGCATGTCCAGGAAGGCTTTCCTTGCTTTCTAACAACGGAGCACAGCGCTCGCGACATTGATCATATCCTTGATGTATTTACGAAGAGCCTCGATGCTCTCCAGGCCGTCGGTATTCTGTCGTCCGGCCCGAGGCTTCCGCTCGAAGCGATCCCGCTAGAAGTCGTCATTGAGGAGCCCTTACCCGACGTAGTACCTTGGACGGAACCGCAGAAGGAGATCTGGCTCGCAGCCCAACTCGGCAACCATGCTTCGTGCGCCTTCAACGAGTCGGTCAGTCTTGAATTCACCGGGGATCTCGACGTCAACGCCCTCGCGGAAGCGCTGGACGACGTAGTAGCGCGCCACGATTCACTCCGTGCAAGCTTCGGCCGGGACGGCGAGAGGATGCATGTAGCTTCCGAATCGGCCATTGAGCTCCCGTACGTCGATTTCAGCGACTCCGGCGATGCTCAGAAGGCCCTGGCAAGTTTGCTCGCCAGTGATGCTTGTCGGCCCTTCGATCTTGCCGAAGGTCCGCTGGTGCGGGCGACGCTCGCGCGTTGTACCGAGGCACGCCACGTCCTGGTCCTGACGGCTCATCACATCATTTGCGACGGCTGGTCGATGAACGTGATACTTAACGAGATCATGGCCTGCTACGCGGCTCGACGGCAGGGCGGCTCGGCGGATCTGCCCGCGGTGCCGTCGTTCCGTCGGCACGCCGTGGACATGGCGATGCCAGACGGGGGAAACCGCAGGGCCGAAGCTTTCTGGCTCAAAGAATATGCGACGCTGCCCGCACCGCTAGACCTGCCATCGGATCGGCCACGACTGCCCCGTAAGTCCTTCCGCGGTGCAACCTTCAGCGACGCGATCGGCGCGGATCTACTTCGGACCGCGAAGGCAGCAGGCGCACGACAGGGCTGCACTCTGTTCGTAACGCTGCTCTCAACGCTCCAGATTCTCGTCGGGCGCCTCGCCGGGCATGACGACGTCGTGATCGCTGTGCCTACGGCAGGGCAGAACCTGGCCGGCCTGGACGGACTTGTCGGCCATTGCGTGAACCTGCTGCCGGTACGCTCGCATCTGCATCTGGACTCGTCCGCGGGCGAACATTTCAAAACGACCAAGCGTAGCGTTCTGGAAGCCTACGAGCATCAGGAATATACTTACGGGACGCTCGTCCACCGATTGGGCGTTCCGCGAGACCAGAGCCGACTGCCGCTCACCCAGATCCAGTTCAACCTAGAAAAGCTGGTCGCGGGGCCGCAACCAGAGGGGCTGACGGTCAAGGCAGTCCCCAACGGCAAAGCCTTCAGCAACTTCGACCTTTTCATTAACTTCATCGAACTTGCTGACGGCATCCGCGTTGACTGCGACTACAGCACCGATCTTTTCGACGAGACAACGATCGCCCGCTGGATGGGACATTTCCGGACGCTGCTGGCCGCGATCGCTGGCGATGCGTTGGTGCCGCTCTCGGCTCTGCCCCTGCTGTCTATAGAGGAACAGGATTGGCTTCTTCGCACCCTCAACGACACGGCTGCGGGTGACCTTGACCAGCGGCCCGTGCAGGACCTCGTCAGCGCGCAGGCCTCGCGGACACCGGATGCGGTCGCCGTCATGTGGCGCGATCTGGCTGTGAGCTACGGCGAACTCGATAAGCGCGCCAATCGCCTGGCGCGCCACATCGGCGCGATCGTGCCGGGAGCGGGAGGCCGCATCGCCCTCGGGGTGTCGCGCTCGCCTGACCTCCTCGTCGGGCTGCTGGCGATCCTCAAGGCCGGGCATGCCTATGTTCCCCTCGATACCCAGCAACCGGCGGCGCGGCTGCGGACCATTCTCGAAGACGCCCAGATCGCGGCGCTCCTTTGCGACTCTCTCGACGTCGCAGCGAATTTGACCTACGTGCCGGTGATCGAACTCGCCACGGACAGGGACGAAATCCTGTCGCACTCCGACGCACCCTTACCACGTTCCCCGGCGAACGGGGCCGAGGGTACCGCGTACGTGATCTTCACTTCGGGGTCGACGGGCAAGCCCAAGGGCGTCGAGGTCGCGCATCATTCACTCACCAATCTGCTGTGGTCAATGGCCCACAAGCCGGGCTTCACTTCGGCGGACACGCTCCTGGCCGTGACAACGATCTCGTTCGACATCGCGGCTGCCGAATTGTTACTGCCGCTTGCTACTGGCGGGCGCGTGGTGATCGCAGATCGTGCCGAGGTCACGGACGGCTTCCGGCTGGTCGAGAGGATTGGGACGTCGCAGGCTACGGTGGTTCAGGCTACGCCGTCGCTGTGGCGGATGTTGCTTGAGGCCGGGTTTCGATCCCGCCCTGGTTTTGCGATGCTGTGCGGCGGGGAGCCTTTGTCCCGCGATCTCGCGGACAGGTTGCTGGAAGGAGGTGGCGCCTTATGGAACCTCTACGGGCCTACTGAAACAACGATCTGGTCGAGTGCGGGTGAAGTTTTACCAGGTTCCGACCTGGTCACCATTGGAACGCCTCTTCTTAACACGCAGATCCACGTGCTCGACGCCATCAACCAGATTGTGCCGATCGGCGTTGCAGGCGAACTGTTCATCGGTGGCGCAGGGCTCGCCAAGGGGTATTTGGGTCGCGCTGACCTCACGGCTCAATCCTTCCGCAACGTCTCGCTGCCTGGCCACGAGCAGCGGCGGCTCTACCGTACAGGGGACCGGGCCAAGCGTCTGGCCGATGGCGCGATCCAACTCATGGGGCGCGCCGATACGCAAGTAAAGCTTCGTGGCTTTCGGATCGAACTCGAGGAAATCGAGGCCGTCGTGCGCGCCTGCCCTGGCGTGGCCGCGGTTGCCGTGTCGCTCAGCAACGCGGGCTCGGAGCCGAGACTCGTCGCATATTTCGTTCCTGCCGGGGATATCTCGTTGGAGCCAGCCAGTCTGAAGAATCATGCGGCCGCGCGTTTGCCAGATTACATGGTGCCGACACTCTGGATGAGCCTGGACGCATTGCCGCTCACCCCGAACCGCAAGCTCGACCGCAGCGCCTTGCCGGTGGCGACGGCGGCTCCGGCTCACCGAACGGTACTGCCGCCTGAAACTCCGCTGCAAGCTCAACTGGTCCGAATCTTCAGTGATGCTTTGCAGGTCCCAGACGTCGGTATTGATGATAACCTTTTCGCGCTCGGCGGGGACTCCATTCACGTGTTCCGAATTGCCTCGCGGATGCGGGAGCAAGGCCTTGCTCTTGAGGCCGCGAACGTCATGCAGTGCCCAACAGTCCGCACTCTTGCCGACGCCGCCGCGACCCCGCGTGCCACGAGCGACGAAGCGGCGGCGCCTTCTCTGCAATCGTTCCGCCGTACCGCCCGCCCTCTGGGAGCGACCACCCGATGACGTCACGTCTCGTGCACCCATCGCAGGCCCAGGCCGCTCCGATTAGCGAGCTGATGGTTTTTCCCTGTACCTCGTCTCAGGAGCGCTGCTGGTTCATCAATGCGATGAGCCCCGGAAATCCGGCTCTCAACGTCGCTTTGCGCTGGGAGCTTAAAGGCCTTTTCCGACCGGTCACGATCGAAAAGGCGTTCCGCGTCATCATCGAGCGGCACGAGGCCCTGCGGACCCAGTTCGTCGAAGAGGACGGCGTACCGTTGCAGCAGGTCGTGCCGAGATCGGACTTCAAGCTGTCGGAAATCGACCTGACGATGTTTCCTCAGAGCCAGCGTCTTGACGAGGCATTGCGATTGGGACGGCTCGAAGCCCACAGGCCTTTCGATTTAGCCAAAGTGCCGCTCATTCGCGTAACGCTTCTCCGTCTGGCGGTTGATCACGCTCTATTGCTGGTGACGATTCATCAGATCGCGTTCGATGGTTGGTCAATTCGCCTGATCAGCAAGGAATTCGGCGTCATTGCAGCGTCGATCGACGCCGATCAGCCCTATGATTTGCCCGATCTGCCTCTGCAATACGGCGATTTCGCCGCATGGCAGAAGGCATACCTTGCAAGCGGCCAGTTCGAACGAGAGAAGAGTTACTGGCGCCACCAATTGGCCGGAGCGCCCTATTTCGAAGTGGCAGGTGATCGCGTGCGACCAACGCAGTCGACCTATAACGGCGAGATCGTTGCGGCATTCGTCCCGGACACGCTGACCGATCTGATGATGCAGCGGATAAAGCAACAAAGGCTGACGCTGTTCAGCTTTGGCTGCGCCGTGATTGCGGCGGTCCTGCACCACTATACGGGATGCGAGGATCTTTGCATCGGGACACAAATCGCCGGCCGTGATGATCCCGACCTAGAGCCTCTCATTGGCGTGTTCATCAATAATCTGGTACTTCGCCTCGACACGTCCGGAGATCTGACATTCCTTGAATGCCTGAAGCGGGTGAACCAAACTGTGCAGGACGCGCTGACCCATCGACGCATGCCTTTCCATATGCTCGTTGAGCTTCTCAAGCCTCCTCGCGATCCGCGTCGGATGCCATTGATCTCGGTCAATTTCACGGTGCTGCAGGACGTGATGGATGACGCGCGTTACGGCACGTTCGAACTACTCGGCCAGCCGTCGCTCTCGGCTGGTTCGCTCTACGATCTAAATTTTTTCATGGTGCACTGGCCGACAACCGGTTGGCGCATTGCGCTGGAATACAACACGGATCTCTTCGAAAGGAGCACCGGCGAGACGATTCTGGAGCTCTGGCTCGCTGTCCTCAAAATGGCTGTGGAAAAGCCGAATTTTAGACTTTCTGGGCTTGCGCTTCGCGGGCGGCATGCTGGCGCATTGGGCAAGCAGGATGTTGCAGCTTTGATCGAGACGGCGCTGCTGCGCCATCCGGACATCGCCACGGCGGCCGTGGTAGCCCGTGAGGCTGGAGACGGCGTCTCGGCGCCGTACGCCGTCGTCACCCTACGCTCCAACTTCGATGGCTCCCTCGATGCCGTTCCAACGATCCTGACGGCTTTTCTCAGTCGAACCATGCCTGAAGCGCATCTCCCGGCCAGGATCGACGTCCGGATGATGCTCCCACGCACGTCGGGCGGCTCGATCGACAGGCTAGCTCTGGCTAAGTCTGTAGCGGGCGGGACACCTTCGCCCCTTTCACCATCCTCACGAGATTCCGCTTCCAACGCCGAGCGCCTCTTGATGGAGATCTGGAAGGAGGTGCTCGGCGTCGACACGATTACCCCCGATGCAAACTTCTTCGAATTCGGGGGACATTCGCTGTCGGCCCTGCGGATGCTGTCCAAGGTGACGGCCACGTTTGGTCAGAAATTCAGCGCTTCGACCCTTTTTTCCTCACCGACTTTGCGCGCATTTGCAAGCTGCATCGCCATCGAAGAGCAGAAGTTTGATGAATGGAAGATCGTCCCCATCCAGGCTGATGGATCACGGACGCCGATCATCGCGTTCAACAATTCCGTGATGTATTACAATCTGGCCCAAAGTCTTGGGGCGGACCGCCCAGTCCTGGGCGTTCAGATGTTCGATCCGGAGAACCCGCGGGCGTTGGAACCCCGAACGCTGGAAGAAATTGCTGCGGATTATGTCCGTCTCATTCGGATAGCGCGCCCCAGAGGGCCCTACATTCTCATGGGATTGTGCGTCGCAGGAGACCTTGCATACGAGAGCGCGCAGCAACTGAGGCGGGCCGGTGAGAAGGTTCCCCTAGTCATTCTCGCGGATGCGTGGGCGCCTGGGTTTCGAGCGCGATTGCCCGCTGTTAGGCAGGTTGTCCTCAACCTAAATTTTCAGTGGAATGAAATTTGCCACCGGGGTGGACGATATCGGCAGAAGCTCTCTGCTCGGATCCGAGCTTTTTGCAAGGGTCAAATTAGGTTTACACAGATATTGGATGGCTTTCCAAAGATCCTGAGAACCGGCATCCCGGAGTTCGCGACGTTGATGGGCATCATTAAATATGAGCCGACGAACTTGGAAGACTGGGAGAGCCCGTGGTTCCTAGCGCATCTGCTCGATGCCAGACGCGCTTACAACCCGGCGCCGGCCGACGGAATACTTGCGGTGTTACAAAGCGATCAAATGAGCACTCGCTTTGCGGACAAGCAAATGGGCTGGGGTCCGCTGGCCAAGCATCGACTTGCTTTCCGCGCCATTCCCGGCTGGCACAGGGATATGTTCCAGGAACCAGGAATTGACCACGTTGCTGAATTTCTTCGGCCGTTGCTGGCCGAGATCGATGACCTCGATCCTTCACCCGTGCGCCGCGAGAAATGCGGAGCTACTGAACCACGTGGATGACGGTCGGCACCTTCGGATCACGCACATGCGTCGGACATGGACGCCAAGTTCATCAGCCTCAGCGAACATTGCGCCGAGCGGACTGCGTATGCGCCAGCGAAGCCAGTTGCCGGCTCGAATTGACGTAATTGCCACTGGCGAGCCGCCTCGAGATCACCATTCAGATCCAAAATCTGTGGTGGGTGATCCGGCACGATGGCGATTTCGAGCCGATCTAGCGCAACAGCGAGACCCAATCCGAGCGCCTTAAGTAGCGCTTCCTTACAGGTCCACAGATGATAGAACCGGCGAAGAGCATCAGCTTCACTCAGCTCTGCCAGAGCTTGCCGCTCTCGGACCGAAAAAAAAGCGGCTACATCCTCCTTGATCGGTCTCATCAGCTCAATGTCTATACCGAGTTCGGCGTCCCAGCAGAGCGCCAATGCGACTATATGGCCGCTATGGCTGAGGTTGAAATAAGGGACGGGCTGTTGGATGCCGCATAGGGCCGGCTTGCCATGAGGTCCGTAGCTGAACTGCAATGCTCCGGGTGGCAGCCCGACATAGCGGGCGAGGATGCCTCGAAGAATCGCTCTTGCACTCAAGGAACGGGACGCGTGAAGTGGGGCTGCGAAACAAAGTACCCGCGTTCGCTCCTCGTTCGACAGAGCGGCGGCGAGTTGCGGCGGAACCGGATTGTCTAACCCCCAAATCCAGAGATCAACCTGTTCCGCCTTCATTGGGGAATAGGCCAGGTCTGCTAATGATCGATCGACAATTTGCACCCCCTTCGCCCCCGACTCTATGATCGCAGCCAAGAATACACGTCTTCTCTTTATACACGTCCAGCAAATGGGAGCCCAGGCGGTTGCGCTGAGCGATCCTCGCCGCTCAGGTCTCATACTAGTGGTAGGAATCAGACGCTTGGAACCCGCAACGAGCGCGCAAAGCGTTGAAACGACTCATATGGCAACGGACTCTCCCGTTTGATTTTCACCACTAGTCCGCAGGTCGCCCTCGTTCCGAGTTCACTTCGGCACGCCGTTGCCTCGCCGTCCTACTGCTCCCCGGCAGCTATGCCCGTGGGCGCCCTTAGTAGCCGGTGCCGCCCGTCAGCTCTCGCCACACCGTCCGAAACAGGATTCGAAGGTCGAGGATGAACGACCAGGTCTCGATATACAGCAGGTCATGATCGACGCGGGCCTTGGCGTGTTCCGCATCTTCCGTGCTGCCGCGGAAACCCGAAACCTGGGCGAGCCCCGTGATGCCGGGGCGGATCACGTGGCGCTGGTGGTAGATCGGCACCAGGTCCTCGTACAAGACGCCGCCGGCCAACATGCCGGGAACATGCGGCCGCGGACCGATCAGGGACATGTCTCCAGTGAGGACGTTGACCATCTGGGGCAGCTCATCGAGGCTCGTCCGCCGCAGAAAACGTCCGAACGGCGTAACCCTGGGGTCATTGTCCCGTGTCTGCCTGACGCCATGCTGGTCGCCAAGCGTCATGTACATGGTCCTGAACTTCCAAATCTCGAACAGTTGGCCGTTGGTTCCATAACGCCTCTGCCGGAACAGCGCCGGGCCGCGCGACGTGCCCTTGACCAAAGCCGCAATGAGCAGGAGTGCCGGCGCCAGCGTCAGAAGAAACGCGAGCGCTATGCAGAAATCGAAAGCCCTTTTGCTCCTGGCGGCCACGATGTCGTGCGACCTTGCCCGGTCGCGAAAGATATCCTGCCCCGAGTCATACGACCGGAACGATCTCGAGCCGACCAGCGTCGCGATGTTGAGCTTGGCTTGCCCAAATTTCTTGGCCTGCATGAGATCAGCGTCCTTCGTCGACATATAAGTGCTCCCGAGTAGCGTGCCCTGGGCTACTTCGTTGAGCATGGAACCATGGTGCGCGGCACGGCATTCACCGGCATCCTGTGCACTGCGTAAAAAGCCACTGATGCCTTTAATCTGCACTCTGCGCTTTGGTTCCCGTCCGCCAATCATCTGATAAGGGCTTCGGGCGGAGATCACGCGATGAAGAGCCATGAGGAGTTGTAGCTCATTCTATGATGTAGGTCCATACAAGTGAGATTTGGTTAATTTTATTAGGTTATTGTCAGAATACGCGTGAGTGAGCGTGCCATGGTAGACGCAATCAAGGACAAAATGCTCATATTGCTGGGCGTTTTGGCCTGCTACGCTTTACAGCTCCGTTCGCGATCTATATACATGCACCATCCCGTGGAGATCGGCGTTCACAACGCTCGCCCTGTTGGTGCGCGACCCGCCACAAGGGATCAAGCGTCCTGCCATCGACTAAAACAAAATCTCAAGCGACTTGCGGTGTTGGAAGTCATGTCGAGGCAACTGGTTCTAGGGGCTGAGTGGCTCGATTGTGAATAGCTGAAGTCTCTGAGAGCGAGCGCATCAAGCCTCCTCTTTAATCCCTTCGATCGTTTTGAGTTGATCGTTTTGAGCAAAGGTCGGCGATCATGAATGTCGTCCCGGATACCTCCGTCGACTCCCAGGCCGTCGCGCGTTTCGTCGACACTTTCGTGGTCGTCACCGAGTTTGGCCGAACCACCATCGACGATGTCGAGCGCGCGCTCGCGACGTCGGAGACCGTCGCCAACCGGATCGTCGCGGTGGTGCTCAACAAGGCCCGCGGCGGCGACCGGGGCCGGCAGCGCCGAGTGCTCCGCCGCGCATGGTCCCACAGCCCGGTGTTTTCCGCATGAAAGCACCGCTTAACCTCAAAAGGACGCTTCGCCGGGCCGTGACGCCCGTCGCGCGCGCCGCCCGTCGCAGCGTGCTACCGCGCGTCTTGCCCCATCTGGCACACAGGTGGCCGTCCGCCCTTCATGATCTGCGTGTCGTGGGTCTTCTGTCCTCCTCCTCCGGGCTCGGCAAGTCGGCGCGGCTCTGCTTGGACGTGCTCGGACGAGCCGGCTACGGTGTATCGGGCGTCAATGTGGCGAGCCTCTACGACAGCGATGACGGCCTTCCATTTCCGGCTTCTGCCGAGAAGTGTGGTCCTGCCCAGGTGTCGATCTATCACCTGAACCCTCCCATGCTGCTGCCGGGCATCATG
>JAABUM010003690.1_pt1 | contig 18380 bp, 16 predicted proteins | sample 5559161 | NCBI WGS metagenome assembly JAABUM01 (sample SAMN10711868, study PRJNA513369) | rock metagenome | isolation source: Antarctica rocks | place: Antarctica: Victoria Land, Siegfried Peak nord | reverse complement strand
CCTAAATAAAAGCGGTGGATGTTTTTGCGTGGGAAGGCGAAGCTCGTTGTTTGGCTTGATAAAGCGCATCCACTTTCCAATCCAAACCTTCACGCACCACAGCCGCTTTTATTTAGGCGCTCTAAGGTTTTGTAGCAGGTTGTCACTCCGAAGATCTACTGGCGCGCTCCCGTTCAAGTCCGAAGGAAGGGTCTGACTTCGCTATCTATCGGTGTGACGGTTGCGGCGCGTTCTACGGGTATTTCTCGCGGTTTTGGCGGGCATCCTGACAGGCAAGTGCGACGGCTACCCGCACCCGTCTTTTATATGGCGAAGTCGCCAAAAAATCGAGCGGCGTGGTGTCCGCAGAAAATTTTAGTCGTTTCAAAACGCCCTTGGGAAGCTCGCGGCGATCATTCGTTTCCCCTAAAACGACGAAGATAGAGCGAAAACCGGGTCGCTACGCGGGAGAGAACGAGGGTTTTATGAGGGTTAGGGTGTAACCAACACTCATACGGTTTTCGGCTTTATAAAGCCAAACTTTGCGCTGAATGAGGGTTGTGAGGGTTAGTGAGGGTTCATTTCCCAAAATGGGAAACCGCTTAAGTGTGGGAGACTTAATCGGTTTCACTGATAACTCTCTGGCGCGTTTAGGGCGTGATCTTCAGGGGGTCGCACGGCTCGTTAGAAGGGGTACCCGTCAATTTTGAAAGGGGGCGTCCCAAAAGGCCGCGCGTAGGGCTTCGCGGGGAATTTGAGGCTTCCCCAAAGTGCCCTGTGAGAAAATTTCCCACTTTAAGAAGTCGGCTCTTCGGAAGGCTCGCGCTTAGTGCGTGCTTGCGAGCGGTTGCGCCTTTTCCACTCTTCCCAAATGTCGGCCCTGATTGTGGCTCCGGCCATCGCGTCCCGCTCGTTGATGCGCTCGGCGTATTCGTCTTGCCGCTTCTGGAAAACACGCCTCACGATCTTCGCGCCGCCGTAGGCTTCAAGAAGTTCCGCGCGGCGCTCTTCGTTCACCTTGTCCCAATCGAACGGCGCAACGTTTTCGCGGTAGTCCTCGCCTATGGCTTGATACATTCGCGCCGTCGCGGGGTGATTTTTGCTTATTTTCGCCCATCTTTCGCGCGTTAGCCATTTCTCGAACGCGGCGCGCGTCCCTTTCTCCTGTGCCTTGGCATCCGTTAAACGGTGGCAAGTGCGGCACTTCCACGCCCCGCCTGAGCGTTCCGCTTCAGTGCCACTAGGCAAACGGTAAAGGTGAAGCGCGCGCTTCTCGCAATCAGGGCAAAGGCACCAAAGCCTCCGGGCCGCGCTGTTTGCCACTGGCTCCGTGATTGTGGGCGCTCCGACATGGCGCGCTTCTCTGGCCGTGATGCGCTGGCACTCTTCGACGCGCGTTTTCTTCGTGTAACCCTTCCATCGAGTTGAGTTGATGTTTCCCATTTGGCTCCTTCGGCGCGTGTCGTTTCTTCTGGAAAAAGTTAACGTGTTTTCCGGTTCTGACGGCGCCAATTTGCCTTAATCGAGCGAAGAAGGGCGTTTTCGGCCCGTTCACGCGCGCGCTCGTCTTCTTTTCTTTCGATAAGGGTGGCATCGAAATGACGACGGCGCGCGGCGTGTTGGACGCTCTCGACGCGCCAAACCCTCGCGCCATTGCTCCGGTGAAAAGTGGCCTCAACGCCTAAAAGCGCCAAACCTTCGCGCAATTCCCCAAACAGTCGCCCTAATTGGTTGGGCGTGGTCGGCCAATCTTTCGACGCCTTGGCATCGTCTGGCGCAACGCGGTTGAGTTCCATTAGCCACTGCCCCGCGCTGGCTTCGACGCGCCCGCAACGGGCCGCAACGCGCCTGAGCTGCCATGCGACGGGAGAAAGTTCGGCGCGTGCTTTGTGGGTCTTCTCACGGCGCGTGTGCTTCGATTTCATCCTCGCGCCTCGCGCCGTTCCTGAGCCTTACGCCGCTTCTTTTCCTGCTCGGCTGATACCTGCGCGTTGTGTTTTTCGACGGCATCGCGGAACCGGTCAACGTAGGGGTTGCAATCAAAGCGCGCCTCAAAAGCCCGCGCCTCCTCCGCGTAGCGGTGTAGCTCGTTCGCGCGCGCTTGGTGTTGCCGCGTCGCTTCTAATCGCTCCTCTTTGGCGCGTTTAAAACCTTCCCTCATCTCGTCGGTGTTCGCTTCGATGTGGGCGCGTAGCTCCGGCGCCTCGGCAACCGCTCGCAAAGCTGCCTTTTCCACTTCTTCAAGAAGACGGTCAAAGTCGCGGGCCGCGCTCATCGAAGCGGCGGCGTTTTGATCGCACTTGCGCGCTGACTTCTCGAAGTCGCCCGAAGACGGTAGGCCGCGCGCGGCTCTGGGTTCTTCGCTACAAATAGCGAAGTAGCCGCGTAAGAGGGGATGTTTTGCTTGGCTCATCGTGTTCCTCCTTGAGCGGCGCTTTGGCATTGGGCGCGGCTGTTTTCTTCCTTTTCCATTTGCGCGATGTGTGCAACGGTTCGGCTTGAAAGAGCGCGCGAAAAATCAAAGGCACGCCGCGCCGCCCCTTGGTCGCCGCGCTGCCAGTTCGTAAAGGCGCGACGGGAACGGGCTTCTTCGGCTTCGGCGTGTTCCAGTGCTTCGCGCCAAAAATCGAGGCGCCCATGTCCGCGCTCGGTTACGGCCTTCAGAAGTTCCCGCGCCGCTTCGGTTTGGGTCTAAGCGCGCAAAACGGCGGCTTCGTGGGCCTGACGCTGCGCGCTTTCCAACTGCGCGAAAGATGTTTGAGGTGTGATTTTCATTGCTTTTTGGTTTTTGGGTGTGAGGTAAAGCGTGAGGTGTGAGGCATTGTGAGGCATTTTCTTAGAAACTTTTTCTAAATGAAAATTCACCCCTACGTTTAAGGAAAAATGCCTCACAATGCCTCACACCTCACGCTTTACCTCACACCCTCCTCGTCGTTTTCGTTGGCGCGGCGTCCGATGCCATGCCACATGGCGCGTCCGGTTCCGGCCTGTAAACGGTTGATAAATCCCCGCTCTTTGAGAGAAGAGGAAAAAGCGCGTTGGCTTACTTTCGGCTCTCCGTTTTCATCGGCCCATTTCAGGAAGTCGGCGTAGATGTCGGCGTTTCTCACTTTGAAGCTGTCGCTAATAACGCACGAATTCGAGAGGAACACACCTAAACGGTCTTGCTCATTGCGGTAGCCACTGGTGGCGCTTAGAACCTCGTCGGGCGTGCCCAATCCTTCGCGTTGCCAATCAAGGCAACCTTGAACGGCCCAAGTCAAAATACCCGACATTTCGGCGCGTAGCTTCTCGAATAGCCCACGATCTGCTTCTAATTCGGGCGGGCCGCTCTCGCCTTTGTCGGTGTCCCAAAACCTGACCTCGAACGGCATAAGCTGAACACGGCGCCACATGGCGTGGTCGGTGCCTCTGATTTCCGGCTTGTGGTTGGTGGCGAAGAAAAGCTGAAATTGTGGGGTGAAGCTGAACTGGTTTTCAAACTTGCGCTCTCCCGTCATTTCGTCGCCGCCCGTGATTTGCTTCACCGTAGCCTCGTCTAAGCGCCTTCCCTCGTTGGCTTCGCTGCACGCCACAAACCGCTTTCCGGCCAATTCCGCAACGTCTGAGGGCATCCGGTCTTCTCGCTTGGCGTAAATGGTTTTGGCGTCCATCGTGTGCCCATAGTCGGCGAAAAGTTCGCGCAAGATTTTAAGCAGTAGGCTTTTTCCATTGGAGCCTTCCCCAAACAAAACGAGAAACATCTGCTCGCGCGTGTCTCCGGTCAGGCTGTAACCCACTACTCGCTGCAAGAATCGAATGAGGGCGCGGCGGCTCTTGAAAATCTTGTTGAGAAATTCGAGGAAAAGCGGACAAAGTGCGTTTGGATCGAAAACAACGGGGGAAATTTTGGTTTGAAGGTGGGCGCGGTCATGCGGTTCCAGTTCGCCTGTTTTAAGGTTGAGCGTGCCGTTTTGGACATTGAACCGCCAAAGGTCACGGTCTAACTCGCCCGCGCTCACGCTCATCCCCTCTTCGGTAGCCGCTAAGAAAATCATGGCGTTTAACCGTTCGCGGCTCTCCGATTTAATCGCCCATTTGAGGGTCGCGGCGTATTCGTCGCCCTTCACGGCCTTGGCTTCTTCGGGGATGCGTCGCGCCGTCTCTTTCGCCAAAGAGAAGATGTGATTGCGCGTATCCACTTCCCACTGCTTGCCGTTCCACAAAAGCCACTTCTTCCACTCAACGCAATAAATGGCGTTGCCGTATTGGTGGAACGTGAGGCGCTCGCCGTTACCTGCATCGGTCAACGCGAAAACAGGGTATTCGAGGCGATAAAGGACTTGGGCTTCTCGGAGCGCAACACGGCGGGCGTCTTTGGTCGGCGCGGCTTTAAGAACAATGCCCTCGAAGATTTCGGCGGTTTCGCGGGCCTCTTCGTTGTCCAATTGGTTGCCCCAAAGAATCAACATCGCGCGCTCGTCGTGCTGGTCGCCGTGTTTGTCCTTGGTTTCGAGGGCCAATTTTCGAGCGGCGAAAATTGCGGCGCCGTGCGGGTCGGGGATAACAAGCGGCGCGCGCGTATTGGCGCAAAACTTAGCGATAACGGCCCGCGCTGCGGCCTCATCTCGCATGGCTAATGCAAGATTCAACACATATGAGTTACAAAACCAATCTGGGGCGCGTGCGGCGTCCGGCTCGGCTTCTTGGGCGTCGGGTTTGGGTGTGTCGGCGGTTGCCTCGAACTCGGCGCATGATATAGTCGGCGCTTGGCCGTTGATGTGGGGTTGCCCATTGCTGCGATGTTGAGTAAATTGAGTGTCCATAGCGTTTTCTTTGCGCCGTCCTGCTGATAACAGGGCGGCGCTTCGCATTTCTGCGGGCGCCGCGTGGCGACTTGTTGGATTGCAAAAACAGAAAGGGCGCGACGGGTTTTCGTCCCGTCGCGCCCTTTTCACTCAGAAATTCCCGAAAGTTGGGAACCGATTTTATCTGTTCCCGCCTATACTGCGGAGTGAAAAATTAGAGCGTCCGCCAAAAGCGGGCGCGGTGCGGCGGGTGTGAAAACCCCCTCTGCGCGAATCTGGCGGCGCCCTTTGCTTTCTTACTTGGCGGTAGGAGCAATGAGCGCCGTTTTTGTCTTTTGTCTTCGCTGCTTGCAATTCATTTTAAACGACTGCTCGCGCCATTTCAAGGTGCTGAGGGCGCCTTTTTTCTGAAACTTCGTCTTTCTCTTAAGTTGTTCTACTTAGGTGGATAATTAGAAGGCTGGTAGTTAATACGTCAATGTGTATTACATCTCCTCAGCGTATCCCTAAAATTAGCTTCCACAATGGGCGCAGCTCTTTTTGTTGAGCCGCGCTTTTTTGTGCTTGGTTACTCATATTCTTTGGCTCGGTGTTGTTGATTGTTGGCTCCGGTTCTTCGATGCCATTTAAAGGGGCTTTTGTAAACAAAAGTCCGGCGCCTTCGGCTGGGGCTTCCAGTTGGCGCGGCTGCGCTTTAAGTGCCTCCCTCAACGCGGCGCGAAGTTCTGCTGCGTCCCTGTCGCGTTGTTCGACAAGTGAGCGAAGAAAACGCACCTCCTCCCGAAAATCGGCCTCACGTTGCGTCCAATCGGCGGGCGCTTTGGGCGGTTGGCCAGACACTTTGGCGGTCATGTGTCCGGCCTCTTCGGTCATTGTGTCCGGCTCTTTGGCGGTCATGTCCGGCGCGTGTCCGGCCTCATGTCCGGCTCTTTGGTGGTCATGTCCGGCCATCGTGTCCGGCTCCTTCAGGGCGGTTTCACGCTTAGAAACGGCTCGCATGGCTTCCAAACGGACACGTGCCGGACGTTTTGCCGGACGTGGGGCGGTCATGTGTCCGGCCTCTTGTCCGGCCATGTCCGCTTGGATGTCCGGCCTTTTGGCGGTCATGTCCGGCGCCGTGTCCGGCTCTTCTTGCCTATCTGCGGGCGAAAGACGGGCGGCATATCTGCGGGCTTGACGCTCGGAAACTCCCAACACGCGCGCGGCCTCTAAGACGGTTAGCCACTGCAAGGTGTCGGGATCGAAACGCGGCACGTGTTGCCCGTCGCTCATGGTGTGGCGGCTCCGGTAGGTGGCGAGTAGGGCGGCACACTCGCGGGGCTTAGGATGTTCAAGCCTTCGCGTGCAAAGCGGTTGAAGTCGCGCAAGTTGAATGTCAACACGTTCTCAACGCCATAAACAAGCGCGACGGCTGCAAGGCGGGTGTCATGGGCTAAGACGCCTTCAACGGCATAGGCTTGGATAAGGCGCTCCCACTGCGGGAAAATCTCGGCACGGTCTGGAAGAAGCGCAAAGGTCGCGCGGTGTACGGCTAACTCTTTCTGCGCGGTGGCTCGTGGAAAAGCTAACCCGTTCTTCGACTTCGGGCGCGTAGCGACACTCCAAAACTCAATGATGTTTTGCGGCGTGATATATAGCTCGGCTCCGCTTTGAATCAGCGCGCCAACGGCCTGTTTAACGGTCTGGTGTTGGTGGCTGCTCCTGTCGCTTAGGCGCAAAAGAAGGTTGGAATCGAGCAAGTAGCGCGCGGTTCGAGGTGCGCCCTGTGGCTGCGGTGTTGGCTGTGATTGGGCACTCTGGCTCAACGGTGCCCCTCCATCAACCGCGCGGCCCGTTCGTCTCTGTCATACCTCACGGGGTCGTCAGGCGCGGCGATTGACATAGCGGCGCTTTGTGTGCCTCTCTTGCCGGATGAGCCGCCTTTGTGGGGCGCGTGTCCTTCTCCCAATGTTTCGAGCGCGGCCAAACGTCGCGCGATTTCTGCGGGCGTGGGCGGCGCGAAATAGGCGCTTAAATCGAGCGGGGGAACTTCGGGAAGATGCGCGCCTATATTCACAGGCGCGGTTTCTCCGGCGTGTGTCCGTTGCGTCTGCGTCGTGGGCGTCGTGGCTAAAGATTCGGGGATTAGGTGCTTGCGTCCGGTTTGTATGGTGGCAATGGCGCCGCGCCGGATTTGGCGCCGGATGGTCTCTTTGTGCTGGCGCGTGCGCTGCGCGAATTCTTCAACTGTTAAAAGACGTTCTGTCATAAATTCCAAGTGTAGCCGGATGCTGTTCCTTGTTGCCTCTCGCCTTCATAAATCGCCAAAAAGAGAAAGCGTTTTAGGTGACACAATTCCAGTTATAATACCCACTTTCGCACCTCGTTTGGCTTTATAAAGCCAAACGCCAAAAGTGAGTGTGTTTTTCGTCTCAAATTATCAAGCGGGGGCATCTTTTCGGCCCAAAAACACCGGTTTTTGCCGGTTATGGCGCCTGTTCCGGCCTGTTTTGCAGGGTGAAGTTTTCCTTTACGGTGCGGCGTTGGATTCGAGCCTTCGCTGGGCGAAAACACTTGACTAGGGCGCCATCTGAGCGCCAAAGGTCACTTGCCAAAAACGCCAATACGTAAAGGCAGGTAAAGAAAGAATATCTGGTTCGTGAGAACGAAGAAGCGCGAAGTCACACGCCGCACTGTGGGGCACTAAATTCGTTTAAGTGCCCCAAACTTCGCACAAGGGCAATTATGAGAAGTCGGCTCTGTCTAAAGGGGGTCACCTATGGAAAAGGAAATTAAGTGACCTTAGCGTGTTGCAGAAGCGGTTTCAGTCCGGGTTTGAGTGGCTATTTTGATCGAGGTAGGCGTAGAGTGTGGGCTTTGAGATGTGGAACATTTCGCAGAGTTGTTTGATGGTCAGTTCGCCTTTTTCGTAAAGGGTGACCAGAGCCTGTCGTTGCTGAATCGAAAGCGCGGGTGGGCGTCCGCCCAGGCGTCCTCTGGCTCTGGCGGAGGCCAGACCGGTGAGAGTGCGTTCCCGGATCAGATTGCGTTCGAACTCGGCGAGGGAGGCGAAGAGATGAAAGACCAGTTTCCCCGTAGAGGTGGAAGTATCTATGGCTTCATGGAGGCTTTTGAGCGCGACGCCTTTGGCTTCGAGGAGAGCGACCCATTCGAGAAGATCCGGCAGGGATCGGCCCAAGCGGTCGAGACGCCAAACGACCAAGGTATCGCCTTTTCGGAGCGACTTTTTCATCTGGGTCAGGCCAGGTCTTTCTTTGAGCAAGCCACTGATTTGGTCGCAGAAGAGTTGCTCACAGCCTGCGGCTTGGAGTTGATCGATTTGAGACTGGAGGTTCTGTTCCACTGTGGAAACGCGGGCGTAGCCGAGGAGCATAAATATTGAGGGCCACCTTGTGGGCAAGCAAGCCAAGTGGTGGGCTTGTTTTTGAACTCTGATTGGTTGCCTGAGTTTATTGACCTCGAAGGAACAGGAAATGGGTGCTTTTGAGGGTGCCTGGGAGGAGGCAGGAAAAGGAACCTTTTCTTGACCCGCTTCAATGGGATTCGTAGAGCGAAAACTGGTGTCATGCCTCGTCGCTCTGTGTTATCGGTTGCGGAAAAGGAATCGCTTTTTGCTTGGCCAACGGAGGAGGGGACTTTTGTGCGTCTCTGCACGTTGTCGCCTATCGAAATCAGCTGGATTGGGGAGCGCCGGGGCGATGTCAGTCGCTTGGGATTTGCCGTGCAGTTGTGTGTGCTGCGCGAACGGGGAATGATTTTAGCGCCGTTTGTGGAACCGCCTTTGGAGCTGTTAGAGTCTTTGGGAGAGTCGCTCCATCTGCCGAAGGAGCGACTTTGGGAAAAGTGGCAGGAGTATCGGGGCCAAAAAATCACGTGGCGCAAGCATTGGCAGGACTTACTGTCCTTGATGGAGTGGGAGGTTTTCAAGCGCGAACAGATTCGGCCTACTCTCAAAGCCTTGGCTGGTAGCGCCCTACAAAGTGATCGTGGCTTTCTTGTAGCGCAAAAATTAGTGGGGTATCTGCGCGAACAGCGTATCGTGCTGCCCTCTGTGGATGTTGTCGAGCGCTTGTGTGCTCAGGCTTTGACAGGGGCGCAGCGCCAGGTCTATGTCCAGCTTGGCGAGTCTGTGACCTGTGAAAAGCAGCAGAGACTGGAAGGGTTACTGACTCTGCGGGAAAAGACTCACCTCACTTGGATACGGTGGTTGAGTCAGGAGCCGAGGGCTGCCACGCCTCGAGCGATGTTGGAGCATTTGGAGCGCCTGCGTTACGTGAATGAGTTAGGACTGAACCCGCAATTGGGACAGGATCTCCCCCTTCATCGTATCCGCAAACTGGCACGTCAAGGGGCGCAGATGCCAACACTTGACATAGCCCGTTTTGAACCCAAGCGCCGTTTGGCCACCGTTGTAGCGATGGTTCTTGAAGCCAGAGCCACTTTGATCGACCAGAGCATCGAACTTCACGAACAGATAATCGGCTCGGTTTTCAATCGGGCCAAGCGTGTTCAGGAACACCAGTGGCAACAGGAAAGCCGCGCCGTCAACCAAAAAGTGCGGCTTTTTGCTCAAATCGGCGAACGACTGCTGCAAGCTCGTGACGAGGGAAGTGACGCTTTTGCGGCCATCGAGCAAGTGGTTTCGTGGGAGGAATTTCGCCAGAGTATTGGAGAGGCGTGTGCGCTGTCTCGTCCCGCCGAGTTCGATACTTTGCCCGGAATCATCGACAGCTATGCTCCCATTCGACGCTATGCTCCAGCTTGGTTGGAATCGTTGGAGTTCGAAGGTGCCCCCAGCAGCCGAGAACTCTTAGCAGCAGTCGAGATCCTGCGCGAGATGAATCGGCGCGCCGGACGCAAAGTTCCCGACGACGCGCCTCAAGCCTTCATTCGCAAACGCTGGCGCACGTTAGTGCTAACACCGGGCGGGATAGATCGGCGCTTCTACGAGCTATGCGTGTTGTTCGAGATCAAGAATGCCTTGCGTTCAGGCGATGTTTGGGTATCGGGATTGCGGAACTTCGGCGACTTCGATTCCTATTTGTTGCCTCAGCAAGCCTTCGAGGAGCGGCGCCAGAACGAGGATCTGCCCGTTCACGTCAAAGCCGAACCTCACGTCTATTTGAAGGAGCAGTTGGCCTTACTGACGCAGCAACTTCACGCCGCACAAGTTTTGGCCAGTCGGGGAGAATTGCCTGATGCGCGCATCGAGAAAAGCGGCCTGAAAATCACGCCCCTCGCCAGCGCCGTGCCCGAAGCCGCAATCCAATTAATGCAGAGCGCAACCGCTTTGCTCCCCCACGTCAAAATCACCGATTTGCTGCTGGAAGTCGAATCTTGGACGGGCTTCTGCCGCCATTTCACCCATTTGGGAAATGGTCAGGAACCAACGAACCCTCCTCTACTACTGGCCGCTCTATTGGCCGATGGCCTGAATCTGGGCTTGACCAAAATGGCCCAAGCCACACCCGATCTCAGCGCCGCACAACTCGCGCGGCACAGCGCTTGGTATATCCGTGAAGAGACCTACCGCACAGCTCTGGCAGCTCTGGTGGATGCTCAGCATCAAGAGCCACTTTTTGGGGCGAGGGCACAACCTCCTCCTCTGATGGACAAAGGTTCAAAACTGGCTCCCATGCCACATCCTTGGGCCACGTTAATCCCAAATATGGGAGCGAACCGGGCCGTCTTTTCTACACCCATATCAGTGACCGCTATGCCCCCTTCCATACCCGCGTCATCAATACGAATGTCCGCGACGCGACTTACGTTTTAGACGGTCTGCTGCAACACGAATCGGCACTTCACATCGAAGAACACTACACCGACACTGCGGGCTTTACCGATCATGTCTTTGCTCTCATGCCCTTACTGGGCTTCAAGTTCGCCCCGCGCATCCGCGATCTGGCCGATAAAAAACTCTATCTTCCCAACCGCTCTTCCTACGGTGTTCTCGCGCCCCTTTGTGCGGGGCCGCTTAATGTGCCCCTCATTCAAAGCAATTGGACACAGATTCTGCGCTTAGCCGCTTCGGTCGCTGTAGGAAAAACCTCCGCCTCTCTACTCTTGAGAAAACTTGGCTCTTATCCCCGTCAAAACGGACTGGCCTTGGCCCTGCGCGAACTGGGACGCCTCGAACGCTCTTTGTTCATGTTACAATGGATCCAAGACACAGACCTGCGTCGTCGCGTTCAAGTCGGACTCAACAAAGGGGAAGCGCGAAACGCTCTGGCCAGAGCCGTCTTCTTTCATCGCCAAGGTGAACTGCGTGACCGCTCCTTCGAAAACCAAAGTCACCGCGCATCGGGACTCAATCTGCTCTGTGCCGCCATTATCCTCTGGAATACGGTCTATCTGACCCGCGCCCTTCACGCCTTGAGATCCCATACAAATCCCGACATCGCACGTGGTGCCATTGACCCGCAACTCATGGCTCACCTCTCACCCTTGGGCTGGGAACACATCAACCTGACTGGGGACTACTCCTGGAATACCAGCAAAACACCCACACCCGGACACTTTAGGCCGCTCCGACTCCCTGCAACACGCTAAGGTCACTTGATTTCCCTTTCCGCAGGTGACCCCTGGATGTGCGCCATTAACGCGCAAATCACTCTTGCCTATGTGCGCAAATCAAGTCTTCAAGTGGAGCCAGTGCGAAATGTCTTTGAGAAGAGTAATTCTCATAGAAATACCTGTGGTCACCCTTCGAGCGTGCCCACGCTTTCACGCATAGGCGTTTGATTGTTTGATTTCTGCGGGCCTTTTTCAAAGGTTGCGGACGTTATTCCCGCTCCGAAGTTGGCGGCGTTGGGTGTCACTTTGGAGCCTTCGACGTTCGGCAAAAGCGCAACAAAAAGCCAAAAGCCACTTCAACTTGACGATTGAAGTGGCTTTGGCGGGATGTCTGTTTGGGGTCTACGGGAAGCGTCAACTCTCACGGTTTGGCTTGGGACGCAGGAGGTGCAGAAACTACGCGCACACCCGTAACTTTGAGGAACACATCAAGGTCTGCGTCCGCCTGTGTGAGTTCCTAAAACCACCTGTCGGGCATCCACCTGTTGCAAAAGCCTCTTAACTCGTTCTATAGAGATGATGGTGTGTTGCGGCGCCGCGTGAAGACCGGGCGCCACATCGTAAAGGGTGGCTGCATCTTTTGCGTTGGCGATGACTTGTCCTAATGCATCCGCAAGAGGCTCACCCTGTAAAGCTTTGCTCACTGCGACGTTCACCGCGTCGGCAGTCAAAGGTGCATCCGATAAGTCGAGGTTTTTGTCGGCTGGCAGTTGTTGCATCGCCAGAAGGGTGAAAGCAGACCGTTTCCATCCTGTTGCGCTCACCAGATGATTCCTAACAAAGTCGGCGTCAAGGAGGTGAGATTGCTCCAGAGTACGAGCCGCTTCTATCACCACAAACGGGTTTGCGTCCGATAACAAGGCTTCCAGTTGCGGACGATGAGCGGGAGCTGTTCCAAGTTTCCACAGATGCTTCGCTGAGTTGCGGCGCATCGTCGCTTGGGAAGTGTCCGGCAGGGAGTTTTTCAGTTCCAACACTACCTGCACTGGCTTTGCACAAAAAGTCGGGCTCTATGTAACTTTAAGCCGGAAAGCCAATCAACTTTGCGCGGCTTTAAACCTTATCCTGTCTTTTTTGTGCAATGCCACCTGAACCAGTGACCGGGCGCGAATTAGGTATTATGTCCCTCGAATTCGACTGGAGCAATAGATGAAACATACGACCGATGCTTTTGTGCTCCAAAGCTATTCATTTAGCTGGACGGGGAAATACATTTAGCAAATTAAACATAATATCAAGATAAGCATCTGCTTCAACATGAGTATTCAACGCGGTCTGGCGCTTGGCAACACGGCGCAAGAGCTGCGAGACTCGCTCACGCTCAAGCATGGTATTTTGTTCCGAATCGCTTACACCAAGAGCAATAGCCTTTAGAGCTTCGCTATCCTTCGCGTTGTTAACGACGCGAGCCACCTCTTCGGCGAGCGTCCCTTCCATCATCACTTCATCTCCACCCTTCACCACGTCTTGAGGTGCGGGTGGTATGTTCGGTGTCGCCTCAGGAGCTTTGCCCACTGGCGACTGTTCCAAAGCAAGGTAAGTAAACACCGACTGCTCAAAGCCTCTTACCTTAGTGAGCCTTTCTCGAACAAAGTTGGCATCGAGCAACCGAGCTTGTTGCAGCGTTCGAGCGGCGGCGATGGCAATGAACGGGTTCGCATCCGACAAAAGCTCTTGGAGTTGCACACGGTGCGTGTTCGCTTCTTCCGAGCGGAACATCTCACTGTGGGACTGCACATACTTCAATGCTGGAACTACGAATGGCGTCCATTCGCGCGGAATGAGGTAATCAGGAAAAAATTTGTTCTCCCCTATCCCTTCCGCATTGATGCGCAGAATGGCAGTTCCGCCAGCCCCACCGATGAAAAAACTGGTGTTCTCCTCTGGAGTGGCCGTATTTATAGGGCCACTCCGCTCTGGATTTTTCCATTCCCATTCGTATCTATTTAATGGCTGAGGTATCCCCGCTAACACCGATAGGATGTTAATGGAGCCATGCACCGTAATAACTTCATAAGAACCAGGAGGAACAACGGTTTTTCCTGTTTCGGCTTGAATGTAGGCGCCCACAGACACCGAACTTGGGCTGGTAGAGTCTGGTATAACATCAGCAACAACCCATGATGTAGATGGCGAAACTTGGGTAAAGCTGAAGAGAGATAAGTCACGCACAATACGTTGATCGTAAACGAGAATCTCGGCGACGTTGGTTGTAACGGCTGCTTTGGATGCGACTGTTAGGCAACTCAATATCAGCAGAAGAAACAAACAAGAGAGGAAACGGTAATTTGTCATGGTGTAATTCTCTTTGCTGCCCACAAACGTTCACAGTTCATCCAACTCCAAAATCTTGTCCTCTTGGGCCAGTAAAAGAGTGCCTTCTAACAAAGAGGGCTGAACCAATCGGCGCTTGAAATGGCACTCTTCGTCTTTTTCACGATCGTCACGATGCTCTGCTCTATCTCAAGATTTTGAGCGCATCTGCTCGATGTCCCACTGACTCATACACTCGTTGAGCAAGCGGATTACCTGCGATTTCTTCCGAATTTAGCCCCAGGGCAGGGTCTGCTGTGCTGCAACGTTTACAGACTGAACGCCGGTGGTGCTGATTGCCTACGGCGTTGCGGGCGGCGGGGTAAAGGTAAATGTAGTCTCTGCAGTGCCGACTTTACCTTCTGAATATGATGCTGGCAACTTGTAAAGATCGTTAGAGAACGGTCCAGTTGCACTTGTCTGAATGTTAGTGCTTGTGACAGCCTTATCCCCAATGGGATCAGCGACCTGATTTGCTTGGGTGCTGTCAACGTTGAGATACCAACCTGCTTCTCTCAACGGTTGAACCGCTTTTGTTGAAGGAGTGTATCGAACACACCAATCACCAAAATGTAGGCTCATAGTAACTCGATCTAAGTGGCTCCATGTGACAACACCTATCTTAACACCCGCAGCATTTTTCATGTCCATAGTATGAGTCGCGGGCGCAGGTGTTGTGGGACCATCATTTGAGTTGGAGGGACTATCGCAAATAGCGACTGGAGTGGGATAACATGGAGGCGTAGTAGTTGTGGGAATAGTATCGACAACAGGTAGACCAGCAGGGTTAATAGTAGCCTCGTGCTGAAGTTCAACAGTGACTGTGTCGCCCTTCGTAGCATTGGCAGTCCAAACGATAGATGGATTGCTCCACGTTTTTGTCCGCACACTTAAAAGAGTATTCTGCAGGATGCCTACATCTGTGTCCTGTAGCTGAGGAGCGTTGCAGTCCAAACCTGTCGGTTCTAATTTCCATGATGCACTCAGGGAAACGGCTACACCCGTTGGCTTATAAACGTCACCAATAATTGCATAACTCCCACCCTGCGTAACGTTCATCGAGGGAGGATCGAAATAGAAAACGCTGGCAGAGGCGGAGCCTTCTTCGATTTGTGTTCCATTGATGTTGGCCTTCATGGCCTTGATCACAGCATCGTTCTTGTTAACACTCCCGATTTTCCTGTGAATGCTGAACGGCTTATGGGTTCCGTCTTTAGGAACTGAGATGGTTGCTGTGTTTAACGTCAGCCTAGCATCGGGATTGCTCAACGTTACGGTGAAATCGTTGTCAGGGGCACCAGTAGCCCAGATTTCGCAAGGTGTGTCGCCGCCTAACTGCACCAAATCGTCGTTGGTAGCGGCAGTGTTGACTTGGATGCTGACAGTAAATTTGTCAGCTCGAGCGACGCCGCAAACCATGAGCAGACCCAGCGTGAGGGTCAAGGGCGAAACAGCTTTGAAGAGTTTGTGCATGAGAATTTTTATCTGGAATTTTGAGCCGCTTGACTCAGGTTGTTGGCTAGGTTGAGCGCGGTATTAGGGTTGAACCTCAATGTGAACGGGCACTTTCAATTGGAAGTTCGGAAAGTCGGTGCTGGTCACGGTTAAAGTCGCTTCGATAGTGGTTCCCACTTGAAGCGACTCGGGCGCGACTTGAACGGTTAGCGGTCTTGTGGCCTCGACGAAGAGAGTTCTGGGATTTTCCACTTCTTCTAAGGTGGCTGTAACTTTGGGGTTGTCGCTTTGCACCGTCATAGGAACACCGCGAAAACTGCTCACCGTCTGCTTCTCGATTAACGGCGTGCCGGGAGACAAGCGGCGAATGGGCACCATGTGGTTGCCTCGCTGCACTTCTTCGCCCCACCAGGGAAGTTCCCGCTTCGGTGCCGAAGGTGCTTCCGGTCGCTTCACGATGACATCGAATTGCCGTGGCTCAACAATGGGCGTCTTTTCCCACTGCTCAATCAAGTGAAGGTAGTTGTGGGCGATGTTCAGGTTGTTTTTCACCATGTCATCCGGCGTGGCGACTTTGGCGAAGTGCTGTTCCGCTTCTCGAGCACTCTGGCGCGCTTCATCCCATTTGTGTTGAGCATAAAAAGCGGCAGTGAGTTCGTTGTGAAGCACCACCTGGATGTCATCCGCAAGAAACCCGCTCACGGGGCGCTTCAGCACGGCGATTGCGCCATCTAAGTCGCGCTTGGCAAACAGTTGTTCTGCCTGGTAGTAGAGCGCCATGCCACTCATCCAGCCATCGCCCTGCTTTTGCACCTGCTCGCAAAAGTAGTTGGCTTTTTCCTGATTTCCGACCTTCCAATAGGCTCGCGCCGCCCCAAGCATCATCTCGGCGGCGAAGTGCGGATGATTGCCTTGCAACACATCGCGCCCGCGCTCGAAAACGGCCTGTGCTTTCTCCGGTTGTTTTTGCCTCGACCAAAACTTGCCAAGGGCAAGAAACACTAACCCTTGTTCATAGGGCGCCTGCATTTGCTTCAGCAACGCTTCATAAAGCGGCGCGGCTTTTTCATCGTCCTGACTATCGTAGAAGTCGGCCAGAGCCAGTTGCACGGCCTTGGGTTGCTTCAGCGCGTCTTTGGCCACATCAGGCGCGTGTCGCACAAGCAAGCCACCTAACGAGACGCGCAACCTCTTCGATGCGTCATCTTCCCCGCCCGCCAATCCCTTGCTCAGCCCGTCTTGCACTGTCGCCGCGTCCAGCACGCCTTGCTTCCAAGCGTCTTCGGGCGACAACTCCCCCTTTTGCATCGCTTCCCACACCGCCGCGCCACTTGCGGCCGAGGCGTCCACTTCCATGTCTCCAACCGGAGCTGGAGCAATGGACACGGGAGCGGGGGCATCGGCCCGCGCCGCGACTGGCCGCGCCCAATGTCGCCGCGATGCCAAGCCAAAGGCGCGTCTTCATGGCGTTTTGGCCTCCGTCGGCACAACAGCCGCCCCGTCTTTAGCAGGCGCTTCTTTGAGGAACACGTCGATGGGGTTGTCGCCGACGGGCTTGCTGACCCAGCCGAGGTAGGCGTTGGCGCGCTTGAGGTTGAGGTGGCGCGCCTTGAACACGCGCGCCACCTCGCGCATCACTTCTTGGCGCTGGGCTTTGGCATCGGGAGGCAACTGGCCGGCGCCCGCCACCGCCGCTTGCATCGCTTCGTGATCGTGTCCCAGCCACAGCCAGACGCTCACCTGCGCCCGTTGCCACTTCTTCTCCTGGCCCGACGTGTCCAGCCAAGCGGACAACGCCTTGGAATCTGCCACAGGCAGCGCCACCTCTTTCAAGGGATTCGGAGCGGAAGGGTCTTTTTGCGCTTTGGCCCACTGCGACAGAAGCTCACGGCCTTGGGGCTGAGCTAACAGCGCCTGCGCCACCACAGATGAAGCGGCTTTGATGCTGTTGGCGTCGAATGACCGTTCCACCCAGTTCAGCTTCGCCCACGACAGCGCCAGTGCAGGCGCTTCTGGCCGCGCATCGGCGAGGAGTGCCTCTACGGTGGTGCGATACAACCAGCCGCCTTCGTTTTGATACGTATCCACCAGATGTTCCGGCGCCTGCGTCATCACCTTGGTGGCAAAGGCCGCCACTTCCAGCCCTTTGTCCTGCGCTTGGAGCGCATCGGCGTAGCGTTGCATCACGTCGCGCCCCGGCAAGAAGGCGCCGTCTTCGAGTTGGTGCGACACTTCCAGCGCCTGAGGCAGAAGTGGCTCCAGCATCGTCTGCGCTTGCTGTGCGGCTTTGGCTTTGTCGTCATTGGAGGCGCCCTCCAGCAGCATCTGCGCCTGTGCTGCGCGCACCACAAGGCCCGCACTTCCGCTACTGGACTTGTCCCACAACGCGCTCAGGGTTTGGCTCGCGCCGTCTTTGTCGCCGCTCTGGGTCTGAAGGCGCGCCACAAGCACGCTCGCCTCGGCCACGACTAAGGGATGAAGCGTGGGATGGCCGGTCAGCCAGCTTTGATACGCCGCTACTGCTTCGGCGGGGTGTGGCCCTTCGCTCGCTCGGTCTTTGTCGCGCTCGCTCCCCCATAGCGCCCGGTCGCGCGCGGCGGCTTCCCGGTCGGCCTTCGCCGCTTTTTGGGCCGCCGTCTCGATCACGGGCAGCGCACCCGGAGCTGGGGCTGTGGTCGCCTCATCGGGCACCACCAGCGATTCGCCGTCATCGGTTGCGGGTTGAGCCTGTGCCCGAGGACAAGGGCACATCATCATCAACACACCCACGCCCACAACAGAAGGGATCCATCGAATCCGGCCAGCGACAAAGGGATGGAGCTTCATGAGAAGATTAATAACCACCGAAACCAACCGCGCGGGAAAAACAGCCACATCTCCAACCGCTATGAAGCGATGTATGCGATGTCGCATCGTGAGCATACCCTTTCCAACGAATTGTTAAACACACATATTCCTTTTCCAGTCATTAACACATCTAATCAATAAGGGGGAGCCGAGACGCCACGCCCATCAGGAGGAAGAGACTTAAGACATCGTCACTGACCACTTCGCAGACTCGCGGCCTCCTGCACCACGAGCACGCATTTACAAAAGCTAAAGGGACGATAAGCTTTTGTAAACAGGAACGAACCCAACCGCTCCCTAAGAGCGCCTAAATAAAAGCGGTGGATGTTTTTGCGTGGGAAGGCGAAGCTCGTTGTTTGGCTTGATAAAGCGCATCCACTTTCCAATCCAAACCTTCACGCACCACAGCCGCTTTTATTTAGG
>JAABUM010003685.1_pt1 | contig 18398 bp, 17 predicted proteins | sample 5559161 | NCBI WGS metagenome assembly JAABUM01 (sample SAMN10711868, study PRJNA513369) | rock metagenome | isolation source: Antarctica rocks | place: Antarctica: Victoria Land, Siegfried Peak nord | reverse complement strand
CGGGTGAGGTGCTCGTCGCGCTGACGCCGACAAGGACGGTGTAACCCGCCTTCTCGGGGCTCATGGCCGGGCCTCCTCCGAGACCTTGGTCAGCGGATCGGCGATGTCCTCGAGACTCTGGCCCTCGGCATTGACCCCGAAGAACCACGCCACCAGGCCACCGAAGATCATGATGGCCGCCCCGATGATGTAGCCCCAGAACAGCGGGGTGCGGTCCTTGCCGTCGCCGATGAGGGCGCCGTAGATGGCCGGTGCCGTCGCGCCGGCCGCCTGGGCCACGGCGAAGAAGTACGAGATCGCCTGACCGCGCACCTCGAGCGGGAAGATCTCGCTCACCGTGAGGTAGGCCGACGAGGCACCCGCCGACGCGAAGAAGAAGGACACGCACCAGAAGACCGTGTGGGTCGTCGCCGTCAGCGTCCCGGCCTGGAAGAAGAACGCCGAGACGAGCAGGACAGCGCCCGCGATGGTGTAGGTGCCGAAGATCATCTTGCGCCGGCCCCACGTGTCGAAGAGGTGACCGAGGAGCAGCGGCCCGAGCAGGTTGCCGATGGCGAACGGGAAGAAGTAGAGACTGGTCCCCGCCTTGCTGATGCCGTAGAAGTTCTCCAGCACGAGGGCATAGGTGAAGAAGATCGCGTTGTAGAGGAACGACTGCGTCACCATCATCGTGATCCCCAGGAAGGTGCGCCGAGGGTACTTCGTGAAGAAGACGTGCATGACCTGCTTGAAGGGAATCGACTCGCTGGCCTTGACGAGGATCGACTTCGACTCCGGGACGGGGGTCAGCGTGGCCCCTTGGGCCTGGACGCGGGCCTCGATGTCGTCCACGGTGGCGTTCGCCTCGTCGGCGTGCCCGTGCGTCAGCAGCCAGCGCGGGCTTTCCGGGATGTGCCGGCGCAGGTAGATGATGATCAGCCCGAGGACCGGGCCGATGAAGAAGCCGACCCGCCACCCCCAGTCGATCCGGCTCTCCTGGAGCAGGTAGAGGTTCGCGGTCGCCCCGAGCAGGGCGCCGGCCCAGTAGGTGCCGTTGACGGCGATGTCGACCCGGCCGCGGTACTTCGAGGGGATGAGCTCGTCGATGGCGGAGTTGATCGCGGTGTACTCGCCCCCGATGCCCATGCCGGCGACGAACCTGAAGATCCAGAGAAACCACATGGCCGGCGCCAGCCCGGCGATGCCGGAGCCGATGAGGTAGATGGCCAAGGTGATGATGAACAGCTTCTTGCGACCGAGCCGGTCGGTCAGCCGCCCGAAGTAGAGTGCGCCGACCACCTGCCCGACAAGGTAGATCGTGCCGGTCAGCCCCACCTCCGCGGCGTTCATGCCCAGGCTCTTGGCATACCCGTTGGCGGCGACGAGCTGGATCTCCAGACCGTCCAGGATCCACGAGACACCGAGGCCGGTGACGACCGACCAGTGGAACCGCGTCCACGGAAGGCGGTCCATCCGGGCCGGGACGGTGCTGCGTACCGGCTGGTGCTCCACCGCTGCTGACTGCGCTGTCACGTGCTCTCCTTGGCGTCGTTGCGCTGGAAATCTGCAGTGCGGCCGCCGTCCCCGGGTGCCGCGGATCACGTCGTCGCCATCGGACGTTACACCTCCAGCGCCGAGTGCGGCACCCCCTGCTCCTTCGACGAGCCCGTATGCCGGGGGAGCAGCTCCCCGGTGCTGGTCAGCCGTCGCTCCCGTCGGTGTCGGCGACGCATGCGGCCAGGGAGGACATCCGGAAGTCGAGGTCGCGCGGGACCGGCACGGTGGCCCGGACCTGCGCCCTCAGCTCGTCGTCGACGGGACGCCCCGGGGTGGCTGCCCGCAGAGCTGCCTGGTAGTCGAACCACAGGTCCTCGAGGGCCAGCTCGCCCTCGCGCAGATCAGCCACGACGATGCCACCGTGGATGATCGAGCCGGCCCGGTCCAGCCTGCCGGCGAGGACTGCGGCTCGTGCCTCTGCCCAGCGGAAGCGGCCCAGGGCGCGCTGCTCCGGGGGCGCCGCCTCGATGACCTCGATGACCTCGATGACCTCGATCGCCTCCGTCGCTCCGGTGCCCCTGCCCGTCCGCGAGCAGGATGGTCACGAGCTCCAGCCGCAGCGGCGCGAGGTCGGGGCGAAGAGCGACGGCCCGGCGGTAGTCGCGCAGGGTGCCTGGCCGGTCACCCGTCGCCGCCGCCAGCGCGGCAAGGTTGCGCCAGGCCCAGGCGGTCGGCTCGAGGGCGATCGAGCGGGTCCAGGCGGCACGGGCGCCGGCGAGGTCCCCCGAGTGCGCGCGGAGGACGCCGAGGTGCAGCGAGCCCGGCCAGCTGTCGGCCACCGACTCGAGGGCTCCGCTCCAGCGCCGGCTCACCTGGTGCGAGGGGGGCGCGGTGGCCACACCGGGGCTGGTCATCCGGCCGTGCTCGAGCAGGTCGAGCCACGGCCGCTGCGCCGGGCCGAGGTCTGGTCCGCAAACGGGGTGCCGGGCCGGTCAAGGGACCGGTCGCTGTCGCGGGCGCGCAGCCGCCGCTCGAGCGCACCCCACCCGGAACCGTTGTGCAGGGCCTCGACCGGAGGCGTGTCCGCGGCAGCGGTGGCCAGCGCGAGCGCCTCGTCGAGGACCGCTTCGGGCACGAGCCGCTCGACTGTGGCCGGACGGTCTCGTGGGCCAGGTGCCAGTCACCGGAGTGCACCGCCTTCGTTTCGGCCTCGAGCAGCCGAACGCCTCGACCCACGACCACGTCGTGTGCCCGGGCATCGGCAGGTGCTCCAGCTGGGTCCTCGCCAGGCCGGCCTGGATCTCGAGGTACTCACCGGTGGAGCCGGAGAGCCAGTCCTGCCAGTGCTTTCCACCGGGGCTCGAGCCCCACAGGAACAGCTTGCGGCCGCGCAGACCGCGGGTCGACGTCTGGACGAGCCCGCGGCCCTCGGCGTCCAGGGCAGCCACCCATCGCCGCTGGTCGTCGTCGATGGCGAAGAAGTAGTCAGCGGCGTCGCCCGCGCGCGCCGGGTACGTCCGGTCGAGACCCTCGTGGTCCGGCACCGGCACCCGGCGCAGCCTTCGGTGGTGGTCGAAGTGCCACGCCGCGTCTGCGGGCGCGAGCACTCGCACGTCGGGACACTGGGGCACGGCGATGTTGGTCCACCAGTACATCGGCACCTCGGCCGCACCGGGATTGGTGATCCGCACGTGCACGAGCAGGACGGGGGAGCCCTCGGACAGCCACACGTCCACCTGGTAGACGACCTCCCGGATCCGCTCGAACTCGGACATCCGCAGCATCGGCGTCCCGTCGGGGCAGCTCGACGCGGCCGGCGTGCAGCGGCTGGCACGTCGTCGGCGTGTGCCCGGTCGTGCCGATGTTCCACTCCACGCCGCCGGCGAACCACGCGTTGCGCAGTGCGAGGTTGGCGGGCTGGAAGACCGGGTTGCGGTGGAGCAGCTCGCGTCCGGATGGCTTGTCCACGAGCGACCACAGGCGTCCGCCAGCGCCAAGCAGGAACGTTGCCCGCAATCGGTGGTTCTCCAGCACGGCGACGGGGTGTTCCGCGGGGGAGCGGCGCGTCCGTAACCGTCCTGAAGGAGGTAGGGCAGGACTGACGAGGCGCGCCCGTAGGCGAGGTTGCGCCGCATCTCGTCATCGACGTCGCCCTCGTGCTCGTCGTCGGCGGCGCTGCCCTGGTGGAGCGCCCACCTTGCGGCCCGTCGCATGTCGCCCGAGTCCGAGTGCGTGGTCACCGGCTCGACGCTGAGCCTGACCTCCGCCGCACGCGGCGCAGCGCATCTCGCGCTCGAGACGGTCTTCCGCGACCCGGTCAACGTCGGTCGGCCACAGGCAAAGCGCACTCGGCTTGACCTTTGGGTCATCCGACCGAATAATTCGGGCACTGAACAAACCGGCGTCCGGCCGCGGTAGGCAGGCAGGCGCGCGAGCCTGCAGAGAGATCTGGGACCAGCGTGCGACGGTCGGTGACATGAGCTTCAACCCGAACAGCCACCTCGCGAGGGAGGTCTTCGGCCAACCCGACGACTGGGCCGCGGTCACCGCCCGCGTCGAGGAGCTCTCCGATGCGTTCCCACGCCGGGGCGCCCGGCTGGCCGTCGTCGGCTGTGGCACGTCCTTCTACATGGCCCAGGCGTACGCGGCCCTGCGCGAGCACGGAGGCCACGGCGAGAGCGACGCGTTCGCCGCCAGCGAGCACCGCCTCGCTCGGGACTACGACGCCGTCCTCGTCATCTCGCGGTCCGGCACGACGACCGAGGTCGTCGATGTCCTGGCGTCCCTTCGAGCTCGCGACGTCGCAACCACCGCCGTCGTCGCCACACCGGGCACCCCTGTGACGACGCTCGTCGACAACATCATCCTGCTCAGCGAGGTCGACGAGGAGTCGGTCGTCCAGACCCGGTTCGCGACGTCCACGCTCGCCCTCCTGCGTGCCTCCCTCGGCGAGGACCTGACCCCGGCCATCGCGGACGCGCGTGCGGTGCTCGCCGAGGACGAGGCGGTGGGCCTGGCCGACATTGCGCAGGCCGAGCAGGTCACCTTCCTCGGCAGCGGCTGGACCGTCGGCCTGGCCGGGGAGGCCGGTCTGAAGCTGCGCGAGTCGGCCCAGCTCTGGACCGAGTCCTACCCGGCGATGGAGTACCGGCACGGGCCGGTGAGCATCGCGACGACGGGTCGGGTCACCTGGGCGCTGGGGGAGGTCCCGGTCGGCCTGGCCGAGCAGGTGGCCCGCACCGGCGCACACTTCGAGCACCGCGACATCGACCCGCTGGCCGAGCTCGTCCGCGTCCACCGACTCTGCCTGGCCAAGGCGCGCCAGCTCGACGTCGATCCCGACCACCCCCGCCACCTCACCCGCTCGATCATCCTCACGTCGGCGCAGCACTGAGGTGACGCCGGTCGTGGACGTCGTCGCAGCCGTCGACGTGGGGGGCACCCGCATCAAGGCAGCGCTGGTCGACCGTTCCCTGAGCGTGCTTGCGCGGACGACCACCGCAACACCTCCGGACATCGGTCACGACATCGCGGCCGGCGTGAGCGACTCCGTCCGTCACCTCACCGCCGGCCTCGGAAACGCTGCTTCCGGAGTCCGGCTCGTCGGGTGCGGCGTCGTCGTGCCCGGACTCGTCGACGAGTCGACGGGCACCGGCCTCCTCTCCGTCAACCTCGGCTGGCGCGACCTGCCGATCCGGGCAGCGGTCGAGGCATCGGTTGGCGTGCCGACCGAGGTCGGACACGACGTCCGGGCCGGACTCGTCGCGGAGTCACGCGTCGGAGGTGCCCGGGGAGCCAGGAACGTTCTCTTCATGCCCATCGGCACCGGGATCGCCGGCGCGCTGATGCTCGACGGTTCGGTCGTCTCGGCCGACGGGTGGGCCGGGGAGCTCGGTCACCTGAGCATCGAACCCGATGGACCGCCCTGCGCCTGCGGTGGGACGGGATGTCTCGAGGTGATCGCCTCCGCAGCAGCTGTCGGTGGGGAGTATGCCGCGCTGTCAGGTCGCACGGTCGACGCCGAGACCGTCGCCCGCCTGGCGACCGACGGTGAACCGACGGCCGTCGCCGTCTGGGGCCGTGCCGTCACCGCGCTCGCCCGGGTGATCGTCACCACCGTGACGATCACCGGCGTGGAGCTCGTCCTCATGGGTGGCGGCCTGGCGGAGAGCGGGGAGACCCTCCTGGCTCCGCTGCGTCGGGAGGTGGCCGAGCGGCTCACCTTCCAGCGGCCACCGCACGTGGCGCGGGCCACCCTCGGCGACCGTGCCGGCTGCCTGGGGGCGGCCTGCCTCGCGTGGGACGCCCGGTGATCCTCGCCGTCACCCTCAACACCGCCCTCGACGTCACCTACGACGTCGACGCGCTCGTGCCGCGGGCCAGCCACCGGGTCCGAGCGGTGCGTTCCCGCGCCGGCGGCAAGGGCGTCAACGTCGCATCGGTGCTGACCCTCATGGGTGTCCCTGTCACGGCCACCGGCTTCCTCGGTGGACGGACCGGCACGGAGATCGCCGACGACCTCGACGCCCGGGGCATGTCCCACTCGTTCTTCCCCTGTGCGGGCGAGTCGCGGCGCACCGTCAATGTCGTCTCCGCGGCGGACGGCGACGCCACCATCTTCAACGAACCCGGCCCCGACGTCACGGCGGCCGAGTGGTCAGCCCTGGTGGACGGCATACCAGAGCTGCTCATCGCCGACCGGGCAGCCGTCATGGTGCTGTCGGGCAGCCTCCCGGGCGGGGTCCCCGAGGACGCGTACGCCGAGCTTGTTGCGATTGCTCGCCGGCACGAGGTCCGCACGGTGGTCGACGCCGACGGCGTCGCCCTGCGGCTCGCCGTGACCGCTCACCCGGACGTCGCCAAGCCCAACGTCGCCGAGCTTGCCGCCGCGACGGGCGAACCCGACGTGTCGGGAGGCGCCGAGATCCTGCACCGGGAGGGTGCTCTCGACGTGGTCGTGTCGGCCGGGCGGGAGGGGGTGGTGGCAGTCCTGCGTGACGGCAGGCGGGTGAGGGCCCGGTTGCGAAGAGCCTTGACAGGCAACCCGACCGGCGCCGGTGATGCCCTGGTCGCGGCCGTGGCCGCCAGCCTCGCCGGCGCGGTTGGCTCTCGGCCTGAGGAAAGCCGGCTGACCGGCGACGTGGACTGGTCGACGACGACTGTCCAGGCCGTCGCGTGGTCGGCGGCGGCCGTCCTGCGGCCGCTCGCGGGCGACGTCGACCCCGGGGACGTGGCGCGCCTCGCGGCCCAGGTAGAGCTGGAGTGGTCATGACGCTGGCGCGGCTCGACGTGGTGCTGGCTGCCGCCGTGCCTGGCCACATGGGCGTCGGGGCGTTCAACGTCATCCAGATCGAGCACGCCGAGGCGCTCGTCGCCGCAGCCGAGCGGACCGGCCTCCCGGTGATCCTGCAGGTCAGTGAGAACGCGGTGCGCTACCACGGGTCGCTGGCCCCGATCGGGTTGGCCACCAAGGCCGTTGCCGCCGCCGCGTCGGTCCCGTGCGTCCTGCATCTGGACCACGCCGAGAGCATCGACCTCGTCGACGAGGCTGTCGCCCTCGGTTTCACCTCGGTGATGTTCGACGGGTCGAGGCTCGACGACGACACCAACCGCCGGGTGACCCGCTCCGTCGTCGACCGCTGTCACGGGGCCGGCGTCAGCGTCGAGGCCGAGCTCGGCGAGATCGGTGGCAAGGACGGCGTCCACGCGCCCGGGGCGCGGACCGACCCGGGCGACGCGACGCGGTTCGTGGCCGACACCGGAGTCGACGCCCTCGCAGTGGCTGTGGGTTCGTCGCACGCGATGACGAGCCGCACCGCCCGCCTGGACCTGGACCTGGTCGCGGCGATCCACGCCCGGGTGCCCGTGCCACTCGTCCTGCACGGCTCCTCCGGGGTGTCCGACGCCGACCTCGTCGCTGCCGTGCGTGCCGGGATGACCAAGGTCAACATCGCGACGCACCTCAACGCCACCTTCACGTCCACCGTGCGCGAGTTCCTCGCGGCGAACCCCGACGTCGTCGACACGAGGAAGTACCTCGGCGCGGCTCGGGCGGCGGTGACCGACGAGGCCGCCCGGCTGCTCCAGCTCCTGGCCCGCCGCTGATGGGCCTGCCGCTGATGCGACGGTGCGTCGGGCACGGTCAGGCGACCCACTGCCCGCGCCGCATGACAGCCCGGACGGCGAGGTCGTCGTCGACGACGAGGACGTCGGCAAGGCGCCCGGTCTCCAGCGTGCCGACATCGTCCAGACCCAGTGTCCGGGCCGGGGTCCGCGACGCGGCCGTCACGGCGTCGACGAAGGGGACACCCGCCTCGACGACGCACCACCGAACGACATCGAGCAGGGTCGCGACCCCGCCCGCGATCGAGCCGCCCTCGGCCAACCGGGCGGTGCGGTCGGCAACGACGACGTCCTGGCCGCCGAGCTGGTAGGTGCCGTCGGGCATCCCGCTGGCCGCCATCGAGTCGGTGATGAGGCTGATGGCACCGGGCCCGACAAGGTCGAAGAGCATCCGGACCGTCCCGGCAGCCAGGTGCACCCCGTCTCCGATGACCTCGAGCACCGCGTCGCCACAGGCTGCCTGGGCCAGGCAGGCGGCGACCGGACCGGGGTCGCGGTGGTGGAGGGACGGCATACCGTTGAAGAGGTGGGTGACCAGCGGCCGCCCGCCACGGGGTGCGACCTCGCGGGCGCGCCGCAGTGATGCCCAGGCAGTGTCGACGTCGGCGTCGGTGTGGCCGAGGGCCGGGATGATGCCGAGTCCGCCGAGCAGGGTCGGCAGCGTGTCGCTGCCGCGGCGCTCGGGTGCGTAGGTCATCTGCGCGAGCGCGCCGGCTGCTCCGGCAGCGGCGGCCGCCTGGACGAGTGACTCGACGAGCGGGGCGTCGACGTCGGTGAGGACCGCCGGGTTCTGCGCCCCGCGACGCTCCATCGACAGGAAGGGCCCCTCGAGGTGAATTCCGGCCAGCTCACCACTGGTCACCAGTGCGGCACACGTCGTCACGCCGGCCGTCAGCTGCTCAGGCGTGTTCGAGACGAGGCTGCCGAGGAGGGCCGTCGTGCCGTTGCGGTGATGGTGCCGAGCGGCGGTGCGGGCCGACTCGACGTCGGCACCGAACTCACCTCCGGCGCCTCCGTGGCAGTGAGCGTCGACGAGACCGGGAAGGAGGGTGCGACCCGGGCCCCATTCTTGCGGCGCCCTTGCCTGCGCGTGCTCGACCGGGAGCTCAGCAGCCCGGCCGACAAACAGGATCCGGTCTGAGGCCGTGATGACGACCCCGTCCTCGATCGTGCCGGAGGAGGTGACGACCCGGCCGGTGAGGAGGGTCTGGTCGATGCTGGTCACTCGATCATCATGGCGGTTGACGGCGGCCCGGCGTGGCGGCGATTCGAAGAGATCCGGGACGGACGCTCAGGTGGCGGGGAGTCAGCCTCGCTGCGCAGCGCCGGAGTCCAGGTCGACGGAGAGCCGCCGGCCGGCCTCGACCAGCAACGGCGCTGCCGTGGCCACGATGTCGGTCGTCATCCGGGCGGTGGGGCCGGAGACCGAGATGGCGATCGGTGCCGGTGCGTCGGGAACGGCGATCGCGACGCACCGGACCCCGACTTCCTGCTCGCCGTCGTCCACGGCATATCCCTGCGCGCGCACCCGCGAGAGCTCGGCGACGAAGACCTCGGGGTCGGTGATCGTGTGGGAGGTGTGGACCGGCATCCCGGTGCGTCGGAGCAGGCTGCGCACATCGCCCTCCGGCTCGAGCGCGAGGATCGCCTTGCCCACCGCGGTGCAGTGCGGCTGCACCCGCCGTCCCACCTCGGTGAACATCCGCATCGAGTGCCGGGAGGGCACCTGGCCGACGTAGACGATCTCGTCGTGGTCGAGCATGGCGAGGTTGGCGGACTCGCCGAGCGCGTCGACGAGCTCGGTGAGATACGGCTGGGCCCAGGAGCGCAGCATCCGGGAGCTCGTCTCGCCGAGCCGGATCAGCTTGGGCCCAAGGGTGTACTGGCGGGAGACTTCCTGACGGACGTAGCCGAGGTCGACGAGGGTGCGCACCAGTCGGTGGATCGTTGGCAGGGGTAGACCTGCTTCCGATGCGAGCTGCGAGAGGCCGACCGTGCCGCCGGCGTCGGCCATCTTCTCGAGGATCTGGAAGGCCCTCCCGAGGGACTGCACGCCGCCGCCGCGAATGCCATCGGGAGCCGGCGGGGAGGTGGAAGACTGCCTGGCCAACGGAGGACTCCTTGTCTCGCGTGTCGGGCTGTTCGGGCGCGGAGGTCGTCGTGAAACGAACTATAGGTGGCGGACACCACCTTGACTATCGCTACGTGGAAAGTATCATCCGTTCAACAGACCGACGGAGAGGTCCGGGATGCAAGGCATGGACGCACTCGCGGCGCGGCTGGACGAGCACCTCGCGGCCACGGATTCCGACCTGGCCGCTCGTTATCCGGGCGACGACGGCACCCGGCAACCGGTGCACACGGTCTATGTCCCTGCCGACCTGTTCCGCCCGGACCTGGTTGCCGACTGGGGGCGGCGCGCCCTCGAGGCACTGGACTCCGGCCTCGCCGACGTCGCTACGCTGGCCGAGGTCCTTGCCATCGACCCGATCCTGGCTACCGAGGTCCTTCCCCTGGTGCAGGTCAAGCTTGAGGCGGAGCCGATCGAGGACCTGCGGATCGACTTCGAGGACGGTTACGGGACCCGCCCCGACGCCGCGGAGAATGCCGCCGTCGACGAGGCAGTCTCCGCCCTGCTGGCCGCCCGACGCGAGGCAGCGGCCCCGCCCTTCACCGGCATCCGGTTCAAGTCCTTCGAGGCGCCGACCCGTCGACGCGGCCTCGACACGCTCGCGCGCTTCGTCGGTGGGTTGGTTGACGGCGGGGGCCTTCCCGAGGGATTCGTCGTCACGCTGCCGAAGGTCACGGCCGTCGAGCAGGTCGCCGCCATGGTCGTGGCCTGCGAGCACCTGGAGCGCGAGACCGGGCTGGCACTTGGGAGCCTGCACTTCGAGATCCAGGTCGAGACTCCGCAGTCGATCCTCCTGGCTGACGGCACGGCGGCCGTGGCCCGGATGATCTCGGCGGCTGAAGGCCGCTGCACCGCCTTGCACTACGGCACCTACGACTACTCGGCCTCGCTCGCCGTCGCCGCGGAGTATCAGAGCATGGAGCACCCCGCCGCCGACCACGCCAAGGCGGTGATGCAGGTGGCAGCTGCCGGCACCGGGGTGCGCCTCTCCGACGGGTCGACGAACGTCCTGCCCGTCGGCACGACGCAGGCCCGGTATGCCGCGTGGCGGCTGCACGCTCGGCTCGTGCGGCGCTCGCTCGAGCGCGGCTACTACCAGGGCTGGGACCTGCACCCGGCCCAGCTGCCCACCCGGTACGCCGCGACATTCGCCTTCTACCGCAACGGTTTCCCGGCGGCGGCAGCACGGCTTCGCGCCTACGTCACCCAGGAAGACTCCGGCTTTCTCGACGAGCCCGCCACCGCCAGGGCGCTCGCCTGGTTCCTCGCTCGCGGGCTGCAGTGTGGCGCGATCCGGGAGGACGAGATCGTCGAACGGGCCGGCGCGGACCGGGCGGCCGTCGAGCAGCTCGCTCATCCCGGCCGCGCGGCGTAGGACGCGATGTGCTGGTCCGGAGCCGAAGGCGCCGGAGCTCGTGCGACCGACTTGCCATTCAGGCGCTCGAGTCGACCGCGATTCAACAAGGTGTTGCCGAGAGGCGTCTCGGTTGGCTAGGGTCGGCGTCAACGGAAGTTGACTTCCGCATCACGAAACGTCTCAGCGATGACAAGGAGGGCTCCATGCCGGCCCACAGCCTGAGGTTCCTCGCGAACTGCTCGATGCTGTTCACCGAGGTCCCGCTTCTCGAGCGTCCCGCGGCAGCCAAGGCAGCCGGGTTCGACGCCATCGAGCTCTGGTGGCCCTGGCCGGACCAGCCGACCCCGGACGACGGCGAGGTGGCTGCCTTTGTCACCGCCGTCGAGGACTCCGGAGTCCAGCTCGTCGGGCTGAACTTCTTCGCCGGAGACCTCGCCGGACCGGACTGCGGGGTGCTGTCCATCCCGTCGCACTCCCAGCAGTTCCGCGACAACATCGCCGTGACCGTCGGGATCGGCGAGCGCCTCGGCTCCTCGGCCTTCAACGCGCTCTACGGCAACCGGGTGCAGGGCGTCGACCCGGGGAAGCAGGACGACCTCGCCACCGAGAACCTGGCGCTCGCCGCAGCTGCCGCCGCCCGAATCGGTGCCACCGTCCTGATCGAGCCGGTGAGCGGGCCGAAGCCTTACCCGCTACGCACGGCGAAGGACGCGGTCGCCGTCGTCGAGCGCCTTCGCGGCTGCGGGCACCCCAATGTCGGATTCCTCTGCGACCTCTTCCACCTCGCCAGCAACGGGGACGACCTCGACGCCGCCGTGACGAGCTACGCGGCCGTCACGGCCCACGTCCAGATCGCCGACGCTCCGGGCCGCGGAGAGCCGAGCAGCGGAGACCTCGACCTCGACGGCCGGCTCGCCACCCTGCAGGCGCAGGGGTATGCCGGGTGGGTCGGACTGGAGTACAAGCCCACGACCACGACGGAGGACAGCCTCGGCTGGCTCCCCCGTGAACGACGCACCGCCACCCCACCCCAGGAGCCACTGCCATGACCACCATCGCCTTTGTCGGGCTCGGCATCATGGGCAGCCCGATGTCCGTCCACCTGGCCACGGCAGAGTACGACGTCGTCGGCTACAACCTGCACCCCGACAAGACGAAGCCCCTCGTCGATGCCGGAGGCCGCGCTGCCGGGTCGATCGCGGAGGCGGTGCGCGAAGCAGATGTCGTCGCGGTCATGGTGCCGGACTCGCCCGACGTCGAGACCGTGCTGTCCGGGCCCGACCCGGTGTTCGGGAACGCCCGGCCCGACACTCTCGTCATCGACTTCTCGAGCATTCGGCCGGACGTCACCGTCGCACTGGCGGATGCGGCCAGGGAGAAGGGTTACCGCTACCTCGACGCCCCGGTGTCCGGCGGCGAGGCCGGTGCGAAGAACGCCGCGCTGTCGATCATGGTCGGTGGTGAGGCGGCCGACTTCGACGAGGCGAGGCCCATCTTCGACACCGTCGGGAAGACCGTCGTCCACGTCGGCCCGAGCGGATCGGGGCAGACGGTCAAGGCGGCCAACCAGCTGCTCGTCGCGGCGAACATCCAGGCGCTCGCGGAGGCCCTCGTCTTCCTCGAGGCGCACGGCGTAGACACCGAGGCGGCGCTCGAGGTGCTCGGCGGCGGGTTGGCCGGCTCCGCGGTCCTCGAGCAGAAGAAGTCGAAGATGCTCTCGCGCAGCTTCGAGCCCGGCTTTCGGATCGACCTGCACCACAAGGACCTCGGCATCGTCACCTCTGCTGCCCGGGAGGCCGGTGTCGTCATCCCGCTCGGCGCGCTCCTCGCGCAGCTCATGGCCTCAGCCCGAGCGCAGGGGGACGGCGGGCTCGACCACTCGGCCTTGCTGCGCGGCGTCGAGCGGCTCTCCGGCCGCCCGACCGCATGACCTGACCGGCGACCAGCCCGCCTTGCCGGGACCACCGCGAGAAGCACTGACCCACCAGGAGAAGGAACCATGACTCGAATGACTGCGGCCCAGGCGGCGGTGGAGATCCTCAAGAAGGAAGGGGTGACCCACCTTTTCGGTCTCCCCGGTGCGGCGATCAACCCGTTCTATAAGGCGATGGAGACGAACGGCGGGCTCACCCACATCCTCGCCCGGCACGTCGAAGGTGCCTCGCACATGGCCGAAGGCTACACCCGCGCCGCCGCCGGAAACATCGGGGTCTGCATCGGCACGAGCGGCCCCGCCGGCACCGACATGATCACCGGGCTCTACTCGGCGAGCGCGGACTCGGTCCCCATCCTGTGCATCACCGGACAGGCTCCCGTCGCCAAGCTGCACAAGGAGGACTTCCAGGCCGTCGACATCGCCTCGATCGCCCGTCCCCTGACCAAGATGGCGGTCACCGTTCTCGAGCCGGCGCAGGTGCCGGGCACCTTCGCGCAGGCGTTCCACCTCATGCGCTCGGGTCGTCCGGGGCCGGTCCTCATCGACCTGCCGATCGACGTGCAGCAGGCCGAGATCGAGTTTGACCTCGAGACCTACGAGCCGCTGCCGGTCTACAAGCCGTTCGCGACGCCCGCCCAGGTCGCCAAGGCGCTCGACCTTCTGGAGCGCGCGGAGCGCCCGTTGCTCGTCGCGGGCGGCGGGGTCGTCAACGCGGACGCCTGTGAGCTGCTCGTCGAGCTGGCGGAGCTCACCGGGGTGCCGGTCGTTCCCACGCTCATGGCCTGGGGCTCGATCCCCGACGACCACCAGCTCAACGCCGGGATGGTCGGTCTCCAGACCTCGCACCGCTACGGCAACGCCACGATGCTCGAGTCCGACTTCGTCCTCGGGATAGGCAACCGGTGGGCCAACCGCCACACCGGAGGGATCGAGACGTACACGAAGGGACGGACGTTCGTCCACGTCGACATCGAGCCGACCCAGATCGGCCGGGTCTTCGCTCCTGACTACAGCATCGTGTCCGACGCGAAGGCGGCGCTGCATCTGCTCGTCCAGGAGGCGCGAAGACGTCAGCAGGCGGGCACGCTCGCTGACCGCTCGACCTGGGCCGAGGCCTGCCAAGACCGAAAGCGGACGATGTTGCGCAAGACGAACTTCGACAACGTCCGATCAAGCCGCAGCGGGTCTACCAGGAGATGAACACCGCCTTCGGAAGGGACACTCGCTACGTCAGCACGATCGGCCTCTCGCAGATCCAGGCGGCCCAGCTGCTGCACGTGTTCAAGCCGCGCCACTGGGTCAACGCCGGCCAGGCCGGTCCGCTCGGCTGGACGGTGCCCGCGGCACTGGGTGTCGCCACAGCTGACCCGACGTCCAGGGTCGTGGCGCTGTCGGGCGACTACGACTTCCAGTTCATGATCGAGGAGCTGGCGGTGGGGGCGCAGTTCAACATCCCCTACATCCACGTCCTCGTGAACAACGCCTACCTCGGCCTCATCCGGCAGTCACAACGGGCCTTCGACATGGACTCCCACGTCCAGCTGTCCTTTGAGAACATCAACTCCCCGGAGGTCGGTGGTTACGGCGTCGACCACGTGCAGGTGGCCGAAGGCTGGGCTGCAAGGCGATCCGGGTGACCGACCCGGAGGAGATCCTGCCCGCGCTCGAGAAGGCCAAGGCGCTCGCGCAGGAGTACCAGGTGCCCGTCGTCGTCGAGGTCATCCTGGAACGCCTCACGAACGTGTCGATGGGAGTTGAGATCGACGCGGTCGTCGAGTTCGAGGAGCTCGCCGAGCCGCACACCGACGCGCCCACCGCGTTGTATGCGAACCTCGACTGAGGGCAGACATGATCGGACCACCCGCCCGTGCTCCGTCAGAAAGCTCCCGTCAGAAAGCGGCCCGATGACCCGCGTGCTCCTCGCTCCGGACAAGTTCAAGGGCACCCTCACGGCCACCGAGGTCGCCGGCCACCTCGCTGTCGGGATCGCCGATGTCCGCCCCGACGTCGAGGTCGTCAGCGTGCCGGTGGCCGACGGCGGCGACGGCACGCTCGCCGCCGCGGTGGCAGCCGGCTTCACCCGGCACGACGTCGTGGCCACCGGGCCCACGGGCGAGCCGGTCAGGACGGCCTTTGGGCGCCGCGGCCTCGAGGCGGTGGTCGAGCTCGCCGCCGTCTCCGGGCTCGGGCAGCTGACCAACGGCCCGGCGCCGCTGACGGCGTCGAGCCGGGGGACGGGAGAGCTCATCCGGGCGGCGCTCGACGCCGGCTGCAGCCGCATCGTTCTCGGCATCGGCGGCAGCGCCGGCACCGACGGCGGGGCCGGCCTGGCCTGTGCCCTGGGAGCCCGCATCCTCGACGCCACCGGGGCGCCGGTTGCGCCGGGCGGCGCAGCCCTCGCCGGAGCCGTCTCCCTCGACCTCACAAGTCTGCATCCAGGGCTGGCCACCGCGCAGCTCGTCGTCGCCTCGGACGTCGACAACCCGCTCCTCGGCCCTCGGGGGGCGGCTGCGGTGTACGGACCACAGAAGGGCTCGACGACGGAGCAGGTCGTGCTGCTCGACGCGGCGCTGAGCCGGTGGGCCGACCTCGTCGCCGAGACCACGGGCGAGGACCATCGCGACGACCCCGGCGCCGGCGCTGCCGGGGGCGTCGGCTTCGGCGCCCTGGCAGTTCTCGGCGCCCGACTCGAGCCGGGAGTCGACCTGATCTTCGCTCTCACCGGGTTCAACGACCAGCTGAAGGGTGCCGATCTGGTCGTCACCGGGGAGGGGTCGCTCGATGAGCAGACGCTGCACGGCAAGGCCCCCGCCGGGGTCGCCGCCGCGGCGCGAGCGGCCGGCGTGCCCGTGGTTGCGGTTGCCGGACAGGTCCTCCTGAGCGACGGCGCCCTGCGCGCGGCCGGGATCGGCACGGCATACGCGCTCACCGACCTCTCCGACGACCGGGTCGAGCTCTTCACCAGACCGGGTCCGCTCCTGGCCCGGATCGGTGCCCGCATCGCCCGCGAGCACCTCGGCGACCCGAAGGGCACGGGAGCCGGCCACCCCGTCACTGCGACCGCCCCCGAGACGCAACAGGATGACGGACGATGACCGTCGACCTGCTCCTGCGGGCCGGACGGGTCGTCACCGACGAGGGCGAGGCGCCCCGCAGCGTCGTCGTGCGCGACGGAAGAATTGTCGCCGTCGAGGCGTTCGACGCCGACCTCGCTGCCGAGCGGGTCGTCGACCTCGACGAGGACGTCGTCCTCCTGCCGGGTCTCGTCGACTCGCACGTGCACGTCAACGAGCCCGGGCGCACGCAGTGGGAGGGCTTCGCGTCGGCGACCAAGGCCGCCGCCGAGGGCGGCGTGACGACGATCATCGACATGCCGCTCAACAGCATCCCGCCGACGACCTCCGTCGAGGCGCTCGAGACCAAGCGCGCCGCCGCCGCGGAGCAGGCATGGGTCGACGTGGGCTTCTGGGGCGGGGCGGTGCCGGACAACCTCGAGGACCTGCGCCCCCTGCACGAGGCCGGCGTGTTCGGATTCAAGTGCTTCCTCCTGCCCAGCGGGGTCGACGAGTTCCCCCACCTCGAGCCCGACGCACTAGAGCGAGCGCTGCGCGAGACCGGGTCGTTCGACGCCCTGATGCTCGTGCACGCGGAGGACGGGCACGCCATCGACCACGCGGTCGCGCCGAACGGCCAGTCGTATGCCGGCTTCCTCGCCTCGCGCCCCCGCGGCGCCGAGAACCTCGCCATCGCGGGACTGGTCGAGCTGGCCAGATGGACCCGCGCCCGGGTGCACCTGCTGCACCTCTCCAGCTCTGATGCCCTCCCGATGATCCGTTCGGCTCGACGTGACGGGGTGCGGCTGAGCGTCGAGACGTGCCCCCACTACCTGAGCTTCGCGGCAGAGGAGATCCCTGACGGCGCGACGCAGTTCAAGTGCTGCCCGCCGATCCGCGAGGCGCGGAACCGGGAGCAGCTCTGGGACGGCCTCGACGCAGGGGACATCGACCTCGTCGTCTCGGACCACTCACCGTGCACGCCGGACCTCAAGCACCTCGACACCGGCGACTTCGGAACGGCGTGGGGCGGGATCGCGTCCCTGCAGGTCGGGCTACCGGCGGTCTGGACCCAGGCCCGAGAGCGCGGCCACACCCTGGTCGACGTCGTCCGGTGGATGGCACGAGGCCCGGCGCGGCAGGCCGAGCTGGACCGCAAGGGGCGCATCGCGGTGGGGGCGGACGCCGACTTCTGCGTCTTCGCCCCGGACGAGACCCAGGTCGTCGACGCGGCCGCGCTACGGCACAAGAACCCCCTGTCCGCCTACGACGGGTCGACGCTGCACGGCGTCGTGCGCAGCACCTGGCTGCACGGCATACCGATCGACATCGACGATCAGCCGCGAGGGCGGCTCCTGAGAAGAGGACAGGCATGACCAGCCGACAAGCTCCCCGCTACTACGCGCCCCGCGGCGGCCTGCCCGGCCAGACCGAGCTGACGACGGACCGTGCGCGGTTCACCGAGGCGTATGCCGTGCTGCCCCGCCGGACGATGACGGACATCGTCACGAGCTACCTGCCGTTCTGGGAGCGGACCCGGCTCTGGGTCATCGCCCGTCCGCTCTCAGGCTTCGCGGAGACGTTCTCCCAGTATATCGTCGAGGTGTCGCCGGGTGGGGGAAGCGACCGGCCCGAGCTCGACCCCGGCGCCGAGGGTGTCCTCTTCGTGATGGAGGGCCACCTGGCAGTGACGGTCGCCGGCACAGCACACGACCTCGGTCCGGGGGGCTATGCCTTCCTCCCTCCGGGGGCGGACTGGTCGGCACGCAACGACGGCGACGGGGCGACCCGCTTCCACTGGGTCCGCAAGGCCTACGAGGCGGTCGACGGCCTTGCGGTGCCTGAGGCGTTCGTCGCCCACGAGCAGGACGTCGAGCCGCTGGCGATGCCGGGCACCGACGGCGCCTGGACGACGACCCGGTTCGTCGACGTGGCCGACCTGCGCCACGACATGCACGTCAACCTCGTCACCTTCGAGCCCGGAGGGTCCATCCCCTTTCCCGAGACCCACGTCATGGAACACGGGCTCTACGTCCTCGAGGGCAAGGCCGTCTACCTGCTCAACGAGGACTGGGTCGAGGTCGAGGAGGGCGACTTCATGTGGCTGCGCGCGTTCTGCCCCCAGGCCTGCTACGCCGGGGGGCCGGGCCGGTTCCGTTACCTGCTCTACAAGGACGTCAACCGGCATGCCCGGCTGAGCCGTCAGTTCCTCTAAGGGCCCGCGGAGAAATAATGTGGGGGGTGTTACGGCGTGTCGGGCTGCGGTTTCAGCGTGTAGTTCCAGTCGCCGTGGAAGTCGTGGCGGGTGATCGGGAGCGCGTC
>JAABUM010003684.1_pt1 | contig 18405 bp, 29 predicted proteins | sample 5559161 | NCBI WGS metagenome assembly JAABUM01 (sample SAMN10711868, study PRJNA513369) | rock metagenome | isolation source: Antarctica rocks | place: Antarctica: Victoria Land, Siegfried Peak nord | reverse complement strand
GGAGCAGAACAAGCGGTCCGAGATCATGGTCCGGCAATCGGAGAGCGACCGGGAGAAGCTGGTACACCACACGGTGGACCAGCTCACGGAGCAGGTGTCGGCCAAGCTGAGCGGCGCCCTGGTGCTGCGGCAACGGCGCTACGACCGCACGCACCGTTGGGGGTCGGCCGCGCTGGTGGCCGGCGTCGTGACGGCGTTGTTCCTGGGCGGCTACAGCCTGCACGGCTACCAGTGGCGGTTCGAGACGGGCAGCGTGCAGCGCTGCCTGCAATCAGCCGTGCGCAGCGCGGACGGGGCGCTGTTCTGCCAGGTAAAGGCGGTCCAGGCCGCATGGTGAGGGGTGTGGTTTCCGTTCGCGTCCGGGCGGGAGAAGGTGAGGGTGTGGATCAGAAAGGAACCATGATGCGTAGGATCATACTCGCGGCGATGTCCGCCTGCCTGCTAGTGGGCGGCTTGCCGCACGCCCAGGCGCAGCAGCGGCAGGGGCAGGGGCAGCAGCAACCGGGCTTCACGCCACAGGAGCTGGACCGCATGTCGCAACAGCGGATGGAGGAACGGGGTCGTGTTGACCACGGCCCGCCGGTGCCGCTGTCCTCCGTCCCGAAGTTGCAGCTCTTCCAGCCTGCGGAACCCTGGGTGTGCAAGGGCACGGGAGACTGGCTGCCGATCTACGCTGCTCCATCCAAAAGCTCGGCAGTGGTCGGCAAGACACTTTCCGCCATTGCCGTCGGCGGCAGGAACGTCAACGGCTTCAGCCGTATCCTGACCAACGGCGGCACCATCGGCTATGTGCCCAGCGAGACCATTCACGAGTACCGGTCTGACGTGAACCCTGGATCGACCTGCTCGGTCGAGGGCGTCCGTGCCAACGGCGCCCCTGTCTTCGCGTATCACTGACATGGGACGGCTCTGGCTATACCCAGGCTTCGCCCTCCTGGCAGCAGGCGCCAGCCTGTCTGCCATTGCCGACCCTGCGCCTGTCACGATGAACGGCGTGCCGGCCCAGGTGATCCCGAGCATCCCGGAGGTCGGTGCGCCGACCTTCGTGACGCCGGCCGGTGGCGGCTCTTTCATGGGTGACGGGGACGGCCCGACCGGCACGGACGGGTCCGCGTCGTCCACGGACTGGACCGGCTACTCCGGTGGTGGCACGGCGGCGATGGATGCGATGATGGCCACCCCCTATGGCGCGTTGGCATCGCAGGCAGCGACCCAGTTGGGGTTGAACCCGGAAGCCATGGCTGGCCTCGGCCAGTTGGAGTCTGGCTTCCGGAACGTGGGCACTTCAAACGGCTCGTCCTCGGCCACGGGACCTTGGCAGATCATCACCGGCACCTGGAACGGCACGGTGGCCAAGTACAACCTGCCCTACACCGCAAGCGACATCACCAACCCGGCGGCGCAGGCGCAGGTGGCAAGCTACATTGCCAAAGACTATTCAGGTGCGGTGTCGCAAGCAACCGGGCAGCCAGCAACCGTGTTGCAGACCTATGGGGCGTGGGTTTTCGGCCCAAGCCCTGGCAGCAAGATGGCAACGGCGGCCCCGTCCACACCGCTCGGACAGTTCGTGTCGTCCACTGCCCTTTCGAACAACAACATGACGGGTTGGACGGTGGGGCAGTTCTACTCGACGTTCGGCAACAAGCTAGGCTCTGGCGCGAACCAAACGGTGCAGGCCCGGCTGTAAGCCTGGGGCTGCTGCCCTAAACGAGAGGGTGTCTCATGCCTTCCTGCCTGGTGCGGGGTGCGCGAGGTGAAACGCCACCAGCCGTTCCAGCCAAGCAGCGGTGCCGTCATCGACGGCACCGCTGCCGCCCGTCCACCGCTTGATCGTGGTCTGATGGCGGCCGGTCCGGCGTGCCAGCTCGCGTTCCGACCAGCCCAGCACGGCAAGGCACACCAGCAGCCGATGCGGCGACATGAAGCGCACCGGCCGCGGGTCGGCGGTGTGTTCAATATGAACACACGAGGCATCCCCCGCCGTGAACCCTGGAAGCGGGGTGTGTTCAATGTGAACACACCCGCCTGCCGTTCTGGCGGGTGACGCACCTCCGCCGCGGGCCTCGGTGTCGGGGGTGTCGCCCTGATCGGCAATCCACCTTACCAGGTCGAGCTGCATGGCGTCCTCCATGCCCTGAGCATCGGCGGGCCGGACGCGAACGGCGCAGGGATTTGTGACCCCGAACTTTTCCTAACAATCTTGGATGCCGTTCGCATCCTGCCGCCTGACCCTGGCTGCATCGGGCGAGAGATCGCCAGCAGCAGGGGCGTGCGGTTCGATGAGCAGGATGCGGATTGGGGAGAATATCGCCGAGCTGGACGCGCTGGTCGCGTCCATCGAGCAGCCGATACGGCTGGGCGTGATCGCGGCGCAGGCCGGGCGGCCGGCAGCCTCGGTGCGCCGCCAACTGGTGTCGCTGGTCCATGCGGGGCGGCTGACCTACCCGGGATATGGGTTGTTCGCGCCGGCCGGCTTCCGGAGCGAGGCGGTGCGTCGAACGACCCCGGCGCTCGTGCTGGCAGTGGTGGCAGTGGTGGACCGGCCGATGCGGGTGCGGGACGTGGCGGCGCAGGTCGGCGAGCCGCCCGCGGCGCTGAGCGCCGCGCTGGCGCCGTTGATCGAGCAGGGACGGTTATCGCAGCCGGAGCCTGGGGTGGTGGCACCGGCCGGTTTCTACTTGCCCCCGTCTGCCAGCGATTTCCTGGTGGTGCGAAACGCGGTGCGGGCCAGCCTGACGCAGCCTCGCCGGCCAGCGGAGGTCGGCCGGCTGCTGGGCCTCACGCCGCGGACGGCACGGAGCTGCCTGCAATACCTGGTGCGCAAGGGTGTGGTTGTGCGGGTCGGTTACGGGTTGTACGGGATGCCGGACGCGGCGCTGCCGCTGGTTCCGGCCCGGCCGCAGCCGGTGCGGGACGCGATCCTCGCCTGCCTGAGCCAGCCGCGCCGGGCTGTGGAGGTAGCAGCCTACATTGGACGCCCAGGCTCGATCACGACGGGCCATCTTGCGGCGATGAAGCGGCGCGGCCTCGTGGTGCAGGTCGAGCGTGGCGTGTATGCGCGTCCCAATCAGCACCAAACCCGGCAGCTTTCGCTGTCGCTGGCGGCGTGATCCCGGTCCAGGATGGACTGCTGCTGACGGTGCCGCCCGTGCTGCGGCTGCTGGCGTGCGGCATCGGCTTCATGCTGGTCCGGAGCTGCCTGGCGCGGCTGCTCCGGCCGGCAGCAACCGGCCGTGGCGGCGAGAGGGCGGTGCGCCAGGCGCTGGCGCGGCTTCGCTTGCCGGCGCTGCACGACGTGGTGCTGGCGGACGCGCTGGGACATACGCAGATTGATCACCTGGTGCGGACGTCGCAGGGGATCGTGGTGATTGAAACCAAGACGTTCGCCGGCTGGATCACGGGCACGCTGTATGGCGCGCACTGGACGCAGCACCTGGCGGGTGGCCGCATCCGGCACAGGTTCCAGAACCCGGTGCGGCAGAACCACCGGCACTGCAAAGCCGTCGAGGCGGCGATCAGCGGCCTCGCGGTGCCGGTGCAGGGCTTGATCGTGTCGGCGGGCCGGGCACGCTTCTGCCCGGCGCTGGAGCCGGTGCCGATCCAGGTAACGGCGCTGGGCCATCTTACGCGGGACACGCCGTGGGTGGCGCGCGTGGACACGGGCGAGCTGGCCGCGGCCTGGGCGCGACTGGATGAGCTTGCCCGCCGGACGCCCCAGCTTCGCCGGCTGCACCGTGCGGAGGTGCGTGGGCGTCGCACGCCGGAGCAGGTGCTGACGGCGCGCATGGCCTGGGCGCTGCTCCCGGTCGGCGTGCTGGCGGTGGCGGTTGGACTTGCACCTATACTGATGCGCGGCTGAAACGGACAGCGACTATCGGGACTTGTCTTGGCTTACTTTCTTGCTTCCTTGCTGGCCTCGCCGCGGGTCAACCCCGGAGGCACGCGCCCTGGCGGGGCTGGGCTGCGCCGGGTGCGGGCCGCTTGGGGCCTGCGCCCGGGGCGGCCCTGCCCTGCTGCAGGGGGCGTGCCGGAGCCGCGCGCGTGCGCGGCGCCCCGCAGGGGCGGGGTTGACCCGCGGCGAGGCCAGCCCAGGCTGTCCTGCCGGCGCGGTTGCAGGCTGGAGCCATGGCACCCGGCGGGGATCAACCTGCCGGGTGCTGTTCAGGCTAGGGGCCGCCTGTGACGTAGCGCCAGAGGAGGTATGTGGCACCGCCGGTTATGCCGGCGACGGTGAAGCCCACAAGCATCGTTCCAATCATTTCAACCATGGCCAGCTCCTATGGGGATGGCGGTACAGGGATATAGCGCAGCAGGGTGAACGCCACCACCTCGGCGATGCCGCCGACTGCGAACGCGGCGAGAGTGCCCCATGTCAGGGTGATCGTTGAGGAGTTGAGTGCTGGCACCAGCAGCACGCCAAGAAACAGAGCCAGGGCGGTATTCTGAAAGAACGTTGCTATAAGCTTGAGCCGTTCCTCCCGGTGCTTGGGAGAGAGTGGGGGTTTGATGGGCAAGTGCCGGAGCAGGCCCTTTCCGGGCAACGGCATGGCGGCGTTCCTTTCTGGGCGGGTGGCAAGGTGGCGGGAACTCTGCGGCCCCGCCGGTGCGCTGTCAGTCCAGGTCCAGGCTCGCAACCCGGTGTCCGTTGTGATCGACCTGGATGGGGCCGCAGCCCTCGCAGATCACGACGGGGAAGCGTTGGGTTGCCGTGTCCTCCGCTGTGCTCAACCCGGCCAGGTCGCCGATGCACTCGCCGAAGGTGTCCAAGGCGCAGGAGTGGCAGAAATCGGCCATGATGTATGATCCTTGCGATGACGGGGCCGGTGGATGTTGGCGGGAGCCTGCCGGCCCCCGCCTGTTGACCTGTTGCGTGCGATCAGGGGTATGCGTCTTCGATCTCTTGCAGGTCCTCACTGGTTGCGCCCGCAACGATGGCGTCCCCGGCGGCCTGTTCGAGCACCCTCTGCCACTCGCGGTCGGACCGGCGGGGCATAGCGTCAGGGTTGTCCTCCCCGTAGCTGACGATAAGACAGCGGAAGCGGGCAAGCGCGTGGTGCATGTCCGTGTCATCCATGACAGCGGCCTTTCTGGTTCAACGACCTGCGGAAGTGGCGGGGACCTGCGCGGCCCCCGCCGCCTGTCCTAGAACCCGAGTGCTGCGATCTGTGCGGCTGCGGCCTGCTTGTCCACGGCCATCGCGGGGCGGCTGGTGCCCTGGTATGGCTTCCAGTCGCTCCCCGTGACCTGGGCATAGGCGTCCACGGCTCCTTCTGCTGCGGCCAGCAAGGCGAACGCCTGCACGCCCATCATTGCTGCGAACTCGCGGGCGCGCTCGGCGTCGTTGGGGGTGCCGTCCACGCCCATGCGGTCCTCGTCGCGGTGCTCGTTGGCAACCTTGCTGTTCAGGTCGCGGGCCAGCTTCGCCTTGGTGCCGTAGAACAGCCCGGCCCCGTGGGCGGACCGAACGTGGGCGTCCACGATGCGGCCAAGGTGCATTTCGATGGCCTTCTCGGACAGGTTGCCTTGCAGGGCGACGGCGCAGCGCGCAACCATTTCCTCGGTGGTCTCGCGGATGGCGTCATAGTCCACGTCGGCCAGGCCGAACGCGCGGACGATGTTGGAAACCTGGGTGGCGTCGGGGCACTCGCGGGCGGCGGTGCGGAAGCCGATGACTTCGCGCTGGCCCTGTGTTGCGACCTGGCGCACGGGGGCCTTTGCCGGTGCGGCCTTGGCCTTCTTGGACCGTGCGTCTGAGCGGGACGGTGTACTGTCATAAGGCTATGCGAAAGTCCTATTCGGAATTAGGGTTCCGAAGTGGGCGAAGGGCGCCCTCGGCGATGGCTTGCGGCAGGTCGAAGGCGTAGCGGCCGAGGAAGTTGATGTGCTTGAAGAGGAGCGGCGAGACCCTGGCGATGTCGGCGGGGGCGATGTCCCATCCCTCGCGGGTGAGCTGGTCAATTGCGGCCTGGATGTAGGTCGAGTTCCACAACGCGATGGCGTTCAGCGTCAGGCCGAGGGCGCCGAGCTGCTCCTCCTGCTCCTGGCGGTGAGCCTTCCTAATCTCGCCGCGGTCGCCGTGGCAAACACGCCGGGCCAGGCGGTGCCGGAACTCCTGGCGGTTGAGCTGGGTGAGGATGCGACGGCGCTTTTCCTTGCTGTCGACGTAACCCAACATGTGCAGGGTCTTGATGATGCGGCCGAGCTCGGCGAGCGCGCGGGCCAGCGTGGTCGGGCGGTCCTTCACCTGCAGCACGCGCATGATGGCACCGGCGTGGATGCGGCCAAGCTTGAGCGATCCCGCCAAGCGCAGCAGATCCTCCCAGTTCCGCATGATGAGCTCGATGTCGATGCGGTGGCGCGCGAGGCCATCCAGCGGGCCGTAGTCGGCGGTTTTGTCGATGCGCCAGAAGCGGGCGTCGCCGATGTCGGCGAGCCGGGGGCTGAACTGGTAGCCCAACAGCCAGAACAGTCCAAATACCGTGTCGGCGTAGGCTGCAGTATCGGTCATGACCTCGGCGGGCTCGAGGTCGGTTTCCTGGTCGAGCAGCAGCCCCAGGATGAGCAGGCTGTCGCGCAAGGTGCCGGGCACCACGACGGCGTTCAGGCCGGTGAATTGGTCGGAGACCAGGTTGTAGTAGGTGATGCCACGGCCGGCGCCGAAGTACTTCGGGTTCGGGCCAGCGTGGATGGCGTTGCTGGGCGCCACGAAGCGAATGCCGTCGGCCGAGGCCACCTCGCCGCTTCCCCAGACATGGGCGATCGGCAAGGCGTTCTGCGCCGCGACGATGCGGGCGTTGGCGGCGGCGATAGTGTCCGGCCGGATGAAGTTCTGGCTGACCCAGGACAGCCGGTTGCGGCTGAGCGCGGGCTGGTCGGTGCGGACCATCGGCTCGAAGCCGATGTTGCAGGCCTGAGCGATCAGTCCGCCGCACAGGCTGGTGGTGAACTCCTCGACGCGGGCATGGCGCTCGCTGACATGGGTGAAGGCATCGGCGAAGCCGGTGCGTGCCGCAGCCTCCAGCATGACGTCCGGCAGGTCGATCTTCGGGATGCGGGCGGAGATAGCCGATTGCAGGGCGATGAGGCTGGGCGGCCGCTCGATCTTGTCGAGCGGGCTCAGGACCAGCTCGTCGCGATCATTCCGGCGTTCGATCCGGGCTGCCGGGTTGCTGGGCAGGTTTGCGGCAACCTGTCGCCAGGCGCGGTCCAGCCTGGACGCCAGGTCGCCCACCTCTGCGGCGGCATCCGGCGAGCGGTCCAGCGAGCGGCAGACGGTCAGGCGAGCGGCGTTCCAGGCTTCGCCGCTCAGCAATCCCTGCCTCGGGTCGGCGTAGCGCACGCCAGCCGGGACAAACACGTCGCGCCGCTTCAGCCCGGCCCTGAAGGCTTCAAGGACGGCAAAGACGTAAGCGCGGCTGTCGGCGACGCGGCCGGCACCGTCCAGGACGTGGCATTTCCAGGCCGGACCGAGGAAGGCGGTCGGAGCGCCGGCCATACGGGCGCGGGTCCAGTCGTCCACGCCGCGCAGGTAGTCCAGCGCGGCGACGACGGGCTGCCCGGCTGGTGTCGCGTCGAGCGTGGTCCGCTGCAGCAGGGCGGAGAACAGCGTGCGCACCCGCCGCCAATGCGGGCGCAGCTCCTGATAGCGCCGGTCATCGGGGGCAGTGACCAGGCTGTCGACGCTGGCCATGGCGGCTTGGATGTCGGCGCGGGCGATCTGCTCAAACAAGGCATTGCGCCATTGGGCGACGGGCAGCGCATCGCCCTCGTCGGCCACGACATGCTGGCCCACGTCGCGCAGCATGATGGCGGCGGTGTCGAGATCGCGCAGCGAGCGCAGCCTGGATTTGCGGTGGGCCTCCTCCGCCTGGATAACGATGTCGGTGGCCAGGGCGTCGAACAGCTCGACGGCATCGTCGAGCGCCGTAGCCTCCAAGGTCTGGAACAAAGCTGCAAGGGTGGCCGTGCGCCGTGGCTCGTGCAGCGCCGCCAGGTTGGCCGGCTTGGCGGTGCGCGCGCTGCGCGCCAGCCGACTGAGCGGAGCGGCTGGCAGGTCGAGGCATGGCGCCAGGCCCAAGCCGTGGCCGCGGATGGCATCGATGCGGTCCAGGTGCCGCAGCAGCTCCGTCGGCGAGCGCCGTTTCGGCACCGTGCGCAGATCGTCCAGCGTGGTGGCTGTGCCGTCATCAGAGCTGACCAGCGCCACAAGCTTTTGCCGTTGCTCGTTGGTCAGGGCATCGGTCAGACGCTGCCACAGCCGCAGGGTCGCTCGGTGGCGCACGCGGCTGATCTCGCTGGGAGCGCTGCTCCGCAGCAGGCGCTCCAGCGTGGTGATGCCGGGCAGCAATACCTTGTGCGCCAGCAGCCAGGTGGTGGCCCGGTCGAACAGCAGCCCAGGTCGGTCGTCCCCGGTCCAGCACAGCACATAAAGCCAGCGGGTCAGCCGGAAGCCCGCTGCGGGATCCTCTTCCAGGTCACGGAACCCGTAGTGATCGCGAATGGTTGCGGCATGACGCCAGCGCTGCCGGCCATCACGATAGGAGGCCAGGCACGGCGCGGGGGCCTCGCCAAGCTGGCGTGCTACCGTCGTGATTACCGCAAGTGGCGTCTGGGTTGGGTCATCGAGAAAGGCGCCGAGGAAGCGCGCTGTCCCGAGCTGGACGGCGAAGCCGATCCGGTTATGGGCGCCGCGCATCTGCCCAACCAGTTCGCAGTCGGCGGCATCGAGGTGGAAGTGGCGCGCGAGCTGCTCCTCGTTGGGGTCGCTGACGTAGCGGCCGTAGCGCGCACGCTGTTCGTCAGACAGAAAACGGCTCGGCATGGCGTGCGGAACTCCGGACATCTGCAAGGGTCCGGGCCTGGACCAGAGATCAGGCGCTTACATGCTGCAAAAATCCCATGCGGAATAGAGCAATTATGCGATAAGTTTCGCACGGCCGCCGAGGTAGGGGCATGAAGCTCGGCTATGCCCGCGTCTCGACCGAGGATCAACGCCTCGATCTGCAACGCGCGCGGCTGACCGAGGCGGGATGTGGCAAGCTGTTCGAGGAGAAGATTTCCGGCGCCGCCCGGCAACGGCCTGCGCTGGAGCAGTTGCTGCGCGAGTTGCGCTCCGACGACATCCTGGTCGTCACCCGCCTTGACCGCCTGGCACGCTCGACCGCCGAGCTGCTGCGCATCGCCGAGGTCATCGGCGAAAAGAAGGCCGGATTACAGTCGCTTGAGGAGCCTTGGGCGGACACCACGACCCCAGCTGGACGTATGGTGCTCACGATGTTCGCCGGCGTTGCCGAATTCGAACGGGCTTTAATCAAGCATCGCACGGACGAAGGCCGCCAGGCCGCCCAACGTCGTGGCGTATCGTTTGGCCGCCCCCAGAAGCTACGCCCGGATCAGAAGACTCTCGTCCTCTCGCTGGTCGAGGAAGGCCGGTCCATCAGCGAAGTCGCCAGGACCTTCAACGTCCACCCCGCCACCATCCATCGCTGCCTGAACGCGCCCAAAACCGCCAATCCAGCCTTATGACAGTACACCGTCCCGCTCAGACGCACGGGCCGTATACGCACTCTTCCTTGCACATCGCGAGCGTGAGCTCACCGATGGCCTCATCGATCTGCTGGTTGAGGTCGTGCACCGGATCGCCAGCAAGTCGAGGAAGCGCGTCATCAAATCCTTCACCCGCGAGATCGAGCGGGTGCACGGCAAGGAGGGGATCCTTGTCCGCATTGCCGAAGCCGCGTGCTTGCAGCCAGACGGGTCGGTGCGCGATGTCGTTTATCCCGTAGCCGGCGGTGCTGGCGTGCTCGCCGCGATCGTACGCGAGCATAAGGCGACCGGCGGCTTCAAGCGTCGCGTGCATACGGTGCTGCGCGCTTCCTATCTGCGCCACTATCGACGGATGCTGCCGGCGGTGTTGGCAGTTCTCGACTTTCGGTCGAACAACACGGTGCACCGCCCGGTGCTGGACGCTATCGATTGGCTGCGCCGCACCGCCGATGAGGGGCGGCGTATCATCCGGCCTGATGAAGGCGTGCCGCTGGAGGGTGTGATCGCCCCGAAATGGCCCAGTGACCGCGAAGGTGTGCAGAATGGCCACGACTTTGCAATTCGCGCATTTTGCCAAAAGTCTGAACTGCGGCGCCCAGCAAGCCGGTCGTTTCCGTCCATCCAACGAGCGGCGCCGACCGGCGAAATGCCAAAAGTGAAAGCTTCCTTGACTTTGGACCGCCAAACCACTCGCGATCAAGTCGCTGAATGCACTTGCTTTTATACAGATGGCCATTCTGCACACCTTCGCGGTCACTGGGCCTACCGGGATACGGCCTATGTGTTCGTCAGCGAGCGCAAGGCGCCGCTGACAAGTGATACGGTGCGCAAAATCGTCGGCCGGGCCGGACGACAAGCCGGCATCGAGTTCTCGGTCCACCCCCATATGCTGCGCCACGCCACCGGCTATAAGCTCGCCAATGACGGTCAGGACACGCGGGCGATCCAGCATTATCTCGGCCATCGAAACATCCAGCACACCACCCGATACACCGAATTGGCGTCCGACCGTTTCAGGGCCTTTTGGTCCGACTGATCATTGCGATCCCAATGAGGACGAAGGCCACCTGATTGTTGAGGTCGGCGAGTGACGGAATTTTCGGCGGTTTGGGCTTACACCCCCTAGCAGCAGCAGCAACGCACTCGGATCGGGCTCAAGTTTCTTCAAAGGCTGGCGGTCAACGTCGGGAACCAGTCCGGCAACCAGCCAGCTCGCCTCGCTCATCTCGACGACCACGACCAGACTGGTGTTCTGATCAAAGGCGTCGAGAGAACGGCTCAGGTCATCAACTTGGGTCATGGGGGAACATCCATCCGTTGCAGCTACCGACGATGATGCTAACCCTTCGCCGGTCACCCCATAGCTTCTTCTGACCCATAAAGGTCGCCTGCATGTGGGTCACGACCGAGGGTCTGCTGCACCTGCAGCGCCAAACCGCCCATCCCGCGGCGCATATCCGTGTGCCCGTTGGCCAGCCATACCCGCACGCCCGTGGGCATCGCGATCATCGCCGCACCGCCGTCATCACACGGCGCAGCGCCACCAAGCCGACATCCGCGCCCACCCGGATGCAGGTCCCGTCCGGCAGCGCGATCTCGATCCGCTCCGCCTCGGCCAGCGCCGCCTTGCTCGGGGCCGAACATGGTGATGGGAGGGCCAGGCGGTCGGGAGACGGTGCGTCAGCGGTGATCTGCACCGGCACAAACACCGGCATCGGCTCCGGCGCCAGCACGCCCTCACGCACCTGACGCCGCCAGTTCCACAACAGACCCCGGCTCACCTCGTGTCGGCGTGCCACGTCGTTGAACGACGCCCCAGGCCGCTCGACCTCGGCCACAATCCGCAGCTTCTCCTCGCACCGCCAGCGACGACGCCGCTCAACCCCGGTGATGATCTCCATCCCTAGCCGCCTCCGATCTTAACAGCACTCATACGAGCACCCCTAAGATCGCCAGGCCGGGTCAGACCCGCCAGGCGGTACTCGCCGGATGGATACTGCGTACCAGCGGGCCCTTCCGTTACTTCTGGCCGTCCATGCAGTGGACACCGGCAAGAGCTTTCTGCCAGTCGCCCTCGATGCGGATCTGCTGGAGGCTTTGGCCGACACGGACGCGACGTGGCGCCGGGGGCAGACGGAGGACGGCCGAACTGCCGCGGCTGCGGTCATTGCCGCCAAGGCAGGGGAGGCACGCCGTGCCAAGCTGGAGGCGGCACGGCCGCTTTGGGCCAAGCCGCCCGGCGAGATCAGCGGGGCCGAGATCGCCAAGGCCGTCGGCGTCAGCCTCCGATCGTTGAATAAGTGGCTGGGGCCGCGGAGTCAGGCCAGGGCGAAGGCCAGAAAGCTCTAGGAGGCCCTGACCCATATGTGCACATGGCATGATCTCGGCACAGCCAGCACCGAGGGTGTGGGGTTAAGCGATAAGCACCTGTGGGCTGGAGAGCCGCGCAATTGGAGGCCGGGATGGGTGGAGGGTAATGCCCTTCTCGTTTAAATTTACTCTGGCTTCGGGATACGCCGCGACGGCTGCCGATAATGCCTCGCTGAACCGGGGTTTGAAATGAAACAATTTATCAAATCCAGCTCCGAATTGAGTATGGATAGCGGTCCACGAAATCGGGGTGGGTTTGCTGAGAGTATGGAGGCGCCACGCTAGCCAGATATACAAGTCCAGGGACATAGAGCGGTCCCTAAGCTGTCGGATTGCGGCTTCCTGAAGCGGCACGGGGTGGTCGCGGAGCGTCTTATAAAATACTGGGTCAAGGACGACTTGATCTTCCCATAAAGTACCTTGCGCAGCATCGCCTCCCGTGAATTGCAGTCCAGAGTCGACAATTGCCCCTCGCTTAAAGCCACGAGGACTATTCTCTTCTCCTTCCCAAAAAAATTTGAGAGTACAGGCAGAGATCCGTGATGACTGTTCTCGAAGGCTACGGGCGGTTTCACCGCCGATCGCCAGCCCTAGTCGCTCCATCCAATCTCGCATACTGCGTCCAAGCGCCACTTGTGGGCTGCCCGTTCGAACAGCTTGGGTTTGCAAATAAAGCAAGATCATCCGAGCGCGAGCGCCATAGGGCACGCCGTAAAGCTTTATTTCGCCATCGGACATCTGTAGTCGCCCTGGCTCGACCAGTAAGGTCACGTGGTGACCATGTTTGTGCCAAGCTTGATCGTCAGGAAGGCGTTTGTGCGGAAGCGAGGTTAGGCAAAAGCCAGTGTAGCTGATCCCGATATGTTGCCTCTCGTCAGCAAGGACTTCAGCCGCAATGTCGACCAACTGACGTTGTTTTTGAGGGACCATCTCACGAGCTCGTTCATGGCCGTGCACAAGAATGAGCTGGTGGACTCCATGGGCTACATCACCTTCTCTCATAGTTCCCTGCTCAGCCAAACGTTCCCGAAATCATCTATTCCACAGTTCATACCGTCAAGCGAAATTCACTGTGGGGAGAAGCGATAGAACTAGTAGAAGATAGTAGATTCTTATTAGTAGTTCTCTATCGCTTTACCCCACGGAAGAGCTGGGGTCCCATCGCTTTTCCCCACAGATCCATCGCTTCTCCCCACAGGATAACTACCGTCATCCGTGGATAGACCCACGGCTATCGCTTCTCCCCACACCCCCTTGTGGATAAGTTCAGCGGAGTATTCCGGGCGCAGGGGCATTCGCTTTCAATCCGGAACGCCAGGCGCAAGTGGACGCAAAACTGGAAGCGTTTCTGACGGACATGCGGATGAGGGAAGAAGAGCGGTCTGTCGCGCCTTGCGTCTCCCCTGCCCTACTGCATCCTGCCGCTTCGCAAATTTCGTGCTTTCGTGCTTTCTATTTAATCGCCTTTTTGCTCACGATAGGCATTGAAGCAGTGCCGAAGCAGCTCATTCAGCTTCATGTCGTGTTCGGCGGCGTAGGTTTTGAAAGCTCGACGAAAAGTTGCCGGGATACGGAAATTCAGGGGGACTAGTTCCTCGCCTTTGACGCGTTCTACCTTGACCGCGCGCGGCACCTCGGTCGGCTGGCCGGCACGGGTAAGCATATCCGATGTAGGCAGTGCCATACCTTTAACGGCGACCAAGTTAGCCGAGAGTTCAGGCTTTTTAGTCATGCGATCGCTCTTTTGCGTGTTTTCGTGCTTTTTGCCAAGCGTGCTTGCACGAAATGCCACAATTCAGCCATTTCAGCGGCACTGCGCCCCTTTCCGTCCGTCTCGATCACCGTCCGGCCGTCAATCATTGACCCAGCATAATCGACCCGATCATGGACGATCGCCTGGGCAACGACGCCATGCGCCGAGAGCGCCGTTACTGCCTGCACTGTGAGCCGGGTATTCGGCTTGGCTTGTGTGACGATGAAGGCGAACGGCTTATTGGCCGCTTGAACGATCTCAACCGTACTTCCAACCGCGCGGAGGTCGTGCGGACTAGGGCGGGTAGGGATCAGCACCAGGTCGGCCGTCGCTACGACTGATCGAATAGAATCAGTGATGGCCGGCGGAGTATCGACGAAGGCGAGCGCGTAACCAGCCTGGCTAAGAGCGGTCAGCTTGCTCGGCAGTTCGGAGATGGTAGCGGAGGCAAGGGCAGGGGTGTCGACTTGGCGGACGTTCCACCAAGCGGAGAGCGAGCCTTGCGGATCGGTATCGATTAGCACAGCTGGACCTGCACCGGCCGCTTCCGCCGCGATGGCGAGATGCGCTGCAAGCGTAGTCTTGCCAGCACCACCTTTCTGACTAGCCAGCACGATAACCTGAATTCGTGCTTTTTGCCTTTCTGTCATTTTGCTTTCCATGCTGCATACAGTTAATGCACGAGAGCATTACCTATGCAAAGAACGTTTTCTGCCTTTCGTGCTTTCACGCTTTTTGGCTGAAGCGCGATGTCCTGATGAAGGCGCCGCCCGGCTTGCATCCCATCACCGTCCTGCCGTCTCGTTGCGTTTGTTCTATGTTCGAGGTGCCTGAAGACGATCGCGTCAATCACCGCCACATGCGGGCGGCGATGCTGCGTTCCTCCTCGCCGACCGCCTCGGCGTAGATCGCCGTGGTGGTGAGCTGGGCGTGGCCCATCCAGCGCTGCACCAGGTTGAGCGGGATGCCCTGTCCGACCGCGGCAACACCCATGGCGTGGCGCAGCCCCTTGGGGCTGGCCTGCGCGCCCTCGAGCCCGGCCGCGGCCAGCACCTCCTTGATCCGCCGCCAGGCGGTGGCGCGCGACCAGCTCCAAAGCGGCAGCTTGGCGGCCGGTCCGCGCAACTCACGGAGCCCGAACACCAGGTCGAGCATGGTGGCGAGCTCGGGCGGGATCGGCACGGCGCGGAACACGCCCGTCCTGCGCTTCTTCAGGGTCTCGAAGGTGATCGTGCCCGCGGCGACGTCGACCCGCTCGGCCGTCAGCGCCAGCGCCTCGCTGATCCGGCATCCGGTCCAGCCCAGCGTGTGGCAGAAGGCGCGCACGTCGCGCGGCGCCCGGTCGGCGGCGAGCAGGAAGCGGATGTGCTCCTCGCGGGTGAGGTACTTACGCCCACCCGCCTGGTCGTGCAGCGACATCATGGCACGACCACCTCGATCAGGGGTACGAAGCGGCGGAAGTCGGCCTCGTTGAAGGTGAAGAGGCGAGGGATGCCATAGGCCAGCATGGTAGCGGCGATGTTGGCGTCGTGCACCTGCTTGCCGCCGACCGCGACACGACCGAGCAGAAGGCAGAGTTCGCTGAACACCTCCGGCCCATCCTCGGCGATATTGAGGGTGCGGCTGAGCCGGTCGACATCCGCCAGCGCCTCAGCGATGGGCAGCGGCGGCGCGTCACGCTGCGGCCGGGTCACAGTCGCGAGATACTCGCGCAGGATCTGGCGGCTGATCCAGAGTTCCAGGTGTTCCTGCCGCGCCCGGTCTAGGGCTGCCGTGGCTTGGGCATTGAACGTGGACCGCTTCTGGCTGGCGTAGACGAGGACGTTGGTGTCGATGAACGCCGGGTCAGCGGCCATCGTCGCCGTACATGTCTTCGCGGCGTAGCGAGATGCTGTCGTCCCAAGGCCCGTCATGGACCGGGAAGTCTTCCATGGTGAAGGGTTTTCCGGGACGGCGCAGGGGAGCGTCACGGAGAGTGACCTCGGCTTTATACTCTCCGGCGGGCAGGGGTGTGGCGGTGGAGATGGCGCCGTCGGCGCTGACGGTGATATGGATGCTGATGACGGTCATGGCGGCCTCCGGGCGGGCGGGATCGCTCGATCCCGCGACCTTTGTTTCACGGATGGCGTGCGCTGGTCCAGCGCCGTGTGCGGCGGGCCGGCGAGGAGCCGGCCACGGGCCAGGGTTTCCGGGACGGCGTCGGTTCACAAGGCGGGGCAGGGGCCGTGGCCGTTCCCGGCTGCGCCCGCCATTTTGAAACACTATTACCCATAGTGTATCGTGTACGCCCTGGCTTGATGCCGTTTCTGCTGAGCCGCAACGCGCTCGTCCTAGACTTCGGGGCTAATGGTCCGGGTCCCCTGAGCGCCTAGCGCGACAGTGGGGTCGGTGACTGGGCTTAGACTATGCCTTTCTGATCGGAACCCATTCCCGGCCCTTGTCTCACATCAGATTTGGCAAGTGCGGAGTTCGCATGAGTTCTGATTACCGAGGCTTGGTGTTACTGGCCTCGGTCCGGTTGGAAAGAGCTCCAGCTAAGCCGGAAACCGAACGGCAGACCCTTCGCGATGGTGTGCTTGTCTCCTCAAACGGTCAGTTCCGTTTTAAGACGTGTTACGATCTGACTGTAGATGCGTTATAAGTGTCCGTCTCGGAACGAGGTTGCAACGAGCGGTGTGGGGATTGTGGGTGACCGGCCTAGACGCGATCTCAGTAGGTTGTCGAAGCTTTACTGGATGATCTCATGTGGACCCCGACCACCCGCGCGCAGCATAGCCGCGCGGGGCTGCGCTATGGAAGTGACCTGACCGATACCGAATGGGCGATCCTGGAGCCGCTGCTACCACCGCCATGCGGCAGTGGGCGGCCTCGACACTGGCCGCTGCGGGAGGTTGTGAACGCCATCTTCTACGTGCTGCGCTGTAGCTGCCCGGGGCGGTCGCTGCCCAAAGACCTGCCGCCGTGGCGCACCGCCTATCGCTGGTTTGCCCGCCTGCGGAATGCAGGCACATGGGAGGACCTGAACTTTGCCCTTGTCATGGCCGACCGCGAACGATCCGGCCGCAGCCCAAGCCCGAGTGCGGCGGTGATGGACAGCCAAAGTGTGCGCACGACCGAGAGCGGCGGCCCGTGCGGCTATGACGCGGGCAAAAAGGTGTGGGGCCGCAAGCGCCATGCTCTTGCCGATACAGACGGGCGACCGCTCGTGCTGCAAGCTGGCCCAGCCTCTGTGCAGGACCGTGACGGCGCAGTGCCGTTGCTCAAGGCGTCGCGCGGCCTCTACCCGTTCATCGAGCGCACCTTCGCCGACAGAGGCTACGCCGATGAGCGCGTGGCCGCAGCCACGATCATCGCCATCGAGATCGTCCGCAAGCAGGCCGGTCAGGTTGGCTTCGCCGTCCAGCCCCGGCGTTGGGTCATAGAAAGGACCTTTGCGTGGCTGGGCCGAAACCGTCGCCTCGCCCGCGACTTCGAAGCCACCATCGCGTCCGCCACAGCCTTCCTCTACGCCGCATCCGTCATGCTGCTTAGCCGAAGGCTAGGCTGTCGCGCGACAATCAAAACCGTGTCGTCAGCGACAATTAGCGACATATCCATTGGTGGAATATCTCTGAAGCGGGTAGCCGGCTGTCAAGTCCGAAGCCGCCATCGGCGGTGGCCTGAAAGGCCAGACTTTACAGATGGCTGCCCGCTTCAGATGGGGACCGTCGCAATATTGGGGGTCGTAACTATTTTCGGGCGCTGAACGGCGTGGTCCCTGATGTGTGCAGGGACTGTCTCGTGTCGGATAGCGGCCAGCACCAGCTTTGCTTTCGATAGGATCAAGCCCGAATCGGAGATGTCGCCGAGATTGTCAGGCCGGTTGCTCTGTGTGCCGTCCATGCACGACTCTCACTTTCGCGCCTTGAGACGTTACGACCCCCAAGCTTGCGACGGTCCCGTCCGCCATCAGTTGCAATCAGCGTGGGCACGGCCGACCGATGATTGCGATCCCACGGTAGGATGATTGCGGTTCGCTAGTGCGTCGGGAGACCGGCAAGGAGTAGATGGTGCAAGTCCATTACGGTGAAGGAGTAGCGATCCACACTGGCCCCGAGCCGTGCGTTGTCGCCCGCGAGGACGGCAGCGAAGCGTCGGCAGGGGAGCGCATAGGCCAGCCATTGAGCCGTGAAAGTGCAAGAGTTTCGGGTGCCGACGCCGTTAGCGATGCGGAAGGCAACATGACCGGGCGCGTCAGCGCGAGTGCCCGGACAACCCGGCGCGGTCGGAGACACTGGCATGTGCGGACGCCCCTTATCCGGGAACCGAGAGATCTCACGGCTGACCAGGACGGCTTGCCGTCACTGGCCCGCATCGGGAAGGCGAGGAGCCGTAGCCGATGATGCACGGCCGTGAGAAGTCAGAGTCCGCCATAGTAGCTATGAAGTCGGCGAACAAGGTTGGGGGCCTGGCTGAAGCAAGTGGTAGCAGGCTACTTCGCCTACTATGCCGTTCCGACAAATGGCCGCACGCTTCGCACGTTCCGAAGCGGGGTCGAGTTCCTCTGGATGCGCAGCCTACGCAAGCGCAGCCAGCGGGACAGGACGACATGGGAGAAAATGAAGAAGCTGTCAGCTCGACTTTCCGCATTTTACGTAGCATGGCAGAGGGTGTCCGTAAGTCTTTGCAGGAGGGTGGCAGGGATTTGTACGGTCTCTGTGCTGGACCGGGACCTGGATAAACCCGGTGGGCACCAG
>JAABUM010003683.1_pt1 | contig 18406 bp, 27 predicted proteins | sample 5559161 | NCBI WGS metagenome assembly JAABUM01 (sample SAMN10711868, study PRJNA513369) | rock metagenome | isolation source: Antarctica rocks | place: Antarctica: Victoria Land, Siegfried Peak nord | reverse complement strand
CGTCGGGCGCCTGAGCCCGGGCAAAGCTCGCGGCGCCGGCCAGAACCGCCATGGTCGAGAGCGAGGCCAGGAACCTGGTGGTGGTCTTCATCATCTTCCCCAATGCGTGACGGTGCCGCGCGGCGAAGGCTGCCACAGGCGTGATCGCAGCGCTAGCACGGCTTCTTGACAACGAAGCAACGGCCACCTGGCTCGGACCGAAGCGTTCATCCCGCAAGTGGACCGCGGAGGCTCACGGGAGCCGTCTGTAATGGGAGGACATCCATGCTCACCACTCGCCACCCTGCCCTAATCTTGCTGATCTGCCTGGGCGGAGCAGCATCCTTGGCGGGATCCATCGAGGCGGCCTCCGCACAGGCCGTGACGCCGCCGCTGCCCGGTCCCGCGGCGGCCGATGCCGGACTCCTAACCTTGACGATCTTCCTGAAGCACGACGAATCGCAGACGCTCGACGAGATCAACGACCGGCTGCGCCGCCAGCACTTCTACGACACCTTCCCACCTCAGGGCGTCGAGGTTCTGGCCTGGAACGTGCTGATGGGCGTCGGGCAGGTGGTCACGCTTCGCTTCCCGGCGGAGCGCCTGCGCGAGGTCAACCGCGCGATCGAGAAGACCGCCTGGGGAGGCTACCGCACCGAGTTCTATCCCACCTACGACTATCGCCCGACGGCTTCCAAGGAGCGCGAGGGACTGCCGTCGGCGTTCAAGTGATGCCGGCGCGTGATCCTCCCCTTGCGCGGTTCGGGAGATCGCCACGGCGACGTCCGACGGACGGCTTGGCATTCGTCGCCGACCTGTGAAACAGTCGGCGCAGGGCACCAGCATCGGGGAGCAGACAGATGGCGTTTCGCCACGTCGTCGGCCAGCACGCATGGGCCTTCGCGGACCTCAGGGACCTCATGGCCAAGGCGACGCCGCTGCGGTCGGGCGACATGCTGGCCGGCATCGCGGCCGGGTCGGCCGAGGAAGGCATGGCGGCCCGGCATTGCCTCGCCGACCTGCCGCTCGGGACATTCCTGATGCAGCCATTGATCCCCTATGAAGAGGACGACGTCACCCGCCTCATCATCGACCGGCACGACGAGGCGGCCTTCGCCACGGTGGGCCACCTCACGGTCGGCGGCTTTCGCGACTGGCTCCTGTCCGACCTGGCGACGTCGGAGGCGCTGGCCGGGATCGCGCCGGGCATCACCCCCGAGATGGCGGCGGCGGTCTCGAAGATCATGCGCAACCAGGATCTGATCCTGGTGGCCCGCAAGTGCCGGGCGGTGACGCGGTTCCGCAACACGATCGGCCTGCCCGGAACCATGGCGGTGCGGCTGCAGCCCAACCACCCGGCCGACGATCCCGACGGGATCGCGGCCAGCGTGGCCGAAGGGCTGCTCTACGGCTGCGGCGACGCCGTGATCGGCATCAATCCGGTCTCCGACTCCCCTGCCGTGCTGGGCCGCCTGTGCCACCTCCTGTCCGACCTGATCACCCGACACGCGATCCCGACCCAGGCTTGCGTGCTGACCCATGCGTCCACCACCATCGGCCTGATCGAGCGGGGCGTGCCGGTCGACCTCGTGTTCCAGTCGATTGCCGGAACCGAGGCCGCCAACGCCTCCTTCGGGGTGACGTTGAACCTGCTCGCCGAGGCGCAGGATGCCGGCCGCGGCCTGCGGCGCGGCACGGTCGGGCAGAACGTCATGTATTTCGAGACCGGCCAGGGCTCGGCCCTCTCGTCCGACGCCCATCACGGCGTCGACCAGCAGACCCTGGAGGCACGCGCCTACGCGGTCGCCCGCGCCTATGAGCCGCTTCTTGTCAATACGGTCGTGGGCTTCATCGGCCCCGAGTACCTCTACGACGGCAAGCAGATCATCCGAGCCGGCCTAGAGGACCATTTCTGCGGCAAGCTGATGGGCCTGCCGCTCGGCTGCGACGTTTGCTACACCAACCACGCCGAGGCCGATGCCGACGACATGGACACGCTGATGACGCTGCTCGGTGCCGCGGGCGTCACCTACATCATGGGCGTGCCGGGTGCCGACGACATCATGCTGAACTACCAGTCGACCTCGTTCCACGACCAGCTCTATCTGCGCGACGTCCTGGGCCTGAAGCGTGCGCCGGAGTTCGAAGCCTGGCTCCAGACCATGGGCATCACGGGTCCGGACGGGCGCCTTCGGGCCTCCACGCCGTCCCATCCGCTGCTCGCCCCATTGCGGGCCGCATGAAAACGCCGCCCGACGACCCTGCCCTGCCCTCCCCCACCCTGCCCTCCCCGGTGACGGCCGATCCCTGGACGCGGCTGGCCGCCCTGACGCCGGCACGCCTGGCCCTGGGCCGCGCCGGCCCATCGCTGCCGACCCGCGAAGTGCTGAAGCTCGGCTTGGCCCACGCCCGGGCGCGCGATGCCGTTCATGCGGAGCTGGACGTCGGGGCCATCGCGGCCGGGATCGCGGCGCTCGGGTGCGAGACGGTCCTGGTTGAGAGCGCGGTTCCCGATCGGGCCACCTATCTCAGACGCCCCGATGTCGGGCGCCGTCTCTCGGCCCGCAGCAAGGCGCTGCTGCAGCAGGCCGACTGGGCCGCAGCCGACATCGCCATCGTGGTGGCGGACGGGCTGTCGGCCTCGGCGGTCGACCTCAATGCTCTGCGGCTGCTGCGTGCCCTGACGCCGCTGCTCGCGGCCGCGAACCTCACGCAGGCGCCGGTCGCCTTGGCGCGCCAGGCCCGCGTCGCGCTGGGCGACGAGATCGGCGCGCTGCTGGGTGCCCGGCTCGTGCTGGTGCTGATCGGCGAACGGCCGGGTCTGTCGGCGGCCGACAGTCTCGGCGCCTACTTGACCTTCGCGCCGAAGGTCGGCCGGCGCGACGCGGAACGCAATTGCGTGTCCAACATCCGGGCCGCGGGCCTCGAACCGTCGGCGGCGGCCGGCAAGATCGCCTGGCTGATCACCCGGGCACTGGCGCTCGGGCTGACCGGCGTGGCACTGAAGGACGACAGCGAGGCTGTCCTGCCGGCCGCAGCGGCGCCGGCGGGCTTGATCGACCGCTGAGCGTCGCTTCGGAGAACGGTCCCGCTCGCGCCAGACGCGTGCCTCTTGGCGCACGGGGTTCCCACAGGAAAACGGCCTCGCGTCGCTATGCCATAACCGCGTCGAGTGCCACGAGTATCGAAGCCGTTTTCCCTACGGGCACCCTTCGCGGGTCACCCGGTACGCCGAGCGCAGCCCGATGACCGAACCACGCCCATTCCCGTTGCGCTACCTGGGACCGTTCGCGTCGCGGCCCCGGCTCGTCACCGCCATCGCCGTGGGCATCGCGGCCGGCGTCCTGCTCGCCATTCTGCCGTCCGACCTCGACGCCCCGACCCGCGCCATCGTGGCCTGGGACATCGGCTGCGTGGTCTACGTGACCATGACCCTGCGCGGCATGGCACTCCGCGATGCGCCCTACATCCGGGGTGTCGCCAAGGCGCAGGACGAAGGTCAGGGCATGATCATGGCTCTGGTGCTGGCGCTGTCCGCGGCGTCCCTCGCGGCCGTGGCGGCCGAGCTGTCCCTGGCCAAGGACGCCCATGGAATCGACAAGGCGCTTCGCGTGACTCTGGCGTTCGGCAGCGTGTCGGTGTCCTGGTTTGTGACGCAGCTCATCTTCGCCATGCATTACGCGCACGAATATTACGCGCCGGACGACGACGACGACCCGGCGACGCTGGAGCAAGGCGGCCTCAAGTTCCCGGACGACGACGCACCCGATTATTGGGACTTCATCCATTTCGCCGTGGTGATCGGCGTGGCGTCGCAGACCGCCGACGTCGAGTTCACATCCAAGCGCATGCGCCGGATCGGCACCGTGCAGAGCCTCGTGGCCTTCACGTTCAACACCGTGATCCTGGCCCTCACCATCAACATCCTGGCGGGCCTGCTCTGATCACCCGGCCCGTGTGGCGTTGCGTTCCACGGCAAGGCGGAACCGCGTGACCTCGACCCTGTGCCGGACGCCCGCGAGCCGATAGGGATCTGCTTCGAGCCAAGCGTCGATAGCCTCGCGGTCCGGGAAATCGCAGACCAGCACCGACGCGACGGGATGTTCGGCCTCGTCCAGCATCGCACCCCCGACCACGATCCGTCCACCGCGACATCGTCCGCGATACGTGACAGATGGGCGCCGGCCGTACGGCGGCCCGCCGAGCCGGACCGTCAGGGTCCGATCCGTCCCGCGCGATCACCATGAACTGAGGCATAGGTCTGCGGCCCGAGGTCAGCCACCGAGGCCCTGATCGTAGATCTTGGCGCAGGCTGGGCTCAGTTGGGCATGATGCGCGCCCATGCAGGCCGTGATCTTGTCCTCGTCGGGGATCGCAGCCTTGCAGAGTTTCTGGACGTCGTCGTAGCACAGGTGCTCGGCCTGTTGTCGCATCTGCTGCGCTTCGGAGGGCATCTTGGCGAGACTGGGCAACGTCATGGCGCCCAGGATGCAAGCTGCGAGCAGCAATGGCGTTCTCATCGGTTCACCTCTCGTCGCGCGGTGCGGGCCCGCCGGGCGACCGCGCCAACGACGTTGTTCGAACCTCGATCACGTCCACCCGAGAGCCTGCCTCATCGCAAACCTGTGCCGAACGGAACGCGTTCCGCCCGGCACGGAAGATCGCTCCACCGTGTCGGCCAAGACACATCGGCCATGCTCGCTTACCGCATGGAGCGGTCGCGTCGAGGAGGCACGAGGTCCGCCGCTACTTCATGCCCGCATCGAAGACCTTGCGGCAGGCAGGGCTCAGCTTGCTCCGCTTGCTTCTCATGCAGGCGGCGATCTTGGTCTCGTCGGGAATCTCGCTGCTGCACAATCTCTGCACGTCGTCGTAGCACAGGTGTTCCGCCTGCTGACGCATCCGTTCCTTGTCGGTCATCGTCTTGGCAGACGCAGTCTCCAGGCAGACCAGCGTCAGGATCGCGCCGACGATCAGGCTCGTTCGCATGTTTCACTCCCCCTTTGATCGACGGGATAATATCAGGGCAACCGACAACGGTCCGGGCTTCCCGATCCGGGGCGGCGATAAACATCGGGCGTGCCCCATCGGCAACGCTGGCGATCCGCACCCTCTTGCGAAATCCAAGCCGTTGCAACATGCATTAAGGCAGGGTTCAGGCGAAAGCGGTGATCCTGTGCCGAAGAGCATCGGTCGGCGGTGGCCCCGGCGCGCCCATCGATGGCCGACAATCTAGGAGGAGCGTGATGAAGATCCTGCCGGCCCTGGCCCTTGCGACCGCCTTGTCGACCCTCGGTGTTGCGGCAGCTTCGGCGGGACCCATGCCGGCTGCGCCGGCCCCGTCGATTGTGTCCGGCATCGACGAGGTCGCGCTGGTCTGCGGTCCTTACCGGTGTTTCCGTCAGTTCGGGTGGCGCTACGGCTATGGTTACGGGTTCCGCCCGTTCCGACGCTTCGGCTATGGCTTCCAGCGCTTCGGATTCGGGTACCGCCGATACGGATACGGCCGTTTCGGTGGGCGAAGATGGTGAGTTGGCCTGGCGGGTCCACATGGCCCGCATCCTCGCTTTGGCTCTGGTGGTAATCAATCCAGACCACGATTTGTTTGCCTTTCGCCTTGCGAAAGCCATCCAGAAAACACATATGCTATAGCACGGCCGGGCAGCGCGTATCTACACGCTGGTCACTCCTGGCGCTGTACTGAGTACCCATGCTGCAGCGACGACCCGAAGGACAGTCAGTATGCATGTTGCCGCCCCATTCGCCCTCGCCGTGGCCATCGCCTATGCGTCTCCATGCCTTGCGGGTGCACAGAATCTGAGCCCTGAGTTGCGACAGCAGGCTATCCAGAACTGTACCGGGGATGCGATGCGTCTGTGCCCACAAGCACTGACGGACGAAGGCCAGGCGGTCTCATGCATGGCGACCAAACGTCCTCAGCTCAGTCAGTCTTGCCGCGTGGTGTACGACCAGGTCGCGCGCCTCCTCAGGAGCTAACGGCCGGCGCCAAAGCGCTGTTTCTGAGGGCATTGTGCCCCCGGCGTGGCCGCCCCCCGCGTTGCGGTCGCTCATAGCTCAGTCAGTGAAGGCACTGGTGCCGGTTAGAGGGCTCGAACCCCTGACCCCCTGATTACAAAAAGCCTGGACACCCCAGACACGCCAGGACAATCAGTGACATCCGGCCCAGAACCGAGTGCCCCTGCCCTCTTGCATAGCGCGAAATGTCCGCTATTGTCCATGTCACGGGGTAACAAGCCAAGACATGTCAAGTTCGTTACCCCGAAGAAACCCCGGCGAACTCCGCTGATTTTTCGGGTCGAAAACATGGCAAAAGCCCTCACGATCCGGACCATCGACACCCTGGCAACACCCGAGGCCCGACGCGAGGTGCCGGATGGCCTCTTGCGCGGCCTCTATCTCGTGCTCCAGCCATCAGGTGCTCGATCATGGGCGGTACGCTACCGGAACACCGCCGGCACGCCCCGCAAGCACACCCTCGGCACCTATCCGGCGATCGACCTCAGGTCGGCACGGGAACTCGCGCAACAGGCGCTCATCGAGGTCGCCAAGGGCAGCGATCCCGCGGCCGACCGGAAGGCGGCCCGGACCGGCGCCAAGGTGCCGAGCGATCGTGACCTCGTGGAGAAGGTCGCCGAACAGTTCATCGAGCGCTACGCCAAGGCCAACACGAAGTCGTGGCCCGAAGCCAAGCGCATCCTCGACCGGGAGGTGGTGGCGCACTGGCGCGGCCGGCACCTCGCCGCGATCGGTCGCGCCGACGTCCACGAGTTGCTTGACGGTGTCGTGGATCGCGGCAGTCCCGTGATGGCGAACCGGGTCCTCGCGGCGCTGCGCAAGCTGTGCGCCTGGTCCGTCGACCGCGGCATCATCACGGCCTCGCCTTGCACCGGGATCAAGGCCCCCACGGCCGAGCGGTCGCGCGACCGGACCCTGTCCGATGGCGAGCTGCGGGGCCTCTGGGCGGCCTGCGACGCGATCGGCTGGCCCTTTGGCGCGCTCGTCAAGCTCCTCCTCCTCACGGGCCAGCGCCGCGACGAGGTCGGCAAAATGCGATGGTCGGAGCTCGACCTCGACGGCAAGCTGTGGGTCCTGCCGAAAGAGCGATCCAAGAACGCCCAGGCGCACACGGTCCCGCTATCCGAGCCGGTGCTCACCATCCTTCGCGGCCTGCCCCGGATCGGCACCAGCGACTACGTGTTCACGGTCACAGGGAAGACGGCCGTGAGCGGCTTCTCGAACGCGAAGGAACGGATCGACGCCGTACTCGCCGCAGCGCACGGCGAGCCCGTGCCGGCGTGGGTTTTCCACGATTTGCGGAGAAGCTGCGCGACCGGCCTGGCGCGGCTCGGGACCGCCCTGCCCGTGGTCGAGCGGGTGTTGAATCACACAAGCGGCAGCTTCGGGGGAATCGTCGGGGTGTACCAGAAGCATGGGTTCGCGGACGAAAAACGGCACGCCCTGGACGCATGGGGCGCCTTCGTCGAGCGGCTCGGAGGTGAGCCGGGTGCGAACGTGGTCCAGATGGTGAGGGCGTCGTGATCAAACTGAGACCATTCGCCGATGAGAAGGACCTTGCTCGCGCCGTCTCCGACTACCTGACCGAACATGGGCAGGAAGCGATGAAGAACACGCGGCGGCTCGACCCGCAGGGTGAGCACTTCTATCAGCAAGTCACGGAGCACCTTGGGAAGCATTACAATCAGCTTACGCAGTTGATGAACCTGACCATGAACGATCAAGCCTCAGCGATGGGGCATGAAATGCTAGCGAAGGTGATGCTTGCCGCTTGGACTCTCGGAACAGCCGCAGCAGTCGCCCCGGAGGTAAAGCAGAAGCTCGCCGAGCGGAAGACGGCCGACATGCGCAAGGCTCGGAGCGAGACGCCGGCAGAGCTGGCGCTGATCGAAGCAATCGAAGCCGAGCGGGGCGGACGGCCGGTGACACAGCCGAAGAAGGAAGCCGGCGCGATGCTCGACGCCGTCAACGCGAAACTGGTGGATGCGGGACACGCCACCGTCAAGCTCGATGTCGTCCGCAGAAGGCTGGGGAAATTGGTGCGCTCTTGAAGAACGCACCTTTGGCTCCGGTGCGCTCTTGAAGAACGCACCTCGCGTTGTTGCTTCGGCCTTCGCGACGGTATGAATGATCACCTCGTCAAACCAAGACGAGGGTTCACATGTCCGACGAAACAACCCGGGCTTATCTTCCGGGACCTCAAACGGCACGCCGCTACGGCGTGTCTGATCGCACCATCTCGCGCTGGGAAGCAGATCCTGAACTCGGGTTCCCGCAGCCCATGATCGTCAACGGGCGCAAGTTCCACCCGCTCGACGCTCTGGAAGCCTGGGAGAAGACCCGCGCCCTGCCCTCCAATAACAAGAAGGCGGCTTGATCGAATGCTTCAGAAACGATTGAGGGGCCAACCGCTCGCAACGGTGGCCCCCCGGAGTGTTTATAGCTCTGTAGTTCTCAACACCCGGACTCCTACAGAAAACCTCGCGGCTGTTCAAGCCGCTTTCGTGGCGGCCCGCTACGGCCTCGACGGCACCCGTGCTCGCGTAGTCGCCGAGCTGTGCTGGAAGCGCTCATGAGCGCCGTCGTTCCCTTCGAACCCGGCGCCCGTATCTCGACCACGCCGACCGGCTATCAGATCGAGTGTCGAGGCCCCTACGGCGTGCGTCACTACGACTTCGCCAGTGTCGGCGAGGCCGCCGAGTTCGCCATCCTGCTTCGGGATGAAGGTCGCTGGCGCTTGCGGTTCAGCACCGGTGCCGAGGCCGTCCGGGCTATCGTCGCTGACATCGACGGAGAAGCGGCATGAGCGCGCTCTCCCGCGATCTCGCAGGTGTCGAGCGTAAGCTCCTCGCCACCTTCCCAGACCGCAGCACAAGTCGCAACAGGCTCGCCGAGTTCGACGAGACCTTCGGCGAGAGTTGCACCGAAGCGGCCGACACCGTTGCTCTTGTGAGTGACGTGATGAGACCAGCTGACTTGGCCATCCTCACGGAGCGTGTCGCCTTGACCGTCACCGACGCGATCAAGACCGCGGCGCTCCAGGTGGGCGTCGCCGAGTCGCCGTGGGTTCGCCAGGGGCAGCGCTGGGCCGTGGAGGCCTATTTCGCGCGGATCGCTGAAGTCCGGGTCACTATGGTGCCAGGAGGTCGCGCATGAACGCCCCTCTGTCCAGCGCCGATCAACTCGCCGTGATCGGCGCCTTTATGGATGAGTCGGCCAGCCCAGGCTCGACCCCCGCATCGGTTTATCAGGCTAGCCCCATAAAACGGGGACGGTCCACCAAATCCGAGGTCGAGGGCCGCCGGGCAGCGCTCTACGACATCGTTGCGGCCATGCAGCCGATGACGGTCCGCCAGGTGTACTACCAGGCCACCGTCCGCGGCATCGTCGACAAGACGGAGGCCGGCTACACAAAGGTGCAGACCGACCTCGTGCTGATGCGGCGGGCGGGGGTGCTGCCCTACGACTGGCTGGCGGACAACACCCGCTGGCAGCGCAAGCCGATCACCTTCAACAGCATCCAGGACGCGCTCGACGATACCGCCCGGTTCTATCGCAAGGCGCTGTGGACCGAGGTCGACGCCTACGCCGAAATCTGGCTGGAGAAGGACGCCCTCGCCGGCGTGATCCTGCCGGTGACCACGATGTACGACGTGCCGCTCATGGTGGCACGCGGCTACGCCAGTTTGTCTTTCCTGCATAGCGCAGCCGAATTCATCAACGACGTCGGCTGCCCGGTCTACATCTACCATCTCGGCGACTTCGACCCCTCGGGCGTCAACGCTGGTGAGAAGATCGAGGAGACGCTGAACGAGCTGGCGCCCGAGGCGGACATCACGTTCGAGCGCATCGCGGTCACGCCGGCGCAAATCAAACGTCTGAACCTGCCGACCCGGCCGACCAAGACTTCGGACACCCGGTCCAAGGGGTTCGGCGACATCTCGGTCGAGTTGGACGCGATCCCGCCGGACGAACTGCGGGGCCTCGTGCAGTCGGTCATAGAGGACCACCTGCCGCCGCGGCAATTCAGCGTGCTCAAGGCCGCGGAGGACAGCGAGCGCGGCATCATCGCGAAAATGGTCCGAGAGATGGGAGGCGCATGATGGGCATGCCCCTCCTCGACGATCCCGTGGCCGAGTTCCCGCTTTGTCGGCCGCTCGACCAGCGCAGCATCGACCACATGAGATCGATGGGCGTCCCCGTCCTGGCGCTCGTCTCCGGCCTCGACGGCATGGGCCATTGCATCCGCGAGGATCGCGTCGAGACCCGTGACGGCCGTTTCGAGTTCGGGCGGTACGTGGACCACGAAATGGTGAGGGACGCCTTGGTGGCGCTCGCCTTCGATCGTGACGGCCACACCGCTGATATCGTGGCGTGGCGGACGGGTTCCGAGCCCTTCGTCGCATCCTGGCTCGGTCAGATCGGCTTGCTCGGTGAGGAGAACCTCGACGGCGCCCGGCTCGGCGAACCCTTGGTGGTCCATCCCGATCCCATGGCTTGGCTGCGCTCCGGCCGGGAAGGCGTGGTGGTGGTGGACGCCATCCGGGCCGGGCCGATGCTACGGCAAGCCGGTGAGATGGTGGTGGGCAGTCACGCCGAGCGGAACCGGCTCAACGCCATCATGCGGGTGGACCTGCCGAAGATCATCGTCCGATCGCATGTTCGCGTGGTGGCTGCCGAATGACCCCGCCGCGCGACGACAACGTGACCACCCTGGCGGACCGGCGGAAGGGCCGGGCCAAGGCCGGGGGCAACGGCAAGGCCGCATGGCTGAAACAGGCCACGTGCGACGACCGGGGCCGCCCTGTCGCCAATCTCGCCAACGCCATGGTGGCGCTGCGGCACGCGCCCGAGATCGCCGACGCCTTCGCCTATGACGAGATGATGGAGGCGCCGATCCTGCTGGCATCGTTGCCCGCGGTCACGCCGGAAGGCGCCGACCCGGTCGAAAAGCCCAGGCCGGTGCGGGATACCGACGTGAGCCAGGTCCAGGAATGGATGCAGCTCGCGGGCCTGCCCCGGCTCGGAAAGGATACCGTCCACCAAGCCGTCGACCTCCGGGCTCGAGAATGCGCCTTCCACCCCATTCGCGACTGGCTCGACGCGCTGAAGTGGGACCGCACCGCACGGCTCGACCGATGGCTCGCTACTTATCTCGGCGCCGACGCGACACCCTACGCAACCGGTATTGGCCGCATGTTCCTCGTGGCCATGGTGGCGCGGATTTATGATCCGGGCTGCAAGGCCGACTACATGCCGATCTTTGAGGGGCCGCAGGGTGCCAGGAAGTCGACCGCTTGTGCCATCCTCGGCGGCGAATGGTTCAGCGACAGCCTACCCGACGTCACCGAGGGCAAGGACGTCGCGCAACACTTGGTCGGCAAATGGATGATCGAAGTCGGCGAGCTGTCGGCGCTAAGCCGGGCCGAATCCGCGCACCTCAAGGCCTTCATCACGAGACCGACCGAGCGCTACCGGCCGTCCTACGGAAGGAAGGAGGTGATCCAGCCCCGGCAGTGCGTCTTCATCGGCACCACGAACGCCACCGCCTATCTGAAGGATGAGACCGGCGGCCGGCGCTTCTGGCCGGTCAAGGTGGGCAAGATCGACAGCGACGGCCTCACGCGCGACCGCGACCAGCTCTTCGCCGAAGCCGTCGTCGCCTATCGGGACGGTGTCCAATGGTGGCCGGACCAGGATTTCGAGCGACGCCACATTGCCCCGCAACAGGAGGCCAGATTCGAAGTCGATCTATGGGAAGAACCCATCGAAAGACACCTCAGCGGCAAGTCGTCCGTGGTCGTCGGCGATATCGCCCGTGTTGCGCTTAGCCTTGAAACACCTCGCATCGGCAGAGCCGAGCAGAACCGAATCACGTCGATCCTTCAGCGCCTTAACTGGAAGCGAGGCGAGAAGGACTGGAGGGGAAGCAGGCCATGGATACCGGCCAACTGAACCACGGCCAACGGCCGACCACGGCTGACTTTCCAACGAGGCGATAACGTGCGCGCGCATACTACTTCTATGGAAAATGGGCCGTGGTCAGCCGTGTCAGCCGTGGTTTGGGACATGGACGAGGCCCGAAAACTTTGCCCCACGCTTTTGAGCCCCACGCACAAACCCCGGCCGCATTCGACCGCTCTCATCAGCCTCGCGACATCTGAAATCCCTGGCACTTGACTATTAGACAGGTGCTCTGTCCGAGATTGTCCAGCATTGTCAATATTGTAGAGCGCTCCAGCGCCGTGCAATAATCCGAGGGTAACGCCAGGTGAACGATGAGCAACGTTTCGACCCTCGCCAAGCCCTCGCGGACGACTCGCGCGGCCGTCTCCAACGGCTCGCGGCTGCATGCCGGCGAGGTCGACGGCCGAACCGAATCGGCGCGCCGGTTTCGCGACGTGCTCGCCGAGATCGTGTCGGACTTGGGCGGGGCCGACCTGCTGTCCGAAGGCCAACGCCAGCTCGCGCGACGCGCCGCGATGATGAGCGTCGAGGCCGAGAGGCAAGAGGCCGAGGCTGTGGCGGGCGGCAAGCTCGACCCGGACGCCTTCGGTGCGCTCGCCGACCGCCTCGGGCGCGTGTTCAACCGCCTCGGCCTAAAGCGCGTGCCGCGCGACGTGACGCCGACCATCGCCGAGATCATGGCGAGGCACGCGGCGCCATGAACATCGTTCAGGCTCTCGACGATCCGACCGTCTTCCGGGGAGTCATTCCCAACCGCACGACGTGGGGCGCTTGGCGCGGCTTCCTGAAGGCCTTGTTCGGCCTGCCGATGGACGATACCGAGGCGGAGACGTTCCGGGCCTGTACGGGCCGCACAACGCTGCCAACGGAGGCTTTCGCAGCGGCTTGGCTCGTCTGCGGCCGGAGAGGTGGCAAGAGTTTCGCCCTGGCGCTTATCGCGGTCTTCAAGGCTTGTTTCGTCGACTACCGCCCTTACCTCGCCACGGGGGAGCGTGCCACCATCGTGATCGTCGCGGCCGACCGGCGCCAGGCCCGCGTGATCTTCCGCTACGTGGTCGGCATCATGACGTCGGTGCCGGCCCTGAAGGCCATGATCTCCGGCGAGACGGCCGAGGAACTGCGGCTCACCACCCCGGTGAATATCGAGGTGATGACGGCGTCGAGCCGCACCGTTCGCGGCTACGCGGTCCCGGTCGCTTTGCTCGACGAAGCGGCATACTGGACCGTCGAAGGTTCGACGGATGCGGACGTCGACATCATTGCCGCGCTGCGGCCCGCCATGAAGCAGTTTCCGCAACCGATGCTGTTAGGAGCCTCCAGCCCCTACAGCCGCCGCGGGGCGTTGTGGGAAGCCTACAAGCGGCACCACGGAGTCGACGACAGCCGCACGCTGGTCTGGCAGGCCGCGACCCGCGTCATGAACCCGACGATCCCGCAAGCCGAGATCGACGCCGAATATGAGGCCGACCCCGCCCGAGCTGCCGCGGAATATGGCGCGCTATTCCGGACCGACGTCGAGACCTTCGTGACGCGCGAGGTGGTCGACGCCGCCGTGGTCCCAGGCCGACATGAACTGCCGCCCATGTCCGATGTCCGCTACAGCGCTTTCGTGGACCCGTCCGGTGGATCGGTCGACAGCATGTCGCTCGGCATCGCTCATGCCGACCGTGACGGGCGTACGATCCTCGACGCCATCCGGGTCCGCAAGCCGCCCTTCAGCCCCGCGGCCGTGGTGACGGACTTCTGCGACGTCCTGAAGAGCTACCGGGTCAACCGGGTCACTGGTGATCGCTACGCTGGAGAGTTCGCCCGAGAGCCGTTCCGACAGGCCGGCATCACCTATGAGCTGTCTGATCGGCCGGCATCCGATATCTTCAGGGACGCGCTGCCCCTGTTGAATTCCGGCAAGATCGAATTGCTGGATCATCCCCGTCTTGTTGCCGAGCTATGCGCCTTGGAGCGCCGCACGGCACGGAGTGGCAAGGATAACATCGGCCACCCGCCCAAGGGTCACGACGACGTTGCTGTGGTGGCGGCCGGCGCCCTGTTGATGGCGGGCGGCGGCAAGGCCCCCCTCATCGTCACCCCCGCGATGCTCCAGCGTTTCAGTCGTCCTCGGCAAGGAACCGACGGTTACTACAAGATACACGGATACTGAAAAGGAAATACTATGTCCCGATCCCGCAAATTAGCTTTAGACAAAGACCTCGCTTTGGAGGATGGCCAGTGGACGAAGCTGGTTGCTTTCCTGAAGCCTTTACTCTCCGCCGAAGACTTGGCAGCCGTCGAGGACATCTGCCGCGGTGGCGGCGACGCCCCCGATGAGCCGGCCTCGGGTGCGAACGATGCCGCGCGGACCCGGCCGCGGGCCTCCGTGCCGGGCGTCAAATACGACAGAGCCACATTTCCCGACAGCGCGCGACTGAAGTGAGGGCGGCGGCTGTGAGCAAGAGCGACAAGCTGCGCATCGTTCCGCCCGTCCGCTCGCCGGAGCGTGAAGCCCTCGCCGTCGCCATCGCCGAGGCCGCTCCGGCGGTCGCTGCGGTCGACAAGGCCCGCGCGGCAGCCGAAGGCGCCCGTGGCCAGCTGGCTCTCGCCGTTGGTGCCGTGCCTGCCGCCGAGCGCGCCGTTGCCGACGCCAAGACGCGCCTGGTCGAGGACCCTCATGCCAGCCGCGCCGAACTCCGGGCGCTTCGCCAGGCCGAGACGGATGCGCGGGACGATATCGAGATCGCGCGCGAGATCGCGGGTCGCGCCGAGGCGGCACTGACCGAGGCCGAGCGGTCCGCCCGCTACGCGCGTGACAAGGCCGCGTCCGCGGCCGGCGCCGTGATGGTGGCATGCTTCGCGCCTGCCCTTGAAGCCGCGGAGCGCGCCGGACGTGAGTTTGCCCGCCTCGCCTTCGCGGCCGACGCCATCGCGAGGTTCGCTGACCACTGGACCGGGGAGCAAACTCAACTGAGGGGCCTCGTGGGCACGATGAACGCTCAGTTCGTCTACCGCAGTGACGGGGCAGCCTTGGAGGCCGCGCAGGAAGGCGCTTCAGCGCCGTGGCGTGCTGCCCATGCCGCGTTGCTCGGTGACCCCGACGCGCCCTTGCCGAAGGTGCCGTGATGGATCTGACGCGGGCCGAGGTGGTCCTGGTCGGCCTCCTACGCGGCGAGACCGGCAGCAACTTCCACGCCACGATCGCCGCGAACGCCGGGGCTTGGCACGTCATCCTGTCGAGCCCGCTCGACCCCGTCCTCGTGGGCGGCGGCCCGAGCTTCGACGCCGCCATGACGGCGGCTGTCGCGTCGGGCTTCGATGGCCCTGGCGACGGCGAGACCGTGCCGGCTGCCCGTGCCCTCCGCGTCGTTGGCGGCAGCGATCATCAATCCGAACAATCAAAGGCCGCCTGATGCAGACCACCTCGACCGCACCCTTGGCCTCGGCCGGCGCGTCGGATCGCTTCATGAACTTTCGCATTCTAGGCACTCTCGTCTTCGCCATGCTGCCGCTGGCAGCGCATGCGCAATCCACGCCCAACTTCTCCTATGGGCAGGTGCCGACCGCAGGCATGTGGAACGGTGCCTTCGCCTCGAAACAGGATCTGCTCGGCTTCGTTCCGCTGAACCGGGCCGGCGGCACGATGCTGGGCAGGCTGACGATGGCGCCATCGACGGTGAACGGCGCCGGCCTCAACCTGCCGCCCGGCGTCGCGCCCGGCCTGCCGAACAACGGCGACCTGTGGACCACGACGGTTGGGCTCTTCGCCCGCATCAACAATATCACGGTAGGGCCTTTCGCGGTCGCCGCGTACCTCGTTCAAGGCCGACTGACCCTCGCCAGTGCCACGCCCGTGATGACGGCCGCGGCATCGGCCGCAGGGACGACTTACTACACTCCCTACACCGGCAACCTCGCTCCGGTGTGGAACGGGTCGGCCTATGTCGCCACCGTATTCGCCGAATACGGGCAGGCGCTGACCGACACGATTTACAGCCCGAGCGCGGCTGTGGCGGGCGCGTGTTACGACGACTTCCTGTGGAACTCTGCCGGCACGGTGCGGGCAACCCACGGACCCGCCTGGACGGCGGGCGCCACCGCAGGTTCCAACACGGCGCGCGGCACCGGCGTGGGCTCGACCGCGCTGACCCGGCAGAACGGCCTTCTGGTCAACACCGTCGCCATCCTCAACGGTCCGGCGGCGGGTTACGGCACCTATGTCGGAACCTTCTGTACGGACGCAGGCGCCGCCACGGTGACGTTCAATCCTGGAGGCGCGGGGATCGGCGGCGTCGCTGCCGTGGTCGGCCTGTGGAACACCTTCAACCGGGTCGCGACCGGGGGCATCGTATCCGACACGACGTCGTCGTGGAGCTACGCCACCACCGGGACGTGGCGGCCCGCGAACGCCTCCGCCACGGCGCGCTTGACGTATGTGGCGGGCTTGCCCGAAGACCCCTGGTCGGCGGACTACTCGGCGTTTCAGCAGGCGAGTACCACCGGCTATTCGTTGGCCGGTATCGGGCTCGACACGACATCGGCCCCCTCCGGAATCCAGTGTTTTTTCTCCAACGGCACAGCCGCCTCCATGCCGGTCTGTCACATGGCGGCGCCCGGCCTTATAGGCCCAGCATTTCATGTCGGCCATCGAGTTCACCTATGCCGGGACCATGACGGGCTTCGGCTTGAACGGCGCTCAATCCGGCATGTCCTGGGCGGGAAGGTACTGATGGTCGACGCCGCCGCCCTGACCGCAGCTGTCGCGGCCCTCTGGCGAGCCTGTCCGGCATGGATTCGATCTCACTCGTGCTCACGAGCGCGCACCGCGGGCACCCTCACCATGAGCCTGGTGCAGTGATTCGGTTTCGCGCCCTGGGAGCGGGCACGGAAGTGCAGCCGGCGGTCACAGAACACCGGCAGCGACGGCTGACCTTTCGCAGTGACGTCGCATCGGCTCCGCCGCCGGAAACAGCGGCGGAGCCCCTCCCGCCCGCGTGCGATCCGCGCCGCATTCCGATCCGCGTGGTGTCGCGCCGCGCGATCGAGGTGCTGGTCGAGAACTTCAACCGGAGTGCCATCCATGCCGAATGATCCCCGCCACTTCGAAGCCACCCTCGACAACATCCACGCGGCCGAGCGCGACCTCACCGGCATGGTCGCGTACCTCACGGCCGCCCGCGACCGGCTCGCCGCGGCGCCCGACGCCGAGCGCGAGGCCGCGGAGCGGCACCTGGCGATGTGCGAGCTGCGGATGCGGGCCGACGCCGTGGTCCTGGCGCACAACTTCGCGGCCCTTTCCATCCCGGCCGGAGCCGTCCCGACGTGAGCTTCACGACCAAATATATCGAGGTCGACTTCTCCCTCGACCATGGCGTCTTCACGGGCGGCGGCAATGCCTACACGGCGAAAGGCCTTCGCATCTCTGCCCAGATCGTCAAGGCCGGAGGACTGTCATTCGGCGAGGCCTTGATCTCGATTTACGGCCTGCCGCTCTCTGTCATGAATCAGCTCGGCACCTTCGGCCAGACCCTGACCGTCATCGGCCGCAACACCGTCACGGTGAAGGCCGGCGACGATCCGAACAACCTCACGACGATCTACACGGGGGATATCCAGAATGCCTACGCCGATGGATGGTCACAACCGAACGTGCCGTTCCGGGTCGAGGCGCGCGTTGCGGCCTACGCTGGCGTGAAGCCCATCCCGCCGCTGACCCATCCGGGATCGCAGGACGTGGCCGAAATGCTCGGGCAGGTCGCGCAAAGCGCCGGATGGCAATTCGAGAACAGCGGCGTCTCGACCAAGATCATGAACCCGTACTTTGCCGGCACGGCCGTGCAGCAGCTTCTTGGCATCGCGGATGCGGCGGGTATCGAGCACATCGTCGACAACGGCACACTGGCCATCTGGCACCCCGGCCAGGCCCGCCAGGGCGCCGCCACGCCGATCTCTCCCGAGACGGGACTCGTGGGCTACCCCCGGTTCAATAGCCAGGGGATCGACATCGTTACACTCTGGCAACCGACGCTAGCCTATGGGCAGAACATCGAGGTCCAGTCAGCCATCACGCCCGCGTGCGGGACGTGGAACATTCACTACCTGGAATACGATCTCGAAAGCGAAACACCTAACGGCCGGTGGTTTTGCAACATAATGGCGCACGTGCCTGGGTCGATGGTGGTGTTCTGAGGGTGATAGCAGCAAGCGAGGGCCGGGACGGCCATCCCGACCCGCGGCACACTCGGGGCCAAGGCTCACCTCTATTCCGGGCCGGTGGCGTCAGACACTTTGTCGTTATCCATGGCAGCTTTGAATGCAGCGCGTGCATCCTCGACCTCTTTGTCGAGAGGGTCTTCGCCCCTCCCGAAAACGGCCAAGACGGTTTTGAACCAAGCGGCGACGCGGGCGAACATCGAACCCACCATGTCCTGACCAA
>JAABUM010003682.1_pt1 | contig 18407 bp, 16 predicted proteins | sample 5559161 | NCBI WGS metagenome assembly JAABUM01 (sample SAMN10711868, study PRJNA513369) | rock metagenome | isolation source: Antarctica rocks | place: Antarctica: Victoria Land, Siegfried Peak nord | reverse complement strand
TTATGCCGAGGAGGCTTTTTCCCGCAACCTACCGGAAGGCGAGGATTTCGGCTTCCTGCCGAAGCCGTTCTCGCTGAAGCAGCTGGTCGAGAAGGTCAAGGAGAACATGGGTTAGGCTCACGGCTTCAGCCGGATGCACGATTCTGGCCGCTTCGCTCGTCCTTGGTACCGAATACGTTACCCCAGGCAGGTGTTCGGAGCAGTGCCGCCACTCTTCGGCAACCCGTGATAGGCCGTAGGCCTTTTCGACAAAAAAAGGGCCGGAACGAGCATTGCGTTCCGGCCTCCCTGTTGCTGTGCTTCGCCGGGCTGCGGCCTTGGTCAGTTCAAATGCGAGCGCGCTCGTCGACCGTATCTGTCAGGGTCGGCTTGACCTCGCCGCTACGGCCGCCGAACCAGCCGGCCAGCGCGCCCAGGAGAAGAGCCACGAAGCCGAAGAGGGCACCGCGCGACACCACGGTGGCGGCGGTATCTGCAGCCTGCATGGCCTTCTGCTTCGCCTGGTCGACCGACTGCTGGTACTGCTGCTGATATTGGCTCACTCGCGTACGAGCCTCGTCGATCGAGACATTCTGCGCCTTGGCAAGGGCTTGCGCCGCACTCTCGCGCGCCTGGTCTGCCTGACCCTGGTCGCCCGTCACTGCCGACTTTACGGCAGCCACGGCCGCGTTCTTCATCGCTGTCGTATCGTTGCCGCTGGCGTTGAGCTGGTTGGCTATGGAGGAGAACGGATCCGCACCGCCGGCCGTGCTCACGCCGGCCGCCGTTGCCGCCGTCTGGCCGAGGCCATTGGCCGCGCCCGTCACCGTGCTGAACGCGCCACCGATCAGCCCACCTACCGCCGTCGTCAGCAGGTACAGGATCACAAGGGTCGTCATGGCCCAGGCGACCAGCCCATGCCATGCCGCCGTCGAGCTCTTGGCTCGCCCCGAGAGGCGAGCCGCTGTGTGACCTCCGAGGAAGGCCGCGATGAGGCTCGAGACGAGGTACCAGACACCGGCGGCGATCGAGAGGGTCCCGGCCGCCGGATTGTTGTTACCCGAGGGCGTGATGTTGGAGACCCCGATCCCCAGGCCGAGCATGTTGAGGAGCAGCGTGGTGACGAGCGCCACGGCGACGCCCGCGAACACGGCGCTCCAGGAGATGTTGTTGATCAAGATGGTTCGCGCGTCCTCGGCGGGGGTGACCTCGCTGAGGTGCGGCAGGGCAGCCCTGCCTTGTGCTGGAGTGAGAGTCGACATCAATGCTCTTTCTGAATGGGAGTCTGGGAACCGGCGGCTCAGGCCGCGGTCCAGCGGCTCTTTACGTCGGCGGCCGAGGTCTTCAGCGTGACCTTGCCGTCGATCGATTTGACCCAAGCGGTCGGGATCAGGTGATGCTTGCCGCCCGAAGCGGGATCCATCTTCTTCAGCTTGATGTTCGCACCGTCGACATGGTCGACCGCGCCGAGGTGCTGTCCATCCGACCCGACCACTTCCATGTCGTTCACGATCTCCGTCGTGAAGCCGCTGATGAGGCCCGTCCTGCCGCCCGTAGTGCGGCCGTCCTCGATGTCGACCTTGGTGCTGCGAACGGTGTCGGTGATCGTCTGGGTGCGATCGGACACGTCCTTGCGGATGCCGATCTCCTCGACCACGCGAGCCGTCTTGGCCACCACCGCCTCCTCGTCGACTTCTTCCATTTCGATCGTGCGATCCTTGAAGGCATCGACGCCGAGATTGGCGGCCGTCACGGGGCGGTCGATGGGGCGGCGTTCGATGCTGACCGTTTCTCCACGCAAGGTGACGCTCTCGTTGACGGGGGTCTCGACCACATAGCTGTGGATGCGGACCTTGCCCCGGTTCACGGCGCGCTTGCCGACGTTGATCTGTTCCTTGACGACCTGGACGACATCATCCTTGCCCGCGCGAGCCGACATGGCTCCCGTTCCGACCGGCGGGGTGCGGGTATTGGTCGTGGTCGCGGTTCTGGCGGAGGCGAGGCCCGCCGCTGTCGCCGTGCCGCCCAGGGCAGCCGCGCCTACGTTCGGAGCACCGGTCCAACCCTCACGCCGCCACGAGGTCTCCCGCTCCGTCAGATCGACCGAGCCGTGCTGTTCCAGAACCCTGATCGCGTTTTCCACCTTCGCGTCATCGACATGGGCGACCAGCATCGTACCGCCGCGCCGCAGCCCTTCGGTATAGGTGGCGTGATCGTCGGAGCCGCCGAACATCTCCTCCAGCGAGGCCCAGAAGCCTTTGCCTTCCGTGCTGGAAACAGCGGACGACGCGGTGCTCTCCGATGCAGCCGGGGAGATCGTGATGTCGGCATCCGAGACACCCGCCTGCCGGAGCATGAGGGCCGCATTGTTGGCGTACTCGCGGTTGTCGTAGAATGCGGTGAGGGTTTGCTTCGCCATGATAAAACCTCCGAGGTTCAGTTGATGGTTGTTACTGGTTGAGACACTCTCGCATCGGCGTCGCCCACGGCCGGGCGGCAGCGGGGCGACGACAACCACACCCTCGATCGGTCGCTTGAAGGCGGCCGAAGAGAGACTGGAGCTTTTGAAATCCTGATCCGATTCGAGAGATGGCCGGTTTAGGTTGCAGCGTCTCGTCACCACCGATCGGCACACGAGAAACCGCGCAACACCCGTTCACTCCATGACGGAGCCGGACTGCTTCTTGCCAAAGTACAGATGTCAGACTTGGCAAGTCCTCCCTGAGAGGTCTTTGCGCCGTGGAAACGAGGGTCCGTCAGGAATGGTTCCCAAGTCACGTGCGTTTACCGCCCTCGGAAAGGTGTCGACGTGGCTCGGACCCGCGGTCGTCGTCGTCTCACGTCCATTGCCGCCGATCCGGTCGAGCATGTAGGCTCCGCTGCGATTGGCAGAGGTCGGCACCGCGGCCGTTCGGGCGATCCGGCCGCGGTGCGCCGGTCGGGCTCGGCAGCGGCCCGGCCGCGTCATGTCGAACGAAGCGCCGGAGTCGCCGGCCCCAGCACAGAGCGAACCCGCATGACGATTGCCCTCGGACGAGACCGCATCGCGATCGAGGATGTCGGCCGGGTGGCCCGCCTTCGCGCGCCCGCCGTGCTCGACGGGGAGGCGGCGCAGCGGATGCGCGACGGCGAAGCCGTGCTGCAGGCCTGGTCTCGCGCCGACCGGCCCGTCTACGGGTTGACGCGGGGCCTCGGCAACCGGGCCACGACCGCGATCCCGCCCGAGGAGCGGCGCGGCTTCAGCGAAGCCATGCTGAAGGCCAGGGCGTCCGGAGCCGGCCCGCGCTTTCCGGACGAGGTCGCGCGCGCGGCGCTCTTCGTGCGGGCCGCGACGCTGGCGCAGGCGGGCGCGGGAGCGCGGCCCATCATCGTCGAGACGCAGCTCGCGATGTTGGAGCGCGGCGTGGTGCCGCTCGTGCCGCAGATCGGCTCCATCGGCACCTCGGACCTGCTGCTCTGCGCCAATCTGGCCCTGCCGCTGGTCGGCCTCGGCCGGGCCGTGTTCGAGGGGGAACTGCTGCCCGGGGCCGAGGCGATGCGCCGGGCCGGGCTCGCGACCGTCGAACTGACCGAGAAGGAGGGCTTGGCACTCTGCAGCTCGAACGCCGTCTCCATCGGGTTCGGCGCCCTCGCGGTCGCGGACGCACTGGACCTGCTCGACCTTGCCGACGCCGCGCTGGCCATGACCTACGAAGCCTTCGTGGGCAACCCGAGCCCGTTCGACGCCAGGATCGCGGCCGCGCATCCGCTGCCCGGACAGGTCGAGGCGGCGCGGCGCCTGCGCGCGCTGCTGTCGGGATCGGCCCTGTTCCACGCGGGCGTTCCCCGGCGGGTCCAGGACCCGATCAGCCTCAGATGCGCCACCCACGTCCACGGCGCAGCCCGCACGGCGCTGGGTTGGGTCAGGGAGGCGGTCGAAGTCGAACTGAACTGCGCGGCCGACAATCCGCTGATCCTGGCGGCCGAGGACGAGATCCTGTCGACCGGGAACTTCCACACGGCCGCGACGGCGATCGCCTTCGACGCACTGCGCCTGGCACTGGCCCAGGTCGGCACGATCTCGTCGCAGCGATCGGCCCGGCTGCTCGATCCCGAAGTGTCGGGGCTGGCCGACCGGCTGCGTCCCGGCCGCGCGACCCGGTCCGGGGTCGCTTTGCTGGGCATCGTGGGCCATACGCTGAGCCGCGAGTCGCGGGAATGCTCCAACCCGGTCTCCAACGACGACGCGACGCCGTTCGGGGTCGAGGACCAGGCCCCCTTCACGCTGCTGGCGGTGCGGCGCACCGCGGCGCAGATCGCCGTCCTGCAGCAGGTGCTCGCCTGCGAGATGATCGTCGCGGCCCAGGCGCTGGACCTCCGGCCCCTCGAACCCTCGGCCGCCGCCGTGCAGGCCTTGCAAGCCGTGGTCAGGCGCCACGTAGCCTTCCTCGACGACGATCGCAGCACGACGGAGGACATCGAGGCTTTGACGGCCGCCATCCGCGACGGGCAGGTAGCGGATGCCGTTGCTACGGCGAGCTCCGACGCGCCGGGTGCGGCCTGAAAGCCCGCCGGTCTCAGGTCAACACCACCACCTTGCTGAGGTGACGCGGCGCGGCGGTGTCGAGTCCGCGCGCCGCGGCCACCCGCTCGCCGAGGATCTGCAGGGCGGGCAGCATGACGAGCGCGCGCACGAGAGGGTCGGCTTCGACCGCGACCGCGACGTCGCCGGGGCCGTCGAAGCCGATCACGACCGCCCCCTTGGCCCGGAGCTCGGACGCCACCTTGGCCTCCTCGTCGCGGGTGTCCGGGCTGTAGAGCAGCACCGCGAAGGTCGTCTCGTCGACGAGGCTGATCGGCCCGTGGCGATATTCCATCGTGTGGAAAGCCTGGGCGTAGCTGAGGCTCATTTCCTGCAGTTTCAGGGCGCCCTCCTGAGCCAGTCCGTGCAGGGCGCCGGCCCCGAGATAGACGTAATGCGAGCGGCCCTGCAACGCCGCTGCCAGTTGGCCGTCGAGCCGCTCCAGCAGCGCCGCGGCCTTCGCGGCGGCCCGCTCCGCCGCCACCGCCACGCCCGCGAGCCGCAGCCCGACGAGCAGCATGAGGCTCGCCGAGGACGTCATGACGATGCCTTCGTCGGGATGGGTCTCGACCAGGAGGGTGCGCTCCGCGGCCCGCGCGATGCTGCTCTCGGCCTCGCAGGTCACGGCCAGGGTGTTCAGCCCGGCGGCGCGGCTGACCTCGATGGCCTGGACGGTCTCGCTCGATTCGCCGCTGCGCGACAGCGCGATCACGGTCACGCCGCTGTCCTCGACCTTGTAGGCGCGGCGGCGGCGCGCCCATTCGGCCCCCGGTACCGCGACTGCCTGGCGGCCCATCAGGTTGAAAGCCGCGGCCACGATCTGGGCCAGGTAGAAGGACGTGCCGCAGCCCACGATGACGTGGTCGGCGCCCCCGGACGCGGCCGGGACGGGCGCCTTGGCCCAGAAGGGAAACTGCTCGCGGATGACCCGCTCGGTGGTGTTCATGCATCTGCTCTCGTGGCTGAAAGGTTCACTTGCCGGAGCCGGCCATGAGGCCGCGCACCAGGTAGCGGTTGAGGAACAGCACGACGAGGATCGGCGGCACGATGGCCAGCACGCCGGCCGCGTTCATCAGGCCGTAATCCACGTAGTTCTTGCTCACGAACTCTGGGATCAGCACGGTGAGGGGCTTCGTCGCGAGTGTCGGCGAGAACACCAGCGGCACCATGAACTGGCCCCAGGCGCTGAGGAACGTCAGGATGGCGCTGGCGATCAATCCCGGCGCTGCGAGCGGCATGACGATGAAGACCAGCGTATAGAGACGTCCCGCCCCGTCGAGCCAGGCCGCCTCTTCGGTCGAGAGCGGCAACGACTGGTAGACGCTGCGCATGAGCCACAGCGCCAGCGGCAGGAATGCCGAGACGTAGATCAGCGTGACCCCGACATAGGTGTCGACGAGCCGCAGCGAGACCATCAGCCGATAGAGCGGGATCATCACGGTGTAGGCCGGGATCGCCAGCGTGGCGACCACCAGCACGAAGATGAGGTCGCGCCCCGGAAAGCGCAGCCGGACGAAGGCGTAGCCGCCGAAAGCCGCCAGCGTCACGGTCAGCACGGTGGCGACCAGCGAGGTCAACAGCGAATTGCCGAGCGCCCGGCTGAACTGGGGCCAGACCGACTGGGTGGCGGCGCCCTGGTAGGTACTCGTGGCGCCGAGCAGGTTGGCATAGTGCTGGAGCGTCACCTCGGGCGGGACCAGGTGGGGCGATTGCGACAGAAGGTCGGTCGGCCGGGTCAAGCTCGTGACGATCGCCCAATAGACCGGCCCGAGCGACCACAGCAGCAGGAGCGCCACTCCGCAGCCGAGGCCGAGCCTTGCCCCGAGTGAGCGTCGCGTCATTCATACCTCGTCTCGCGGTAGACCCGCAGCACGTAGACGAGGGACACCAGGAGGGACGCCAGCATGATCAGGACGGAGAGCGCCATACCGTAGGAGAAATGCAGGTTCTGGAAGGCCGACATATAGACCTGTGCCACGACCGTGCGGGTGTCGAGGCTCGATCCGTTGAGGATCCAGGCCTCGTCGAAGAGGTTGAACGCGAAGACCGTGGATTGGCTCAGCGCGATCGCGAGGCCGCCGGCGATCAGCGGCAAGGTGACGAAGCGGAAGCGCTGGAGCGGCCCGGCCCCATCGAGCCGCGCCGCTTCGGTGAGGTCGGCCGGTACGCCCTGCAGGGCCGACAGCAGGATCACGGCCGTGAGCGGCATCATGCGCCAGACGTGCACGAGCCCGATCAGCATCAGCGCGGTCGTGCGGTCGTTGAACCAGACGTGGTTGGCCGCGATGACCCCGGCGCCCTTCAGCAATCCGTTCAGCAGCCCGTGGCTGGGGTTGTAGATCCACAGCCAGACGATGGCATTGATGACCGGCGGTAGCGCCCAAGGCAGGATGGTAGCGGCGAGAAGCCAGCGACGCCCGGTCTTCACGGCGTCGAGCAGCAGCGCCACCGCGAGGCCGCCCAGCGTCTCGACCACGACCGCGAAGACCACATAGGCCAGGGTGTTGATCCAGGCGGTTCGCACGTTCGGGTCGGTGAGCAGGTCGGCATAGTGCTGCAAACCGATGAAAGGCGTTCCGGCCCGCAGCGGATCGATGCGGTGCAGGCTGTCCCACAGCGTCAGCAGGACGGGGCCGAACACCAGAGCACCCATGACGACCACGATCGGCGCCGCCAAGGCCAGGCCGAGGCGTGCCTCCTCGGACCGCCGCCTCCGGGCCGGCACGCGCGCCGGAGCGAGCGCCGCGACCGTCATCGGGCCGACCGTCGACGCCCCGATTGCCGCGGCTTCATTGCTTCATGGCTTCCGCGGCGCCGGCCGCGATCTGCCTGACGGCCTCGTCGACCGTGAGCTGACCTTTGGCGACCTGGTTGATCGCGGTCGCGGCGGCGCTCGAGAACTGCGGATACCATCCCGGCGTGCCCTGGCTGAACAACGGTTCGACCAGGGCGGCTTCTTCGATCAGCACCTTGCCGCTCGCGAGCTTGCCGGCCTTGTCGAGCGCATCGAGCACGCTGGTGCGTGTGGGCAGGTTGCCCAGCGCGGTATAGCACTCCGTCTGGTTTTCGGGCTGCAGCAGCCAGTTGACGAAGGCGGCCGCGGCCTGCTTGTGGGTCGAAGCCTTGGGAATGCCGACCGCTCCCGGAAGCCCGAACGTGCGGCTCTTGCCCGTGACGGTCGGCATGAGGGCCGCCACGGCGTCGCCCGCCACCTTGGACTTCTCCTTGTCGTTGTAGAGCGCGAGATTGCCGGCCCAACCCGCGACGTCGTAGGTGATCTGTCCGTTCTTGAAGAGTTCCTGGATGTCGACGTCCTTGAGACCCGTGGAGGCCGGATCGACGAGGCCCGATGTCAAGGCCTCGGCTTCCCAGGCCAATGCCTTGTAGCCCGCCGAATCCTTCGCGGTGAACAGGGGCTTGAAGTCCTTGTCGAAGAGCTCGCCGTTATAGGCCTTGGTGAGGAGATACCATGCGGTCGCGGTGCCTTCCGTGGCCGACAGGGGCAGCCCGATCGGATAGGCGACGCTCCCCTTGCTCTTCACCGCCTTGGCATCCGCCATCAAGGCGTCGAGCGTCGTGGGCGCAGCGTCGATGCCGGCCTTCTTGCTCTGGGCCTGATTGACGATCAGCACGCGGTAATCGTTATTGTACGGCATGGCGATGAGCTTGCCGTCGTAGGTGAAGATCTTGTCGGTCGGGACGTCCTTGCGCAGCGCGGCATCGATCATGCCGTCCAGCGGCTCGTACCAGCCCGCCGCGCCGAACTGGCCCACCCAGGACCAATCGACCTCGGTGACGTCGGCCGGGGCACTGCCGGCCAGCGTCGACGTGACGATCTTGGTGCGGATGTCGTCCCAGCCGAGCGTCTGCATGTCGAGCGCGATGCCGGTCTCGCTCGTGAACCGGTCCGTCATGTCCTTCGGCAGCGTCCCCCACGGGGGGAGCAGCACCGTGATGCTCTGCCCCGCATAGGGTTTGGTCTGCGCGGCGGCACGACCTGCCATCATCGGCAAGGCCGCCACGGCGCTGGCCAAGAGGAGACCCATCCAAGGTTTCGTCATGCTGTCCATCCCTGTTCGGAGTGCTCCGGGACACCGCCGGGCCGGATCACGTCGGCCAGTGCGGCGGCGAGACGCGCGCGCCACGCGGCGTCGGTCGTCCATCCGGAGCGTCGTGCCGCGATGAGGATCGCCCCGCCGACCGGTGGCAGTGCCGGCGCCGCGGCTGGGCCAAGGCGCTTTTCCATGTGCAGTTTGACGAGTGCACCGTTGAAGAGGCCCCCCGCATGGGTCCAGACCAGAGGTTCAGGCGAGCCGACGAGGCGCCACGCCGCCTCCACCTGATCGCAAAGGTGATCGGCGGCACGCTCGATCAGCCCCGTAGCGGTCGGGTCGCCGCCTTGCGCCATGCGGTGGACGAGGATCGTCAGGGCCGCAATGGCGGACCGCCGGTTCCTCAAGCCGTAAACCCACTCGATCAGGCCCTCGCGGCCGAGCCCGAGGTGGCCCAGCAGGCGGTTCGCGAAATCCTCGTTGCCGGTGCGGCCGTCGATGGCGCGCGTGGCTTCGGACAGGGCTTCACGTCCGATCCAGTAGCCGCTGCCTTCGTCGCCGATCAGGTCGCCCCAGCCGCCGACCCGCCGGTGAAATCCTCGCTCATCGCCCGCCCAGGCCATGGACCCCGTCCCGGCCAGCGCCAGTACGCCGGCGCGCCCGTCCAACGCTCCCTCGAACGCCACATGGACGTCGTTGAGCACGTGCGATGGGACCGCGAACAGACCGTCGACCCACGCGGTCTGGGCCTCCGAGACGACCTTCGCTTCGGTGTGGCAGGACAGCCCCAGGACGGCGCGCCGGAGGTCTCCGGCCTGCGGCCCGATCGCCCGGACCATGCCGGCGAGATCGTCGCGCCATTCGGGGTTGTCGTGAGGGTCGAGGCCCGGTCCGCGATGCAGCGCCGCAATCGATCCGTCGCGGCTGGCCAGCGCCAGGACCGTCTTGCTGCCGCCGCCGTCGAGCCCCAGGACCGAGTCGTGGCTCATCCGCCTCGGCTTCCCAACGGGGCATCGGGGCGGGCCGCAGGTGCCAGCGATACGGCGATTCCGGCCTCCAGCAGGCGGCGGTGGTGGCCGGCGTCGAGCCGACGATCCGAGATCACTGCGGTGGCGGCCGTCAGCGGTGCCACCAGATAGGTGGCGCGATGCCCGAACTTGCTCGCGTCGGCCAGCACCACGGCGGAAGCGGACCGCGCCAGCATGCGGCCATTGAGGCTGGCTTCGGCCGCATCGAGGCTGTAGATGCAGCCGTCATCGCCGACGGCACTGGCACCGAGAAACAGCTGGTCGAACCACAGCGTGTCCAGCATCGCTTCGGCGGCCGGGCCCACCAGTGACGCGTTCTCGCTGCGCAATTGGCCGCCCAGCAGGGCGACGCGCAGCTTCGGCACATCCATCAGTTCCCGCGCGACCAGCAGTCCGTTGGTGAAGATGGCGAGCGGCATCGGACTGAGCCGCAAGTGGCGGGCCAGTTGCAGAACCGTCGTTCCGGCATCGAGGAACACCGAGGTCTGGGGCCGCAATAGTGTGAAAGCGGCCGCCGCGATGCTGCGCTTCTGTGCGAGGTTCTGGCGCTCCCGCGTCGCGAAGCCGATTTCGACATGGGCGGCCGCCGCGATGCGGGCACCCCCATGGGTCCGGCTGACGACACCCTGGCGTTCGAGCGCCACGAGGTCCCGCCGCACCGTCGCGACAGAGGCGCCCGTCGCCGACGCCAGCGCCTCGGTGGTCGAGGTACCGCAGGTGTAAAGATGGTGGCGGATGACCTCGGCGCGATCCGGCTGCATGGGACGATCCTGGCGGCAACCGACAGGCTGCGATCCTCTTGGATCAAAGTCAATCGCCGCTTTGATCGTTCGTGAGCGTCGCACGCGAACTCCGGAAAGTCGAAGTCGTCCTGGGTTACAGCCCCGCAGGTCAGCGCACCCGACCCACGCCATCTCGGCCCGAAGCCATGGCCCTGAACCCGGCCATCCGCTTGACGCTCATGGCCCGAACGTTAAGCTCGTTCATCCGACCGGTTCCGCCTCCGGCGAGTCTCGATCCAACGAGCTGTCTCGCTTCCCATGTCGACGCTGATGGAACACGACGCCGCCCTGGGGCCGTTGCGGTTCGCGGTCCTCGCCGTCGATAACCACGACCCCGAGGCCACGGGGGCATGACGGCCGACCGCTTCGCCGAGGCCGAGCGCATCGTCGCCCACGACGAACCGCATGCCTTCGAGGCCGTGGTGCCGCCGATCGTGCAAACATCGCTCTTCACCTTCGCGACACTCGCCGACATGGTCGAGACCTATGCGGGCCGGAAGGTCCGCAACGTCTATTCCCGCACCACCAACCCGACCGTCACGCTGTTCGAGCAGAAGATGGCGGCCCTCGAGGGCGCGGACGACGCCATCGGATTCCCTAGCGGCATGGCGGCCATTTCGGGCGCCGTGCTGGCCTTCGTGGCGCCGGGCGACCGGATCGTCTGCGTGAGGCATGTTTATCCGGACGCCTACCGTCTGTTCGAGACCCTGCTGAAGAAGCTGCAGGTGACGGTCCGCTACGTCGACGGTGCCGATCATGCCGCCGTCGAAGCGGCGCTGCCTGGTGCCAGGCTCCTCTATCTCGAGAGCCCGACCAGTTGGACCATGCAGGCCCTCGACGTCGGTGCCCTGGCCGGGCTCGCGCGCCGGCACGGCGTCATGACGATGATCGACAATTCCTGGGCCACGCCGGTGTTTCAGCGGCCGATGTGGCTCGGCGTCGACCTCGTGATCCATTCGGCGTCGAAATATATCGGCGGCCATAGTGATACGGTTGCGGGCGTCGTGGCGGGCCGGAGTGAGCTGATCCGCCATATCCGCCAGACCATCTGTCCCTACATCGGGGCCAAGCTCGCTCCCTTCGAGGCGTGGCTGCTGCTGCGCGGTCTGCGCACGTTGCCGACCCGCCTCCGGGCTCACGAGGCCGCAGCCCTGACGCTGGCGCGTCGCCTCGCCGAGGAGCCCTCCGTCGCGACCGTCATGCACCCCGCCCTCGCGCCCGCGATGCCGCCCGGCCTCGGCGGCACCAGCGGGCTTTTCTCTTTCGTGTTCGACGACAGCATCGACATCCCTGCCTTCTGCGATGCGCTGACGCTGTTTCAGCTCGGCGTGAGCTGGGGCGGCCACGAGAGCCTGGTGGTCCCGGCCCTGGTGGCGCGCGGCCAGGTTGCGGGGCCGAACTCCGCGGTCGATTTCGGCGTGCCGGCCCGCATGGTCCGGCTCGCGGTCGGGCTCGAAGGCACCGAAGCGCTCTGGGCCGATCTCGCCGGAGCGATCGCTTCGGCCCGGCGCGCGTCATGACGACGACAATGGGAGGGACCCGACGATGCTGAAACCGCTGCTCTTGAGTGCGACCGCTTGCCTGCTGCTCGGCGCCCCGGTCCGGGCCGACACGCAACTGAAGCTCGTCGAGGTCATTACCAGCCCCGAGCGGACCGAGACCCTGAAGGAGATCGTGGCCGGTTTCGAGCAGAGCCATCCCGGGGTCCACGTCGAGATCACCTCGCTGGCCTGGGGTACGGCCTTCGAGAAATTCGCCACCATGGTGTCGCACGGCGATACGCCCGACGTGATCGAGATGCCGGACCGTTGGCTGTCGCTCTACGCCAACGGCAAACGGCTCGAAAATCTCGAGCCGTACCTGGCCAGATGGAACCAGACCGCCGACCTCAACGACCGGGCCCTGGAGATGGGCCGCTACGTCGACCGTACCGCCTACACGCTGCCTTACGGCTTCTATCTGCGGGCCATGTTCTACAACAAGGCGTTGTTCAAGCAGGCCGGCATCGCCGAGCCGCCGAAGACGCTGGACGAGTTCGCCGCCGACGCGAAAGCCATATCGGCGCTGCCCGGCAAGTCGGGCTATTGTCTGCGCGGCGGCCCCGGCGGGCTCAACGGCTGGATGATGTTCGGGGCCACCGAGGCAGGGTCGGATCAGTTCTTCAAGGAGGACGGCACCTCGACCCTGACCGACCCCGGCTGGGTCAAGGGTTCGGCATTCCTCGTCGACCTCTACAGGAGCGGCAGCGCCCCGAAGGACAGTGTCAATTGGGGCTTCAACGAGATCGTGGCGGGCTTCTACTCTGGCACCTGCGCCATGCTCGACCAGGACCCCGACGCGCTGATCGCGATCGCCGAACGCATGAAGCCCGACGAGTTCGGCGTCGCGAGCATGCCCAAGGGTCCCTCCGGCCGCGCCTATCCCACCCTCGGCTATGCCGGCTGGTCGATGTTCGCCAACAGCCAGCACAAGGACCTCGGTTGGGAGCTCATCGCTACGCTGGATGGTCCCGAAGGCAACATCGCCTGGAACAGGCGAACCGGCGCCCTGCCGGTCTACAAGGCTGCCGAGAGCGATCCCTTCTACAAGACCGATCAGTTCAAAGGCTGGTTCGCGGAGCTGAGCGACAAGGACGTGGTGCCTCTCGTCATGCCGACCTACGTCCCCGGCTTCGCCTATTTCGCCGATTCCATCGCCGTCAAGACGAGCCAACAGGCGCTGCTGGGCCAGCTCACGCCCGAGGACATGAACAGGCAATGGGCGGCCGTGCTGACCAAGGACAAGCAGAAGGCCATGGCCAAGCCGTGAGGAGAAGCGGCCGCGACCGTTCGAGCGCGCGCGTGCGGGGATTCAGGGTGAGGCTGATCTTACCGGGCCAAGCCCGGCTTTCGGGGGCCGCCGGAGCGCGGGTGGTGGCTCCTCCGGGGCGTCCAGCCCCGGCCGTCGCAAGGGCGAACCTGCGATCATGACGCTCATCGCGCTCGGCCGATCCGAGATCCGCCGCTCGGCCCGGCGCCGCCTCGCGGTGGCGGCGGAACCCTACCTCTACACCGTGCCCTCGGTGATCCTGATCGCCCTCATCATGCTGGTGCCGCTGGTCGTCGGGCTGTCCTACGCGTTCCGCGACCTCACGCTGCTCGATCCCGACAGCGGCGGCTTCGTGGGCCTGGACAATTTTCGGCAGCTTTACGCCGACGCCAGTTTCTGGAGTGCGCTGCGCAACACCGTGACCTGGACGGTGTCGTCCGTGGTGCTTCAGTTCGGGCTGGGCCTCGTCCTGGCTCTGCTGCTCGACCGGCCGTTTCCGGGGCGCGGCCTCATCCAGGCCCTGGTGTTCCTGCCCTGGGCGGTCCCGAGTTTCCTGTCGGGCCTGAACTGGGCCTGGCTGTTCAACCCGGTGGTCGGGCCGCTGCCGTTCTGGTTCGTGCGGCTCGGCCTGATGGCCACGCCCGACAACCTCCTGTCGAGCCCCGATCACGCCATCTGGGGACCGGTGATCGCCAATGTCTGGTGGGGCATCCCGTTTTTCGCCATCACGCTTCTGGCTGCGCTGCAATCCGTTCCGAGGGACATCTACGAAGCCGCAGCCATCGATGGAGCCGGCGCCCTCCGGACGTTCCGCAGCATCACGCTTCCGTTCCTGGCTCCGACCATCGCCATCACGGTGCTGCTGCGGACCGTCTGGATCGCCAACTTCGCCGACCTCATCGTGGTCATGACCAAGGGCGGACCGGCCGATTCGACCCAGATCCTGTCGAGCTACATCTTCACCCTGGCGTTCCAGCGACTGGATTTCGGCTATGCCTCGGCCGTGGCGGCCGTGCTGCTCGTCTTGCTGCTCGCCTATGCCATGGCGCTCGTCGTGCTGCGTCAGGTCCTGATGGCGCGGAACTGACGGTGCGCCGCGTCGGCCCCGGGCGTGCGTTCTACTGGCTGTTCCATTACGGCCTGCTGGCCTGCTTCGTGGCCTTCGCGCTGTTCCCGCTGTTCTGGCTTCTCAAGGTGTCCTTGACGCCGAACGACCTCCTCTACAGCGAGGGCGTGAGGTTCTGGCCGTCGCGCGTCACCCTCGCCCATTACGTTTCCGTGGTCGGGCACACGCAATTCCCGCTGTTCTTCCGCAACAGCGTGATCGTGTCGACCGCGACGGCAACGATCTCGACCCTGGTGGCGGCGGGGGCCGGCTACGGCTTCTCCCGCTTCGCGTTCCGGGGGAAGTTCTGGATCGTCGGGGTGATGCTGGTCAGCCAGATGTTCCCGCTCGTCATGATCGTGGCGCCGATCTTCCGCCTGCTGTCGCCGCTCGGGCTCACCGACAGCCTGACGGGTCTCGTGATCGTCTACACGGCCTTCAACGTGCCTTTTGCCAGCTTTCTCATGCAGTCCTTCTTCGACGGCATTCCCAAGGATCTGGAGGAGGCCGCGATGATCGACGGGGCGACGCGCTTCCAGGCCCTGCGCAGCGTCATCCTGCCGCTGACCTTGCCGGGGCTCGCCGCGACCCTCGGCTTCGTGTTCACGGCGGCCTGGAGCGAACTGCTGTTCGCCCTGATGCTGAACTCGTCGTCGCGGGCCAGCACCTTTCCGGTCGGCCTGCTCGCCTTCGTGTCCAAGTTCTCGGTCGATTTCGGGCAGATGATGGCGGCCGGCGTCCTGGCCCTGATCCCGGTCTGCGGGTTCTTCTTCTTCATACAGCGCTACCTCGTGCAGGGCCTGACGGCCGGCGCCGTGAAGGGCTGACGCCATGGCGGCCATCGACATCGCAGGCGTCCGCAAGTCCTTCGGCAGCGTGCCGGTGCTGCGCGGCATCGACCTCGCGATTCCGGACGGCGAGTTCGTGGTGCTGGTCGGCCCCTCGGGCTGCGGGAAATCGACCCTGTTGAGGCTGGTGGCCGGGCTCGAGGAGATCACGGCGGGCGAGATCCGGATCGGCGGTCGCCTCGTCAACGATCTCCCGCCGAAGGACCGCGACATCGCCATGGTTTTCCAGTCCTACGCGCTCTATCCGCACATGAGCGTGCGCGACAACATGAGTTTCAGCCTGAAGCTGAAGCGCGTCGCGGCCGAGCGCATCGCGGCCGCGGTTGCCGGGGCGAGCCGCAAGCTCGGGCTCGACGCGCTGATCGAGCGCAGGCCGCGTGCCCTGTCGGGCGGGCAGCGCCAGCGCGTCGCCATGGGGCGCGCCATCGTGCGCGAGCCCAAGGCCTTCCTGTTCGACGAGCCCTTGTCGAACCTCGACGCGCGCCTCCGCGAGCAGATGCGCTACGAGATCCGCAAGCTCCACCGCGACCTCGGCGCGACCTCGATCTACGTCACCCATGACCAGATCGAGGCCATGACCATGGCGGACCGGATCGTCGCCATGAACGAGGGCGTGGCCCAGCAGGTCGGCGCGCCTGCCGAACTCTACGACGATCCGGCCAACACTTTCGTGGCCGGCTTCATCGGCTCGCCCGCCATGAACTTCCTCGACGGAACCTTGGGCTTCGGAGACGGCGCCGGCGCTGGTGCCGCGGCCGTCCGGGTCGGCGATGCCGTCCTGGCCATGGTGGCGCGCCCGGCCGGATCGTCAACCGGCGCGCCCGTCACGCTGGGGATCCGCCCCGAGCGCCTTCGCATCGGGCCGGCCGGCACCGGAGCGGCCGCGGTCGTCGACCTCGTGGAGCCGACGGGGCTCGCGTCGGTGATCCACCTCGATTTGGGAGGGCAGGGGCTGAAGGTGTTCACGACCGACAGGCCGAGGCTCTCGGTCGGCGAGCCGGTGGGGCTGGTGGTCGCGCCGTCGGACCTCCCGCTCTTCGATCACGAGACGGGCAGCAGATTGCGGGCCTGATGCCTCGTCATCGGCGCAAAGGCGGATGTCCACTCCCGCGGTCGCGGACCGTCTCCAACCCCAGCCAGGCCGCCACGGCGCCCAACTCGGCTGCGAGCGCCTCGCCGGTGCCGCGGGGCGCATCCGGCTCGTGATGCACGCCGAGCACGAGGAGCCGCCCCGCCGCGCGGTCGGCCTTGAGGTCGACGCGGGCCACCAGACGGTCGCCGAGCAGGAACGGCAGCACGTAATAGCCGTGCTGCCGTTTTTCGGCCGGCACGTAGATCTCGATCCGGTAGCGGAAGCCGAACAACCGCTCCGTGCGCGACCGCTCCCAGATCAGCGGATCGAAGGGCGACAGCAGGGCGCTTGACGCGATGCGGCGCGGCACCCGCGCCTCGGCGTGGAGGAACGCCGGCTGCGCCCAACCCTCGACCGCGACCGGCCGCAGGCGGCCCATCTCGACCAGGCTCGCGATGCCGTGTCTCGCGTCCTCGGGTCCGAGCCGAAAATAGTCGCGCAGATCGCGCGCCGTGGCGACCCCGAGCGAGCGCGCCGCCAGGTCCAGCAAGGCCCGGCGGGCGTCGTCCTCGTGCGGGGTCGGCATCGCCAGCACGGCCCGGGGCAGCACGCGCGACGGCACGTCGTAGACGCGCTCGAAGGCGCCGCGTCGCGTCGCCGTGGTGATGTGCCCGGCCCAGAACAGCCATTCCAGCGCCTGCTTGGCCGCCCCCCATCCCCACCAGCCGCCGCGACGTCCCCGCTCGAGGGCGCGGTCGTCGTCGAAATCGCTCGCCGCCATCGGCCCCTCCGCCCCGATGCGGGCCAGCATGGCTTCGGCCACGGCGCGTTCGGTCGTGGCATAGGCCCGCAACCGGCCGTAACAGCCCTCGCCCCGGTCGGCCCGGGCCATGCGCCAGCGGAAGAGGGAATGATGCTCGACCGGGATCAGCGAGGCTTCGTGAGCCCAGTATTCGAAGAGGCGCCGCTCGCGGCGCGGCCCCCAGGCGGCGCGGTCGAGCAGCGCGCGGTCGTAGGGGCCGAGCCGCGAGAAGGCCGGCAGGTAATGAGCCCGGGCCAGCACGTTGACGCTGTCGATCTGATGGAGGGCCAACCGGTCGAGGTTGCGCCTGAGGAGGCCGGCATCGACCGGCCGCTCCGGGCGAGCGCGTCCGAAACCCTGCGCCGCGAGGGCGACGCGGCGGGCTTCGGCATTCGACAAGTGGTCCACCAGGCGTGCCGGGAGCTGGCCCACGGCCTATTTGGTCCCGAACATCCGGTCACCGGCGTCGCCGAGGCCCGGCACGATGTAGCCGTGGTGGTCCAGCTTCTCGTCCACCGCCGCGGTCCAGATCGAGACATCCGGATGCGCGCCGCGGAGCTTCGCCACGCCCTCCGGGGCGGCCAGCAGGCACACGAAACGGAGATCGTGCGCGCCGCGCTGCTTCAAGAGAGTGATGGCCGCGATGGCCGAATTGGCGGTCGCCAGCATGGGGTCCATGACGATCGTCAGGCGCTCGGCGATGTCGGTCGGCGCCTTGAAGTAATATTCCACGGCCTGAAGGGTCTCGGGGTCCCGGTAGAGACCGATATGGGCCACGCGGGCCGAGGGAACGAGATCCAGCATGCCATCGAGGAAGCCGACGCCGGCCCGCAGGATGGGGGCGAACACGAGCTTCTTGCCGGCGATGCGCGGCGCCATCATGGGCTGGAGCGGCGTCCTGATCTCGACGAGTTCCACCGGAAGATCGCGCGTCACCTCGTAGCAGAGCAGCATGCCGATCTCGTTCATGAGCTGCCGGAAGCCCTTGATGGAGCGCTCCTCCATGCGCATCAACGTCAGCTTGTGCTGGACCAGCGGGTGGTCGACGATCGTGACATTGTCCATGGCGGCCCTCGGCGGCGCCGGCTGAATGCGCTGCAGTCCCGTGCCTAGCATGGCGGCCTGGCGCTCCGAAACCCGCCGATCCACGCGACGGGGATCGGGGATGACGCGCTGTGGGCGTCGAGTTTCCATGTCTTTTGTGAAGATTGGGATTGACGGTTTGGGGATTGATCTCCTATACGGTGTTCATCGACGGCGGGCTTTGCTTGCGGGCGGGTCTTGCGGGTTTCGACGGACATCCGAGTTTCGGTTTGGATTTCAGCGCCCGGCAGGGTTTGCCGGGTGTGTTGTCGTCGTCCGGGGTTGGC
>JAABUM010003679.1_pt1 | contig 18412 bp, 14 predicted proteins | sample 5559161 | NCBI WGS metagenome assembly JAABUM01 (sample SAMN10711868, study PRJNA513369) | rock metagenome | isolation source: Antarctica rocks | place: Antarctica: Victoria Land, Siegfried Peak nord | reverse complement strand
ATGGTGGGCTGCGCCAAAATGGGAACGTGCTGAGCGGCCATTCCGCCCCCTCCAGGTCCGGACCGGTAAGCAACGCCTACCGCGGGTCGGTGCGGGGGCGGCCGAATCGGCCGTCCTCAGCCTCGATTCTTACCCAGCCACCACCCGCTTTCAACCCCTACAGCGTGACCATCACCCGGTAGACGGTGGCATGCCCATGGACGACGAGTCCCGGCACCGAGGCCAGGTCCTGCTCGAGCGGATCGCACAGCTGGCGTTCATGCCACTCGGCCGTCGTCAGGGACGCCACGATCCGCTTGCGCCGTGAGCCGGAGGCCGCCGGGTCGAGCCCGGCGATGAAGTCGACGGTGGCCGTGGTTCCGGCCAACAGCTCATCGGGCAGAGTGCCGAGCTCAAACCTCTCGGGTGTGGCGTCACTCGAGGGCAACAGCTCGTCCGGAGCGAGCTGGGCCACCCGGGCCGGGCGTGCGGCCAGGACACCGCAGTGCGGGCTGACGCGCGACACCTTCATGCACCGACTTGGTGCGGCACACCTGCGGATGACGACATCGACAGCATCTTTCAGCAGCAAGCCCACGCCGTTTACGAAGCCCAGGACCCTCCATGTCGCCTCAGGCCATGCCAGTTCCCCTCCTGGCGTCAGCCCGCGTGACCACATCCATGACGACCCGAGACGTCTGCACGTCACCCTCACCCGAGGGGCCCAAGAATGGGCCCAAGAAGTCAAGGCCCCACACAGCACACAGCCCCGGCCGTGTGGATCGGCGCGGGGCTGTGACCTGCTGGTTTCTGTCTCAACACAGAGTGCGCCCGGAGGGATTCGAACCCCCAACCTTCTGATCCGTAGTCAGATGCTCTATCCGTTGAGCTACGGGCGCTGGCTGCCGGCTCCGCCGCAGGGGCAGGGACGACGACGGGAAAGACTACCGGCTGGGCGGGGCCGCTACGAAATCGACTGCGGGCCCCGCCTCACTCCCACACCAGCTCGGGGCGGCACGACCACCTCCCTCTGCCGCAAGGCGTTCCGCGTCCATGGGGAAGATCCAGCAAGAACTCGCGTGGCCACCGGACAAATCGCTGGTTTGTGATGGGTGTCACCGGTGACCGGCCCCACTGGGGCGCCGCTGGGGACCTCCCGGGCGTACCTTGATCTGATCAGGTGCTCAGCATGTGGACAGTGACTCTCCGGAGCCACTCTCACTCATGACCAGGTCAGCGAGGACCAGGACGAAAGGGAACGGTAAACCAGCATGTCGACCGACACCACGAAGCAGACCGAGACCTCCACCGACGGCGACGCGCCCGCCGGCGGGACGGCCCACGCCCGCCTGCAGGCCTGGGTCGACGAGGTCGCCGCCATGACGACCCCCGAAAGCGTCGTCTGGGTCACCGGGTCGGACCAGGAATGGACCCGGCTGACTGGCAAGCTCGTGGAGGTCGGCACCTTCGTCCGGCTCAACGAGGAGAAGAAGCCCAACTCCTTCTACGCCGCGTCCGACCCGACCGACGTCGCCCGTGTCGAGGACCGCACCTACATCTGCTCGATCGACGAGAAGGACTGCGGCCCGACGAACAACTGGATGGCTCCGGACGAGATGAAGGCGATCATGCGCGACCTCTACCAGGGGTGCATGACGGGCCGCACCATGTACGTCATCCCGTTCGTCATGGGCCACCTCAACGCCGAGAAGCCGATGTTCGGCGTCGAGATCACGGACTCCGAGTACGTCGTCGTCTCGATGCGCGTCATGGCCCGCACGGGGGTCAACGTCCTGCGCCGCATGGAGGAGCTGGAGGCCGACTACGTCCCCGCGCTGCACTCGCTCGGCGCGCCGCTCGAGGGCGGCCAGCAGGACGTGAAGTGGCCGTGCAGCGACACGAAGTACATCGTCCAGTTCCCCGAGGAGCGGACGATCTGGTCCTACGGCTCCGGCTACGGCGGCAACGCCCTGCTCGGCAAGAAGTGCTACTCGCTGCGGATCGCCTCCGTCATGGCCCGCGACGAGGGCTGGCTCGCCGAGCACATGCTCATCCTCAAGCTCATCTCGCCCGAGCAGCAGACCTACTACATCGCCGCCGCCTTCCCGAGCGCCTGTGGCAAGACCAACCTCGCGATGCTCGCCCCGACCATCCCCGGCTGGAAGGTCGAGACGCTCGGCGACGACATCGCCTGGATGAAGTTCGGCGAGGACGGCCGCCTGTATGCCGTGAACCCCGAGTTCGGCTTCTTCGGGGTCGCCCCGGGCACCAACGAGAAGACGAACCCCAACGCGATGCGGACCATCGACAAGGGCAACTCCGTCTTCACCAACGTCGCGCTGACCGACGACGGCGACATCTGGTGGGAGGGTCTCGAGAACACTCCCGCCCACGCGACCGACTGGAAGGGCAACGACTGGGGAGCACAGGAACTCGCTGACGGCGTCCTTTCTTCCCACCCGAACAGCCGTTACTGCACCCCCATCGAGCAGTGTCCCATCCTCGCGCCGGAGTACAACGACCCTCAAGGTGTGCCGATCTCGGCCATCTTCTTCGGCGGTCGGCGCAAGACGACGGTCCCTCTGGTGACCGAGTCGCGCGACTGGGTCCACGGGACCTTCATGGGCGCGACGCTGTCCTCGGAGACGACCGCCGCCGCGACCGGCCAGGTCGGAGTGGTGCGCCGCGACCCGATGGCCATGCTGCCGTTCATCGGCTACAACGCCGGGGACTACTTCAGCCACTGGATCGAGATGGGCAAACAGCACGCCGCCGACGCTCTACCTCGCATCTTCTATGTCAACTGGTTCCGTCGCGACGAGGACGGCGGTTTCTTGTGGCCGGGGTTCGGCGAGAACGCCCGGGTCCTCAAGTGGGCCATCGAGCGCATCGAGGGCAAGGCCGCGGCGGTCGAGACCGCCATCGGCCACGTGCCGACGCCCGAGTCGCTCGACACCGAGGGGCTGGATATGACCCCGGATGAGCTGGCCCAGGCCCTCGCCGTCGACAACGACGAGTGGGCGGCCGAGATCCCGCAGATCCAGGAGTGGTTCGACAAGTTCGGTGACAGCCTGCCGACGCAGCTCTGGACCGAGCTCGACGGCCTCAAGGCGCGCCTCGGCGTCGAGTAGGGCGTCGGCCACGACCCGTAGGGCACCCCAGGGCAGCTGGCCCCGGACCTCCACGAGGAAGAGCCGGGCCAGCGCGCCGATCACGCAACGAAGCCCCCGACCAGATGGTCGGGGGCTTCGCGGTGCTGAGCGATTCAGCGAAGGGTCAACGATCTCAGATCGCGGTGACCTTCTCGGCCTGCGGGCCCTTCGGGCCCTGCGTGACCTCGAACTGAACCCGCTGAGCCTCGTCGAGGGAGCGGTAGCCGTTCGACTCGATAGCGGAGTAGTGGACGAACACGTCCGGACCGCCACCATCCTGCTCGATGAAGCCGAAGCCCTTCTCAGCGTTGAACCACTTCACGGTGCCTTGTGCCATGGGGATAACTCTTTCTGATCAACCGGCGAGGTCCACAGGTCGTGGGCCTCCAGCTGCGGTTTCGACCCCACCAGCGTAGGGCTTGCGCCCGCTGCCTAAAAAAGAAGCCCGCGCGTGGCGGGCAAGTCTTTGTCGTACGAGGAACTCCAACTGCAACCGGGGCAACCATAACAGAACCCGGGCGTCGTGCCCACCGGAGCTGGCACGAGTTCTTGAGGGCCGACTTCGGTGCTCGAAGCAAGCCGAGAGGCCCCCTGACGGCTGCTCGAGCCGGCGACCCGGCATACCGCGAGGGTCGTGTCCGCCGATGGCCGCGCCACTGGTGCTGGACGTGTGGCGGCCAGGTCGCCATGCTGGAGACGGCCATAGAGTGTTCACAGCAAGAGCACAGGAGTGCCATATCTCCCACCAAGCACCACCGCACAGGCTCGAGCCATGAACAATGCAACGGCGAGGGCACCGAAGCTGCGACGCCTGGACGGTACCCCGCCGCGGGTCCTCGTCGTCGACGACGAGCCCAATCTCACCGAGCTCCTCAGCATGGCGCTGCGGTATGAGGGCTGGGACGTCCGGTCGGCGGCCTCGGGGATGGCGGCAGTGCGCGCGGCGCGTGAGTTCGAGCCCGACGCCGTCGCGCTCGACATCATGCTGCCGGACATGGACGGCCTCGAGGTGCTGCGCCGGATGCGCGAGCACAACGACCGGATCCCCGTCCTCTTCCTCACTGCCCGCGACGCCGTGGAGGACCGCATCGCCGGGCTGACCGCGGGTGGGGACGACTACGTCACCAAGCCGTTCAGCCTCGAGGAGGTCGTCGCACGTCTGCGCGCCCTGATGCGCCGGACGGCGGTGATGGCCGCCGACGACGAGTCGATCCTCGTGGTCGGGGACCTCAGCCTCGACGAGGACAGCCATGAGGTGATCCGCGCGGGTGAGCCGATCAACCTCACCGCAACGGAGTTCGAGCTGCTCCGCTACCTCATGCGCAACCCCAAGCGGGTCCTGTCCAAGGCCCAGATCCTCGACCGCGTGTGGAACTACGACTTCGGCGGCCAGGCCAACGTCGTGGAGCTCTACATCTCGTATCTGCGCAAGAAGATCGACGCCGGCCGCGAGCCGATGATCCACACGATGCGCGGCGTGGGTTACGTCCTCAAGCCCGCCGGCTGAGCGGCGGGCTGTCTCCGATGGCCCCGACCGGTATGCCGTCTACGGCACCTTCGCGAGTAGCTCGCGCGTCCCACGCCCGAGAACGGCTGCAGATGGGGCGACGCGCGTCCGCCTGGACGCTGCGCGCCAAGCTCGTCGCGTCGATGGTCGCTCTCTTCACCGCCATCACCGTGTTGACCGGCGCCACCACCGTCCTCACGCTGAAGACCTACCTGACCGATCAGGTGGACCAGCAGCTCGGCAGCTACTTCCTCCGCGCGCCCGCTGAGGACGGAGGACAGCCCGGGCAGCCCGATCGTGGACGCGGTCGCGGCCCAGGGAACGAAGGCCTCCTGCTCGTGGTCGACCAGTCCTCGGGCTCCGTGATCGACAACCTCGCCACGCAGAAAGACAACACGCGGACCGCCCTGAACAGCGACCAGATCAGGCGGCTCCTCAACGCAGGTCTCGGCAACCAGCCGCGGACCCTGGACCTCGGAGAAGGTCTCGGTGACTACCGCGTGGTCTCCGGTCTGGACCTCACTCGCACGAGCGTGGTGATCGTCGGGCTTCCCCTCACCATGCAGCATCAGGCCGTCTCCCGGCTCCTCATCTTCGCGAGCGCCAGCACGTTCCTGGGGCTGCTCATCGTCGGCCTGGCCGGCACGTGGCTGGTGCGACGCAACCTCAGGCCGCTCGACCGCGTCGCCGCCACCGCGACCCGGGTGGCCCAGCTCCCTCTCGACTCCGGGAGCGTCGCCCTCGCGGAGCGGGTTTCCCGGGAGGACACGGACACCCGCACCGAGGTCGGCCAGGTCGGCGCGGCCCTCAACGACATGCTCGACCACATCGACCACGCCCTGAACGCCCGGTTCCAGAGCGAGCAGCGCGTGCGCCAGTTCGTCGCCGACGCGAGCCATGAGCTGCGGACACCGTTGGCGTCGATCCGCGGCTACGCCGAGCTGACCCGCAAGGAGCAGGATCCCGTCCCGGCCAACGTGACCCATGCCCTCGAGCGGGTCGAGTCCGAAGCGACCCGGATGTCGTCCCTCGTCGACGACCTCCTGCTCCTCGCCCGGCTGGACGCCGGCCGGCCCCTCGACCGCGAGCCGGTCGACCTGTCGGAGATGGTCGTCAACGCCGTCAGCGACGCCCACGCCGCATCACCTGAGCACCTCTGGCAGCTGGACCTGCCCGACGAACCAGTGGAGATCCGCGGTGACCGCGCTCGCCTGCACCAGATCGTGGCCAACCTCCTCGCGAACGCCCGCACCCACACGCCCCCGGGCACGACGGTCCGCACCCAGCTCGCTCGGCGGGGGGAGGGCGTGCGGATCAACGTCCGCGACAACGGGCCGGGCGTCCCGGACGAGCTGCAGCCCAACGTCTTCCAGCGCTTCGCGCGCGGCGACACCTCACGCAACCGAGCAGCGGGCAGCACCGGGCTGGGGCTGTCCATCGTTGCCGCGGTGGCCCAGGCGCACGGTGGCACGGTGGAGCTGACCAGCCAGCCCGGTGACACCTGCTTCTCGGTTCTCCTGCCCGCCTGAGGCGACGCCCGGGAGGGTGTGCAGCCGGCATACCTCCGGCAAACCTCCGGTAGGTGCCGCCCGGTCAGCCCTGCCGTGACCGATGGGCCGCGGCCTTGACCCGGCTCTGGCACCGGACCGAGCAGAACCGCCGGGTGCCGTTCTTCGACTCGTCGACGTAGACCCGGTCGCACGTCGGCGCGGCGCAGACACCGAGCCGCCCGGCGAGGTCGCTGCCGAGCGCGAGCGCGAGTGCCGACGCGCACCCGGCACCCCAGCCCACCGCCAGGGAGTCGGCGGCCCCGTGGAAGTGCAGGCTCCACCTCCCGTCGGGAAACTGGTCGAGCTGGGGTCTGGCCCCGGTCTGGACCAGGAGTGTGTTGACGACCCCTGCCGCCTTGTCGACGTCGTCCGCGTCGACCGCCTGGAAGACGGCACGCAGCTGCTCCGCCGTGGCGAGGAGTCGCGTCGCCTGGTCCTGGGTCACGCGCGGGGGTCGACCACCGAGAGCGAGGACCTCCGCCACCGCCCGGGCCGCGGCGCGGCCGGTGGGGACCTCGACCGCCTGGGTGCCGACGTGGCCGGGGGTGAGCTCGTTCACGAGCCCGACAGCGACGGTGACCAGCCGCAACACATGACTATCGAAGTTCACTTGACCGGTCACCAACCTCGCGTTAGCCTTCGAACCACCATGACTGACGATAGCGGTTTGGGCAGTCACCCGCCATGCTGGACCCGAGCGAGCAGCCGGTGACCGACCCCCGGCTGCTCTGGGCGCTTGCGCTCGCGAGGGCGGTGAACCACCTCGGTGCGTTCACGCTGCCGTTCCTCGGCGTCATCCTCACCGTCGAGCTCGGCGCGCGGGTCGCTGTGGCGGGCTGGCTTCTTGCCCTCTTCGGGCTGGCGACGATCCCGTCACGGCTCGCGGGCGGCGCGCTCGCCGGGCGGATCGGGCGCAGGGCGACGATCTGCGCCGGGCTCGTCGGCTGCGCCGGGGCGCAGCTCTGGCTCGCGGTCAGCCACACCCTGGTGTCGGCCGCCCTCGCCGTCGTCGTCCTCGGCCTGCTCTTCGAGGTTCACGAACCGCCCAGCCAGGCGATCATCGCCGACCTGACCGACGCCGGGTCCCGTCCGGCTGCCTTCGGCCTGCTCGCCTCCGCGATGGCGCTCGCCGGGGTCGCCGCTGGGCTGCTCGCGACCTGGCTCGGCGGCATCAACCTGCGTTGGCTCCTCGTCGCGGACGCCGTCAGCTGCCTGCTCTGCGCCGCGACGGTCGCGCTCCTCGTCCACGCCAGCCTCCACGAGGTGGTGGGCGCCAGTCCACCGCTGGCGGGCAGCGCGTGGCGCGACCGTCGCTTGCTCCTCATGCTCGCCACGGGGACCGCCTTCGCGATCACGTACCTCCAGGTGACGATGTCGCTGCCGCTGACCCTGCTGGCCCGTGGCCTTCCCGTCGCCGAGGCGGGCATCCTCCTCACCGTCTCGGCGGTGACGATCGTCCTCGGCCAGCCGCTGCTGCGCTGGGGTCCGCTGCGCGGCCGGACCGGCTTCGAGGCAATGAGCATCGGGTATGCCGTGCTGGCCGCCGGTCTCGCGGCCACGGCTTTCGCGACGACGTTGCCGGGCTTCGTCGTCGCGACCGTCGTCTGGAGTACGGGCGACGTCCTCCTGCTCGGCCACTCGTGGAGCATCGTCTCCGCGCTGGCTCCCGAGGACGCGCGCGCGAGGTACCTCGCCGCCTACGGTCTCTCCTGGGGCGTCGCCGCGGTGGTGGCACCAGTGCTGGGCACCCAGCTGCTGTCCGCCGGAGGGCCGGTCGTTCTCTGGATGACGCTCGCCGCAGTGGCTCTGCTGCTGGCGACCGTCCAGCCCGGTCTGGCGAGGCGCTGCGCCGTCCCATCCCCCTCTCTTGCGTCCGAAGCAACGGCGGTCTGGACCACCGCTGACTCGGACGCAAGTCAGGGGTGAGCGGGCCCGGCATACCGCGTCGTTGGCGTTGGAAGGGAACGCCGAACCGGAGAGACAGGATCAGGACCCCCGACGAGCGCGGAGGTCCTGATCCGGTTGGTGCGGAGGCGGCGAGATTTGAACTCGCGAGGGGTGTTATCCCCAACCCGCTTAGCAGGCGGGCGCACTAGGCCACTATGCGACGCCTCCAGCACCCGCCACGCGCGGTGACGAGGAGCCAGCACAGGCTACCGGGGCGTGCGGAGTTGACCAAAACCCACCGGGAAGGCGAACCTTTCGGAAGGCTCGTGCGTCAAGACGCATGAGGGAGCTCATGACTGGGCCGGTAGGCTCGAGGGCTCAAGGGCTCAAGGCAGCGAACCAGGAAAGGCGCGCATGTCCCGGGATGATCGACGGGCCCAGCCCGTGGGCCGCCGGACTCGCCGACGCCGGCAGCTGCACACCGACAGCCGGCGCTCGATCGGCCTGACCGCGCTGGCCCTCATCCCCGGTGCGGGCCTGACCCGCACCCGCTACCGGCTCTTCGGCTGGGTCCTGCTCTCGATCTTCGTCCTGAGCCTCGTGGCCCTCGCCCTCGTCGTTCTCGCCAAGGGCGCGCTGAGCACCGCCTTGTCGGTCGCGGTGAGCCCCGACCTGCTGCTGACCTTGGGCGCGTTGTCGATCGTCGGCGCCCTGGTGTGGATCTTCTCGATCGTCCTCACCCACGCCGCCTCCCGGCCGCCGGACGCGGACCGGGCCGCGCGCCTTGGCCTGCGCCTCTTCACCGCCTTCGTCTGCCTGCTCGTGGCCGCACCCACGGCGCAGGCGGTGCGCTACGCCGCGATCCAGCGCGGCGTCGTCGGGACGGTCTTCGCCGGCAAGGACACCCCCAAGGGGAGGAGCACCGCGGCACCCGACAAGGGCGCCGAGGACCCGTGGACGGGCATCGACCGGGTCAACATGCTGCTCGTCGGCTCGGATGCCGGCAGCGACCGCTCCGGCATCCGCACCGACTCGATGATCGTCGCGAGCATCGAGCCGAAGTCGGGCAACACCGTGCTGATCAGCATCCCCCGCAACCTCGAGCGCGTGCCGTTCCCCGCGACCGACCCGCTGTACCAGCTGTATCCCAACGGCTTCTACTGCCCCGAAGCCCAACCCGGCGCCGAGTGCCTCATCAACGCGGTGTGGAAGGCGGCGGAGGACAACAGGGCGCTGTTCAAGAACGACAAGAACCCGGGTCTGACCGCCCTTCGCGACGCGATCCAGGAGGTCACCGGGCTCAGGATGGACTACTCCACGGTCATCGACCTCGACGGCTTCTCCGCCCTCGTCGACGCCATGGGCGGCGTCATGGTCGACGTCAAGGACCGGTTGCCGATCGGCGGCAAGGTGGACGCCGGCGGGCGGCTTCGCGGTGAGACCGGCTGGGTCGAGAAGGGCTACCAACGCCTCGACGGCTACCAGGCTCTCTGGTATGCCCGCTCCAGGGTGCTCTCCGACGACTTCTCCCGGATGCGTCGCCAGCGCTGCCTCATCGGGAGCATCGTCGACCAGGTCGACCCGGTGATGATGCTGAGCAGGTACCCCGCCCTCGCCCAGGCCGCGCAGGACAACATCTCGACCGACATCGCCGCCAACGAGCTGCAGGCCTGGGTCGACCTCGTCCAGCGGATGCAGAAGGGCACGATCTCGTCGCTGACCTTCACCGCCGACAACATCAGCACCGCCCGACCGGACTTCGACAGGATGCGCCAGCTCGTCCAGGCCGCGCTCCAGGCTCCCGTCCCACCGACCACCCCCCCGACGACCCCGCCGACCCCGACGACGGAACCCCCGCCGACGCCGTCGACGACGCCGTCCCAGCCCGGCTTCTCCACGTCGACCACCCGTCCGCCCGACGGCGACACCCCGGTGGACGTCCGGACCGCGTGCTGAGGCTTGTTCCCGGACACCGACCAGCGCCTCAGCCGGGACGCACTCCTCTGACGGCAAGGACCGGGGCCCGGTCACCACGGATCGTGGCCACCATGTCGACCAGCCGACGGGTCGCCCGCACATCGTGGGCGCGAAAGACCGTGGCCCCGAGCCAGGCCGCGACGGCCGTGGCGGCTAGGCTGCCCTCGAGCCGCTCCTCCACCGGCAGGCCGAGGCTCTCACCGACGAAGTCCTTGCGAGACAGAGCTTGCAGGACCGGCAGACCCAGGGCGACGATGTCCGCCGTGTGGCGCAGCACCTCGAGCGAGTGGACGGTGGACTTGCCGAAGTCGAGTGTCGGGTCGACGAGGATCCGCTCACGCGGGATGCCGGCCGCGTATGCCGTGTCCGCACCGACCCGGAGTGCCCGGACGACGTCGCGGACGACGTCGAGCCGGTCGGGGCCGTACGTGGCGTCCACGGGATCGGTCCGCGGGGGCAGCCCCCCGGTGTGCGAGACGACGACACCAGCGCCGATCCGGGCGGCGACGCGGACCAGGTCGGGGTCATGCCCGCCCCACGTGTCGTTAACGAGATCCAGGCCGACCGCTCCGGCGGCGCTCGCGACCTCCGCGCGCCACGTGTCCAGGCTGAGCACGAGGTCGGGGTAGTTGGCGCGGGCGTGCTCGAGGAAGGGCACGACGCGGTCGACCTCCTGGTCGGCCGACACCCGCTCGCCCTCCTGCCCGGCCCGCACTCCCCCGACGTCGATGATGTCCGCCCCGTGCTCCACCGCGTCGTCGAGGGCGACCCTTGCCGAGTCGAGGTCGGCGTGCCGGTTGCCGGAGAAGAACGAGTCCTCCGTCCGGTTGATGATCGCCATCACGGCCGGACGTCCCGCATCGAACCGCTGTCCCCGCAGGACGAGCGCGGCCGGGGTGGAGAGGACAACGGGCAGGACGGTTCCGCTCACCCGGCCCATCGTGCCACCCGGCGGAGCGGGGGACGTTGCAGCGAGTGCGGAGCTGATGGGGCACCTTTCATCACCGCAGGTGCGAGCACCTCGATCACACCGCGGGTAGCGCGTCAGCAGGGCGGGCGCAGGTGCGAGCACCTCGACCACACCGCGGGTAGCGCGTCAGCAGGGCTGGCGCAGGTGCGAGCACCTCGACCACACCGCGGGTAGCGCGTCAGCAGGGCTGGCGCAGGTGCGAGCACCTCGATCACACCCCGGGTAGCGCGTCAGCAGGGCTGGCGCAGCTGCGAGCACCTCGATCACACCGCGGGTAGCGCGTCAGCAGGGCGGGCGCAGGTGCGAGCACCTGGATCACTCTGGGCGCACCCTGCACGGTGCGCGCAGGGTGATCAACGTGCGCGCACCCGATGTCGGCACCGGCTCAGGGGTTTACGGCTTCCCGATGTGCTGAGGCAGCACAGCGAGATTGCGGAGGGCGTGGTGTTCTGGTTCACGACAGTTGCGGAGGGCGTGGGATTCGAACCCACGATGGGTGTGAGCCCATAGCGGTTTTCAAGACCGCCGCACTCGGCCACTATGCGAGCCCTCCTGGACCGGAACCGGTCCGGTCAGCTCCTCACCAGGCGAGCGCTGACGCCGGACAGCAGTGTCGCACGTCCTGGCGCAGCGCTTCTCCGGAGGGGTTTCGGCTTGGGCAGCCTCCACGGCGCCGGCACGGCCGAGAGTAGGGTCTCGCCATGACCGCGGCACCGAACGACGGGCTCTCCGCCACGCCGGTCATTCTCCTCGTCGTCGATGCCGCGAGGGAGATCCTCGAGGACGAGTTCCGCAGCCGCTACGACCGCGACTACACCGTTATGGTGACGCAGGACGCCGCCAGCGCCCGGGTCGCGGTCAGCCAGATCATGGCCGACGGAGTCCCGGTCGCGATGATCGCCGCCGAGGGGAGCCTGCCCGGCATACCCGGCGCCGACCTCCTGGCCGAGCTGCACGCCACCGCCCCCACCGCGCGCCGGGTCTGCCTCCTCGGCTGGGAGGGCTTCGCGTCCCTCGACACGATGCGGGTCGCCCTCGCGGAGGGCAAGTTCGACACCTTCGTAGGCATCCCCCGCGGGAAGCGGGACGAGGAGTTCCACACGGCGATCATCGAGCTGCTCTCCGACTGGGGCTGGTCGGTCGCCAGCCCGGTGAGCGCGGCGGTGACGGTCGTCGCGGACGCCGAGTCACCGCTGCTCGGGGCCATCATGGACTTCCTCGACCGCGTGGGCATGCCGACGGCGGTCTACCCACCTGGAGCGCCGCAGGCCCAGCCCGTCCTGGGGACCGTCGCTGGCGACATCGCCTTTCCAGTCGTCGCCGTGATGAACAAGGCGCCTCTCGTGCAGCCCACCGTCTCCGAGCTGGGTGCCCAGATCTACGGCAGCCCCGACGACATCCCGGACGGCACGGTCACCGACCTGCTCGTCGTCGGCGCCGGTCCGGCGGGCCTGGCCGCAGCTGTCTACGCGGCCTCCGAGGGACTGGCCACCATCGTCATCGAGGAGGACGCCGTGGGCGGGCAGGCGGGCACCAGCTCGATGATCCGCAACTACCTCGGCTTCCCCCGCGGCATCTCCGGGATGCGCCTGACCCAGCGTGCCCGGATGCAGGCGAGCCGGTTCGGGGCGCGGTTCTACTCGGGTCGCGCGGTGACGAGCATCGAGCAGTTCGGGGACCACCAGCACGTCTACGTCGGTGCGACGAGGATCTGCGCGTGGACCGTTGTCGTCGCGACCGGGGTGGCCTACCGTCGCCTCGGGGTAGCGGCCATCGAGGCCCTCGTCGGCGTCGGCGTCTACTACGGAGCAGCGACGAGCGTCTCGCGGGAGATGCAGGATCGCGACGTGGTCGTCGTCGGGGGCGGCAACTCGGCCGGTCAGGCTGCGGTGCACCTGGCGCGGTTCGCCCGGTCCGTCACGATGGTCATCCGGCGTGCGTCGATCGCCGAGACGATGTCGGACTACCTCGTCCGCGAGATCGCTGGAACGCCGCGCATCACCGTGCGCACCCGCACGGTGGTCGAGGACGGCGGCGGCAGCGGGCACCTGAGCTGGCTGTGCCTGCGCAACGTCGACACGAACGTCCTCGAGCAACGTGACGTCGGCGGCCTCTTCCTCCTGCTCGGCGCCGAGCCGCACTGTGAGTGGGTGCCCGACGAGATGGCGCTGGACGGCAAGGGCTTCGTCCTCACCGGCCGCGACGTCCCTCCGGAGCGCTGGACGGACGGCTTGCCCCCGGCGAGCCTCGAGACCACCGTGCCCGGCGTCTTCGCCGCCGGTGACGTGCGCGCCGGGTCGATGAAGAGGGTGGCCGCCGCGAGCGGTGAGGGGTCCTCCACGGTCGCGCTGGCCCATGCCCACCTGCAGGGCCTCCGTCGCCAGGGGGTCACGGCGGGTCCTCACTGACCCGGGAGCATCAGATCCAGATCGCCGGGCTCTCGTCAAGGAGCTCCTCCGGGGTCAGGCCCGGGACCGGCTGACGGATCTGCGCGGGAATGCCGACGGCCACCGAACCAGCCGGAACGTCTCTCGTCACCACGGAGTTCGCCCCGATCTGAGCGTCGTCGCCGACGGTGATGTCCCCGAGGACGCGGGCGCCGGCACCGATGGTCACCCGGTCGCCCACGGTGGGGTGACGTTTGACCCTCTTGAGCGAGCGGCCTCCGAGGGTCACGTCGTGGTACATCATCACGTCGTCCCCGACCACGGCCGTCTCACCGATGACCACTCCCATCCCGTGGTCGATGAAGAACCGCCGGCCGATCACCGCCCCCGGGTGGATCTCGACCCCGGTGAGGGCACGCGCGGCCTGGGAGAGCAGTCGCGCCGGCAGCCGGTATGCCGGGTTGAGCCACAGCCGGTGAGCCAGCCGGTGTGCCCAGATGGCGTGCAGGCCCGGCGAGGCGAGGAACGTCTCGAGGCGCGACTGTGCCGCGGGGTCACGCGCGATGGCCGCGTCGACGTCCTGGAGAACCGCAACCTTCCCGGCATACCAGCTGGTGCTCACCACGGTCGACGTGTCGGAGCGAGCAGTCGCTCAGTCAAGGAGACCCTCGAAGAGGATCGTGGAGAGGTAGCGCTCGCCGAAGCTGGGGATGACGACGACGACGAGCTTGCCTTCGTTCTCGGGGCGGTTGGCGACCTGCGAGGCGGCCGCCAGCGCGGCACCGGAGGAGATGCCGACGAGCAGGCCCTCCTCGGTCGCGGCGCGGCGGGCGTAGGCCACCGAGGTCTCGGCGCTGACGTCGATCACCTCGTCGTAGATGCTCGTGTCGAGGATCTCGGGGACGAAGTTGGCGCCGATGCCCTGGATCTTGTGGGGGCCGGGCTTGCCGCCGTTGAGGATCGCAGATTCCGCCGGCTCCACCGCGATGACCTGGATCTCGGGGTTGCGCGACTTGAGCACCTGTCCTACGCCCGTGATCGTCCCGCCGGTGCCGATGCCCGCGACGAAGATGTCGATCTTGCCGTCGGTGTCCTTCCAGATCTCCTCCGCCGTGGTCTGGCGGTGGATCTCGGGGTTGGCCTCGTTGGCGAACTGGCGGGCCAGGATCGCCCCCTCGCGCTTGCCGGCCTCCTCCTCGGCCTGCTCCACGGCACCCTTCATGCCCAGGGAGGGGTCGGTGAGCACGAGCTCCGCACCGAATGCCCGCAGCAGCGCCCGGCGCTCCGTGGACATCGACTCCGGCATCGTCAGCACGACGTGGTAGCCACGGGCAGCCCCGACCATCGCCAGGGCGATCCCGGTGTTGCCCGAGGTGGCCTCGACGATGGTGCCGCCGGGTGGCAGCTGACCCGACTTCTCGGCCGCGTCGACGATGGCCACCCCGATGCGGTCCTTGACCGAGCTGGCGGGATTGTAAAACTCGAGCTTGGCGGCGACGGTCGCCTTGGCACCGTCAGTCACCTTGTTGATCCGCACCAGGGGGGTGTTGCCGATGAGAGCGGTGACGTCGTCGTGGATGGGCACAGGGTTCACCTTCGGTCCAGGGGGCCAGCAGCCGGGTTGCTGATGAGGGGGTCGTCGATGACAACACACCTTCAGTTATACATGTTCCAAGACGGCGTTATCTGAGCTGAGCCGTGTATCCGCGGTCAGCCCGCCTCCCGCCGGAGCGCGACTCGCGTTAGGGTCTAGCCGCACCGCTACTCGGAAGGGGCCACCATGGGCAAGCTGTCGTTCATCGCCGGACTCGGCGTCGGTTACGTGCTTGGCGCCCGGGCCGGGCGCAAGCGCTACGAGCAGATCAGGTTGCAGGCGACGCGCGCCTGGTCGTCCCCGCCGGTGCAGGCCCGGGTGGGCGAGGCCAGGCAGTTCGTCAAGGCCAAGGGCGCACCCTTCGTCATGGACAAGATGGGCGACGCGGTGAAGTCGGCCGGCGCCGTCCTCAAGGAGCGGCGCGAGGCAGAGCACCTGCCGGAAAGCCTCCACCGGGGCACCGACGGTCACCTGCCCCCCGCCGGAGCTGGCTACGGGCCCGGGCCCGGGCCGCTGCCCTAGCTTCCACTCGGCACGGCGACCGCGATCACATTGCGCTGAGCGGATGCTTACCGCTCCATAGACTTCTCGATCATGAACGCGTTTCAGATCGTGGCCATTGTCGTGTGCCTGGCGGTGAGCCTCACCGGCATTGCGCTGCTGGTCAAAGCGGTCAACCACTTCCTCGCCACCTTCCGGCTCGGCCAGCCCGCGTACCGCACGGACGACATGGGCGCTCGGACGGTCACCCTGGTGCGCGAGTTCCTCGGGCACACCCGCATGTCGCGGCTGCCCGTCGTCGCGGTGGCGCACTGGTTCACGATGATCTCGTTCGGCGTGCTGTTCTTCACCCTGATGAACGCGTTCGGGCAGCTGTTCCAACCGGAGTTCACCCTGCCGCTGATCGGGCACTTCCCTCCGTTCGAGTGGGTCACCGAGTTCTTCACGTGGACCGGGCTTCTCGGCATTCTCGTCCTCATGGTGATCCGGCAGCGGGACCATCCCCGTCGTTCGCCTGGTGAGCACGGTCGCCGCTCGCGCTTCTTCGGCTCCACGTGGTGGCAGGCCTACTACGTGGAGCTGACCATCCTCGGCGTGACGGTCTGCATCCTCACCCTCCGCGGGCTGGAGCTCGCCCTGGGCACCGCCACGGGTGACCCTGCCGCCACCCTCCTCCACTTCCCGGCGACGGCATGGCTCGGCGGCCTCTTCGGTGGCGCCAGCGAAGCCGGCCTGCGGAACGCGATCATCGTCGTCGCGGCCGTGAAGATCGTCATCTCCTTCGTCTGGGTGATCACCATCTCGCTCAACCCCACCATGGGGGTCGCCTGGCACCGCTTTCTCGCCTTCTTCAACATCTTCTTCAAGCGTCACGCCGACGGGCGCACCTCGCTCGGCGAGCTGCCGCCCATGATGGTCAAGGGCGAGCCGGTCAACTTCGAGGAGATGGAGGACCTCGACGAGGACGCCGCCCTCGGCGTCGGCAAGGTCGAGGACTTCACCTGGAAGGGCCTGCTCGACTTCTCGACCTGCACCGAGTGCGGTCGCTGCCAGAGCCAGTGCCCCGCGTGGAACACCGACAAACCGCTCTCCCCCAAGATGCTGGTCATGGCGCTGCGCGACCACTCCCACGCCAAGGCCCCCTGGCTGCTCGCCAGCGAGGAGGAGCGCGAGGGACTCTCGCCGCAGACGCTGGCGGCCGCTCAGCCGGAGCTCGCGCTCGTGGGCAAGACCGGGTATGCCGTCGACTCGCCACTCGCGGCATACAACCCGCACGGGCCGGACGCCGTGATCGACGAGGACGTCCTCTGGTCGTGCACGACGTGTGGCGCGTGCGTCGAGCAGTGCCCCGTCGACATCGAGCACGTCGACGCCATCCTCGACATGCGCCGTTACCAGGTGCTCATCGAGTCGGCGTTCCCCCACGAGCTGGGGGGCCTGTTCAAGAACCTCGAGAAGAACGCGAACCCGTGGGGCATGGCGCCGCGCCTGCGGCTGGACTGGGCCAAGGACCTGCACTTCGAGGTCAAGATCGTGGGGCAGGATGTCGAGGACCTCTCGGAGGTCGACTACCTCTTCTGGGTCGGCTGCGCCGGCGCCCTCGAGGACCGAGCCAAGAAGACGACCCGGGCCGTGGCGGAGCTGCTCGACACGGCGGGCGTCTCGTTCGCGGTGCTCGGCGACGGAGAAGCGTGTTCCGGCGACCCCGCTCGTCGCGCGGGGAACGAGTTCCTCTTCCAGATGCTGGCCCAGCAGAACGTCGAGATGCTGAACGAGGTCGGCGCCAAGAAGATCGTCGTCACCTGCGCGCACTGCTTCAACACGCTGAAGAACGAGTACCCCCAGGTCGGCGGGACCTATGAGGTCGTCCACCACACGCAGCTGCTCAACCGTCTCGTTCGCGAGAAGAGGCTCGTCCCCGTCGCCCGCCCCGACGAGGCCTCCTCGGCGGGTGCGGCATCGACCGCGGAGAAGGTGACCTACCACGACCCCTGCTACCTCGGCCGGCACAACAACGTCTATGCGCCGCCGCGGGAGCTCATCGGAGCGCTGCCCGGCGTCACGCTGACCGAGATGCCCCGGCACGGCGAGAAGTCGTTCTGCTGCGGTGCCGGTGGCGCGCGGATGTGGATGGAGGAGAAGCTCGGCACCCGGATCAACCTCAACCGGACCGAGGAAGCTCTCGCCACGGGCGCCGACCGGATCGCCGTCGGCTGTCCCTTCTGCAAGGTGATGATCAGCGACGGGCTGACCGGCAAGCAGTCGGACGGGTCGGCCAGCGAGGACGTCGAGGTGGTAGACGTCGCCCAGATGCTCCTGGCCGCGGTGCGCCGCGGCGACGGCGGCGACGGTGCCCCACGAACCGCGGCCCAGCCACAGCCGACGCCCGACCCCGACCCGGCTCCCGTCGGATGAACCCGTCGCGCGCGGTCGCTCGAGTCGCATCGAGCAGTGCGGCATGGTCGTCGCGCTGCGCTGACCGGGTGCGGTACGCGCGGCGTGACCACGGTGCGCGCGGTGTAGCGGCATCGGCAGTGCGCGCATGGTCGTCGCGCTGCGCTGACCAGGTGCGGTACGCGCGGCGTGACCACGGTGCGCGCGGTGTAGCGGCATCGGCAGTGCGCGCATGGTCGTCGCGCTGCGCTGACCGGGTGCGGTACCCGCGGCGTGACCACGGTGCGCGCGGTGTAGCGGCATCGGCAGTGCACGCATGGTCGTCGCGCTGCGCTGACCGGGTGCGGTACCCGCGGCGTGACCACGGTGCGCGCGGTGTAGCGGCATCGGCAGTGCACGCATGGTCGTTACGCCGCGCTGACCGGGTGCGGTACCCGCGGCGTGACCACGGTGCGCGCTGCTGACCAAAGGTGCGCCCTACTGCTCCTGGGCTGGCTCCATCTCGAGGCGGACG
>JAABUM010003678.1_pt1 | contig 18417 bp, 23 predicted proteins | sample 5559161 | NCBI WGS metagenome assembly JAABUM01 (sample SAMN10711868, study PRJNA513369) | rock metagenome | isolation source: Antarctica rocks | place: Antarctica: Victoria Land, Siegfried Peak nord | reverse complement strand
CTCGATCCTGACCACGAGGACTGAGGTGTCGGCCTCGCGGATCTCGTAGAGGACGCGGTAGTCGCCGCGGCGGGCTCCGTGCAGACCCTCGAACTCGCGCTCGAGCGGCTTGCCGACGCGGGCCGGGTTCTCCGCCAAGATCACGTAGAGGAACTCCAAGATCGCGGCCGCGTAGCGCGGTGGGACCTTCTCCAGGTTTCTCAGCGCGGTACTGGCCATCACGACCGCGTAGATCATCTAGCCTCGGCGGGGCAGGTTCAGCCGGGCACGGACCTCCGCCTCGCCCAGAGCCTCGCCGGCCTGGTACTCGGCCCGGGCCTGGTCAACGTCGTCACGGATTCCCGGCTGGGACAGCCAGAACAGCGTCTCCTGCAGCGACTCCCAGTCCTCGGCGCCAACCAGCACCGCGGCCGGGGCGCCGTTCTTGGTGATCGTGACCCGCTCGCGCGTGCTCGAGGCCTCGTCGACCAGCTCGTTGAGCCGGTCCTTCACCTTGGACACCGGAAGCGTGCGCACCCCGTCATCGTACGCCCGAATTCGAGCCCAGCCAAGGCTGGATTCATGTCGATAACGATGATTATGACAAGTGAAGCGGCGCCAGCGCTCCAAGCACACGTCCCGGCTCTCTTCGGCGTAGCCGAATTGGTACGGTCGACGGGACCGATTGGGTCAGTGAGTTCGTCGTCGTCCCTCACCGTGGAGGAAGCATGCCGATCATGGACCGTCTCGACCCCGAGCTGGCTGTCGTGGTTCGGCAGATACCCGTTTTGGATCTGAGGGACATCCCCACCGCCCGGGCTGCGTTGGCCGAGCTGTACGCGCAGATCAACGTCGGACCATCGAGCCCGGCGGTCACCCACCAAGACCACACGGCCCCGGGCGGAGACGGCGAGCCAGACGTCATGGTTCGGGTCTTCCGGCCAACCGAGGCCTCGGAGGTGCTGCCGTGCCTGTATTGGATCCAGGGCGGCGGGTACGTCCTGACCGCCCCGGACATGGATGACCAGTTCTGCGAAGAGATCGTCCAACGACACCACTGCGTCGTGGTCTCCGTGGACTGGCGACGCGCCCCCGAACATCCCTTCCCCGCCCCAGCAGAGGACTGCTATTCAGGGTTGGCGTGGACGATCCGCAACGCCGCTGACCTTGGCATCGACCCAGCTCGAGTCGTCATCGGCGGGCACAGCTCCGGCGGCGGCTCCGCGGCCGGATTGGCTTTGCTCGTCCGCGACAGGAAGGAATTCACCATCGCGCATCAGCTGCTGATCTACCCGATGCTCGATGACACCGACACCACCCCGTCCAGCTACCTGGTCACCGACCGGGAGGTCTGGAACCGCACCAGCAACGAGATCGGCTGGGCCAGCTACCTGGGCCACACCCACGGCACCAACGATGTCTCACCGTATGCGGCCCCTACCAGGATGGAGGACCTGGCAGGCTTAGCGCCGGCCACGGTGCTCACTGGGGAGCTGGACCTGTTCGTCGACGAGGACGTCACCTACGCGCAGCGTCTGATGCAGGCCAACGTCCCAACGGAGCTACACGTCTACCCCGCCGCCCACCACGGCTTCGACCGGATGGTACCCACCGCCGTGGTCTCCCAACGATTCATCGCAGACCGCGACGCCGCCCTCACTCGCGTCTTCACCCGGAGCCAGCCCCCGCTGCCCGTGACCTGAAAACAACCACCAGCTCACAGTCAACGTCAACACGCTTCAGCAGACCGGATCCCCAACCCAGGGCCGCCACTGACGGGCGCTCATCGGCCAGGGACGGCCCGCGCAGCGGCATGATCCGGCTGCGGATGTATTCGGCTTAGAAACGTTAGGCCGGGCGCGCCGCGGAGAATCCGATTATGACAAGTGAACGCGCAGAATCGGTAACGCGCGCCGCGACCTCCTTCACCTCCGACTGATCCAGCACCTGTTCCACCGCCGCCGGGACCGCCCGTGCCGCGGCCGCGTCTCCGCCCCTCCACGCGTCGACGAGCAGCCACAGCGACAACAGCTCGGCGGTGTAGCTCTTCGTCGCGGCAACGGACAACTCCGGACCGACGTGGATGTCGATGTGCAGGTCCGCTGCGCCCGCAAGCGCAGGACCAGGCGTATTCGTCAGAGCCACCGTCAACGCGCCGGCGGTGGCCGCTATCTGCGTGGCCTCCACCAGTCGGGCGAGCCTCAGACTGACTGACCGCCACCTACAGGACGTCGTCCAACCGTGCCGACGCTCCGTACGCCGTCAGGGTCGACAGCGGAGCGAGCCCACATGGCAGTCCCAGCTCGACTCGATGAGGTTACTTGGCGTAGAGCGCAGCGTGGTCGCTGGTGCCACGCGCCGCCAGCAGGACGAACCGCAGGCTGACGTCACGGATCCGCGCCGCGATCTCCCGCAGATGCGCCAGACCGGTCTGCATCTGGCGGGCCAGCATCTCCGGCTGCTGGGAGATCTCGGCCGCCATCAGATGCCCGGGGGCGGGAGAACATGTTCAGGCTGAACCACGGTCTGTGTCCTGTCGTCTCAGAGCCCGGGCACACCGGTGCCTTGAGGTTCCTGGCCGGCCAGTGCGCGGGCGAACCGGTTGGTGATGCTCGTTGGATGGGTGATTGCCGTCCCCACGACCACGGCGTAGGCGCCGAGCCGCAGGCAGCGCACCCCGTCCTCCGGTGAGCGGATCCGGCCCTCTGCCAGGACAGGCGCCTCCCCCAACGCCACGAGCTCGGAGAGGAAGTCGAAGTCCGGCCCGTCGGTGCGGGGCCGGTCGCCGGTGTAGCCGCCCAACGTCGTGCCCAGGCAGTCGGCCCCCGCGTCCAGGCTTGCCGCGGCGCCCGTCGATGATCCGCAGTCCGCCATGACCAGTCCGCCCTCTGCGTGGATGGCGTCGAAGCAGTCCTGGAGGGTGCTGCCGTCTGGTCTGGGCCGGCGTGTGCCGTCCAATGCGACGATGTCGGCACCGGTCTGTGCGACGGAGACACAATCGCTCACGGTCGGGGTGATGAAGACGCCATCGGTGCCCACCTTGACCAGACCGATGAGGGGCACGTCGACGGATGCCCGGATTGACCTGAGGTCCTCCAGGCCCTGCGCCCGGATGCCTGCGGCTCCGCCCAAAACGACCGCCTGCGCGATGGCGGTCATGATCCGCGGGTCGCGCATGGGCTCCCCCGGGTAGGCCTGGCAGGAGACGACGAGTCCACCGTGGATGGATTCGAGGACCTTGCTGGTCACGGCATGCCCTTTCGCATCTGGGCGTAATAGGCCGCGCCTCTCAGCGCGAGCCACGCATCGGCCTCGGAGGTAATCATGGGTATGCCGGTCAGCGTCGGGATGAGAGTCTGGACGAAGCTGACTCGCAACGGCTCCTCCCATCGGGGCCCCGCCTGGGACAGCCCGCCCGCTATGACCACGACATCGGGATCGAAGGCATTTGCCAAGCCGCCGGCCGCGGTCCCGAGCGCGGACGCCCCCAACTCGACGGCCTGGGCGGCCGTGCCCTCCGCTTCGGCCCGGGCAAACAGCTCTCGGGCGCTGCGGACGGCTGGGTCACCGCCGTGACCGTGGTACCACCGCAGTATTCCGGCGCCGCTTCCGATGGCCTCCAGGTGCCCGGACTTGCCGCAGTCGCACCGCAGCCCTTCGGCCTGGGGGACCGGGAGGTGACCGAAGTGGCCTCCGGCCCAGTGGCTGCCCAGCAGCGGCTCTCGGCCAGAGACATAGGAACCGCCGACGCCGGTCCCGGCGACGAGCACCAGGAGACTGTCGGCAGCGCGAGCGGTGCCGTAGACGGACTCCCCCAGCGCAAAGGCGTGGCCGTCGCCAAGCACGAAGACGGGGCAGGTCATCGCGAGACCGACCCGCTTGGAGATCTCGGTCCCGGCCCAGCCTCGGATGCTAGCGGTGGCGCCGAGGACCGTCCCCGACGTCGAGTCAATGACGCCCGCAGAGGACACCCCGATCGCCGTCACACCCTCGCGATCCAGCCGGTGCAGGGCGGCCACGATGGCGTTAACAACCGCGTCCGCGCCGTCGGCGGCCGGGGTGGGGACGGTCAGTACCGGTCCTCGAATGGAACCGTCCTGGGAGACTGTGGCTACCGCGATCTTGGTGCCACCGACATCGGCGGCCAAGGACGTCACAGGTCCCTCCCGACCACGAGGTCGAAGCTGTACCGGTCGCCGCGATAGATGGTCTCGGCGTGCTCGAAGGCCGTCCCGCGGTCCGTGAAGCTGACCCGCCGGACTCGAAGGGCCGCCGCACCGACGGCCTGATCGAGATAGCGGGCCTGTTGCGCGTCGAGGTTCACCGCCTCGATCGTCTGCGCGGCACGCGTCACGTGGACCCCTTCGTCCCGCAGCTGCTCGTAGAGAGAACTGCCCACGTCGATTCTCTGGAGGTCCACCACGGCGGCGACCAGGTAGACGTTCTCCAGGGCCATCGGCACATCGTCGGCCAACCGCAGTCTGCGGATCGCGATCAGGGGAGCCCCTGGTGCAACATGCAGCTTGACCGCAAGGTCCGGTGATGCGGCGACGGTGCCCTGCTCGAGGACGGTGCTCGCAGGCTCGAGTCCGCGTTGCCGCATGTCCTCTGAGAAGCCCGTGAGCCGCAGGGACTTCGACACCACAGCGGGGTTGGACACATAGGTGCCCGAACCCTGCACGTTGTAGACCAGGCCCTTGCGGATCAGCAGCTGGATCGCCTGACGCACCGTGGTCCGACTGACGTGGAAGTCCTCGAGCAGATCTCGCTCGGTGGGAAGGGCGTCGTGCGGTTTCATCGTGCGGACGCGCTCTTCCAGCACAGCAGCCACCACCTCGTACTTTGGCGATCGCCGACTCCCCATCGCCTGTGCTGACGTGGTCATCCCTTCACCGCTCCTGAGGAGAGGCCGCTGACAAGGTACCGCTGAGCGAAGACCGCGAACAGGACCGGCGGCAAGGTGGAGAGCACAGTCGCCGCCGAGATGTCTCCCCACCGAATGCCGGTGCTCGTCACGAAGTTCGCTGCGCCGAGGGTGACTGGTGTGGCGTTGGAGGACGACAGAACCAGAGCGAAGAGGTAGTCGTTCCACGAGAAGATGAACACCAGGACGGCGACGGCCACCAGTGAGGGCGCCAGCATGGGCACCACGACCGAGAACAGGGTGCGGTATGTGCTCGCCCCGTCGACCCAGGCGGCTTCCTCCACCTCTAGCGGGATATCCCTGAAGCCGGCGCTGAGCAGGATGATGCCCAGAGGGAGATTCAGGAACGTGTTGGCCACGACGAGCGCCGGGACCGTGTCAAGCAGGTGCAGGTTGGACATCAGCAGGAAGTATGGGACCGCAAAGAAAATGGCGGGAAGTAGCCTCAGCCCGCTGGAGGCGTTCATGATCAGGCGACCGCCGAACCCGAGCCGCACCGCGGCATACGTGCTCGGTATGGCGATGACCAGCACGAGAACGACGGCCCCCAGGGCGATAAGGGTGGAGTTGAGGAAGAACTTCGGGAAGTCGTAGCCGGCGGCGCCTAGGGCGTTCTTGTAGTGCTCTACGGTAGGGGCGAAATGGGTTGGGAGGGCGCCACGGCCGATATCGCCCTCCGACTTGAAGCTGACCAGGAGGGCGTTCAGCCAGGGGATGTTCACAACGAGCGCGATCGCGCCGACCGCGACAGTGGTGCCCCACCGCCGCGGCCTCCGGGACCGGCCGATGGCCGATGTCACCGTCGATGCCTGGGCGGCGCTCATGGGAGGTCTCCTTGCTGCCGTGCTATCCGCTTGACCAGCAACGGGACGAGCGGCAGAAGCACGATCATGATGACGGTCGAGGCCGCCGCTGCCAGGCCAAACCCGCCGGACTCGAAAGCGGTCTTGTAGATGAAGATGCTTAGCGTGGTGGTCCTGGTCCCCGGTCCGCCGGCAGTCAGCACATAGATCACGTCGAAGGTACGGATCGCGTCGATGAGGCGTAGGAACACGGCCGCGAACAGGACCGGCTTCATGATCGGCAGCACGACGGACCCCAAAGTGCGCAGCCACCCGGCGCCGTCGATCTGCGCCGCCTCCAGCACGTCAGTGGGAAAGGACTGCAGTCCCGCGTAGATGATCAGGAAGGTGAACGGCGTCCACTGCAGGACGTCCAGAACCACCAGGAGCGGCACCACCGACCCTGGCGCGAAGAGCGAGACCTGGAGGCCGACCTTGGCCAGGATGGCCGGCACTAGCCCGATGTCGCCGTTGAGCAGCAGACGAAACATCACGCCGAGCAGCGCGGGCGCGATCATGATCGGCACCAACAGCATCGTGAAGACGAGCTTCTTGCCCGGAAAGGAACGGTCGACGAGCAGCGCCAGGAAGAACCCGAGAACGGTTTCGATGCTCGTGACGACGAGGGCGAAGCCGATGGTGAACTTGGCGGCGTTGAGGAAGTCTGGTGACGAGAACAGGGACCCGTAGTTCCGCAGACCGGCAAAGGGCGCCGTTGGATTCTGCAGCGTCAGATCGTAGAAGCTTGTCTGGATGCCTTGAAAGACTGGGATGGCCACGAACACCACAGCGAACAGGAGGAGGGGCGCCCCCAGCACCCACTTCGCGCTCCGGGCCCCGGCTTTGCTTTGAGCAGACATGTCAGCCTCTCTGAGGATGGGCTGTTCGCGCGCGACCCGCACCGCGCACGAAGAGCCCAGCGCTCACTTCAGCAGGGCCTGAAGATTGTTGTTCGCCGTCTTCAGGGCAGCGGCGGCGTCCGTCGTGCCAACCCAGGCGCCGCTCAGATCAGCAGCCAACTTGCTGTAGGCCTGGAACGCCTTGGGGAAGACCGGCTCCGCGTAGCCATACTTGTCGATGGACTGAGCGATCATCGGGAAGGCAGGGTTCACGTCTGCCTTCTGCTCCAGCACCTTAGGCATGGCCGGTATGCCACCCGCCTCGGCGTAGGTCGTCATCGCATCAGGCTTGGCCAGGTAGTCAAGGAACTTCTTCGCCGCTCCCTTGTTTGAGGAGTACTTGTTCAGCGCCACAGCCAGCGCGTGAACATGGGTCTTGTGGCTCGGCACGGGGGCAATCGCCATCTTCCCGGCAACTTCTGGCGACTTCGTCTTGTCGTTGAGCTCCGCGAAGCCGGCGGACCACTGAACAGCGAAAGCGGCATTGCCGGACTTCAACGCGGCCTGGGTTTCAGGGAACTCCGCCTGTGAGCTGTCCGGGGACGTCCACCCGTTCTTGTAGATGTCCGCATACAGCTTGACGGCCTTCTTCGCCCCGGGAGTGTCCAGGTTGGCTTTCCCGTCGGGAGTCGTCCAGCTGCCGCCCATCCCCCACAGGACGTCGTCCCACACCATCGTGTTAAACAGTAGGTTCTTGGCCTGAAGGATCGTGCCGTATTTGGTCGGCGACTTTGGATTCGTGCCCTTGGAGAAGTAGGCCGACATCGCCTCGTAGTCGTCCCAGGTCCACTGCGCAGCCGGCTTGGGGTCGAGTTTCTGGCCCGTAGCCTTCAGGGCCACAGCCTCGTATGCAGCCTTCTGCGACGGGTCGTTGACCAGTGCGTCGACGAGGTCCTTGCGGTAGAGCAGGAAGTGGTTGCTGACGTCCAGGGGCAGGGCGTACTGCTTGCCCTGGTACTTCAAGCCGTCAACGGCGACCGGGAAGTAGTTGCTGGCGTCGATCGTGGACAGCGGGTCCAGCGATGCCGCGAACTGGCCAACGTTGTAGCTGGCCACGAAGTAGATGTCCTGATTGCTCGACTTCGTCGCCATCAAGGTCGCCTCCTTGGAGAACGTGTCCTGACGAGACAGCAGGGTCATGTCGACCTTGATGCCGCCGGTCTTGCCCTGGCCGGCGTTGTACTGGGCGACCACCTTGGACATCGCATCACCCTCTGGACCGGGCCATAGCACCATCTTGACGGTGCCCTTTCCACTCCCCTGGCCGCCGGAGCCTGACCCGGTGCTGGGAGCACATCCGGCGACAGCCACGACCGCAGTCAAGCCGACGCACGCAACCCATATCTGCCTCTTCATGCCCACTCCTTTGGTACGGACCATTGAGCGAGAGGCTAGTCAAAAAGTGGGGATGAAGCAAGAATAGATCACTAATTGGTCATGATCAGTTCGACTGCGCCATCACCGGGCTGGCGTTCCGTGCACCTCCAACGGCGGGAAACCGCTCGAGGCCCGGGACTGGGGGATCCTGGAAAAAGCAGTACGACCCGGGCGACACCCAGGACGAGCTGCCCGACCGCGACCGGAAGAAGCTGCTGATCCTGCGCCAGCTGCTGACCATGGTGATGGACTGCGGGCGGGAGGTGGGCCTGGCCATCGAGACCAAGCACCCCACCCGCTATGCCGGGCTGGTCGAGCGGCGGCTGGCGCAGGTCCTGCGTGAGTTCGAGCTCGACCGGCCCTACCCACCCGGGCGCCCGCAGGTGCGGGTCATGTCGTTCTCCGCGCTGGCGAACGCCCGGATGCGCCAGCTGGCGCCGATGGTGCCGCTGGTCTACCTGATCCACGACTCGATCCCGCTGCTCTACCGCGACGGCTCCCTCCCCCGAGGGACGATCAGCGGCGTGCTGCGTGCGGTGACCGACGCGGCGGCCTCGTTGCTGCGTCTGGAGCTGCGCCAGGCGCACCCAGAGATGAGCGACCAGGCTCGCAGCACGGGCAAGGCTCGGCTTTGCGGGGCGGGGGTCTGCTGGGCGCTGCCGCGTTGGGTACATCAATGACGCTGCTGATCGATCGCCTGCTGCCGCGCCCAGCCTCCGCCGCAGTCGCCACCGTGTGCCCGACGGCCGCGACAACGCCGGCATCGACGATGTGCCGGATGGCGTCGGATCCGCCTACCAGCTCAGGAGCCAGGGTGACCATAGCGACCGCTCCGCGTCCGGCCGCGAGCAGGCGCGCTATCTCGGTGTGGTCCGGGTCGCGCAGCTGGGCCGGGTCGTGGGCGCCGCGGCGGTCGGGGTTGATCCACGGCCCTTCAAGATGGATGCCGGCGATGACGCCTGCCTCGTGGAGGTCGGCGAGCATGGCGACCGACTGGAGTCACGGCAGCCTTTTCCTGCATCGTTGTAAAGGGCAGAACCCGCCCGCGCCACTGACCGCTCAGCAAGCGGACCTCAGGCCTCACCGACCCAACGTGGCTGGTGGGCCCGGTGAACCGGCCGCTGCGTGTGGCGTTAGCACCGCCGACTGGGTTCATTCTTCCCTTGGCCTAGCGCGATCGCGCTGCCTTTCGTTTGACTCGTCCAGCCTGAGGTCGCACAATCACCGCGTCACCAGATCGTGGTCAACACACGTCGGGCGACTGGTACCGGTCGCGACGCTGTCAGCGTGTCTGGGTGACCTTGAGCAGCCCCCGGGGGGCGTCGGGGTTGTGACCGCGCGCGACTGCCAGGTGCATCGCCAGCTGTTGGAACGGCAGGATCTCCAGGATCGGCGACAGCTCCTCCGGGACCCGGACCGGCAGGACGACCCCGCTGGTGGATTCGGCGACAGCCTGCGCCGTGCCGACGGTGAACACGTCGGCGCCTGCGCCGGTCAGCCGGGGCAGCACCTCGCGCATCGCGTTCCCGCCGGGTCCGTCGGCGATGACGGTCAGCACCGGCACCTGCGCGTCGACCAGCGCGAGGGGGCCGTGCATCAAGTCCGCACCGGAAAAAGCCTGAGCGGACAGGTAGGAGGTCTCCATCAGCTTCAGCGCGGCCTCGCGGGCGGTGGGGTAGGAGTAGCCGCGGGCGGTGGTGACCAGCCGTTGCGCGAACCGGTAGCGCTGGGCCAGGGCGGCGATGTCGCTCTGCTGGCCGAGCAGCTGCTCACCAAGATCAGGCAGAGCCACGGCTGCAGTACCCGAGCCGCCACGCACCCGGTCGAGCAGCAGGTACAACGCGAGCAGCTGGGTGGTGTAGGACTTTGTCGCTGCCACCGCCCGTTCGGTTCCGGCCAGGACGTCGAGGTGGACCTCCGCGGCTGCGGCGAGCTCGGAGTCGGCGTTGTTGGTCACGGCGAGGGTCAGGGCGCCCTGTGCGCGGGCGACCTGCAAAGACTGGATCAGGTCGGGTGACGCGCCGGACTGGCTGATCCCGATCATCAATACGTCGCGCAGGTCCGGGCGGGCGCCGTACGCGGTCATCGTCGACGGTGAAACCAGCCCGACGGGGAGCTGGTGGGTGACCTCGAGCAGGTATTTTGCGTACAGCGCGGCGTGGTCGGAGGTGCCCCGCGCGGCCAGCAACACGAACCTCGGGTGTGCGGCGTTGATTCGCTGAGCGGCCGCGGTGTACTGCTCTGAGGCGAGCAGTCCGCGCCATACCTGTGGCTGTTCACGGATCTCGGCGTTCATCAGCGCCGCTGGCGCTTCGGTCGTGGAAGTGGTCATTGTTCTCCTTCGGTAGCGCTGGGCGGTGGTTGCGGCGTGCCTGGGGCGAGGGGTGACCGCGCCGTATGCCGGTGGTTTGTGCAGGGCCCGCACGTGCGGACTGCGCCCCTGGAGGAGATGCTCCGCCAGAGTTCTACGCGTTTGGCCTAGGGCGTGTCTCCTAATGCGGTGAGCCATAGGACGACGACGCGTAGGACGACGCCGGCGCGGTAGGTCAGGGCGAGCTTGTCGTAGCGGGTGGCTAGTGCCCGCCACTGCTTGAAGGTGTTGAACCCGCGTTCGACGACGTTACGGCGTTTGTAGGCGACGACGTCCAGGGCCGGTGGTCTCCCACCGGCGCGACCGCGGCGTTTGCGGTGACCGATCTGGTCCGACGGTTCGGGGATCCCGGCCTGGATCCCGCGTGCAGCGCAGCAGGGCCCGGGTCCCGCGGGAGGAGTAGGCCTTGTCACCCAGCAGGGCATCGGGGTGCTCCAAGGCCGGCCCGGGCCGGTCCCGGCCCGGCGATGGATCTTCAACGCCGCCAACAGATGGCTCAGCATCGGGGAGTCACCGCCTTGGCCCGGACCGATCAGCATCACCAGCGGCAGGCCGGCGCCGTCGCACAGCTGGTGAATCTTCGTGGACAGCCCGCCCCGAGACCGGCCGACAGCGTGGTCAGCCGGCTCGACCCGCATGTTCGTGTCATTCGATCCAGCCCCCTGTGGTCTGTGCAGGTCGGGTCAGGTTCGTGCCATGCTGGTGCGCCCGGTTGACGGTGGAGTCCACCGACACGTTCCAGTCGACCAGCCCCCGCGAGTCGGCCTCGCTCAGCAGCACCGCCAGGACCGGTCCCACGTGCCGTCACCGGCGAACCGGCGGTGCCGTTTCCACACCGTCTGCCACGACCCGAACTCCCCCGGTAGATCCCTGCCACGCCACCCCGCTGCGGTACCGGAAGATGATGCCCTCGACCAGACGGTGATCACGCAAACGCCTGCCCTGCCTGCCATCCGAGGACGGCATCAACGGCGCGATCCGGCCCCACTGGGCATCGCTCAGAACCTGGGGGCGTGACATGCCTCGCACAATCACCCAGCAGACACCTCAACTATTGGAGACACGCCCTAGCCAGCGGGTGCCGTCGGCCCTGTCAGGGGACGTTGCTCACAGCTGGTTGGCAAGTCCGTCGATCACAGCGCCGGCTGGTTCGGTGGTGGCGCTTTGGTAGCCGGTGCCGGCCCACAAGTGCAGGCCGTGGGGGTCGGCGGCGGCAGCGGCGGCCTGGCGCAGGGCGCGGGTGAGGTGGTGGATCGCCGGGTAGCCGGCCGGGGCGGTCGCGCCGTAGCGGTCGGCGAACCGGTTGCGCAGGGCACGGGCCGGGCGCCCGGTGAATGCGCGGGTGATGACGGTCGCGGTGAACTGCGGATCGGCGAGCGCGTCCTTGTGAGTGCGAGATGCCCCGCTCTCCACGGTGCGCAGCAGCAAGGTGCCGACCGCGACGGTCGACGCCCCGGCAGCCAGCAGGTCCGCAACCGCCGCAGGGCCGTCGACGCCGCCGGCGGCGACGACGGGCAGCCCGGTCGCCGCGATGACCGCCCGGGTGAGCTGATCGGTTGGCATGGCAGTGATGGCCCGTCGGGGGTCGTGGGTGCCGCTGTGCCCGCCGGCGTTGCTGCCCTGCGCGACCAGGGCGTCGGCGCCGACGTCGGCGGCCGCGCGGGCCTCATCGACCGTGGTGACGGTCACCAGCATCTGGCTGCCGGCCCGGCGCAGGGCGGCGATTTCGCCCGGCCGGGGCAGGCCGAAGGTCACCGACACCACCGGCACCGGGTCGGCCAGCAGCAGGTCGAGCTTGTCGGCCCACCGGTCGTCATCCTCGACCAACGTCGCCTGGGACAGGTCCAGGCCGTAGCGCTCGGCCTCCGGCTGCAGCTCGCGGGCGTACCGGAGGAAGTCCGCCTTGCTGATCGCGGTGGGGTGTGGAGCGAACAGGTTCACCCGAACGGCGCGCCGCCGCGGCGCACTTCGGCGATTTCGGCGGCCAGCGCCTCCGCGGCCTTATAGCCGCCGGCGAGAAAGGCGAAGGCGCCAGCGTCGGCAACTGCGACGGCAAGCGCGGGCGTGGTGGGGCCGCCAGCCATCGGCGCGGCGGCCAGCGGCAGCGGACTGCCCAGCAAGTCCGGTGCAGTGCGGGCCATCAGCGTCGCTCTTTCTTGGGTGTTTGCATGCCGGAAGCTGCGGTCCCACGTCGGCAACGGCGAGCATTCCACCCAACCCACACAACCGCAGGTCGAGCCCAGGGACGTGGTGGATGAAGACGTCACCGTGTGATCCGTGGTTTGCAGTGATTCGCCGGGGCGGACCTGCGGCTGCAGCGTCCCGTACCTGGGGGCTACGCCTGGTCCAGGACCCCCGCGGTGAGCAGTGCCGGGTCCAGCGAGTCGGGGCGGACGCTGCGCCGGGGAACCTGCACGTCGTGGCCGTCGAGGTCTCGCAGCCGGACACTGTCCTGGTTTGCCGCTACGACCAGCCATGGCTGGTCCCGGCCGGTGCGGACCACCGTTGTCCCCGGCACCGGCAGGTGGCCCTCGACGGCGGTGGCGTGCACCACCTGCAGCGCGGTGCTGCTGGCGGCGTCCGCCGCGACTGCGCGGCGTCCTGCAGGGTCCGCCGTGCCCGGGACCGCCAACGTGAGCAGCACCGTCACCAGCCGCTCCCCCACCTCAGCCACCGGCGACCCGCCCTACCCGCAGCTGCCGGACCGGCGCCCGGCCCTGGCCCGACTTCTCCCCCGCCTTGACCAGCGTCTCGACCGCGGTCTCGGGCTCGTCTTCGTCCTGGTGCCGGTCCGTGGGAGCCGGGCCCGCGGCGGTCACCGGCTCCGGTGGCCGCGGCGGCAGGTGCCGGTACACGCTGGAACGGGTGATCCCGGTCTTGGCCACGATCTCCGCGACCGTGTCCCCCGCCTCACGCAGCTTCTCCGCGTACACCAGCTGAGCCGCGGTGACCGTCACCGGACGGCCGACCTGGCGGGCCCTTGGCGACCGCGAGCGACCGGGCGTGCGCCGCCCGCTCGAGCAGGTAGGTGCGTTCCATCTGCCCGAACAACGCCAACAACACCACCACCAGCTGCGCCATCGGGTCGGCCGGGTCCGCCGAGTCGATCTTGATCGCGTCGGCCAGGTTCCGCACCCCCACACCCCGCTCAGCCAGCCCGTGGATCATGTTCAACGTGTCCCGGACCGTGCAGCCCAACCGCGTCGAGCGCCTCACTCTTCCGGTCGTGGCCGATGTCAAAAAGCCGGACCCGGGCGGCGAGCTTAGCTGCCACGCCGCTGCTCGTCTGCCGTGAGACGGAGCCCGGAATGGTGCCGACGACATCCGCCTCAGGCCAGCACTGACTGCGGAGTACGCTGCCGACATGCCGCGAGCGCTCTATGTTGGCGTTCGCCGTAGTCCCGAACTGAGGCGCCTGGGACCCACGATTCGTAGGTGCGGCAGGTAGATCTGGTACCCCACAGGCCGATGCGAGATCCCCAGAGACGACTTGCCACTACGTCTCGGCATCGATGACGCGCTCGAAGACATCTGCTGCTTCGCTCGCCTGCTCTCCCAGGACGTGCGCATAGACCCGCAGGGTGATGGCGGGGTCCGCGTGGCCCAGACGGTTTGCGACCACGTGGACCGGTACCCCGGCCTTGAGCAGGAGCGTGGCGTGCAGGTGCCGCAGGTCGTGCAGCCTGATCCTCGGCAAGGGCTCGCGCTGCTCCGCCACGGCCTGCTTATTGTGCTGGCGGAGCAGCTTGGCCATCAGCGCGGTCGGGGAATCGGGAAATAGTGGCTCGCCGAGCTCTCGGCGGAAGACGTGGTCATCGTCGATCCAGGAGTCCCCGGCAACGTCCCGCTCGGCCTCTTGACGCTCTCGATGGCCGCGGAGAACGGCGACGGTGCCGGTGTCGATGCTGACTGTGCGTTCTCGCCCACCCTTCGTGGTCCCCTCGACCCGCTGCCCCTTGATGACGGAGACCGTCCCTCGTAGTCGCACGGATGGGTTGTTCTCGAGGTGCACGTCGGCCCAGCGCAGGTTCATCAGCTCCCCCCGCCGTGCACCCGTGTAGGCGGCGAGCCGGAAGAACGCGTTCAGCCGGTGACACTCCGTAGTCGCGAGGAAGGACGACAGATCGGCTGCCGTCCACATCACGGTCGGGTCCGGGTAGGGCTTCCGTGGCCTCTTGGCCCGCTCAGCAGGGTTGCTGGCGAGCAGCTGGTCGGTGCGGACCGCGTCCGCGAACGCCTTCCGCAGTACGGCGTGCACGTACTCGACCGTTCGAGGTGACAGACGCTGCCCGTGCTGCCCGCCGGACTCGAGCAGCTGGCGGTAGAGACCGCTGAGGTCCGCCGGCCGAAGGACTTGGAGGCGGCTGTGGCCAATCCGGGGGACGACGTACGTGTCGATGAGGTGGGCGTAACCCGCCCGGGTCCGGGGCTTGACCTCCAGGGCGTGGGCCGACAACCAGTCCTGCAGGTACTGCCCGACGGTCACTGCGCTCCGGTCGATGTAGTCGCCGTTGCTGGCCGCGATCCGGGCCTCGTCCCGAGCCCGCTTGGCCGCAGCCTCCGTCGGGAACCCCCCGACCCAGCGAGGCTTGCTCACCCCACCACTGTCGGTCACCCGGATGACATACGACCACGTCGTACCCCGCCGGATGACGCCGTTACGCAACCGCGGAGCCGGCGCAGACGACGCGCCCGACGTGGGACTCATGGGACGCCCGCGGTGATCCGCTCGAGGGAGTCGACGTACCGGGCTAGGTCCTCCCCCCGGATCCGACGCGACCCACCGATACGCACCGACGGCAGGACGCCGGTGCGCACGAGCTCGTAGACCGTGGTCCGGCTCAGGCTGAGGAACGCGGCCACCTCGCTCACCCTGTACAGCAGCTTGTCGTTCATGACTGGACCTTCGCTTTGGGGGTCCGCCGGTGCCCGGGCGGACGCCCGCGGCGGATACGCTTCCTTATGCACCGAACCGGCTCCGGGTGGACGCCTAACGCCTCACCAAGGGTCGGGCGTCTGTTCGCCTGAAGAGGGGCCACCGGCGTTAGACGGGGACAGGCAGGGCCGGTCGTGCTAACACTTTTGCTAACCAGAGCACGGACGACCCCGGACTCGCAGAGCCGAAACAGGCACTCGCTGAGCACGATCCACACCTGGAGGGACGCCCACCACCACGCTGTCGCGATCTGAAAATCGGAAGGTCGGCGGTTCGACCCCGCCCCTGGCCACACCCCGAAACCGCAGGTCAAAACGTCGCTGACCTGCGGTTTCGTCGTCCCAGACAGCGGGTCCCGGGCGTGGGCGAGTGTCCTTGGGAGACCCCGATTGACCCTCGGTCGCCGGGAGATGTCGCACGAGATGTTGCACGAAGAAGCTAACGGGGCTGGATCGGTCAGGCTGGCGGTCGGCAACCGCGAGGTGACGCGAGTTGAGTCCACGGACGTGGTGTACGACGGCCTCGGCGACCAGCGTGTCGTGAGGGCGTAGAGGACGGTCACCGCGTGATCCTTCAGAAGACCTGGGTAAGCCACTCTGAAGGAGATCGACACGATGACCGTCACGACCAGTATTGACCCTGCGATGCCGTGGGCTGAGCAGATCGGTCGCGCCGAGCCGGACCTGTTGCGGGCGCTGCTCAAGACGTTTGTGGAGGCGTTGATGGGCGCCGAGGCGGACGCGGTCTGCGGCGCCCCGTACGGCGCGCGCAGCCAGGAGCGGGTGAACTCCCGCAACGGCTACCGGGCCCCGGGAGTGGGATACCCGGGCCGGGACGATGGAGCTGGCGATCCCGAAGCTGCGCTCCGGGTCGTACTTCCCGGACTGGGCTGCTGGAGCGGCGCAAACGCGCTGAGCGGGCGCTGACCACGGTGGTCGCGACCTGCTACCTGCTCGGGGTCTGCACCCGCCGGATGGAGAAGCTGGTGGAGGCCTTGGGGATCACCGCGCTGTCGAAGTCGCAGGTGAGCGTGATGGCCCGTGAGCTTGATTGGGGGTACCGCCCGCTTGCGGGGGAGCAGGTCGCCTCGTTCCGGGCCGGCCGCTGGACGCCGGCCCGTACACGTTCGTGGCCGCCGACTCGCTGGTCCTCCAAGGTCTGTGAGGGCGGCCGGGTGGTGGGGGTACACGCGCTGCTCGCGACCGGGGTGAACGCCGACGGGCACCGCGAGATCCTCCCCCGCAAGCGGGTGGTGCCCCCAAGCCTGCAGGTTACCTCCGGAGAGGACGGCGCCGGCTGGTTGGGTTTCTTCCGTGACTTGACCGCCCGCGGCCTGGGGTCCGGGGTTCCGCCGGGAAGCGGTTACGGTCACACCGGTGGTTCGACATCGGGTTGCTGCTCTGGTGGGGCTTGGCCCTGCGTGAGCGGGTCGCCGTGTTCGGTGACGGTCTGCTGTTCAAGGGCGTCCACAACCGTGGCGGGGTCCTGCGCTGGCGAGCCGTCCTCGGATGCGGGCAACGGGGTACCGCTCAGCTCACGTGACAGCGGAGGCCGCGGTGTGGAACCGGTCATCGACAGCTCCTCCCTTCTTTGATGTACGGGCGGGTCGCCCGGAAACTTGGACAGCGGCACGGTTTCGTTCACTCGATGGGGCCGCTTTCTTCGCCTCCCCGGGCCACAGGAGGCAGGCGCGCTGCTGCATCGCGTCACGATGCCTCTATAGGCTACGCGGCCGGGCAGGGGGCCAGCTTTTACGGCTCTTCTGACGTACCCGTGGGTCAATTCCGGCCCGGGAGGCCCGGGCGGTGGCCGCCGAGACTGGCGCAGGACACTAGGGCGATCAGGGGCTCGGGCGAGTCGAACCCGTAAGCCATCCGGGTGATGAGCCGGACCTTGGTGTTCGTGGACTCGACCAGTCCATTGGACAGGTTGTGCTCGATCGCGGCGAGGATTCTGGCCCGATGCTTGACGATGCTCTTCTGCAGCTTCACGAAGGCCGGGATGCGGCAGCGACGCGCCCAGGCGACCCACCGGTCCAGGGCACCCCATAGGCTGGCATCGCGCACGCCGTTCTCCGCTTCACTGGTTCCGGGTCCTTAGACAGCTCCAGAACCTACGCGGGAACGGCGTGTTCGCGTCAGCAGCCCTCGACAACCACCCACGGATCAGTCAGGAGAGCCGCTTTGCTTTTACCGGATATTGAGCGCGGACGGGAACGGATTCGAACGGCTTTTCGCTGAGCTGAGGTGATCGGCACGTTCTGCTGGTGCTGGTCGGCACCAACGTGGCCACGACCTCCATCCATAACAAGAGCATCTACGTCGCCGGCTTCGTGGGATCGGTGTTCGGGCTCGCCTTGACCGCGCTGATCGTGCCGTCGGTGCTCGGTCCCAGGCGGGTGAGCGGTTAGAGGTTGGTCAGGGTCACGCTGTTCGCGGTCCCGCGCAGGTGGACGCCGCCGCTGTCGACGGTTCCACTGACCAGCCGGACCCCAAGCGGCAGGGAGCGCAGGGGAAGCGGCGCGGCCAGTGCTGCGGTGACCGGCGCGGCAGGAATGGGGGCAGCGCCGACAGGTCGCCGGGGTTGGGTGTGATCAGGATCCCGCGGCTGCTGACCGTGACGGCTGCGCGCAGCGTCAGTCCGGCTCGGCCGCGGACACCAACGGCGCAGCCGCGCGCTGAACACCCACCATGTGCTACTGCGGGTCCAAGCTGAGGGCGCGGCGCTGGGCGAGTCGGCGGCTGATCACCGGGATCACGACCCACGCTGCGGGGTTGCCGCGCGGGAACCGGGACAGTCGGGCCGCGCTGTCCAGGCTGCCCAGCTCGCCGACCGTCTCCAAGCCGGCTGCGCCCTGCTGGTCGGCGCTTTGCTGGCCGGGGCGCTGCTGCTCACCCTGCTGCGCAGCCAGGACCACGATCGCGGCGGTCAGCACGGGGGTTGCCCACTGCAGAATCCGCAACTGCTGCTGCGCCCCGGCGACGTCATCCGGGGTGGACTGGGAAGGGGTGACGCCGCTGTCAGCGACGACCTTCCCCGCCTTCGCGACCCGCGCGCCCAGGACACCGCTGTACGCGGTAGCGCCCATC
>JAABUM010003677.1_pt1 | contig 18420 bp, 17 predicted proteins | sample 5559161 | NCBI WGS metagenome assembly JAABUM01 (sample SAMN10711868, study PRJNA513369) | rock metagenome | isolation source: Antarctica rocks | place: Antarctica: Victoria Land, Siegfried Peak nord | reverse complement strand
AGACGGCTTGCGGCTGCAGCGACATGGCCTACCTCCTCCACTGACGCACCGGGACACGTTCCGTCGGGTGGCCGACAGCATACCCCAACCACCCCCGGAAGGGTCCAGCCAATTCGCCAACGGCATCAAATATGGGTCAAAGTTAGGGTTCATCGGCAGGTTTGGTGAGCCCGGACGGCCTGGCACGAACGGCGCCCGTGAGCCCGCTGACGCGCGGCGGCGACCGGCCGCACGCCGCCGCACACGTGATCGTCGGGGCGCGTGGCGGCGGCGTGGCGTCAGGAGACGAGCAGGTAGCGGCGGCGGAGCAAGGGGAAGCCCGCGCGCCCGTACATGCTGCGCTTCACCAGCTTGAGCCGGTTGACTTGCCCCTCGACTTGGCCGGAACTCCAGGCGTGGTCGAGCGCCGCCTGGACCGCCGCCTGGTCCCGCCTGATGCCAGCGGCGAAGCCGCGCAGCGCCGCCACCCCGCTCGCCTCTGCCGCGGCCAGCCACGGTTCGAGCGCCGCACTGTCGCGCTCGCGGATCAGGCGCGCGAATGCCAGCGCCAGCGTGCGCACCTCGGCGAGGGCGGGCTGGGCGGCGAGCAGTACGGCTAGGGACGCGCGTTGGCCCGCCGTCAGGTCCTCATCGCCGCGGCCGAGCCACCACGCGACCTGGCGCGGCGATGCGTGTCGTGCGGCGGGTGCGGGCGGCCCCAGGTGCCGGGGGCGCCGCCCGGTGCGGGCGGGGCCGTCCCGCCACGGGGCGACCGCGACCGCGACCCGCTGGTAGTTGCCCGGATAGCCGCGCTCGCGCAATTCCTGCCACAGGACCATCACCCGTCGCTCCCCCGCCGCCCAGCGCTCGCGCAGGTACGGCACGAAGGGGTCGATGCCGCGCGGTCGGCCGCGGCGCGGGGCGGGCAGTGGGCAGGCGGGCGCAGCGACGTACGTGCGTACGGTCGCGCGATGCAGCCCGAGCCGGTGGGCGATCTGGCGGTACCCCAGCCCCTGCGCGTGTAGCCCCTGGATCGCCGCATACCGTTGCTCGCGCCGCTCGCATCGCGCCTGATGGTCCCGCTCATGGGCGGACGCGGGTGTGGGGACCGTGTCGGGCGGCGGCGCGAGCGCCGGCATCGCCGGGAGGGGCGCCCGCTGGGCCGCCACCGCACGTTCCAGCGCCTCGCCGAGGTTCGCCAGGAGGTGCCAGCGATCCGCGACCTGGACGGCGTCCGGGGCACCCTGCCGCGCCCCCTCCGCATAGGCACCGCCGCGATCGCGGCAGATCATCTCGGCCCCGGGATGCGCCTGCAACCACGCCGCCAAGCTCGCGGCGGACCGATCCGGGAGCAAGTCGACCGGGCGGCGTGCCTCGAGGTCGACGAGGATCGTCCCGTAGGTGCGACCCCGCCGCAGGCTCCAGTCGTCCACACCTAGCACGCGCGGCGCCTCGACGGGTGGCAGCGTCGCGTCGTTCACGGCCCGGCGTAGCGTGTCGCCGCTGACCGCGACGCCGAGGTCGGCCAGCAGGCGCGCGCCGGGCATGCCGCCGACGGCGACGCCGAAGACGAGCACGATGGTGGCGAGGCGCTGCGTCCGCTGGGCGTGTGGCCGCGCGATCGTTGGTAGTCGCTCGGTGAAGATGCGCCGCGCGCAGTGCGGGTTGTCGCAGAACCAGCGGCGGGTGCGGAGGCGGAGGCACACCGCCAGCCCCTGCCAGGGCACATCGGCGATGCACCGGGTGTACCAGCTATGGCTGCGCGTCGCGACGTGGTCACATACCGGACAGCAGGCGGTCGGGCGACGCACGCGCAGGACGAGCGTGACGCCCGCTTCCTCGGCGACAATTTCTTCCAGTGTCACGGCGTTCGGGTCAGGGACGAGGGTGGCAGTGCGCATGGCGGTGCTCCTCCCGTGGGTGACGGCTCAGGGGGAGCGATTGTCGCACAGGCCGTCAGCGGGCTCACGGGCGCCGTTCGTGCCAGGCCGTCCGGGCTCACCAAACCTGCCGATGAACCAAAGTTAGGCCGTAATCTACAGGGGTGATATGTTGGACCCGGCCTCGCTGCGGCGGGCCACGGAATCGGTCGACGCCGCCTACATCGTCGTCCACACGCTCTCGCCGCAGGGGACCGGCGCGGCGGGCCAAGACTTCATGGACATCGAGTTGCGGGGCGTGCGGAACATCGTGGCGGCCTGCCGGGCGAGCGGCGTGCGCCGCCTGATCTACGTCACCTTCCTGGGGACCGCGCCCGACGGGCCGAGCGCGTGGGCGCGCGGGCGCTGGGAGGCGGAGCGGGCGCTGCTCGAGAGCGGCCTCGACGCGACCGTCATCCGGCCCGGCCAGATCGTCGGCGCGGGCGGCCAGGGCTTCGATATGCTGGCGGCGCAGGCCGGGCGGTCGGTCGCGCTGGTCCTGGGCAGCGGGCGGCAACGGTTCCGCACCATCGCCCTCGACGATCTGGTCTACTATCTCGTCGGCGTCCTCGACGAGCCGCGCGCGTATGGGCGGGGGTACGATGTGGGGAGCGACGACATCCTGACGACCGACCAGCTGATCGATGTGGCGGCGGCGGTCCTGGGCCGCTCGGAGCCCCGGAAAATCCACCTCCCGCGGGCGCTCCTCGGCGCGCTCGCGCCGCTCGCCGAGCGCCTGACCGGGGTCCCCAGGGGCGCGCTCGGCGACTTCCTGGGCGGCGCGGAGACCGACCTCATCGGCGACCCCGCGCCGATCCGCGCGCTCCTGCCCCGGGCGCCGCTGCCCTACCGCCGGGCGGCGGAACGGGCGCTGGCCGACGCCGGGTGAGGCGGCCCGGCCATGCGGGTGCCGCAACAGTCTTCCGGGCGGGGCCGCGACCTCGTCGGCGGCAACCGCCTCGACGCCGCCCACCGTAGCCGCGGGGCGGACACCGTCCCGCGACGCACGACGAACGCGCCGCGCGGCGATCCGTGCCTCGACAATCGGTCCTCCGGCTTGTTCGCGGACCGGCACGGGTGGGACATGAATCCCTTCCGCCGATTCCGCGCGCCGCTGGCCCGCGACGCTGCTGCCGGCCGGCGCGATGCAGTAGCACCGGGGACTGAGCGGGCGGCCACGGCGGCGAGGGCGACCGCGCGGAGCTGATCGCCCTGGAGCGCCCATCTCCGCCGCCGGACCGGGCCGCGCCGCCGCCCGCCACTCATCGATGGACGCCGCCGCCCCCCGATCCGGGCGAAACTCGGGTAGCCGACCGATCTTGCCTCTAGGCCTCCGCGGAGGACGCGCTGGCGGCGACGGCGGGCGACGCGGCCTCGCCCCCGGACACCCCGACCAGGTGCGCCTCGGCCCACTCGTTCATCTGATGGAGCAGCGGCTCCATGGTCCGCCCCCGCGCGGTCAGGGAATACTCCACCCGCGGCGGCACCTCCCGGTACACCTCGCGGTGGACGAGCCCGTCGCGCTCCAGCTCGCGCAGGTGCTGGGTCAGCATCCGCTGGCTGACCCCCGGCACCAAGCGGCGGAACTCGTTGAAGCGGCGGGTCCCGCCCATCAGGTGATACAGGATGACCGGCTTCCAGCGGCCGCCGATCGCCCCCATGAGCGCCTCCACGGGGCACCCGTAGCCCTTCGGGCACCCGTCGCCCTGCGCCTTCGCCCTCTCGTCCATTCGCGCCCTCGCCACAACGACCATTCCAATGGTTACTATTTTGTAAGTATACCATTAAATACTGCGTACTGGCGATCCCTGCGTCTACAGCCTATAGTGGTTATGGCGTCACAGGGCGCCGGGCACCGGGTATCACGATCGTTCGGCGGACAAACGCCACCGCGAGATCGAGAGGGAAGTCGACCACGACCACCGCGACACATCCCGTCGCCATCTCCGGGGCGAGCGGTGCCCGGGGAATGCCCCTCCCGGGCCTCGCCCGACACCCGCCGCCCGTTCGGGCGAACTCGTCGTCCCGGCCACGCCGGTCGCGGCGCGGCCACTCCACAACCGAACCAGGTCAGGAGGATCATTATGCCCACCTACGCCGTCACCGGGGCCTCGGGCCGCCTCGGGCGTCTCGCGGTCCAGGAGCTGCTGGATCGCGGGGTGCCCCCGTCGGATGTCGTCGCCGTCGTGCGCACCCGCGGCAAGGCCGCCGACCTCGCCGAGCGCGGGGTGCGGGTGCCCGAGGCGGATTACTCCCGCCCGGAAACCCTACACGCGGCGTTGGTCGGCGTGACGCGGCTGCTGCTGGTGTCGAGCAGCGAGCCGGGCCAGCGGGTCGCCCACCATATCAACGTCATCTGGGCCGCGAAAACGGCCGGGGCCTCCCGCATCGTGTACACGAGCATGCTCAACGCCGACGCCACGACCAACCCGCTCGCCGGCGAGCACCGGGACAGCGAGCGGGCCTTGCGGGAGGCGGCCGTGCCATTCACCCTGCTGCGCAACGGCTGGTACATGGAGAACTACACCGACCAGCTCGGCCGGTACCTCCACGCTGGCGAGATCGTCGGCGCGGGCGACAACGGCAGGGTCTCGGCGGCCACGCGCCGGGACTACGCCGCCGCCGCTGCCACGGCACTCCTCGAAGAGGGGAGCGGGAACCGGACGTATGAGCTCGGTGGCCCGGCCTTCGACCTCCACGAACTCGCGCGGATCATCACCGCGGTCACCGGCACGCGGGTAGCGTATCGCGACCTGCCGGCCGAGGAGTACGTATCCTGGCTGCGGCGAGCCGGCCTCGCTGCGGCGACCGCCCACTTCATGGCGGCTCTCGACGCCTCCATCGCCCGCGGCGACCTCGAGACCAACCGTCAAGACCTGGCGCGGCTGCTCGGTCGCCCCGCCACGCCCCTCACCGACGTCGTCCTGGCCGCAACACGCGACCGCCCCCCACAAGCGGACGCGGCATGCGGTGCCACGATCACCCCGGCCGCGAACTGACGCACCATTAACCAAGAAAAGGAGCCCACATGGAAACCATGACCCGCAACACCGGCCGGACGGCGCACCTCCTCGCGCGCATGAAGCGGGGCGACGACGCCTTCAACGCCCGCGACTTCGCGGCGATGGACGCGGTACACCACCCGGACATGATCGCGCACGTCACCGGGAACGCGCAGCCGTTCCACGGACGGGCGGCGCACGCCGCGGCGATGGAGCGGTTCTTCCGCACCTTCCCCGACGTCCACGTCGACAACGCACCGTACCCGATCCAGTTCGGCAGCGGCGACTGGATCACCGTTGTCAGCCGCGTCACAGGAACCTTCACCGGGGAGCTGATCCTGCCCGACGGCACCGTGATCCCCCCGACGGGCAAGGCGTTCGATGTCGCGTTCGGCCAGACCGTCAGGTGGGACGGCGACCTGGTCATCGAAATCTCCGCCTTCTGGGACGCCGCGCTGCAGGCGCGGCAGCTCGGGCTCGCCTAGTCACGAGGATGTCGGTCGGCTCGCGACGAGCACGTCTACGCGCCGACCGGCGGGTCCCGATCGGACAGGCGGCGACCCGGTGCCCCGGCAGTACCGGCATTCCTCCGCCCGCACCCCCTCGCGGAGGCAGGATCGGGAGGAAGGGGCGCGCCGCATAGCGAGGATGTCGGTCGAGTATCCGACGATGGACGCCGCCGGGACCGTCCGCGCGGCACCGTTAAACATGAGGAAGTGAGACGCTCCGTGATATTGGTGACGACGGCCGGGAAAGTAGGGTCCGAAGCGGTACGCCTGCTCAGGCAGCGGGGGCTGCCCGTCCGCGTGCTAATGCGAAATCGGGAGAAGGCGGGGGCATTGGCGGAGATGGGGGCGGAGATCGCCGCGGGTGATCTGGCCGTGCCGCGCACCATCGACGAAGCGATGGCGGGCGTCACCACCGTGGTGCTCGTCAGCGGTGGCCTCCCGGCGCAGGAGTTGGGCGTCATCCACAGCGCGGTTCGCGCGGGTGTCGCGCACGTCATCAAGATCACCAGCGACGCCTCGGCGGACTCGCCCATCGCCCGCCGGCGTTGGCATGCGGCGATCGAGGCCGGGCTGGCGGCCTCGGGGCTGGGGCACACGCTCCTGCGCTCGAACGCCTACATGCAGAATTTCCTGGCGCTGGCGCCGACGATCGCGCAGACCGGCGGCTTCGGCTCATCGGCTGGCGCGGGGCGCGTCGGCATGGTCGATGCGCGCGACGTCGGCGCGGTGGCCGCCGCGATCGCCGCCGCGCCCGCCCCGCACGTCGGCAAGACCTATCGGCTGACCGGGCCGGAGCTGCTCGCCTATTCCGACGTGGCGGCGGCGCTGTCGACGGTGCTCGGCAGGCCGATCACCTACCGTACGCTCAGCTTCGAGGACGACAAGGCAGCGATGATCCGTGCGGGCGTCCCCGCGCAGGTGGCCGAAATGAACGCCCAGTTCTTCGGCCTGATCGCCGCCGGCGACGCGGCGTGGCTCTCCGAGGATGTGCCGTCGCTCCTCGACCGACCGGCGCGCACCTTCAGGCAGTTTGCCGTCGACTACGCGGCGGCTTTCTCATGAGGGTGCCACGGGTAGAATGCGAGGGTTCCGGCATCGCCCCCTCGATAGGTACCGGTTCCGGCGGGCGATACGGCGATCGCTCGCGAGGTGGCGCGCGAGCCTTCCCCGGATTCTCGCACCGCCGACCCGGCATTTCGCGCGGCCGCTTGTCACCCCACGCTGCCGGAACGCGCACCGAGCCCCGCTGAAGTCGCCATGAGCGCGGACTGCGCCGCAGCGCGATGCTCACCATGCGAAGAGGAGGATACGATGGAGAACACACCGACACCAGACGCGCACTACGATCCCGATGACCCGCGCTGGCTGGCGATCGCGCTCGTGTGCATGGGGGCGCATCAGGTGCAGAGCGCGGTGGTGGAGCCGGGCGAGCGTCGGTTCCGCGCGGCCACCCTCGCCGTCGCGGCGCTGACGCCGTTCACGTCGCGGCTGCCGCGGCGGGCGCGCGGCGTGACCTGGATCCTGATCGGGGCGGGGCCGTTCCTGGGGGCGCTCGTCGGGCACCTCGTGCCCATCGCGCGGGAGCGGCGTGTGCCGCCCGCGAGCGAGACCGCGCCGCTCAACCTCGCGGGGGCGGCCCTTCTGATCGCGCTCGGTGTGGCGCTCGTGCGGTCGCCGGAAGGCGCGGTCACGACCGCGTGAGCTCCGCAGCTGCGCCGGCGTCGCCGGGAGCGGGAGACCGCGCGGGAATGCGCGGGTGCATCACGAGGCACCGGCAAGCCAACCGCGAGGGCCGGAGGCACTGACGATGCGATACTCCTGGGTCTGCCCCGTCTGCGTGGCTTTCCGCGACTTCCGCGCGGCTGGATTTGGAACAGGCTGAGAAGGTCCGAGACCAGCGCGAGTCGCCCGTGTGGAAGAGCCATTCAGTGGAATCGAGCCCATTCTCCAACAGGCGCAGGGCTCGTGCGTGCGTGGGGAAGGGGTTGCGCCTCGCTGAAGGGATGGCCGGTGCCTGACGCCGACCGCCCGTATCACCGTGTGCGCGATGGCGTGTGCGCGTACCCGCGATGGCGGGCAGATGTCGCCAACCCGCCGCCCGCCGTGCTGGCGCTGGCGGCGATCCGCCGGCTCACGTCGCCCGGTAGCGCGACGCGAGCTGCGGGCTTTGGGCCGCGAACGCGGCGAGGGCGGCGGCGACCACGTCCTCCGCGGACATGCGGGGCACGGCGGACAGGTCCATCCCTTGGACCGCGTGGAACTCGGTGGCCACCACGCCGGGGCAGACGACATGCACCTTCACCCCGGTCCCCTCCAGCTCGGCGTGCAGGGTCTGCGACATGGCGACGATGTGGGCCAGCGTCCCGGCGTAGACGGCGCGACGCGGCAGCTGGGAGGCCGGTGCGGGACCCGAGAACGCGATCATCCCCGCGACGTTCACGATCGTGCCCGTGCCGCGCGCGAGCATGCCCGGTAGCGCCGCGCGGGTCAGCAGCGTCGGCGCGACGACCTTGACGTGTACCAATTCCCGCGCCTGCGCGGCGGGCAACTCCGCCAGCGGCATGTAGTGCGCGACGCCGGCGTTGTTGACGAGCATCGTCAGCGGCTGGCTCGCGCACAGCTCGGCCACCGTGTCGATGCCGTCGTCGGTGGACAGGTCGGCGGCGACGACCCGCACCGCGACGCCGGGTAGCGCGGCCGCGAGCGCTTCGAGCCGCTCCCGGCGCCGCCCGACCACGATCAGGTCATGGCCGTCGGCGGCCAGCCGCTCGGCGAACGCCTTGCCGATCCCGGAGGACGCGCCGGTGACGAGCGCGAGTGGAGACATGGTTGCCACTCCTCCTACATTTACGAGCCGCACCGCGTCGCACGAAATGACTGTGACCACCGCAGCGTAGCATGTCCGGATGATTGGCGACCACCAGTACGGGCAGGGATCGCTGGTGAAATTCAACGCCTGGTTCGCGGAGCGTCACGGGAATGCCGCCCCACGCCACATCGGCGACCGTTCGAGCATAGCGGCTGTGGATGCGTTGCGCCGGGGGCTGACACGCCGGGCACCGGGCGGTCGCGGCGGTGGCAGCGACCCGGAGCGTGATCCGCTCCGGGTCGCTGTGTATGCGTCGAGGCGGAAACCGTCGAGGGAAGCAGGAACGCAAGGGGAGCCAATCGCTACTCCGAGCTGGCGTGACCACGGCACAACCAGCAAGCGTAGCGCGAATTGTCGCGGATGGCTCGCCTCGATCAGCGAATGTCGGCAAGACCCCCGATGATATGGTCGGGCGTCCGGCTCGGCGCTCATCACCCGAAGGATTCCCTCGAAAATACCCGCTCCCAGGCTTCAAGCGGGCTCGGCTCGGCGGCAGAAGCGGGTATTTTCGAGGGAATACCCGAGCGCGTGGCTGCCGTCACTCGCCCGCCGGAAGGGTTTCCCAGAAGCGCTGCAGCGCCTCGGCACCGACCCGCGGGCTCTCGATGGGCCACCAATGGCCGGCGCCCTCGAGCGGCGCGACTTCGGCGCCGGCCTCCCGCGCCGCCCAACGGTGCTGGGCGACGGTCCCGCTCCCCTGGCCGGTATCTTCCAGCGCGATGAGCGCGAGTCCGGGCCGCTGCCGGGCGCTCGCCAGGCCGCGGCCCGCCTCGGCCATCGCCGGCTGCGCGGCGGAGCGCAGCAGGGACAGCACCGCGCGGCCCATGCCGTCGTCCAGCCCCGCGGCGACGCGTTCCGCCACCGGCCCGGTCATGCCCAGGCGCGCGACGACGGCGAGCCGCTGTTGCAGGTCCCCGCCGAACAGCTCCTTCGCGGAGGCTTCGCCCGGGCCGTGCTGCTGCCACACCTGCGCCCGCTGGTGCCACACGTAGTCCGGCGCGAACACGCCGAGCGCGTCCGACGCCCAACTCCGGAGCAGATCCGGGCGAGCCATGGCGACTCCGGCGACGTGCGCGCCCCCCCAATCATGCCCGACGAGGTCGACCGGCTCCCGGAAACTCTCCAACCGCGCCACCAGCCACTCGCGGTACCCCGAGACGGTCGCCTCGAAACCGCTCGGGAGCGGGACGCCGAAGCCCGGGGGCGACAGCGCGATCGCGTCGTCGCGGTCGAGCGCGTCGAGCAGGGACGCCCAGACCGCCGCGCTCTCGGGGTTGCCATGCACGAGCACGAGCGGTGTCTTCCTCGCCATCGAATGCCCCTCTCTTCCTCACCATCGAACGTTTCTCAAAGATACTTGCTTGTCAACACACATCTTATCAGGTTGACCCGCGCCGCGCAAGCGCTTCGTCGGCCGGCTGCGCCCCCCGCCGGGAGCACACGAAGGGGAGACGTCGTTGACCCTCGCCGGGGGTGACTCGTCCTCCCCCCCGTCGCCGTGCGCGCGGTCGCATTGGCCGAGCGGATGCGCACCTCGTGCGCGAAGGGCCGCCCGGCGCGACGTCGCGGGAGATCGCCCGAGACCGATCGGGACCGCCGCGGGGAAGATCGCGCTGTCGGCCCCGTACCCGCCGCCCGGCGAGCGAGTTCCCGTAGGTGTTCGCGGACGCCCCCGACGTCCAAGCCAGCGTGAACGGCCGGGCGGGATCCGGAGCGGACAGACGGCACCCACCCACCTCCCGGGAGCACCGAAGCCCATCGCCGCCCGAACCACCTCGACCCGCGCCGCGCGCTCCACGCCCGCCGTCGAGCGACGCCGCATCGCGGGACGCCACTCGCGCGTGCGCGACCAGCCTTCCGAATGATTGCCGTGGTCATCTATCGCGACCGGCCGACACGACGGCACCGTCGCGCCTCGCCTTGCTCGCGGCCGAAGCGCCGGTCTATGCTATGTGTGCCTGTTGGCACACACGGTATCGTGGCGGCGACGGCCACGGATAACGACGCGGCGACGACCGCGACGGAAGTGGAGGTTCCGTGCCCACGCCCGATCCTCCCGAAATCGACGAGGAACGGCGCGCCGCGCGCCGGACACAGGCGCAGCGCCGCGCGGCGGCGGAACGCCGCGTGCTCGACGCCACGATGGCGCTCATCGCCCGCAAGGGGTCCCGCGCGGTCACGCTGGCGCAGGTCGGCGAGGCGGCCGGCTACAGCCGCGGCATCGTCACCCACCACTTCGGGAGCCGCGAGAGGCTGCTGGAGGCGGTCATGCGCGACGCCCAGCGCTTCCCCGTCCCAGCCTACGCCGGCAACGCGCTGGCGTGGCTGGCGGCCCTGGTCCGGGCCTACCTCACCAACGTCACGGGCCGCACACCGGCGGCGCGGGCTTTCCTCCAGATGTGGGGCGAAGCCATCGCCGCCGACCCCGTCCTCATGCCGCTGTTCGCCGAGCAGGACGCGGCTTTCCGCGCGCTGCTTGCCGACCGCATCCGCGCGGGGATCGCCGACAAGTCGATCCGACCCGACACCGATGCGGCGGCGGGCGCCGTCCTGATGGTGGCCCTGCTGCGCGGCATCGGCCTGCAACTGATCGCCACGCCCGCGCCAAGCAACGTGAGCGCGATCATCGACGAGGCGGTCCGTTCGACCCGCAACGCGTTCGGCGCGTGACAGCCGATGCTCGAACAGAAGAAACCCCAGTTGATAGCGTGGCGGTGATGGAGCTGGCCCCGCCCCCGGTCGAGACGCCGCTCCTGCAAGGCGAACTCGCGGCGGAGATGCGTGGGCAACGGGAGATAGATGTGCAGGCGCTCGCGCGCCGCGCTATCGCCGGGATCGAGGCCGTCGCGCCGGAGATCCGCCCCGGCCCGAGCAACCTGCTGAGGACGATGCGCCGGATCGCGCCGCAACTGATGCCCTGGCGGTTCGCGCGGCAGGCAATGCCGACGACGAATGGGCCGACCCGGTGCGCGCCGCACAGGCTCGCGTCGCAGCGTTCGGATCGGAGATGCGACCTGCAATCGGCGTCGTGCTTGGCCACCGGCGCGCCGAGCGGGCGAGCGGCGAGTGCCGCTCGCCCGAATCCTCAACGGCCTCCAGCGGGGCATCGGCGGGTCACGGGTTGGCGATCGGTCGCAGCGGCCTGGACTTCCCCACGCCCACCTCAGCGCCGCCGCGCCGGGGGTAATCGCCGGTCGGGGTATCGTGTCCCAACCAAACGGCGAGAGGTATCGCTGCGGCGTGTCACCCACGATCTGCCCGTGGCCACGCAAGGCGGCGGTGGCACGCCGCAGGGAAACGGCGTCCCGCAGCGCGACGGCCCGCGACCGCGGCGGGACCAGCGAGGGCGGGAATTCCGGCCCGCTCGTCCCCGCCCCGGTAGCGCAACGCTCCCACGATCGGTCGCCCGGCATCAGGGGCGGCAGCCCGCGCGTCGCCGTTGTTGGAGGTGGCGGTGTCAGGCGTAGGCTACCCAGCCCCGGAAGGCGAGCCCGGCGTAGAACAGGGCGACGTCCGCGAAGCCAGCGTCGCGCAGGAGCGCCTCGTCCTGCTCCGGCGTGAGGATGGTCAACCGCGCGTCGATCGTCGCGCGGGCGTGCGCCGCCTGCTCGGGCGCGACGCCGGAGGCGACCGCGAAGGCCGCGTAGCGCGCCAGCCAAAGCCCGCGCTCGCCCGCCCCCTGCGGGACGCTCAGGTGCGCGACGACGAAGGGCGCGCCGGGCTTGAGGCGCCGCCGGACCGCCGCCAGCGTCGCGCGCCGCGCCTCGGGCGCCACGAAGTGCAGGGTCAGCAGGCAGGTCGCCGCGTCGAATGGCCCCTTGGGCGCGTCGTCGATGTAGCACTGGTGCAGTCGCGCCCGCGCGGCGAGCGGCCCCAGCGTCCGCTCGGCCAGCCGCAGCATCTCGGGGGCCGGGTCGACGCCGTCGAAGGTCCAGCCCGGCCGGGCCTGGGCGAACGCCCGCAGCTCCAGCCCGCCGCCGGCCCCGAGGACGAGCACGCGGGCATCGTCCGGGGCGCGCTCGGCGAGCAGCACCTCCGCCATCCGCTGCAGGCCGTCGAAGCCGGGCACGAGGCGCGGCGGCCCCCCGGCGTACCGTGCCACGGCCTCGGGGTCGGAGAACGGATCCATCGTGCGCTCCTCTGTGCGGTGGGCTGCGAGGCATGCCCGCTACCCGACCGTCGTGCTTCATGTAGCTCATGGTGTTGCGTGAAGGCGGGAAGGTCAAGGGCGGGCGCGGCGAGGGCCACGCCCGCCACGACAACGACATCTCAGCGGCCCACGGCCACCCCTCGCTCCGCCGGCACCATCTCGACGTCATCGAGCGATGCCGCATCCCCCGTCGACACCGGCGTGTCGCGCGGCAGGAACCAGTTGATCACGAACGCCGCCGCGATCAGCACCGCGCCGACCAGGAAGAACCGGTTGATCGCCAGCACGAGCGCCTCCTTGACGGCTACCTGGAGGCCGTCGAGCAGGGCCTGGCCGTTCGGCGACGACCCGACCAGCTCGCCCAGCCGGGGCAGGATCGCGGCGATCTGCAGCGGATTCTCGAAGGGTGCGATCACCTCGTCCGGCGTCCCCGCCGGCACGCGCGCCCGGAAGGCCTCCCAGTAGCGCCCGCCCATGATCGAGCCGAAGATGGCCGTGCCCGCCGTGCCGCCGAGCGCGCGGGCGAAGTTCGTTGTGGAGGAGGCCACCCCGAGGAGGCGGCGCGGCACGGCATTCTGCGCCAGGACGTTGTAGATCGGCATCGCGAGCCCCATGCCCGCCCCCAGGACAATCATGCTGCGCAGGACGGTCAGGCGGGTCGTGCCGACACCCATGCCCGCCAGCAGCGCCAGCCCGACGACCGTCAGGGCCAGCCCGGCCAGGGCGACGGCCTTGGAGCGCCCGGTGCGCGAGGCGAACAGCCCGCCGACGATGCTCCCGGCGATCAGGGTGAGCATCAGCGGCGTCAGGAGGGTCCCCGATTTCGTCGCCGAGATGCCGATCACGCCCTGCATGAAGAGCGGCAGGTAGAGGATGGCCCCGAACATCCCCATGCTGGACAGGAAGAGGCTGCCGGCGGCGATCGCGATCGTCCGGTTGCGGAAGAGGCCGAGGGGGATGACCGGCTCTTCGGTGCGGGTCTCGACGACGAGGAAGAGCGCCAGCATCGCCAGCGCGAACGCCAGCAGGCCGAGCACCCGCGCCGAACCCCAGCCGTGGGTCGTCGCCCATTCCAGGGCGAGCAGCAGCGGGACGAGGCCGGCGAGCAACGTCGCCACCCCCGCCCAGTCGATGGCGGGGCGCGCTCCCTCCCGCCGGAAGTGGGGGAAGGCGAGGGCGAGGACCAGCAGGGCCGCGACGCCGATCGGCAGGTTGACGAAGAAGATCCAGCGCCAGGAGAAGCGATCGGTGATCCAGCCGCCGAGCGTCGGGCCGAAGACCGACGAGAGGCCGAAGGCCCCGGAGAAGAGCCCCTGCATCTTGGCGCGCTGCGACGGCGGGAAGACATCGCCGATGACCGTGAAGGCCAGGCCCGCGATGATGCCGCCGCCGAGCCCCTGCACGCCGCGCGCGAGGACGAGCTGCAGCATCGCGCTGCCAGGCAGCGGCAAGTCGCCGGCCGCCCCGGCGAGGACCGACCCGATCAGGAAGGTCACCACCCCAAGCAGGAGGAACGGCTTGCGCCCGTAGAGGTCCGAGAGCTTGCCGAAGATCGGGATCGCCGCCGTCTCGGTCAGCAGGAGCCGCAGGATCCGCCGCAGATCCTGCACGAGGTCGTCGAACACGCCGGCGACGAGCCAGCGCTGCGTCTGCTGGTAGACGATCGGCCACGGCGGCAGGTCGTGCGGCAGCCGCCGCCAGCTCGCCCCGGCCCGCACCAGCCAGCGCAGGGCGTTGAACACCTCGCGCAGCGGGTACGTCCGCTGCGGCACCGCCTCGTCGAGGAGTGTCAGGTACGGGGCCACGAGTGCCCACTCCTCGTCCCCCACGTCGCTCGGGTACGGCTTCCGCTCCACCACGATCGCACCGCCACGCACCGCTACGGACCACTCCCTGCGCGTGGAGTATACGACCGTCAGCCCGAGGTGCCTAACACCCTCTAGACATTATGATTCTCCTTGCGCAGCGAGCACGGCTCTGTCCTGATCGACAGCGCGCCAGGGGAAGCGCTGCGCGCCCTTGATGGGCATGGAAACCTCGTCGAGGTGCCACTTATCGCCCGGCCGTGGCCGCCGACGGCGTGGCGCATTCGCGTAGTCCTGGCCGAACGTACGGCACCGCCAGCGCACCGTCTCGTGGGGGACGGTGACGCCGCGCCCGGCCAGCAGCTCCTCCACGTCGCGGTAGCCGAGGGCGAAGCGGGAGTACGGCCACACGGCGTGCGCGATGATCTCGGGCGGGAACCGGTGGCGCGCGTGGTTGGGGCAACGCGTCTCTTCCTTCGTGCCCGGGGTGGCGCACAGCCGGCGTCCCCGGCACGATCGGTTCGCTTGACCGTGCCCGCATGGCGACCATGTGGGTTCGGTGGCGGTGCGGCGGGTGGTCAGCGACTGACCGCCTTCCAATTCACCTGACAGAACCCCGCTCCGACCCCGCCGCTACCTCGACTCGACCTGGCCCACCGGGTCCGGGCTGCCCTCCAGGGCGACCATCGCGTCGGCCCAGGCGGTGTCACCAGGGTAGAGCTGCGACCGGAGGTAGGCCCAGATGAGGGCACGGAGGGCGGCGACGCGCTCGGGATCCTCATCGGTGCATTCGGAAGCGTCGTATCCGGAGATGCCACCGAACATATGCTCGGCGCCGTGGACGGTCAGCAGGGTCTTGTTGCCGCCCGGACTCTTCGTGTAGGCGTCCGAGCGGTAGCTCAGCCGGGTGGAGAAGTTCGGATTCAGATCCTTGTCACCCGCCAGCACCAGCGCCTTTCCGGTCATCTTCGAAAAGTCGGTCCACAGGTTTGCCGGGTAGTTCTGCCTCACCCAGTCGCCGAGGTGCTCGTCGGCGACGCCGGGCGCGGCGATGATGACGCCGACTTTGATGCGGGGGTCGGAGAGATCCTTCTCGCGGGGGTCGTCGGGATCCTGGACCTGCATGCCGAGCAGGAGGCTGACGGTGTGGCCACCGAGGGAGTGGCCGACAGCGGCGATCCGGTCGCGATCCATCCGCCCGGTCGGGCCGGGCACGGCGGCCTCGATCTCGTCGAGGTGGTCCAGCACGTAGTGCATGTCCAAGGCGCGGTCGCGCCAGAAGATCGACGCGTCGGGGAGGTCGGTGTCGCGCAGGCCAAGGCCAGTGGCGTCGAGGTGGGTGACCTGGATGACCACGAAGCCATGACCAGCCCAGAAGTCAACCAGCGGGCCGTAGCCGCGGATGGAGGACAGGAAGTTCGTCATGCCGTGCCCGTGGGACAGCACGATGACCGGCAGGTTCGTCCCGGTAGCGGGCAGCGACACCTTGATCTCGATCGGCACCGGCCGGCCGGGCTTGTCGAGGCTGATCGGGCTGTAGCTCGCAACGAGGTTCGGCTCGTTGACCGGGATGCCCCCGGTCTCGGTGAAGGGTGTGCTCATAGCAGTTCTCCTTTCGTGACAGTCCGCTCCGGCCTATGCGACCGCCTCGGGCGTTCAATGCGTGGTGTGTTGGCTTGCCCCGCCGCACGTTGGGGGCGAGACCAGGCAGCCCGGTGTTGGCCTGGGGTCAAGTCAGGCGATCGCCGCGTCGCGCGCCGTGACTCAGCGGAACGCGTCGATGTGGCGCTCGCACCAGGCGCGGAAGGTCCGCGGCGCGACGCCGGTGAGGTTCGCGATGTCGTCGGCGATCACCCCGGCCCGGCCCGCGCGGAACAGCTCGTTGAGGTTTTGCAGGGCTGCGGCGCGCGGGGCCGGGGTGCCGCGCGCGACGCTGTCCCGCGCGAACTGCTCGGGGGTGACGTCGACGAAGTCGATGGTGCGCCCGAGGACCTCGGCGAGGATCGCGACCTGCTCGCGCGAGGTGAGCGCCTCCGGCCCGTTGAGGATGTACCCGTGGCCGACGTGGCCGCCCTGCGTCAGGACGCGCGCGGCGACGCGCGCGATGTCGTCGGGATCGACGACGGGGATGCGGCCGGGGCCGGTCGGGTCGACGACGCGGCCCGCGTCGCGGATCCCGTCGGCCCACCACAGCGCGTTCGACATGAGCTGGTTCGGTCGCAGGTAGGTGGCGTCGAGCCCCGACGCGCGCAGCAGCTCCTCGCGGGCGGCGAGCGTCTCGCCGGGCGTGGGCAGCGGCCTGAGGCGGGCGCCGATGGAGGAGAGCAGCACGATCCGGCGCACCCCGGCGGGGCGCGCGGCGTCGATCATGATCTGGGTCTGGGCGGTGCCGGCGCCGGCGTGCAGGAGGAACACGCCGTCGACGCCGCGGAGGGCCGCGGCGATGCTGGCGGCGTCGTCGAGATCCCCGACGGCGATGTCGATGCCCTTCGGGAGGGATTCGGCGCGGGAGGCGTCGCGGACGAGGGCGCGGACGTCGTGGCCTGCCTCGTGCAGTTGCTCGACGACGCTGCGGCCGATGTTGCCGGTGGCTCCGGTGATGAGGTACATGGTCGATCCTTTCGCTGATTCGTTCGAGATCGGTCGGGTTACCAGGGCAGGGTGCCGTCGCGGTCGCGGTAGGTGCCGGTCGGGGTGCCGGTGCCGCCGAGGGCGAGGGCGACGATGGCGTCGGTGCCGTCTTCGACCGAGTGGCCCTGCCCGCCGCTGAGGTCGGTGGCGGTCAGTCCGGGGTCGGCGGCGTTGATGCGGATGCCGGGCAGGAGCCGCGCGTAGCGGACGGTCAGCATGTTGACCGCCGCCTTGGCCGCGCTGTAGAGCGGCGTGCCGGCGCGCGACTCGATCCGGCTCGGGTCGTGGAACAGCGCGAACGAACCGAGCCCGCTGCTCACGTTGACGATGCGCGGGTCCGCAGCCCGCTCGAGGAGCGGGAGGAAGGCGTGGATCACCCTGACGTAGCCGACCACGTTCGTCAGCAGCACCGTGGCCGCGTCGTCGCCGGTGTAGTCGCGAACATCGCGCCGGGGGCCGGTGATGCCGGCGTTATTGACCAGCACGTCGAGATGGCCCGCTTCTCGCTCGACGATGTCGGCGGCCTGCCGAACCGAGTCGTCGGACGTGACGTCGAGTTGGACGAAGCGGGCACCGACCGCCTCGGCGGCGGCACGACCGCGCCCCGCGTCGCGCGCGGCGAGATACACGCGGTGCCCGGCATCGACGAGTCGGCGTGCCGTCTCCAGGCCGATCCCCTTGTTGGCGCCGGTGACCAGGCTCACCGGCATGCCGTCGGGAGGTGTCATCATCGTTGCCGCCTTTCGCTGGCGCAGGTTTCAACGCTCACGCGGCGCTTGGGGCCAACCGCCGGGTCGCGGGGCGCCCTTCAGCCCCCGCCGCGGCCTTGCCGGAGCAGATCGGGTTCCGGGGCGAGGTGCATCCCGATCTCCCGGAAGAGGGCCATGGCGTTGTCCATGCCCCCCGGTATGGCCGGGCGATCGGGCGGCGGGATCGTGCGGGCCCGGGCGCGCTCGCCGAGTTCCGTGATCGTCCGCTCGAAGCCGGCCGGGGTGTAGGAGTTCAGGAGGGTCGCCGTCGCCGAGTCCACCCGGAAGGAGTGGACCGTGCCGCGCGGGATCAGGACGAACGACCCCGGCCCGGCCCGCAACTCCCGGCCGCCGGCGCGATAGGTGATCGCGCCATCGATGATGAAGAACTGCTCGTCCTGGTCGTGGTGGTGCGGCCCGGGGCCGGAGCCCCGCGGGCAGAGCTCCCACATCAGGGAGTAGCCGCCCCCGGTCTGCTCGCCGGTGGCGAGCATCACCCACAGGATGCCGACCATCCAGTAGGCGTCCCCCTGCTCGACGGTGGCGAGATATGGTGTCGCCCTCGCTCCCTCGCTCATCGGCCCGTTCCTCCTTCCTTATCCCGCCGTACCATGCCCCGCGCGCTCCGCGACGGCGGTGGCCTAGCCCATGCCGCTGATCTTCTCGGGCGCGATGGCGACGATCACGCGTACCTGGTCGCGGCCCCCGAACCAGGGGTAGGGCGTGCCGAAGTACTTCTGGGAGAGCCGCTCGATGTGGTCGGCCGCGCCCTCCGTGGTGACGTCGACCACCCGGCCGCGCACCTGG